>ENA-OFDP01000036-OFDP01000036.1-metagenomes-genome-assembly--contig:-NODE-36-length-77245-cov-10.709988_pt1 | contig 77245 bp, 67 predicted proteins | sample MGYA00153389_OFDP01 | MGnify analysis MGYA00153389
CCATGAGCTTTTGTCTTGTCAATCTTTAAATATTACCTAGATGCAACAGCAGTAGCCTAAACCTACCCCTATTTTTTTTGCAAACTAATTTTTACAGCCTGTCATATTAAGGTATATCCCAGCATAAATATTAACAACTAAATTAAAACGGGTTTGAGATTATGAGAGCCCAATTTAAGGTATAGCCTTAGATTGGTGCTCTTTTTGCTTTTTTAAGGAGGGTTTTATATGCATGATGTATTAATAATCGGAGCTGGTATTACGGGTGTATCAATCGCTCGTGAGCTTTCTAGGTACAATCTGAAAATCTGTGTTCTAGAAAAGGAAACTGATATTTCCATGGGTACTACAAAGGCTAACAGCGCCATCGTCCATGCTGGTTTTGATGCCAAGCCAGGTACTCTAAAGGCTAAGCTTAACGCAGTTGGTAATAGCATGTTTGATCAGCTCTCAAAGGATTTAGATTTTCATTATAGGCAAAACGGTTCTCTTGTACTTTGCTTTGATGAGAATGATCTTGGTCATCTCAATGAATTGCTGAAGCAAGGTCAACAAAACGGTGTTCCAGGACTAGTTATACTAGATAAAGCCGCTTTACTAGAGATGGAGCCAAACCTGTCTGATGGTGTGGTCGCAGCCCTTTATGCGCCTACAGGAGGTATTGTCTGTCCTTATGAAATGGCTTTTGGAATGGCTGAAAATGCCTATGCCAATGGTGCGAAATTCTACTTTGAAAATAAAGTGCTTGATATAAAGAAATCCAATACTGGTTTTATCATTTCTACAAATAAAGGCACCTATGAAAGTAAATTGGTTATTAATGCAGCCGGAGTTCATTCAGATGAAATGAATAACTTTGTCAGTGACAACAAACTAAGCATCATCCCTCGCAGAGGAGAGTACTGCGTTTTCGATAAAGAAGTGGGTTCTTATGTTGATAAAACAATATTTCAGCTTCCAACCAAGCTAGGCAAGGGTGTACTAGTTACCCCTACAGTGGATGGAAATCTTCTGGTTGGCCCAAATGCAGTTGATATTGATGATAAAGATGATTTAACAACAACCCAAAGCGGGCTAGATGATATCCTGACCAGGGCTGGCTTATCCATAAAAAAAATGCCAACCCACGCTATCATTGCTTCCTTCACAGGTCTCAGGGCCAGGACCGAGGCAGATGATTTTATAATAGGAGAGGTCACCGATGCCAAAGGCTTCATTAATGCCGCAGGCATTGAATCTCCTGGACTTACATGTTCTCCTGTCATAGGCATTATGGTAAAAGATATGGTTGTTGAAATACTAAAGCCCCAAGAAAAAGAATCCTTTCAGCCAATAAGAAAGGGCATTTCAAGATTCACTGAGCTAAATGCAGAGGAACGTCAAGAGCTTATAGAAGCAGACCCTGCCTATGCAAATGTCATTTGCAGGTGCGAAACGATTACCGAGGGTGAGATATTATCTGCAATACATCGTCCCCTTGGCGCTACTACTATAGATGGCATTAAGCGTCGCACTAGAGCAGGCAGCGGCAGATGCCAAGCTGGCTTCTGCATGACTAGGGTATTAGATATCCTATCAAGAGAGCTGCACATTCCACGGACAGAGGTAACTAAATTTGGTGGAGAATCCAAGCTGCTTGTAGGCAAAAACAAAGAAGACATTTAGTTAGGAGGGTCAGAAATGCAAGAATATGATTTAGTAATTATCGGAGGAGGCCCTGCCGGTCTAGCGGCGGCTGTAGCTGCGAAAGAACAAGGAATAGATAATCTCCTTATTCTTGAGAGAGAAAACAAGCTGGGCGGCATACTCAATCAGTGCATCCATAACGGTTTTGGCTTGCAAGTATTTAAAGAAGAGCTTACAGGTCCGGAATATGCAGATCGTTTTATAAAGATGATAGAAAATAAAAAAATTAGGTATAAAACCAATACCATGGTAATAGATTTAAGTAAGGACAAACTTATTACCGCAGTAAATAGAACAGATGGTATTTTAACCATACAGGCAAAAGCCGTTATACTGGCTATGGGCTGCAGGGAACGTCCTAGGGGCGCTCTCAATATACCAGGATCCAGATGTGCCGGAATATTTACCGCCGGGACTGCGCAGAAATTTGTAAACATTGAGGGCATGATGCCAGGCAAGAACTTAGTCATTCTAGGTTCTGGGGATATAGGCCTCATCATGGCAAGAAGAATGACCCTTGAAGGTGCTCATGTAAATGCCGTTGTAGAGCTTATGCCTTATTCTGCAGGCCTGACTCGCAACATCGTTCAATGCTTGGATGATTATGACATACCGCTTAAGCTCAGTCATACCGTTACCAATATCGTAGGCAAAGACCGTTTGGAGGGTGTTTTTATAGCTCCTGTTGACGAGAATAGAAAGCCTGTCTTAGAAAAGGAAGAATACATCCCCTGTGATACTCTCCTTCTATCCGTAGGATTGCTGCCAGAAAATGAATTGTCAAAGAAAGCTTCAGTCAAGCTATCTCCTATAACTGGTGGTGCAGAGGTTGATGAAGGAAGAGAAACTAATGTTGACGGAATATTTGCCTGTGGAAATGTGCTCCACGTCCATGATCTAGTGGATAACGTCACAGAGGAAAGCTATATAGCCGGAAAAGCTGCAGCCAAGTATTTAAAAGGCCTTCGAAAACAAGTCGACAAGATTGAAGTTAAAGCCAAGAATGGTGCAAGATACGTTGTACCTAAATATATAAATCCCGTGAATATTGAGAATTACCTTGAGCTTAGCTTTAGGGTTAAGGACATTTATAAGAACCATTTTGTATCCGTGTACTTTGATGATGTGAGAGTCATTCATCAAAGGAAAAAAATTCTGACGCCTGGTGAAATGCAGACAGTAAAAATCACTGCAGATATGCTAAATGCCCATTCCCTATGCAGTGAAATATCTATAGCAATTGAAAAGGAGTGATATCGGTGGAACAAAGAGCTTTGATTTGTATCGGTTGCCCTTTGGGTTGCCGTTTAGAGGTGAAAATTGAGAACTCACAGGTTGTAGAGGTTACAGGGCAGTCCTGCAAAATAGGAAACACCTACGCTGTAAAAGAGTGTACCAATCCTACCAGAATACTGACCACCACGGTAGAAGTGGAAAATGGATATCCGGAGGTCGCCTCTGTTAAAACAGAACGGGATATACCAAAGGATAAGCTGTTTGAATGCATTAAGGAATTAAAGAACGTTAAGCTAAGTGCTCCGGTTCATATAGGTGACATTGTGCTTGCAGATATTGCTAATACAGGCGTAAGGGTTGTAGCGACAACCAACTGCGATTTTATAGATAAATAATGCTTAAATTTCAAAGGAAGGCGATAAAATGAACAGTTTGCAAGAACTATTAGACGAAGTTCCAATCATTGCAGCTATAAGAAATGATAAGGATTTGGAGAGAGTTATTACTTGTGATTTAAAGATTGTATTTGTGCTTTATGGAAGCATCGTTGAAATCGAGGATATTTGCAGGAAGCTGAAAGCCGCTCATAAGCTGGTATTTGTGCATGTTGACATGATAGATGGACTAAAATCTGATGCCAAGGGCATAGAGTTTATCAAAAAGGTTGCCAACCCCTATGGTATTATCTCTACAAAAACTTCCAGTATAAAATGTGCTCTAAATCTAGGTTTATATACCATACTTCGTGTGTTTATTCTTGATTCTCAATCCTTGCAAACAGGGATAAATAATATCCACACCGCTAGTCCCCACGCAGTAGAAGTGCTGCCTGGGATCGCTAGTAAAATTATAAACATCATCAAGAAGGATATCCACGCCCCTATTATTGCAGGGGGATTAATCAATAACAAAAAAGATGTAATGGAAGCTCTGTCAGCGGGTGCATTGGCTGTTTCAACTTCTAGCGAAGAGGTGTGGAGGCTAAATTAAAAGTGTCAATCATTTTTACCATGAATCAAAGATATTCATGGTTGAATATAAAAAATACAAAGGGGGATTAGAAATGGCAAAGTATGTAATGGCTTTAGACCAAGGTACTACTAGTTCTAGGTGTATACTCTTCAACGAAAAGGGCTTAATTGAAAGTGTTGCTCAAAAGGAATTTACTCAGATTTACCCAACAGCAGGATGGGTTGAACACGATGCAATGGAAATCTGGAGTACACAAATTGGGGTTGCCACTGAAGCTATGGCAAAAATCAATGCCTCTGCTGAGGATATTGCAGCCATAGGTATCACAAATCAAAGAGAAACAACAGTAGTGTGGGACAAAAGAACAGGTAAGCCCGTTTACAATGCTATCGTATGGCAATGCAGAAGAACTGCTCCCATCTGTGATGAGCTAAAGGCAAAAGGCTTGGAAAACATGTTCAGAGAAAAGACTGGCTTAGTAGTAGATGCATACTTCTCTGGAACAAAAGTTAAGTGGATACTAGACAATGTTGAAGGCGCAAGAGAAGAAGCTGAAAATGGCAATCTTCTATTTGGAACAATCGACGCATGGTTAATTTGGAACCTGACAAAGGGCAAAGTCCATGTTACAGATTACTCAAACGCTTCCAGAACATTACTTTTCAACATCCATGAGTTAAAGTGGGATGAAGAAATACTAGCAGAACTTAATATCCCTATATCAATGCTTCCAGAGGTTAAGCCATCCAGTTGTGTATATGGATATACTGATAGTTCATTGTTTGGCGCAGAAATTGCTATAGCTGGTGCAGCAGGAGATCAACAAGCTGCATTATTTGGCCAAACTTGCTTCGAATCAGGCAACGCAAAGAATACATACGGAACAGGTTGTTTCATGCTTATGAATACAGGCGAAAAGGCATTCCCATCAAAGAACGGCTTGCTTACAACGATTGCTTGGGGCATAGACGGAAAAGTTGAATATGCACTTGAAGGCAGTATTTTCATAGCTGGCGCTGCAATCCAATGGCTCCGAGACGAGCTTAAGTTAATTGATAATGCAGCAGATACAGAAGCATTCGCATCCTCTGTAGAGGATACAAATGGCGTATTCGTTGTACCAGCATTTGTGGGACTTGGCGCACCATATTGGGATTCCTATGCAAGAGGTTCAATATTCGGTTTGACAAGAGGAGCTAAGAAAGAGCATTTGATTAGAGCAACATTAGAATCCTTGGCTTATCAGACTTACGACGTTTTAAAAGCTATGCAAGAGGACTCTGGCATAGAGCTTACAGCACTTAAGGTTGACGGTGGAGCTTGCGCAAATAACTTCTTGATGAAGTTCCAATCAGATATACTTGGTGTTCAAGTTGACAGACCAGAAGTAATCGAAACTACAGCATTGGGTGCTGCTTATCTTGCTGGCCTAGCAGTTGGATACTGGGCAGATAAAGAAGAAGTAGCTAAGAACTGGGCAATTTCAAGATCCTTCCTTCCAGAAATGGATGCAGAGAAGAGAACAGAATTGCTTAAGGGCTGGCACGAAGCTGTAAACAGATCTTTGAAGTGGCTATAATCCATAAATTAAATAAAAATTAAGAAAGAGGTGTAAATTATGTCTCATATTTTAGCTGAAGTCTTAGGAACCATGATACTTATAATCCTAGGAGACGCTGTTGTTGCTAACGTTATTCTTAACAAAACTAAAGGTAACGGCGGTGGATGGATCGTTATTACAACTGGTTGGGCTTTCGCTGTAGCTATTCCTGCTTTTATATTTGGCGGAATCAGTGGTGCACATTTTAACCCAGCTCTTACAATAGCATTGGCTTCCATAGGCAGCTTCCCATGGGCTGATGTTCCCGGTTATATCATAGCTCAATTTGTTGGTGCATTCTTAGGCGCATGCGTTGTTTATCTTCAATATCTTCCACACTGGAAGGAAACTGAAGATAAGGGAACTAAGCTAGCTGTATTTGCTACAGGTCCTGCTATCAGAAATACACCTGCAAACTTTATATCAGAATTCATTGGCACATTCATATTGGTATTTGGAATACTAGGTCTTGGAACAGTAGCTATGGCTCCTGGCCTAAACACATTAGCAGTTGGTTTACTTATCTGGGTAATCGGTCTTTCCCTTGGTGGTTCAACTGGATATGCTATCAACCCAGCAAGAGACTTAGGCCCTCGTATTGCTCACTTCTTCCTACCAATCGCTGGCAAAGGCGACTCAGATTGGGCATATGCTTGGATACCTGTAGTAGCTCCTATCTGCGGTGCAGTTGTTGCTGCATTGACATTTAAAGCATTATTCTAAAATTGAGAATAAAAAAACTCCCTTTGGGGAGTTTTTTTATGTTCTTGTTATGTTGTGGGATGCTGTGGGCAGCATTCCCTACAATATGCTAATTTTAATATTTGGCTACTGGTGCCAAGTATACTGTAAATTCATCAGTACCGTCTGCATCAATCAGCTCATCGCATAGCCTTTGATCGTAGGCAGCTATGGCACAAGTTCCGCTTCCTGTTGCTTCACAAGCCAAATAAAGGTTCTGGCATATGTGTCCCGCATCTAAAAGCATCGCCTTGTGTGATGTGATATTATATCTCCACTCGCCTCTATAGGGTATGCAGCTCCAAACAAAGGTTACAGCAGAATCACCTACAAACTTCTGCCCTAGAGTTGCAGCATTCGCCTTTTCTTCTAAGTCAAGAACATCTTTTACAAACATTAGTTGATGGGTTAGGGCTAGATACCTATATACACCTTTCTTTAGTCCCTCCACATTAAACACCCAAAGATAAGTTTCAAAGGGATGCCTTGCACCTGCAGAGGCTACAGGTCTTAATGTAGCATAATTATTACCCATTGTTCTGTCTACACCCTGTGTTGACCAAAGCAAATAGGCCAGTTCTTTTAGGCTTAGCTCCTGTTGTATGTATTTCCTTCGACTTCTTCTATCCTTCAGGCAAGCATGTAAATCAGTCTTGATGATAGCTATAGCATCAGCCTTAGGAAGATCAATGATCTCTGCCCCTTCAGTTACAGGCTTTTGCAGAGGTGGCTGAGGTAAGCCTTGTTCTTGGTCTGAAATGATATCCTCTCTATCAAATTCTGATCTCATAAATTTTCTGTTTTCCATTATTCTGTCCATATTACAACACTCCTTTATAACAAGATTTCACTGAAAGATTTTTTGCTCTTTTGCAAAAAATACACCCGGGCGTTTCAACGAGGCAAGGGAAATATGCCCACCGCATATTGCTGAACTCCGAACCCACAACTTATTGAATTGGGGGATATCTTATAGCCTCGTTATATTATGAATGCTTAAGCGTTCCTAGTGCCTTCCTTTGCAATCATTACCCATCTGCAAAGCTTAGCCTCAGCATAATCAACCACCTTAAATAAAGCGTATCCAAGAAGACTGAGCCCTAATATACCCGCGTACATATCCACATAATTAATAAAAGTCCAGCAGTTCATTATGAAATAGCCTATACCATACCTTGTGGCATAATTCTCACTGAAAAATAACACCGCAATACTTGTTCCAATACTAATTCTGAGAGATGTAATAATTTTAGGCATTACTGCAGGAATGATCAGATGTCTATAAAGCTCTATTTTATTCATACCAAGAGATCTGGCGGAATAAAACATCCCCTTTGGAATTTCTCTTACGCCGTCCCTTGTGGTTACTATGATTTGAAATATTATTATTGCTGTTACTATCAGTATCTTAGAAGTGTTGCCTAAGCCAAAAAGTATCATAAATACAGGCAAGAAGGCTATTTTAGGTATAGGATAAAGCACATATATTATTGGTGATATCAATTTATCCGCTTTATCATTTACCCCAGTGAAAAGCCCTAAGGCAACACCAGCTATAATGGATATTACTATGGCCCCTATTATTCTTACTAGACTTGCAAGCATATGCGCCGTCAGAGTTCCCGAAAGCAAACTTATAAATCTCTTTATTACCATGTAGGGCTCTGGAATAATAGTGGATTGTATCCCTAAATGAAGTGCTTCCCATAATACAAACAATATCAATAATCCATAGACAGTATCCAGCTTTAATCTGCTGATATATTTATTCATCTTGATCACCGCTATTCATGTATTGTCTTACCTTAAGGCATATATTGTAAAACTCTTGCTTGCTCCTTAAGTTCTCATCACCGAAATGTGGATTATCCAATATGGTTTTAATCTTTCCCTCATCCATAATTATGATCTTTTGCCCCAGGAATACAGCTTCTTCAATACTATGGGTTACCATCATAATCGTCATAGGATGCGCTTTATAAAGCTTCAATATCAGATTCTGCAAGTGTTCCTTCGTAATAGCATCCAATGCAGAGGAGGGTTCATCCATAAGAAGAAGGTCAGGCTTTAATGCAAGAGACCTGGCAATCGCCACCCTCTGCTTTTGCCCACCACTTAGCTCCATAGGATATTTGTGCTTATATTTCTCTATTCCTAGCTCTCTTAAAATGCTCTCTACGACGTGCTTTTCCTTCCCTTTATCTATACCTCTTACCTGAAGTCCCAAGGAGATGTTCTTCCATACGGTTTTCCAAGGGAAGAGCCCATAATCCTGCAATATTAAGGCTGTATCCAATCTAATGCCGTTGATAGGCTGCTCATTAACAGCCACACTTCCTGACATAGGGGCAAGAAGCCCTGCTAGGCAGTACAGCAGAGTTGTCTTGCCGCAGCCTGATGGCCCAATTATTGCACAGGTTGTATTCTTTTCTATGGTGAAGCTTACATCGTCTAAAGCCCTTTCGCTGCCATAACAGACAGTGAGGTTTTTGACATCTATCATTATTGTATAAACTTCCTTTCGATCATCTGATCATAAGGCACAGTGATATCTATTTTTTGCACTTCTTCTACCCAACCAATTACCTTATTAAGATATGCCTCATCAGGCACTCTTGCCATATTGTACTGTGGTAGTGTTATTAATTTTTTTATTTCAGGCTTAAGCTTCAATTTCTCAATTAACACATCTCTTGCTTCTTCATCATTACTTATAATATCAGCTACTGCCTTATTATATGCTTGGTGGAATGCTTCTAGTGCTTTACTTTTTTCCTTTAGGGTCTTGCCTGTAAATACCATAGCTTCAGGCATAAAGTTATCTACATTGGTATAAACAACCTTTTCTAACCCGCCTAGCTCACCCATAGAAGCAATTGGTTCTGGCAAATTTGCCATATCCAGCTGACCGGCCTTAACCATCTCAAGTCTTGCTGGTATTTCATTTATAAATACCTTTTCCATTTCGTATTTATCCTTCAAGAATTGATCAGATAGGAAATTTGAAACGCTTACTTCCATCATGCCAACCTTTATGTTTTTCTGCTCGACAAAACCCTTTTTCAACAAAAATGGGAAACTGCCGTCAGTGCTAGTTGTTATCTTAATATCTAAACCATTTTGTACGCTGTTTACAAAGGCGATCAAGTCAGTCATTGTTCCATCCAACTCACCACTTTGCAAAGCACTTTCTCTATTGGCTGCATTATTATAAACTTGAATATCAATATCTAGTCCTAAATCCTTGAAATACCCTTTTTTCTCAGCTAAAAGTATTGGCGCTGAGTCAACTGCAGGCATAATACCTATTTTCAGTTTCATATCTTCTATAGGTGTCACAGGCGTTTCAGTTGCTGCAGGTGTTGCTGGTGTTGCTTGACAGCCAGTAAATATCATCATTGCTGTCATAAGCAATGCAATTAATAGTGTTGTAACTCTTTTCATATTCTTTCCCCCTAAAATGTTAATGTATCTAATATTTAACTAATATGTAAGTATTGTTAAAATACTCACATTAAATATTTTATATCTAAATTACAAAACTAGCAACTGTGCATATATTGCCTATGAATCAATTTTGTGCAATAATTAGGTTGAATTTATTATGCCAACCATTGTTCTACAAATTTCTACAATTAATATTCACAAAGGGAGATTTCTATGGACTCAAAAATAACCTATTACAAAAGACTTACTAAAGACATTTGGATTGCCTCAAGACCCTTGTCTCTTACCCTTGCACTTTACTCAACCACTCTGGGAATGGTAGTCGCATATAAGTCGGATAATCTTTTTACAGAGAATCTGTCCTTGGATATATGGAAGATATTATTGGTAACCTTAGCTGGCTTGTTTGTACAGACCGGCACAAATTTTATTAATGATTACTTTGAATGCGAATACAAATATAGAAGACAAAATGACCGGAAATATAACTTCCTTGGTAAGAAGAGAACTAGATTTGACATACTTATATTCCTTCTTGGAATGGGTTCCTTTGGAGCCACTTGCCTTATTGGAATTTTTCTTATATATCTGACGACCCCAAAGCTTCTCTGGGTTGGACTTATTGGTGTTATTGGCGGATATTCCTATACTGGAGAACCTATCGTATACAAGCGTCATGGCTTAGGTGCCATACTCTCCTTTGTTTTGATGGGTCCTCTTATGGTTTATGGAAGCTATCTGGTTTTTGCTGAGCAGTTTTCGTGGACGCCTATTATTTTGGGATTGCCTTTAAGCCTTATGATACCCCTGCTAATGTTCAGCAATGAGTTAAGAGATTATGAAAGGGACAAAAGCCTGGGTATCAGGACTTTAACGGTTCGGATAGGCTACAAGGCAGGAAAAGTTATATTCCTTACATTAGTGATTGCTTCATTCTCCTTAACAGCATTATATGTGATTCTTGGCATGTTGGCCACAAGTGCAGTGATGGTTTTTGCCACTATTCCTTTGGCGATTAAGTCTTATAACACTGTAGCTGTGGCAAAAAAAGAAGGAGTGCCTATAACAAACAAGCTGCACCTTACCTTTGGATTGATTACTATTATAACTTTGCTTTTATAGTAAAATAAGACCGCATTTCATTACGAAATGCGGTCTTCCTTTATTTGTTGTCTTTTTCATGTTTTAGGAGCCATTCCTTGCGCCAAAGTCCACCTGCATAACCCGTCAGACTTCCGTCAGCGCCAACGATTCTATGACAGGGAATAATAATTGCGATTTTATTCTTGTTGTTAGCACCGCCAACTGCTCTGCTAGCCTTGCTATTGCCAACTGCTGCAGCAATTTCTCCATAACAGGCTGTATTTCCATAGGGTACATCAATTAGGCTATGCCACACTTTTTGTTGAAATTCTGTGCCCTTTGCATTTAATTTTAAGTCAAACACACTTCTCTTACCTAGGAAATATTCCTCTATTTGCTGCAATGCTGATCCCAATACTTGAGGAGCACCTTGCAGGTCGTTTTCCGTAGCATTTTCAACAAATTCAAGCTGTATTATACTGTTCTCATCAGATACAACTTCTACAATACCGATAGGTGAATTATAGTATGCTTTGTACATTTATGCCTCCTTTAAATAGAGGGACGCTGTGGGCAGCGTCCCCTACATATGCTTAAACCTAGTGCTAGTGTCTGCCCCTACTTTATCTCGAAGGAGCTTTTTAGGGATACAATTCTATTGAAGACAAGCTTATCCTTTGTCGTATTTTTTGGATCAACATTGAAATATCCATGTCTCATGAATTGGAACTTATCTTGTGGCTTAGCATCCTTCACCGCAGGCTCTACATAGCCTTGTATAATCTCCATTGAATTTGGATTTATTTGATCTAAGAAATTCTTATCGCTTTTCTCATCTTCCAGCATCAAGGGCTCATATAGTCTATACTCTGCAGGTACAGCGTGTTTCGCAGCTACCCAATGCAGTGTTCCCTTGACCTTTCTTGCATTAAATCCGCTTCCACTCTTTGTTTCTTCGTCATAGGTGCAATGAATTTCCAAGATATTGCCTGACTCATCCTTAATTACTTCATTGCATTTGATGAAATAAGCAAATTTTAATCGCACTTCATTGCCAGGGAATAATCTGAAATATTTGTTTGGAGGATTTTCCATGAAGTCCTCTTGCTCTATATAAATTTCTCTTGAGAAAGGTATCTGTCTATTTCCTAATTCAGGATTTTCAGAATTGTTCTCTGCGTCCAGCATTTCTGTCTGTCCCTCAGGATAGTTCGTTATAACAACCTTCAGAGGTCTCAGTACCCCCATAACATTAGAGGTACTTGTTTTTAAGTCTTCCCTTATAAAGTACTCCAGCATCTGAATATCAACTGTGCTGTTGTTTTTTGCAACGCCAATTTCTCTGCAGAAGCTTCTAATGGCTGCAGGAGTGTACCCTCTTCTTCTCAAGCCTGCTATAGTCGGCATACGAGGGTCATCCCATGCATCTACAATCTTTTCATCAACCAAAAGCTTAAGCTTTCTTTTACTCATAACAGTATTGGTCATATTTAATCTTGCAAACTCTATCTGCTGAGGCTGGCTTTCCATTTCGCATTCTCTTATAACCCAGTCATATAATGGTCTATGGTCTTCAAACTCTAACGTACAGATTGAATGGGTAATAGCCTCAATTGCATCCTCTATAGGGTGTGCATAGTCATACATAGGATATATGCACCATTTATCCCCTGTGTTATGATGTGTGGCACGGGCAATTCTATAAATAATTGGATCTCTCATATTTATATTAGGTGAGGACATATCAATTTTGGCTCTTAATACCTTTTGCCCATCTCCGAATTCACCGCTACGCATCATTTCAAACAAATCTAAGTTTTCCTCAGTATTTCTATTTCTATAAGGGCTTTCTTTACCAGGCTCGGTGAGGTTTCCTCTCATTTGCTTTATCTCTTCAGGAGATAAGTCACAAACGTAAGCTTTGCCCTTCTTTATAAGCAATATTGCTCTTTCATACATTTCCTCGAAATAATCAGAAGCAAAGTATAAGTTTTCCCAATCAAAGCCTAACCACTTTACATCCTCCTCTATGGATTCAACATATTCTGTATCCTCCTTGACAGGATTTGTGTCATCAAACCGAAGATTGGTCTTGCCCTTAAATTCATCTGCCAGCTCAAAATTCAATACAATAGATTTTGCATGTCCTATATGCAGATATCCATTAGGCTCAGGAGGAAACCTTGTAATTATTTCCTTATGCTTACCTGTATGTAAATCTTCAATAACAATGTTCTTTATAAAGTTTGATGAAGTTTTTGTTTCCATAATCACACCTCTTTTTGCTATTTTTTATATGTTTTGCACTAAACATTTTGCATTAAATCAGAATGTGCAAAACATTATCCTCTGTTCATATGTTGCGAAAAATACATCTTTGATAATACAAAAGCAGATGCTTCTACTGATTTTGTATATGATAAATCTTTTTCGCAACATATCTATAATTATATCATTATCTTTACATATTGAGTCTATATTATTCCTCCACAAATTTGATATATCTGGTTATAAACAAATTTGTGACTGCAATTAATGACCCCAGCACAAAAACCATTTCATAGCCAAATACATTCCATACCAGACCACCCAGCCATGGAACTACCATAGAAACAACATGATCCATACTTATACCCATGGAAAGCGTAGGGGATACATCCTCAGGCTCTACAGCAATTTTCTTTAGATATGTAGATCTTGCCATACCTGCTGCTGTTAATAGCTGATCTAGTATATAGCAAGCAGCTGTTATATATAAAGCATTCTCAATCCCAAATCCTAGGTTTCCTGCCAAAGCATAGCCCATACATACTACTATTAGCAGTATTGCCTCCGCAGCCAATACAAAGCGCTCGCCCCGCTTGTCAATCAACGCACCAACATAGGGCTTGAAGAATATGCCTATACCTGCAATTATAAAGCCTAGCATTGCAAATGTTGTAACTCCCTGATTAAAGACCTTAATAAGCACCCATGGTCCAAAGGTTATAAAAATCTGCTTTCTTGCTCCATAAAGTACACTTAACCAGTAAAATAAAGTATATTCCTTCCTAACAAAAAATCTCTTCCCTCTATTCTTTTCCTTATGAGGCGTCATATTAAATATCAATATAGCCGAGCATAAAAAAGAAATTGCAGCCACAGTGTACGCGACTGGATAACTTATATTAACAAATCTAAATATCAAAGCGGTACCCAAGCTTGTAAGAAGGAAAGCCGCAGTATTTGCTCCGTTTATCCTGCCCAGTATCTTACCCATATTGTTTTTATCAGCCAAATTCATCCCAATGCTGCTTGATACAGGTAAAAACAAGTGTTGCCCCATGCTGTAAACAGTCATCCATACGACCATTAGACCAAAGTCCTTTGACAAATAACCAAGACCCATCATACCAACGGCTGCCAGAATATTTGCTATAGCCGCTATTCTAACGTCGCCCAAGGCCAGCAAGGCCCCTGACACAAGTACAACTAGAAAACCCGGAAGTTCTCTAGGAAATTCCAATAAAGTTCTCTGGGACACAGTGATATTAAAGGTATCATGGAGAAAGTTATTAAATACGGAGGAGTCTATACTTTGACTTACTCCTAGGAAGGCACTGGCCATAATAAATAATAATAAATCTCTTTTCTTCAATTTTGAACCCCCACAATCAAAATAAAATAACAGCCATTTCTAGGCAGTATTATATAAAAGCTTTCTTTGATTTTACTATTTAATAATACCATAATGCCTTCTATAATTCAGTATTCACACCATTAACTTTTCCATGGACCATTGGCTGTCACTTGAGTATATGGCAAAATATTAAAATCAAGTCTTCAACCAAAGATTCTAGATGCCTAATGCTGCTTAAAACTGGTAATCTAGTAGCTAATTTACTATATTTGGTATTTATATGTTTACTTTTGCACTATTCAGTAGTAACATAAGTATATATAATTTTTTTGAAGGGGTGGCTTTATGTCAAAAATAAAATTGTTTGCAGATAGTACCTGTGATTTAACAGATGAAATAATAGAAAAATATGATATATCCGTTGTACCACTTTATGTACATTTCAATGATGATGCTTTTAAAGATAGAGTTGAAATAAATACCGATGAGCTATACAAGAAGGTTGAGGAGTATGGAACATTGCCAATGACCGCAGCTCCTTCTCCAGGAGACTTTTACAACGCATTCAAGCCTTTTGTTGATGAAGGAAGAGAAATACTTTACATAGGCATATCCTCTCTGATATCTTCTACTGTTCAAAATGCAACCATAGCCAAGGGTGACTTTGAGAATGCTAAGATTGAGATTGTAGACACACTTAATCTTTCTTCAGCACAAGGTTTATTGCTTTTTAAGGCTGTAGACTTTATAAATCAAGGTATGAAGCTTGAGGAAATAGCCGCGACTTTAAGAGCTATGACGCCAAAGGTAAGAACAAGCTTTGTTGTTGATACTTTGGATTATTTATATAAAGGCGGCAGATGCTCTGCGGTACAACACTTTTTCAGCAGCTTGCTAAAAATTCATCCAATTATTAAAATGGAAGAAGGCAAGATGGTTGTTGGAGAAAAGGTTCGAGGCAAAATGGAAAAAGCTCTAGATCTTATGATAGAGGATATCTTATCAAAGAAAGGCAAAATTGATTCCAACAGAATATTTATGCCTCACTCTTTGGCTCATGATAGTGTAGCATATGTAAAAAGTGCCTTAGAAAAAGAACTGGATAACCCAGAATTTATTGTTTCTGGAACAGGATGTGTCGTATCCAGCCACTGCGGCAAAAACACATTGGGAATTATATATTTAGAAGTATAAAATTGTACTAATAAAAAGGTGATGCATTCAATTTAATGCATCACCTTTATTTATTACTTACCTCGCCATGAACTCTTCCAATATAGCCTTTTGCATATGTAGAAGGCTTGATTTCATCTCATAACCTATAAAATACTCTGAATCCATCACCTCAGTTGGCACAGCATGAGCTCTATTTATTGGGGGACATGGATTTACAAGACAACCTTTATTGGCGCTCTTTAACTTGTCTATGCTTAACTGATATGGCATGAACTTTGTCAACTCTTCTATTTCAGGAGGCCACCCGTCTGTCAGTACTATATCAGCATTTTTTAACCCCTCAGTTAGATCATGAGTGATACGTACCTCTCCCTTTGAATTGCTCTTTGCATAATCGTACAGTTCTTGGTTTATTTCATAACCTATTGGACATACCTGCGTAATATTCAAATCCAATTTAGCGGCAATTTCAAACCAAGTGTTGGAGATGTTTGCTCCTTCTCCAACAAATACGAATTTAAGACTTTCCAAATCTGGTCTTATTTCTCGGATGCCATGTAAGTCACTAAGTATTTCACAAGGGTGACTATCCTTGGTCATTCCATTTATAACGGGGAACTCTGCCAAATCAGCAATCCTCCTAATTAAATCCTGACTGCCATGACGTATTATCAAACCATCTATCCAACAGTTCAAATGCCCTATCTTATCCTCCACAAATTCCACATCATCGAACTTCATATGCAGATTTAGAGGCTGCGCTCCCAGCTGAAATACGCCAGTTTCAAAGGTGACTCTAGTCCTTATGCTGGTAGGCGGAAAGGAAGTTATGATTGTTTTTCCCGCTAATGGCTTATAGACTTCTCCCCTAACATACCGCGCTTTCATGGCATCTGCTTGATCAAATAATTGATAAATAAAATCCTTATTTAAATCACTTATACTAACCAGGTTTTTCATCTAGATTACCTCCCTATTCTACATTCGCGCATACTCTTCTCTCGTGTATAACTGTTTGGAGTTTAGGTACTGAGGTATATTTTTCTCTTCGCCATTAATCAAAATCTTTGCATATTTATGTGCAATTTCCAAGGTATAGATATTGCTGTCACAAGGCAGCTTCCCTATACAACGCAACCTGATCTTTAGTTTGGAACTAAGTCTCACTATGTCAAATAGATTCAAAAACCTTTCACATCTACCCTTGAAGGCTCTCTGAGGATCAAGATTCACTATATTGTCATTTTCAAATACAAAGTCTACATTGAACCAATCTTTGTCCATATAGATATCCGTAGTGCAGAATTCAGTTATGTACTCTCTGTTTTGATTTGCTCTAGATATTCTTGAGAATTCCTCCAGTTCGTCAATAAAGGTAAGAAAATCACTTGAATCCCCCATTTTTACAAGCTTAAAATTATCATTGGTATGATTGGTTATATTTTTTAATATTCCCTGCTTTACCATGATATCTTTGAAATCTATGTCTTTAAAATCAACGTTCATATTATCATTATATTTGAATTTAAGATTTTGAAAGGCACTTATGTTCTTTATCAGCAAAAATGCACTCATGATGCCGTGCTTATAGTCCTCAAAATCTTTGCTATATGCCCAATGTCTCGATATGTTTTTTTCTATCCTTGGTTTGAGGTTTAAAATTTTCTTAAGTTTAACAATTTCATCATCTTTTAACTTTAGCAGTTCATCTTTATTGATCCCTGTAAACTTTCCAGACTCATCTAACTCAAGGACTTTCAATAAAACATCATTATCTTCACCTAAGTCTTCACTATTAGCTGTTATATTAAAGCTCAAAAACTCAATAAAGCTAGATATAAAATTCTGTTGAATTTCCGAATAGCTAAAATTAAACTCATCATAGTTATTAATTGAGAAGTAAGGTAGTACCTCTTTGATGCATTTATTTATTTTTTCAATCTTTTTTATGGGATAGCCAAGGTCATGTGTTATGGCCGACACACACCTAGCTGAGTCTTCTAAATCATACGCTTTTGTAATATCTTCATATACTTTAATCAATGATCCAAATACTTTATCCATTTTTGCAGACTCAAGCATGGTTTTGCTATGAGCATAATTATGATAAAAAGAAAACATATCCCCAAGAAAGTCCTTAAATTCCTCATGCTTCATAATATACTCTCCTAAGAAATATACCCATAGACTATGCAAGGTGTGATCTCTATAGAAGGAGTCCGATGCAAAGATAAGCTCCTCAAATTTAACATATTCATCAAAATATTTGAATAGCTTGTCATAGCCTCTCTTGTCCGGGTCAATATAACTCATGGATGCCTCAAACAAAAGCTTCCATGTATCCTTGGCTGCATTTATCCTATTGTTCATTCCCTCAGCATCTCTTAAAGCTTCTACTGCCTTAATAATTGCTTCACGAAATTCTGCCCTATCTTTAAGAAATTTTATCTCACCCTTGTCCACTAATTCCAGATAATAATTTAATACCGCAGTTTCATTGAGATTTCTCATGATGTCCTCCTTCATGCTTTTATAAATATATACCGTCCTATTACAAATACATTTCCATTTTATCACAAAGAGCCCAGAATACAACAAAAAGCACTAACCCTATAGGGGTCAGTGCCTTATATACATTAAAATATAATTACTTATATAATCCAGCAATATCTTTTGCCTTTCTATTTATGTCCTCTTCCTTCAATCCATTTGTTTTAATAGCATGATGATGCAGTACAGTACCACCCTTGGCGTGTATCTTATTTGTCAGCAATGTTGCGGCTTTGGAATCATCCCCACTAGCTGAAGATATGATAAATACTGTATTTTTGTTCTTGAAGCTGGTATTCGCCACAAAGGCATTTATAGCAGGTACTGGGCTAGATGCCCATACCGGAGTAGCAATTACGACTGTATCATAGGCTTGCATATCAATATCTAAGGGCCTTATTTCACTTACTTTTCCTCTCATGGCAGTAAAAGCACCCAAAATATATGCCCCTACTATGCTGCGCTTTTTGACCTCTTCAATTTGTTTTGTTTCACAGCCAAGTTCCTTCGCAAGACCTTCAGCTATTGACTTTGTCTTTCCAGTAAGAGAGTAATAAACAACAATCGCCTTCATTTATCTTTCACCCTTCCCTATTTATATATCATACTTATATTAGACAACTTATTATGAGTTAATTCAGCGGCATGCTACCCTTTAAGATTTCCATTTATAAAGCATTGGAGCGTATCTATTTCATCATCATCAGGATCTCTTTGGTATTCCTTTTTAAAACGCTCAATAGCCTCTTCGATGCCTGCAATCTCTCTTGTCAGCCTTTCTAAATCTTTAAGCTCTTTAAAATATTTGTGAATCTCTGTTTTATCCTCTGGTTCATCATGGGATGATATATATATCTCTACATCATATTTCATTATCTTATTTATCATTTCTACAACCCTATGGGAATATCTGCGAACCCCATTACTGGAGTCAGGTGATAAGCAGTCTCCAAGGAACATTACCTTGTCTGAGGGAATATATACTATTGAAGAGTCTTCTGCATGGTCTCCAGATACATTTTCTATGATGCAGGTTATCCCTCCTAAATCTATCTCTAGCTTAGAATCAAAGGTAATATCTGCATTCCTAAGTATAAGACCTTCTCTAGAAGGCATTTCTTTCTTTATCATAGAGCTTCCGAACTCAGTTGCCTCACCGGATGCAACTCTCTCATCCAAGGACTTGTCATCCCAGTCAAGCTTCTGCATCCATTTTAGCTTTTTTTCTGTAAGCTGATGACATATTGTCAAAAGGTTTATGTAATGAATGCCAAATACGTGATCCCAATGCCAGTGAGTAATTGCAAGATACTTGACATTATCAACCCCTAGATTCTCAATTTCCTTCAATATTTCTCTTGCATGATGCGGAGAATTGCCTGCATCAACTATAAGGCTGTACTTACTTCCGTTGACTAGCCCAATCACTGGTCTATCAGTATCTGATTTGTGTGGAATATAGTAAATATCTTCAGTTAGTTTTTTCAAATATATCACTCCCCCCAAAAAACAAAGAGTACTTTACGTACTCTTTATCTCATATTATCATAAATTCCAAATTTGTCATATTTTTTTATTTACACTTACTAATTTTTCAAATGAACTATTTTAGTTTCAATAGACTTGTTACAAATTTAGGGCTGTTTTCCTCAAATACCATAGTTGTAACGGATACTTGCTTCCCAGAAGGGCTCCATCTTAATGGATCGGCGGCATCGTGTATGTCAACTGATAATTGAACTACTTTCCCATTCAATGCATCAGCTACAAACAAACCACCTGAATTATTCTCTGGCTCCATTGTTATATATGCAAGCTTACTTTGATCTGGCGACCAGTTAACTCCGTATATTTGGGTTGCCTTTGACAGGTTCATAAGCTCTTTACCTTCAAGGTCAGTAATATACAGTGTTCTTTCTGTTTGTGCTGTATGTTTTACCATAGCGAACTTAGTTCTATCGGGAGATGGGATAATCCACACTACATTCTCCATAAGCAGCTTTCTGTTTGTGCCATCAAGGTCTTGTACATAAAGCTTTTCGCCTGCTACAGTATAATAAATTTTATCACCAATTCTACATGTATTGCCTAGTATCCTTTCGGTGGACTTGCCCAATTCAACCTGGTTGCCATCAACATCAACTAGTGTTATTTTACCCTCTGAGAAGGAAGATAATATGACACTGGTATTGTCAACCCATTGTCCCTCATAAGAGCTAATGCTATCTGTTGCTGTCACTTGAAGCTTTTTACCAGTTTCTCTATTAAGTATAAACCCAGTAAGATTCTCCTCTATACCTTCTTTATAGAAAATATGCTTCTTGTCAGGGGATAGTATGCCGTTGCTCATGTTTAATTTTGACTCTGCTACAAGCTTCTCTTCTTTGGTATTTATATTAAATTCGTAAAAATTCTTTGGATACGCCATGCCCTCTTCGGCTTGGAACTGAGGCATGTCTTTGTTTTCCTTCATAATGAGTATAGTGTCTTCACTTATCCAGTCCAACACTCTTATATCCTCAAAGCTCAGTATCTTGTCTAAGGCAATCTCCTCTGCTCCGGTACCTTGCTTTTCATCGATAACTACAATCTGCTTATCATCCTTTTGAATAACCGTCCTATCGGTTGTACTTTGCACACCGCATCCGGTTAGCGCTGTTATGGAAATAGCTCCTATCATTGCTGCTGCAATCAGTTTCTTCATTTATGCATCCTCCTAAATAGTTTATATCTAAATGATAGCAGTCTATTGTTTCAAAATTATCTCCAAATATTTCAAAGTTGTAAACTTTACTTGTAAAGTGGTAATTTAATGATAAAAGTTGTCCCTGGTTCTATGGTATCAGCAATAGCGATTGACCCTCTCTGCTTTTCTACCAGCTGCTTTACTAAGGCAAGGCCTAGACCTGTGCCCCCAAACTGGCGAGAACGAGTTTTGTCTACTGTATAAAAAGGCTCAAAAACCAGCTCCCTTGAATCCTCGGGTATACCTATACCGGTGTCTTGTATTTCAATACATACCAGGTCATCCTTCATATAGCTTTTAACATAAATCTTCCCTTTGGGATTATTATACTTTATGGCATTATCAATCAAGTTTATAAAAACTTGAAACAAGCTCTCCCTATCTGCATATACGAAAGCTGGCTTTGTATCCACATATAAGTGCAATCCTTGCTTCTGGACTTTTCCTTCCATTCTACTGCATATTTCATTCAGCAGTTCATCAACTGCAATAACTTGCATTTCAAGCTCAAATTCATATTTCTCAAGAACTGCAAGCTGCAAGGTTTTATCCACCATATCATAAAGCCGCCCTGTTTCTTTGCCTATATTTTCTTTGGCATCCCTAACAAGCTTTTCATCATCAGGATACATCTCCATTAAGTCTACATATGCTTTTATAACAGTTAAAGGTGTCTTGAATTCATGGGTAACGTTGCCTATGAATTGTCTCTGCTGCTGCTCTAGGGCCTTAAGCTTTTCAACTGCTAAAGTAAGCTTTTGCTGCTCCTCAGTCATTGCTTCCATGCTCTGCTCTATTTGACTGCTCATATAATATATGCCTTGACGCAAGTCCCCTAATTCATCTTTTCTCTGGAGCTCTGGAATTTCCTTATACTTGCCCAGCTTTACATTTTCTACTGCGAGCTTCAAGCCAACAATAATATTTGTTATTCTTCCAAAGTACATATAACCAAGTATAAAGCTGAGTATAAAGATTATGCTTCCTACACTAATAAACAAGCCTTTGATTGTATTGTAGAATTTAGATTCTTCCTCTAAGGAGTAATAAAATTGTACAATACCAACCTGCTCACTTGAAATAATTATTGGCGAGAGGTAATAAAGTGATTGTCCACTTATTTGGTAGGTGGTTTTATTCTGGAGGGCATAAGGCAAAGCATCCTTTACATCTACGTTGCTAAGGCCCGGGGAAGAATTTCCGATCTCTTGTCCCTTCATATCGTAAATAACCACTTGAGTGCCCGTCATTTGACCTATTTGTCTCCCTAGCTCGTAGCCACTGCTTTTCATATAGGGCTCTATTTCTATTTTGGTTGTTTTTGCATAGTCCTGCCTTATATAAAGATTTGCAATTTGGGTCTGCTGAGCTAGTTGACTTTCATATCCCTGCTGCTGGTTTTCTGCAATGCCTTGAAGCACCAAATAACTAGGTGCACCTACGGCAACAAGAAGTAGTAAAGCCAAAAACAAAATCGACTTGTATTTAATACTGATTGTCATCAAAGCCTCCTGCGGCTTTATAGCCAACGCCATGAACAGTTTGAAGGATATCCTGATGTGGGACTCCAAGCTTTTTCCTTATTCTCTGCATATGTATATCTACGGTTCTAGTACCGCCGAAATAGTCCATTCCCCAAATTATATCCAACAGCTCGTCTCTGGTGTAAACCCGTTCAGGATTTGACAGAAGTAAAGCCAGCAAATCAAATTCCTTAGGTGTAAAGTCTAATACCTCACCATGCAGCAATACCTTTCTCTGAGTCAGTATAACTTTGAGCTTTCCTATATTAATTTCATCATTTTTTGCATCCTCGGGTACAGCTTCTAAACGTCTGATAAGAGACCTTACTCTTGCCATAAGCTCTCTCATGTCAAAGGGCTTTGTCATATAGTCATCTGCACCCAGTTCAAGACCAAGTATCTTATCAAAAATCTCGTTTTTGGCTGTGAGCATTACTACCCCCATGCCCTTTTGGTTTCCTATACTTTTCAGCACATCAAAGCCACTTAGTTTTGGCATCATAACATCCAATATTAAAACCCTTGGTTGAAAAAGCTTGATTTTTTCCAACGCCTGCTGGCCATCATAAGCCGTTTCTGCATTGTAGCCTTCCTTGTTTAATCCATAAGCAACTGCATTTGCAATGCTTACCTCATCATCTACTACAAGTATTCTTTCTTCCATTGTTACACCTACTTAATTAATGTGATAAAACTATAAATTAGCTTAGCGCCATAATATATTATGACTCCTCCACAAACTATATTGATCCATCTTATGACTTTCTCATTGAAGCTATTTTTAAACATGGACACAATGGTAGCCAAGATAGTAAACCATGCAAAAGATGCAATACATACTCCAATAATAAATAAATTCGCCGAACCCCCGGTTAAGGATGCCCTCATACCACCTAACAGCAAGGAGCCATCAATAATAGCTTGGGGGTTGAGCCAAGTCACGGTAAAGCATGTCACTGCAACCTGCAGCAAAGATTTATTGACGTCTACATCCCGCTTCATATTTGGTATGCTTCTTATCAGCTGTATTCCAATATACATCACAGCAATCCCGCCAAGCAGCAGTACAGCTAGCTTTACAAGCTCATATTGCGATAATAGGGCTCCTATACCCAAGAAGCAAGCTAACCCTAAGGAAATATCAAAAAATATGGTTATAAAGGCAACTTGATATGCCCTTAGTTTGTTTTTGCTTAATGCTGTATTGATTACATATATATTCTGCATCCCTATAGGCGCTACATATGCTATGCCTAAAGCCAGTCCCTGTATTAAAGCCTCCATTATTTGACCCCCTCGTAATTATATATCTAAAAATTCATATATGACTCTTCCATCTGCCTCTTTCATCTCTAAACCCAAAAGGCATGCTAGGGTTGGTCCTTCATCTATTAATCCCATTTTCTCTATAACTGCACCCTTCCTTATCCCCTTGCCCGCTGCCATAAATACTGTTGTATAATCTTTCTTGAAAGGAGAGTACCCATGAGTATTAATCGTAACATGGGGAACATTTCCTGCTTCACCAGGCTGTATTTGCCTTATAACAGTTCCCTCTATATTATCCAGGAAGTAATAGCCCCTTTGTGCCTCCAACATGAAAGCACAATTCGGATCTGCCCCCAATTCAGCTGCTTCATTTGCTGTATAAATTGATTCAATGCAGTTATATTGATTGTTAAAGTCCTCTAATAGTACTCTAACCTCTGTTTTAAACTGCTCATTTTGACGATCCTTTATATAAATATAAGCTGAGCCATCGCAGTTCTTACATAGGACATCATAAGTCATAAGGTCTTTCTCTCCCTGTGAAATCCAGCCCTTTTCCTTGAACAGTATATTTAAATTAATAATTTTATCCTCATCCAAGCTGCTGTGGTCTCCCAGCACTACGATTGTGCTATCCTCATAAATCCCCTCTTCTTTTAGGGCTTTTATTATCTCACCTAATCTATTGTCATGCCTATGAAGCGCTTCAAAGGCTTCTACAGAATTAAATCCGCTATAATGCCTCATGGTATCAAGATCCGTGTAGTGAACCAACGTCAGCTCTGGTGCGTTATTTCTCAATGTATGCAGCAAGCTTTGATGTGTGAAATTGTCCAAATCAGGTTGCTTTTTTCCCTTTCGCAAATGCCCAAACTTCTGATTCATCCTATACTGATAGTAGGGTGAACCATTCAGTAATGATACCAAAATCTGATTTTGCCAAGGTCTATTGGCAAATATCTCTGGCATGTTGTATTTTATTTTAGACCTAGCTGTTACTGGCCACAAAAGTGCCGCTGTGCTCATCCCCTTGGCAATCGCCGAATCATACAAAGTTTCCCCTTTTATGTGTTTGCGATGCCAATACCAATCAGGAGAATCATTGCCTAACTGTAGCAAGGTGTTATTTATCACCCCATGATTCTTGGGATATTTACCCGTTATTATGGTGGTGTGGGCAGGATATGTAAGGCTTGGATATATGCTGTATACCTGCTTGCAATATGCTGCGCTTTGAATAAACTCACTAAAGTTTGGCAGGGTTTTTATATATTCAAAATCCAAGCTTGATAATCCATCTAAGGATACTACAATAAGTCTATTTGTCAGCTTCTTCAAATCCTCACCTCATGCTGTTTATTAAAGTCCCTGAAAAGTGATCTACTTCCATTATATCTTACTATGATTTATTTTTCTTAAGTAAAAAACTCCCTTTGCATTGGCAAAGAGAGTTTTATTATTTTTATCTTATTTTTTATCTTCTTTTGAACTGCCTTTGAGTCCGCTGATCAAATTAAGACACAGCTTATATACATGATCCCCAATTCTCTCGAAGTTTGTAACGATGTCAAGATAAATTACTCCAGCATCTACACTGCACTTACCTTCTTCAAGTCTATTCAAGTGTTTGTCTGCCAACAATCTTGACATTTCATCAACCTGATCTTCAATTTCAATTGTTTTTGTAGCAAGATCAATATCGTTATTTTTCATTGCTTCAATTGCATCAATGTACATATTCATAACCATATTTTCTAATTGTTTTAGCTCACCTATGGCACCTTCGCTGAATTTGATTTGTCTTTCCTGAGCAATATTTATCAGATCAACCAAATCTTCCGAACGATCTCCAATTCTCTCAATGTAGTTAATTACATTGACCATTGCTGGCACCATAGCAGATTCATCATCAGATAACGGTCTTTTGGAGATTTCTATAATGTATGCTGTAATATCCTTTTGCAAGTTATTTAATACGATTTCATTCTTGTGTACTTGTTCCAGCTTCTTAACATCATTACCATATAAGCCTTCCATGGTATTTGTCAGCATATTTTTTGCTATCTCAGCGCCTCTGATTATTTCTGACATTGAAGCTCTAAATGCTGAAGACGGATTATCAAGCAATAACTTGTCTAGGTAGTGTATTTTATAGTCGTCATTGCCGCCTCTGCTTTTTATAAACTTCTCAAGGAATGCAACATAATACTTTGTTATTGGTAAGAATATTATTGCACTGATTACATTAAATAAAGTATGAGAATTGGCTATCTGAGCTTCTATACCAGCACCAAAGCCAAAAGCAGTTGCCATGTAGGCTGTCGCTGTTTCAATCAACCATACAAAGGGTGAGAATACCAATGCTACCAGCAGTACTCCGAAAATATTGTATAGCGTATGTGCCCAAGCAGTTCTACGAGCATGTATATTGCCTGCCATACTAGCCAATTGAGCCGTTATACAAGTACCTATATTATCCCCAAGCATTATTAATATCGAAGTTTCTAAATTAATTAAACCTGCTTGTCCTAATACCATAACCAACGCTACAGTGGCACTGCTGCTATGTACAAGAGCGGTTGCCGCTGCGCCTAGCAATATACCAACAAGTGGTATTGCTGCATAATTCTCAAAGAAAAATCTTAGTCCTTCACTTTCCTTCATAAAAGGAATACCTGAGTTCAATATCTTTAGACCTAAGAACATCATACCAAAGCCCATTAATGCATTACCAATGTTTTTTGCTGTCTTTTGCCTAGCAAAATATGAAATAGCAAAGCCTAATCCAAGCACCGGCAGAGCAATTTCTGTCAATTTAAACTTAAAGCTGAAGGCCATAAGCTGGGCAGTTATTGTAGTACCAATATTGGCACCATAAATTATTCCTACTGCATTTGGCAGCTTCATAAGGCCCGCATTAACAAAACCAACTGTAAGTACAGTTATGGCAGTACTACTCTGTACCAAAACCGTTAAGACAATTCCTACAAAAAAAGCACTCCATACTCTTCCGGTGAAAAAGGATAGCATCCTTTTCATCATCGGCCCCGAAGCTTTTTCTAAACCTTCGCCCATCTTATCTACACCATACATAAGAAGAGCTGTTCCACCAATTAACCCAAATATTAGCTCCTTCATAAAAACCCTCCAAAAAATATAAATAAAAACAACCTTTATTATCTTATCATGAATTGACATTATGTCCAACAGTTATATATTTAACATACCATAGAAATTATGGATTTTCAATGCATTAAATACCATATAATTTTTTTACCCTATGCTAACATAATAAAAATTTATATAATATTCCAGTACACAATAAAAGTTATCACCATTTAAAGTGATAACTTCTTATTATTCTATTAATTAATTTTAAAACGATCTACCATATTTAATAAGGACTGCGAAAGGCCCTCTAAGTTATTAGATTGTTCTACTACTTCTTCAGTTGTAGTCAATTGCTCCTCTACAGATGCTAAGACTCCTTGTGTTGACATTGATGTTATTTCAGCCATTTCAGAAACCTTTCTCATTATATTAAGAATATCATCCTTTTTATTGGCTGTGTCTAAGCTGCGTATTCCAACATCACTGGCAGTTGACAATAGATTCTGTGATATTTCTAATATATCGTTAAAGATATTATAAGTATCCTTAATCGATGTATTTTGCTCTTCAACCATTATGTTTGACTCTTTTATTGCAACGATTGATGAGTTTGATTTGGTTTGAATAGCTGCTATAATTGCTTTTACCTGATTTACTGCATCATTTGTTTGAACCGATAGCTTTCTAATTTCATCTGCAACAACGCTGAAGCCTCTACCTGCCTCACCGGCTCTAGCAGCCTCAATGCTTGCATTAAGTGCCAGTAGATTAGTCTGCTCAGAAATCTCTGTAATAGCCGCGGTTATCATATCAATTTTATTAATATCTGCAGCCACTTCTTTGACAATGCCATTTAATATTGAAGAAGACTTCATATACCTTCCATTAATATCAGTAAGATTGTTTACCGTATGAATGCCCTTGCTAGTCAATTGATTTGATTCTTCAACAATTTTATTCATATGTACTACGGCTTGTGATATATCTTCAATATTCTGGGCCATTTCAAATACTTTACCTACCCCAACCTCTGTTATCTTGCTTTGCTCCACAGACTCACCTGCAATTGATTCTATTGAAGCAGCAATTTCATTGGCAGAAGTCGCTGTGCTGGTCGTTATTTCAGTAAGATTATTTGAAGTTTCCTTAACGATCAGTGATGAACTTTTTACTTCTCCGATAAGCTGCTTTATATTATCATTCATACTGTTAATAGTTTGAGCAATTATCCCTATTTCATCCTTTGAAAGCTTTTCTAATTTCTTTGAAAAGTCTCCTTGAGAAAGTAAGGATATATAATCTAGTAATCTCTTAATATTCTTTTTTAATGGTACTATTATTAGGAATACTAAAACAAAAGATAATATCAGTACAATTAAGAAGGAATATAATGATATTTGGTTATAATGACTTGCGCTTTCTTCCATATTCTTAATTATTGCTTCCATTTCTTTTTCAGAATTTGCTTTAAAAACATCAACCCTTGTATTAATGCCCTCACCAATACTATCAAATTTTAACATAGCTACATTTCCTGCTTCTGTTCCTTCGATTATGTACTTATTCGCCATGCTCTTGCCAGTTTTATAAAATTCATCAAAGGACTTTTGCATGATGTCTAGTTCTTGATATTGCCCTGTACTTTTGATTTCCTTTAATGTGACCTTAAACAAATTCGCATACTTTTCTGCCTCGGCATATCCGCTATCCATTCCCACAGCAGACCTGGTTAACGCTATATCCGTTAGCCATTGCTGAACATTAACTACATAGAGCTTTAGATTATCTGCTTGCATAAGTATCTTTAAATTCTTATCCTTTATTTGTCTTACAGTCTTAATATCATTTTGCATTCCTATAAAGCTAATACTTTGAATAATAACTAAGCTGACCAACATAACAAAAAATAAAAGGTATACCTTGCTTGTAATTGAAGTTAGAAATCCTTTTCTTATCTTTACCTCTTTATTAATTTTGATTGGCTTACTTTTCTTGTTCAAATTTGTCCCCCCTTGGTTTACTTTAAATTCGAATTGAAAATACCAACATTAATTATATTGTTAATAATACTACAAATAATTGACAATTCCTGCTATGCTTCTACAAATTTCGCATCATTCTTAAAATTAAAAGTTATCAGCCTTTTTAAAGCGATAACTTTCAATTATTAATTATAGATTTTTAAATATAATACCCAAAGTTATAGTAAATACCAAGGTAATATTACTTACAATAAAATTCTTTACAGCTAAAGCAAATGTCTTTTCCTTTGTCTGCAGCTTATTAAACACTCTAATGTTTTTATTTACAATTATTAGAGTTAATAGTACAAGTGCAGATATCAGCGGCACAATTCTAAGCATCAATGCAATAGCCACCGAGAGGTAGCCTATGTAATAAATGATCTTAAACAGCAGTAAAGCTTTTTCCCTACCTACATAAACAGGCAAGGTATATCTTCTATTTGCAACATCATCCTCAATATCACAAATATTGTTGGCCAGCATTATATTTGCTATTCCGCATATTGGCATTACTGAAATTAACATGATTTGCAAAAGTTCCGGCAAATTCAAGCCTATATTAAACATTCCGCCTTCATAGAGAAAAGTAATAAATCCAAAATCCTTGAGATGTATATAAATTGCTAGAAAAGTAATCACAAACCCCATTGTAAAGCCTGAAAAGAATTCCCCAAATGGCGTTCGGGATATTGGAATGGGTCCAAAGGAATAAAGTATGCCTATGCCAAAGGATATGGCGCCCAATAGAAGCACTACAATTCCCGTATTTATATAAAGTAGGATTCCCGCAATAACAGCAATAGTAATCATTGCAGCAATAACAGCAACTACAGTACCTTCCTTCAAGTTATAGCTTACAATTGCATTATGACTTTCATAGCCAAAGCCATGCTTTTTAATTGCCTTTTTATAATCTATGTAGTTGTTTAGGGCTGTAGTTGTCATATCAAAGCTCAGTAAAGATATAAGCATTAATGCGAAATTAAGACTATTAAAGTTGTTGAATCTGTATAAAACATAAGTGGTTCCCAGCAAAAAAGGAATCATGCTGGCTACTTTGGTTTGTATTTCTACTAGCCTAAGAAAACTTATTATATTCATAACTTTTCCCCCTATATTTAAGAGGTACATATACTTTTACATATATGCACCTCTTTATTATGTCTATTTTAAATTTCTATTTTGACTCTCTCTTCTTGGAAACCTCTATCTTGACTCTTCTGTTTGCAAGTCTCTTGCCTGTGCAGGCTTTAATGATCTTATCTGCAGCAGCTTCATTTGTGTTTACAAATGTAAATTTGTCAAGTATGTCAATGTCCCCAATATCAGCCTTATTGGTATTTGCATGATCTGAGAAGAACTGAAGTATTTGTTTTGGATCAACTCTGTCCATACGTCCTACAGTAAGGAATAGTCTAACAACATCTCCGCTGTCTCCCCTGTTTCCTCTTACAAAACCGGTGCCACGTTCTCTTCCAAAATCTGTGTTTTGTCCAATGTTGTTTTCTGTATATTCAAAGCTTACTTCCTTATTGTAAACGATATTCATCAAAGCTGCCGTAACATCGACTAAGTTGAACTCGTCATCTAATTCTGCTGCCAAAGGTACAAAGCGCTTGTATTCTTCTTTTTCAAGAGTTTCTTTTACTCTGTCTAACATGCTTCTGTACTTTGAATGGAATATATCATCTATTGTAGGAATATCTTTTCTCTTGATCTTGCTCTTTGTCATCTTCTCAATTTGTTTAAGAGTCATGTACTCACGAGCAGTAACTAAAGTATAAGCAATACCTGTCTTGTTGGCTCTGCCTGTTCTGCCAATTCTATGAACATAAGATTCAATATCCTGAGGCAAATCATAGTTTATTACGTGAGTAATATTCTCTACGTCTATACCTCTTGCCGCAACGTCTGTAGCTACTAAGAATTCCAAGTTTCCTTCCTTGAACTTTCTTAGGGTGTTCATTCTTTGACTCTGATTCATATCTCCATGCATACCTTCAACATTGTAGCCTCTTGCTTGCATGCTCTCAACCAGCTCATCAACACCTTTTTTGGTCTTGCAGAAAATAATTGCTGTTGTTGGCTCATCTACGTCCAAAATTCTGCAAAATGATTCAAATCTATTGTTCTGTTTAATTTCATAATAATATTGCTCAACAGTTGCAACTGTCATAGTGTTTTTTACTATGGATACATGCTTTGTATCGGCCTTCATGTACTTCTTTGAAAGCCTTCTGATTGCATCTGGCATTGTAGCAGAGAAAAGCATAGTCTGTCTTTCGTCACTAGTGTTCTTGATAATTTCTTCGATGTCTTCTATAAAGCCCATGTTCAACATTTCATCTGCTTCGTCTAGAACTAAAAACTGAATATCACTAAGGTCCATTATTTTTCTTCTTATTAGGTCTAGTACTCTACCGGGAGTACCTACAACAATATCAACGCCGCTTCTAATAGCTCTGATTTGTCTATCGATTGGCTGGCCGCCGTATACCGGCAACAGCTTTACTCTTGTATGCTTTGCAATTCTAACAATCTCGTCATTAACTTGTATTGCCAACTCTCTTGTTGGAGCTAGTATGATACAGCCTATTTTGCCTTCAACTTTTTTCATGTTCGTTAGGATTGGTGCTCCAAAGGCTAAAGTTTTGCCTGTACCTGTTTGTGCTTGACCTATAACATCAAAGCCTTCCAACACAACAGGAATTATTTCCGCTTGTATATGGGAGGGTTCTTCAAACCCCATATCATCAATTGCCTTAAGTACCTTTTCTCCTAAACCTAACTGGTTAAATTTCTTTTCTTCCATTGTCATCCTTCTTTCAACTTTTTTGATTATTAGTATTATAACCCATATTTGAAATTAAATAAGTAATAATTAAATTCATACTAAATAACTTCAACATTATAGTTTCCATAAATTTTCTGCCATATTTATCAAACCATTTATTTTAAAGGTTACTCCCTCTGCTTCAAGCAAACTTCTTTGAACTTCCTGTCCGCCAAAGGCGTATTCAGGAGCCATATCGCCCGCTTTGTTCACTACTCTATGACAGGGAAGCACCCAATTCTCGGGAACAGCCCTCATTGCCCAGCCTACTACTCTGGCACCTTTTGGCATACCGGCAAGTGCAGCTATCTGTCCGTACGTTGCTACCTTACCGACAGGTATCCTAGAAACTATATCGTAGATTTTTACAAAGGTAGAATTCATAACTATTCCTCCACAAAGTACTAAACCCTATCTGAAAGATAGAGCTAATAAGAAATAAGTATCAAATTCTCTGTCACTAACATTACTATTATATGGCATTTGCCTTATATAAGCAAATAAATATTAAAAGGAGAAGCGAAATCCTCCCTTTTTTAGTGCCAGGCACGAAAAATGCCAGATTTCAAATCCTCCTTTCTGTGAATTTGCTCACAGCAAGCATCAAAGCTCCTATTGTTATCGTCCGTTCTCCACTAATTTGAAGTAGGAATTTACTGTAAGGAAATAATAAATCATATAGATTAAGGTATATGCGCATATTGTAATAGCCAAAGGTACAAATACATCTATTCCCACAATCTTCTTCAATATAGATACTGCTACAATGCTATGCACTATTCCAATTGATAATGGCAGCATAAAAATGACCAGCATTTGTTTGCTTATAATTGACTTTATATCCTTCTTATCAAACCCAATATTTTGTAATATGTTATAGCGCTTTTTATCCTCATTTGCTTCAGACAGCTGCTTAAAGAAGATTATGCTGCCTGTAGCTGTTAGAAATACCAAGCCCAAGAATGCTCCTACAAATATAGTCAAGCCCGAGCTAATTAACTCTGATCTATAGTTATCATAATATGCCGAAAATGGTCTTGACCAATCACCATGGCCAATGCCTGCACGCTTCAAGGTGTTATATAATTCTTTCGTTAATTCCTCACTAACCTTGGGATTTTCCACGATATAAGCTTTTCCCCATACCAGCTCGCCCTTATCTAGCAGCTGTTCATATAAATCCTCATCGACGACCGCTGTATAATCAGCCACCCGTTCATTTAGCAAATTTGCAGATCTAAAGCTTTTTATATTAAAGCTTTCAAGTTTTCCATCCAGCATTATTTCTAGATTCTTGCCAATATAAGGTTCCATTAAGGCTTTACTATAGAAGGTATCGATAAATAAGATATCCTTGTGAAAGTCCAAATAAACTCTATCCTTTATTCCTCTTGCCTTAGCAATTTCATTAAAGTTACGTTCTGATATGATACTAATTTCCTGGTCTCTATATTTTTGTCCAAAGCCTATATCAGGAAGCTTCGCCTTGACATTTATCATCTCGATGTCCACGGAACTTTTTATTGCATGCTCCGGATATTTGGCAATAACGGCTTCTACATTTTTGTCCAGGTCCTTTTTATCGCTTACATATACATAACTAAATGGATATCTCTCTGTTAAGCTGGTTTGAAAATCGTAGTAAAAGCTTGAGGTAACACCCATAGCTGTCAAGGTTGTAGCACTCAATACCGCTATAGTGGCCAAGGTTCTGGAGTGCCCTTTCAGTCTATACATCAGCTGGGAGGTGCTGATAAGGTTTGTACTCTTGTAATAGCTTCTCTTATTTTTCTTTGCAAGCTTTATCAATACCACTGCCAAAGACGAAAATAGCAAATATGTTCCGGTCACAACCAATGCTAAAGTAATAAAGGGTACCAATATATGAAACTTACTAACAGCCAGATAGTAATAATAGCCTCCTCCCACAAAGAGAATTGACAGCAAGGCAACTATCCAGGATGCTTTTGGCTCCTTATCCCCTACATTTTCTGCTTTAAACAGATCAATAAGCTTGAATTTATATATAATCATATATCCATGTAAAGAGGTAATAAGGAATAATATAGAAAACATAATAGTTGTATTTATCAAAGGCTGCAGCAGTATAGCGAACTTTACATTTATACTATATCCCATAAGCTGAAGCAGCAGCATTACAAATAGCTTTGACAAAAGGCTTCCTAGTAAAATTCCAGTACCTAGAGCTAATACTCCCATAAGTAAATTCTCATAAAAAAGCATTCTTCCAATTTCGTTCTTCATAACACCCATAAGAGAATACAATGCGATTTCCCTTTTTCTTCTTTTTATGAAAAAAGAATTTGAATACCAGATAAATATGCCTGCAAATAGTGCAATGATTATAGATGAGGTCTTAAAGGTGACAAATATACTGGCTTTGACCTCTTGAAGACTAACAACCTGTTCATTGTATTGTATTGAAGTGAACACGTGATATATCATTATGCTGAACACCATAGAAACAAAGTATATAAAGTAATTGTTGAAGTTTCTCCTGATGTTTTTAGAGGCCATATTAAATAAGGTCACTATTGTCACCTCCCATAGTCTTTAAAACATCCAGTATCTTTTGGAAAAACTCCTTTCTAGAACTGCCCCTATGAAGCTCTGTAAAAAGCTGTCCGTCTTTTATAAATATTATCCTTTTGCAGTAGCTGGCTGCAAAGGCATCATGGGTTACCATCATAATGTTTACACCATTGCTTTGGTTCAAATCACTTAAGCATTGCAATAATTCCATGGAGGATTTGGAATCCAAGGCTCCTGTTGGTTCATCTGCCAATATTAGTTTAGGCTGATGTATAATTGCTCTAGCAGCCGCCGTCCTCTGCTTTTGTCCCCCGGAAATCTCATAGGGATATTTGTGCATGATATTCTCTATGCCTAGAATCTTGCTAACCTCCATTGCTCTTTTTTCTATGAGCTTTGAATCTATTTTAGCAAGGGTTAGGGGAAGTATCATATTCTCCTTAACTGTTAGAGTATCTAGAAGGTTGAAGTCTTGAAATATAAAACCCAGTTTACTTCTTCTAAAGGAAGAAAGCTGATTTTCCTTCATTTTTCCGATATCGTCTCCATCAATTAAAATACTTCCAGAGGTAGGCTTATCAATGGTAGATATTATATTCAACAAGGTCGTTTTGCCTGCTCCTGAGGGACCCATGATACCAACAAACTCGCCTCGCTTTATTTCCATATCGATGTTTTGCAATGCAGTATAGTTATAGCCTCTAGACCCATATATTTTCTTTAGATTTTTTGCAATTAAAATATTTTCCATAAAAGAACCCTCCATAGCTTTAATAATATAAAATAGGTTGAAAGCATATTTCAGCCTTCAACCATTATTCTAAATTAGTAAAGCATTGTCTGCCATTTATCAACATAACAAAGCAATATATAAAGCTTACATTTTTGTCACATTGAAGTAATCAATAAGCCTGGGAAAGTGAATTGCCACTTTAGTAAACTCACCATGGACAGATTCTATAGATATATCATGGCCTAACTTACGAGCCAGTTTACGTGCCAAATACAATCCTATACCAGTGGCCTTTTGTTCCAGCCTCCCCGTTTGTCCTGTAAAACCCCTATCAAAAACCCTTGCAACATCTTCTTGTCTTATTCCGATCCCATTATCTTCAATCTCAAGTCGTTTTCCTGCATCGGTTAATATCCCTCTTATTGTAATCTTACCTTCAGCTTTTGTATATTTTAATGAGTTTGCCAATATCTGATCTATTATGTAAAATAGCCATTTTCTATCGCTTATAATCTCTATATCTGTGTTTTGAATATCTACTCTTATTTTTTTGCTTATGAAGGTATTAGCATGCTTTTTCACAACAGCTTTTACAACTTCCTCTAAACCCACTTCACTAATCATATAGTCTTTGGCAAATTCATCTGCTCTTGAGTTATAAAGTATTTGTTCTACCTGAATCTCTATCTTGTTCAGTTCTTCCTTAAGGCTTGCAAGTACGTCCTCTACAGGCTTTCCAACTCCATTTTCTATAACCAAATGACTGGCAGCTATGGGGGTTTTTATCTCATGGACCCAAGAGGTTATATATTCAAGATTTTCTTTTTTCTCCTCATATAGCTTTTCAAGCCTGCTATTTTGCTGCTCATAAAGCTTTTGCAAGAGCTCTGCATAGATTTTTTGCTCAAAGCTCTTACCCCTTGGCAATGCATTTAGCAAATTGTCATGAGAGGTCTTTACAGCTGCATTAAGTTTCTTATAGAAGCTGTTTTTTAAACAGTAGCCTGCAATCAGATAGGCCACCAGCATAATAAAACAAACTGTATTTATATAAACAAGCTCATTTAGAACAAAATCCCTTGGCATATTCAAATAATATACACTGCTGATAAAAACCATAAGCAGCACGTACAATAGTAAAAACCGCTTTTTGTCCCATACATAACTGATTAAGCTCATTATATTATATACCCCTGCCCTCTCTTGGTTTTTATAAAATCACCCAAACCCATATCTGCCAAGTCCTTGCGCAATCTGTTGATATTTACTGTAAGGGTGTTGTCATCTACAAAGCTTTCATCCTCCCACAGCTTGCGCATTATCTCATCCCGAGTTACTACCTTGCCGCTGTTTTTCATTAGTATATACAATATCTTGAATTCATTCTTTGTTAGGTCCAGTTTCTGATTTTGATATAACACACAATTATCCTTTAAATTTAATACTACCCCTTGATGCTCCAAAACATTGACTTCCACATCTGCATAGGAGTAAGTCCTTCGCAGCAGAGCGTTTACTTTTGCTAGCAACACTTCCAAAGAAAAGGGCTTCTGAACAAAGTCATCTCCACCCATATTAATCGCCATAATTATATCCATATTTGAATTCCTGGAAGAAATAAATATGATAGGTACCTTTGAAAGCTCTCTAATCTTCCCGCACCAATAAAAGCCATCAAAGGCAGGCAAATTTATATCCAACAACACTAGGTGTGGCTGATATTCAGTAAAGCTTTCCATCACCTTGTTAAAATCCTTGATTTCAAAGCCTTCATATCCCCACTTTTGTATGTTTTCTAAAATTATTTCTCTTATCTTTACATCATCTTCTATGATAAGTACTTTAAACATCAAATCCTCCTTTAAGGTGTTATCTGCAAATCTGACATATTTTGTGCCTGGCACTACATATGTCAGATTTGCAGATAACAGATCCACAGTTTCCACTTTGTAAAATTAGCCCATTATCATATGCTTATATTATCACAAAAAATAACAACCTCCAAACAACTGATTTTGCTGTTTGGAGGTATCTTTTACACATTAATCTATTACTTTTCTATAATACTCCCATGCACTTTCAACTTCAAATCCAGAATTCTTGTACAGCTGAAATGCATTAGAGTTTTGACTTTCAACCTCTATGTTGATATTTTCTTCATTTTGCTCTGCTAGTTTGTTTAGTATGGAGTAAAGCATTTCCTTACCATACCCTTTTCCTTGCTGTTCAGGCAATACCCCAAGCCCATGTATAGAAGTGCCTTCATCTTCTTTTGCCGCTACCCCCATAGCTACAAATTCGCCCTCTATTTCTCCTAGAAAGAACTGACGGTTATCTGCATTCAGCATCCCTGTAGCAAGACGTTTAGCCCCTTCATAAGTGTCGCCAAAAGCAGCCATACTGATTTTGATTATGCCCTCTAAATCAGCTAAAGTTGCCCTATGCAGCTTTAATCTATATTCATAGTCTTTGATTTTTTTATCTAAGGAATGATTATATTTTAGCAGGTACTCTGTAAATTCATATTGAGCCTTTTGTTTCAATATAGCAGCCTTGCCATGGGTTGACTTGGCATCACATAAGAAAAGTATTTCATGTACTCCATACTTCTTAAGTTCTTCTTCTGCCCTTTTTACCAATTGAGTAAAGCAGCCCTTTGTTCTATATTCTGAGATGGTCATTGCCGATACCTCTCCCTCTTTGTTTCCTGGGACAAACAAAGTTAAGGCACTAACCAATTTATTATCGTCATACATCATAAAAATAGTCTTCATTTCCTTGTTAATATTTAATGAAGTATTAAGCTCTAGCATTCCATTTAGCCCATCACAGTTATTACACTGTGACACCAACCTTTTAATTTCGCTGAGCGCCTCATCATTTAACTTACTGAATTCTTTAATTATCAAATACTATTCCTCCCCTATTATTTGCAAATCTTCTTTTATTAGTGCCAGGCATAGATCTTCCTCCGCAGTGCTAATCGCAGATCTTCCTCTGTGGTGCCGTCACCACAGTTGGCAGATTCACAGTTGGCAGATCCGAAAAATGAAGATTTGCTCTATATAAATATTAACACTCAAAATACTGTAAATACAAAGTAGCAATTCTTTTTAATATATTTATACCTATAAAACAGCTATAACCTATTTTGATAAAGGGCAATATATACATAAGTTATTATGGAGGATGAGGGTATGTATAAACCAGGTTATCTGGATCTACTGGAAAATGGTGAATTACAAAAGCGTGTCAATATACTTAACTCAATGCTGCAGGACTGTGTACTCTGCCCCCATCAATGCAAAGTGGATAGAACCAACGGCATAAGAGGTTACTGCAAAACCCTGGATAATGTCATAGTATCCGGAGCAGACACACATTTCGGGGAGGAAAAAGAGCTGGTTGGCAGATATGGTTCTGGCACAATATTCTTCTCTCACTGCAACTTGACCTGCGTGTTCTGCCAAAATTACGAGATAAGCTACTGCGGCGAGGGACAAGATATTTCACCTGCAGCGCTAAGTGAAATAATGCTGTATCTACAAAAAAAGAAATGCCACAATATTAACCTTGTTTCTCCCGGACATATTGTTCCTCAGATTGTGGAGGGCATATTGTTGGCTGCAAAAAAGGGACTTAATATTCCAATTGTATATAATACCAACGGCTACGACTTAACCGACACTCTAAGGCTGTTAGATGGAATTGTAGACATATATCTGCCTGACCTCAAATTCGGCAATGACGCTACTGCACAAAAGTACCTTGGTGTGAAGCAATATTACTCCATAGCCAAAGCTGCTGTAAAAGAAATGCACAGACAGGTCGGAAATCTAACTATCAATGATTTAGATATAGCTTACCATGGCTTACTTATACGTCATTTGGTCATGCCAGAAAACTTAGCCGCTACAGAAGAAATAATGAGGTTTATAGCTAATGAAATCTCCCCTGATACCTATGTAAATATAATGGCTCAATATTATCCCTCACATAGAGCCCATGAATATCAAGCGCTTAAAAGAAGAATAACAAAGCAGGAATTTGCATCAGCAATAAGTGCAGCAGAAAAGGTGGGACTAAAAAACGCAAAAGCCTTTTAAATAGCAAATCCTCCCTTCTTTAGTGCCAGGCACTCAAAAGGGAGGATTTGAAAAGAATCTGGCATAAGTGAATCTGCCAACCGCGAATCTTCCAACTGTGGTGACGGCACCACCGAGGAAGATCTGTGCCTGGCACCAATTATGTCAGATTTATCTTAATGTGATTCTTTGAATATATCTCCACCGGGAGTCATATCCATGGTCATACCGCCTGCCATAACAGTTAGTGCTACATAGATAATCAGTGCAAATAAAATAACTCCTGCAAACACTGCTAATTTTTCTCGCTTATTTAGTTTGAAGTTATTTTTGATTGTAAAGCTTGTAAAGGAAACTATTATTCCTAGGGGTATCAAGTATGAAACATAGATTGGACTCTCCTTAAAGTGTGAGATTCCTCCACTTATCATACCTATACCTATTGCTAAGGTTAATGAAACTACAACAAGCTTCATACTTTCAAGGGCTGATAGTTTATTCTTATCTATTACCACTTCATTAAATACAGAACCTGCAATGAAAAGCCCCAACCCTATGCTTAATATGATTGAATATCTCATTACATTAAAAGGCATCAATACTATTCCACTTGAGGTCATTCCTATTCCCAGAAAATAAATGATATAAACTAAATACTTATAAACCAACTTTTTCAACTGTTCTCTCCTCTAATTCTTCACAATTTATTTTACATAACGTATTCTATTATTAACTTGTGAAGAAATTATGAGCATTTTATATTTCAATTAAAAGAATCCCCCCATGTGCGGTGCCTGGCACCATACATGGGGGGATTCCAATATTTAATCTACCAACCGCGGTGCCTGGCACCGATAGCGTCAGATTCAATAGTGTCAGATTCCAATATCTTAAAGTATTCTACTTAAGAATTCTTTTGTTCTCTCCTGTGATGGGTTGCTAAAAATATTCTTAGGGGTATCAATTTCTACAATCTCACCCTTATCCATAAACACAACTCTATCTGCAACTTCCTTTGCAAAGCCCATCTCGTGGGTTACAACCAGCATGGTCATTCCTTCATTGGCCAAGGATTTCATGACATCAAGAACCTCACCTACCAGCTCTGGATCTAGGGCTGAGGTAGGCTCATCGAAAAGCATGATCTGTGGCTTCATTGCCAGGGCTCTTGCTATGGCTACCCTTTGCTGCTGCCCCCCTGAAAGCTTCCCGGGGTATTGGTCTTTTTTATCTGTCAGACCTACCTTCTCCAGAAGTTCAAGAGCATCTTCCATAGCATCATTTTTTGAAAGCTTTTTTACCTTCCTTGATGCCAGCATTACATTTTCCAATACCGTCATATGAGGAAAAAGGTTAAATCTTTGAAAAACCATGCCTAGCTCAGAACAAATTTCAGAAACCCTTTTAGGTGAAAATTTATGAGCAGGCTCATTGCTATTTCTCTCATCTACAAGTTCATTATTGATATATACCCTGCCGCTTGTAATCCTCTCAAGATGATTTAGGGATCTTAGGAGTGTACTTTTCCCTGAGCCGCTAGGTCCTATTATGCATACAACCTCACCCTGTTCAACAGTCAGGTTTATATTCTTTAATACTTCCAGATTGTCAAAGCTTTTATATACATTTTCTATTCTAATCATGTTAATCCCCACTTTTTCTAAACCTTATTTCCAACCTAGATTGCAACACTGATAGAACCGAGCAGAATATCAGGTATATAAACGCCGCCTCCATATAAAGCCATAGAGGCTCATAGGTACGTGCCGTAATCTGCTGCGCGACCTGGAAAAGCTCCGAGAATGTAACAGCTGCAGCTAATGAGGTATCCTTAACCAGACTTATAAATGAGTTTGCCATTGGCGGTATCGCCACTTTGACAGCCTGTGGAAGTATAACATACTGCAAGGTCTGGAGCTTTGACAAGCCCAAGGCATGAGCCGCTTCCCACTGCCCTTTTGGCACAGACAATATGGCAGCCCTTATAGTTTCCGATCCGTATGCCCCTACACTTAGGGTAAATCCTATGATTGCTGTGACTAAGGCATTTAGAGTTATACCTACGCTGGGCAATCCGTAGAATATAATGAACAATTGTACCAGTAAAGGTGTTCCTCGTATAATCCATACATAGAACTTTACAATTTTGTCTAGAACTCTTATGTTTAATACTCTTATAATTGCTACTGTAAAGGCAACAATCATTCCTAAAGAGAATGAGATGATGGTAAGTGGTACTGTAAACATCATGCCTGCCTTTAAAAGAGGGAAGAAGGAGTCTATGAGTATTCCAACTACCCTTACCATTCTATCATCCATAATTACTCACCCTTCTGAAAACTATTTTGAAACGTCTTCGCTAAACCATTTTTGTGATATCTTTAAATATGTTCCATCAGCCTTCATATCAGCCATAGCCTTATTTACTGCATCAACTAACTCTTGATTGCCTTTGTTAAACAATATGCCGCTCTCATCCTTTGTATCAAGCTCTGCTGCAACCTTTATTGGTGCATCTGCTCTTTGTGTCTTATAGTCTAAGTAGGATAAGCTATCATTAATTGTTGCATCTATTCTTTTTGAAGTTAAAAGATCCAAAGCTTGATTGAAGCCGTCTACCTGCACAAGTTCAGCTCCATTTGATCTTGCTATATCCGCAAGGTTGCTTGTAAGGGATTGACCTGCTTTCTTGCCCTTCAAATCTGCAAAACTCTTTATATCGCTATTATCAGCGCCTACAATAAGTACTGCCTTTGAAACTATATAAGCATCAGAAAAATCATATTTCTCAATTCTATCAGGTCTTATAGTAACTTGATTTACTACTGCGTCAAATCTCTTTGCATCAAGTCCTGCAAACATACCGTCCCATTTTGTCTCTATAAATTCTGCTTTTACACCAAGTCTTTTTGCTACTTCTTCTGCAATTTCAACATCAAAGCCTGTAAGCTTGCCGTCTTTGTCATGGAATGTAAAGGGTGCATAAGTGCCCTCTGTTCCTATCTTTATTACGCCTGCTGCCTTAATCACTTCAAGCAGGTTTTGCTCTTTAACTTCAGTTGTTGTTTGCTTTGGTGCACTGCAACCGGTAAATACCAATGCCATTATCGTTATGATAGCTGTTACTAGTAGAATTCTTTTTTTCATTTTGCTTCCTCCATTTTTATTAGCTACATACTGTGCTATATATTTTGCTTCAGATAGTTTTAACTAATCCTATCTGTTTACTATGTTTTTAATTATAATGTCCATAACATACTTTGTCAATAGGCTTTGTAGGTTTTTTTAGAACTTTTATTAAGTTTCTTTTACTTTAAAGGATTATTTGCAACTATAAAGAATATACATTCAAAGTTCTTAAACAGTTGTGTCAAGAGGATGGTGAAAAATTTGAACAAGTACATCGAAGCCTCCCATGTCAGATGTGTTAATAAGGGAGTCAAGCCAGAGAATATATTCAGTACTAAAGTTTTGGAAGGCGAAGTTTTAATACAAAAGCTTGTACAAAACAAGGAACTTATAAAGACAGCGGCTCCTTTTTTGGAGCATCTATATAACTTTGTCAGAGGCTCAGATTTTTTTGTTATACTAAATGATGCCGAAGGCTGTATTCTCAGTGTCACAGGCGATGAAAAAATACTATCAGAAGCTCACAGACTCAAAATGATACCCGGAGTTTATATGGACGAAGAAAGTATCGGTACGAATGCCATGAGTATGGTTATAAGCGAAGGTGTACCTGTACAAGTGTCAGGCAAAGAACATTTTATCAAGGCCTATCACAGATGGACTTGCTCTGCTGCACCAATAAAGGATAGCAATGGCAGGATAATAGGAATTATTGATTTGACGGGATACAGCGAAAACGTTCATCCTCATACCCTAGGAATGGTAGTGGCAGCTGCAAACGCCATTGAACGTATGCTGGAGGTAAATAACATAAATTCAATACTAACAATATCAAAAAAACATATTCAAAGTATATTTGACTCAGTATCCTCAGGCATTTTAACCTCGGACTTATCAGGAAACATCACTTCTATGAATAAGCAGATTGTAAAAATGTTTGGTTATAGTGAATATGAAATAAAAAATATGAAGGTTTGGAATCTAATCGAAGGCTGGAATGAAGTTATAGATAAGCTTACAGCAAGAGATAGCTTTGTAGATAAGGATGTACATGTAAAAGCGAGAGCAAACAAAATTCAGTTTACGCTTACCGCATCTCCCATATATAATTCTGACAAAGAAATTATAGAAGTAATACACATTTTTTATGAGCTCAAAAAAAGCAGGAAACTGGTAGGAAAAATATTAAGCGGTCAGGCAATATATACCTTCAATAAAATAATAGGAAAAAATGAAGAATTCTTAAAAACAATTGAGTATGCAAAAAAAATTGCCGACAGCAGCTCTACAGTCTTAATTACCGGAGAAAGCGGCACCGGTAAGGAAGTTTTTGCTCAGTCTATTCATAATTACAGCATTAGAAAGGAAGAGCCCTTCATAGCAGTAAATTGCGGGGCTATACCTAGAACTCTCATTGAATCTGAATTATTTGGCTACGAAGAAGGGGCTTTTACCGGTGCAAAAAAAGGTGGAAATGCCGGTAAATTTGAGCTTGCAGATGAGGGTACAATCTTCCTCGATGAAATTGGAGAAATGCCGACAGATATGCAAATCAAGCTGCTTAGGGTAATAGAGGAAGGTGTAATAACCAGAATAGGAAGTCATAGGCAAATTCCTGTCAACGTTAGAATTATCGCTGCTACCAACAAGGATCTAAAGAAAGAAGTAGCAGCTGGCAATTTTAGAAAAGACCTTTATTATAGATTAAACGTTCTTCCTATACATCTGTTGCCCCTAAGGGAGAGAGCTGATGATATTCCTTTGCTTTTTGATTATTATATGGGGAAAACCTCCAAAAGGCTGAATAAAAGAAGAGTACCTATCTCACCAGAATACTTGGAATATCTAAAAAATCATGAATGGCAGGGGAACATTAGAGAGTTGGAAAATGTTATAGAATTAATAGTAAATACAGAATCCGTCCAACCAAACTTCCTCGAAAAAAAAGTTATAACCAAGCACTCTGCCAAAGCAGGCATTGGTTTAAGCTTGGAGCAAGTAGAAAAGCAGCATATTATAACTATATTAAATGAATCCGCGGGAAATTTTACTGCAGCAGCTAAAATTTTGGGCATTGGCAGAAATACTCTTTATAGAAAGTTAGAGAAATATGATATCTATTGTCCCGAAACGGAACACCGTTCTAAAACAGAACTGTAAGAAATAGGCTTTATAGTTCTAAAACAGAACACTCATTATAGATTAGTACCGATTGATATTTTCAACACTCATACAACCGAGCAAATTCAACGCTTATAGGATCCCCCTAAATATATTTATGATTTGGCATAGATGTTGCTTTGTATTAATGTAAATCATAAAAATTGTTAAGGGGGTTTTTATATGTCAGGTTATATTGGAAAAGTATTAAGAATAAACCTTAAGCAAAAGAGCATCAAGGTAGAAGCACTGGATATTAAAAAAGCACAAAAGTTTATTGGCGGTAGAGGTCTTGGCACAAAGCTATTTATGGATGAGGTAGACCCTAATGTGGATGCCCTAAGTCCTGAAAACAAATTATTAGTAGTCGCGGGTCCACTAACGGGAACTAGTGTACCTACCGGCGGAAGATATATGGTAGTTACCAAATCCCCATTATCAGGTACGATTGCAAGTTCAAATTCCGGTGGTCATTGGGGTGCAGAGCTAAAGGCAGCAGGCTATGATGTAATCATCATCGAGGACAGAGCAGATGAGCCTGTTTATATTACAATAGAAGATGACAAAGTTGAAATAAAGGATGCTTCAAAGCTTTGGGGCAAGCTTGTTACAGAGACTACAAATGTGATAAAGGCAGAAATGCCTGACAAGGCAAGAATATTAACCATAGGTCCTGGCGGAGAGCAATTGTCTAAGATGGCTGCTATTATGAATGATTACGATAGAGCAGCAGGTCGCTCAGGGGTTGGAGCGGTAATGGGCTCTAAAAATCTTAAGGCTATTGCTGTTAAGGGCAGCGGCAAAACACCTATATTTGATGAGGCTAAATTAAAAGAAGTAAATTCTGTAAACATGAAGAAGATTAGGGAGCATGGCGTTACCGGAACTGGACTACCAACCTATGGTACCGCAGTACTTGTAAATATCATAAACGAAAATGGCGTACTTCCTACAAACAACTTCCAAACAGCTCATTTTGAAGCTGCAGATGATATCAGTGGTGAAACAATGACCAATGAATATCTTGTAAGAAAGAACCCATGCTATAGATGTCCTATTGCATGCGGCAGATGGGTTAAGATTGAGGATATGGGTATAGAAGTTGGGGGACCTGAATACGAAACCCTTTGGGCTTTCGGTTCTGATTGCGGAATTTCCGATATGGTATCTATCATGAAAGCCAACTATTGGTGTAATGAATATGGCTTAGATACCATATCTGTAGGCTCAACAATTGCAGCTGCTATGGAGCTTTACCAAAGAGGTTATATAAAGGACAATGAGCTAGATGGCATATCTCTTGAGTTTGGGAATTCGGATGCAACTGTTGAGTGGACTCAAAAAATAGGTAAAAAGGAAGGCTTAGGCGCAAAAATGGCCGAGGGTTCCTACAGACTTTGTGAAATGTACGGAGTACCTGAATTGTCTATGTCTGTTAAGAAGCTTGAGCTTCCGGCATATGATCCAAGAGGTATACAAGGTCATGGACTACAATATGCTACATCAAACAGAGGCGGCTGCCATGTAAGAGGATATATGATTTCTCCAGAAATACTGGGGGTACCTGAAAAGCTTGATAGGTTTACCCTAGAGGGCAAAGCACAATGGGTTAAGATATTCCAAGACTTAACAGCTGTTATTGATTCCTTGGGTCTATGCTTGTTTACCTCCTTTGCAATGAACGCAGCAGACTATGTAGATACGTACAATGCAGTTTGCGGCACAGAACATACTGTTGACTCTTTGTTAGAAGCAGGAGAAAGAGTTTATAACATAGAGAGATTATTTAATCTACAGGCAGGCATAGAGCCAGCACAAGATACACTACCTAGGAGATTATTGGAGGATCCTATACCAGAAGGCCCTTCAAAGGGAAGCGTTCATAGATTATCCGAGCTTCTTCCAGAGTATTATACCCTAAGAGGTTGGGGAGAAAATGGAATCCCAGAAGCTGATAGACTGTCAAAACTAGGATTATAATTTATAGCCGCCCCTGAGCTTGCTCAGGGGTGTTCTTCACACCATATGGAGGTGAGACTTTGAAAATTACAGTAAGATTATTTGCTACCTTTAGAGATGGCAGACAAAAGGTACTTGATATGAATTTGCCTGAAAATGCTACCCCGCAAAGCATCATTGATGCTCTCGGTATACCCAACACAGAAGTTGCAATATTGCTTATTAATGGACGCGATGGCAAACTCGATACATTGTTGGTTGAGAATGACACCGTATCACTTTTCCCACCTGTAGGAGGCGGTTAAAATGTTAGCAAGATACTCTAGAAATATAGCGACCTTGTCAATAGAAGAAAATGAAAGTCTATCCAAAAGAAAAATTTGCGTTATTGGATGTGGCGGACTAGGTGGATACATTATAGAAATGCTGGGACGTTTGGGTATAGGGTATATTACCGCTGTTGATGGAGATGTATTTGAGGAATCAAATCTAAATCGACAGATTTTATCCGATGTAGAAGTACTAGGCATGGAAAAAGCATTCATAGCAAAGCAAAGAATGTTAAAGGTTAACCCTTTAATAAAGATAGCTGCCATTACAGAAAGACTTACAGAATCAAATGGAAAACAAATATTAAGTGGTGCTGATGTTGTTATAGATGCCTTGGATAACATTGAGTCGAGGCTGATTTTGGAAACACTTTGCGAAGAACTGAATATCCCTCTAGTCCACGGAGCTATAGCAGGCTGGTATGGACAGGTTTCCACCATTTTACCCGGAGATAAGCTGCTCAGCCGTTTCTATAAATCAAAAGACCTGCAAGGTGCTGAAAAGAAGTATGGAAATCCATCCTTTACACCTGCTCTGGTAGCATCTATTCAAGTTAGCGAGGTGCTAAAGCTGCTTATCGGCAGAGGAGAGCTTTTAAGCAAGAAAATGCTTCTTATTGATTTACTAAGGCAAGAATATGATGTAATAGAATTTTAGTCAGAATATTGGTAGTGCATTCATAAATAACAAAACTACTGGGTACTGAGATATTTCGGTCAACATTTCTAAAATAAGTAGAGACTGCACATAACTTGGTGCAGTCTCTACTTATTTTCAGCTTAAGAACAGCTTCCCAATCAAAAGGATTGCACCCATCCACAAAGAAATCCTTGTCAGATTGCTATATTCTCTCTTTTCATGTTTATATGTACGTTCTACATCTACCTTAATAACCTCTGCATCAGAGCTGTCTAAATTTGCATATATAAGATAAAACTTAATATTTATAGCTAAAATTAATACCATAATTAATAGATTTATAAACCTATCAAGACCTGCTATGCCATTCCATTTACCTAAGGTATAAGTCATGTATGCAATAAGTACGAAGGTAGTCAAGTTTGAAGCTTTTTTAGCTTTGCCTGCAAGAGTTTTGATTTTCTTCATTATTGCACCATTGATACATGGTTTGAGGTTGTCAAATCATGTATTCCCTCTGATATTATCACCCTAATAATATCAGAGAGACTTACCTATTACAATGTCTTATTTGAATCCTAACATCTACATCCACAAATCCCATTGAGGCACATCTGAGACTGATAATATAAATGTTAGAACTCAAGATAGTCAAATATGATTTTGCGTCACCAAAAAATTCAAAACCTTCAATAGGTGTAATGTCCTATGAAGGTTTTTATATAAAGATAAATGGGGGCTATTTATTTATAGACTTGAGGTATGTCATAACCGCTTCAGGGTTAGGTAAATCAAGTATATTACTAATATGCTTTTCTATTTCTACCTTGCTTAAGCTATTCACAAGCTTTCTTATTTTGAGTACTTGGGTAGGACTTACGCTTAGCTCATTTAGTCCCATACCTACAAACACTGGCGCCAGCAGCTCATCCTGCGCCGCTTCACCGCACATACCTACCCATATGCCTGCCTTTTTGGCATTGTAAGCTGCAAGGTTGATAAGTCTCAGTACCGCAGGGTGATAAGGTGTATATAAATCAGAAATTTTGCTGTTCATTCTATCTACCGCCAGGGTATATTGTGTTAAATCATTGGTGCCGATGCTAAAGAAATCAACTTCCTCTGATAATTTGTCTGAGATTATTGCTGCCGCGGGGGTTTCTATCATAATTCCCAAGCTAATATGTTTATCATAATCAAGTTGTCTATCATCCAACTCTTTCATGGATTTTTGCAGTTCAAATCTTACTTCTCTTACTTCATTCACACCGCTAATCATGGGCAGCATAATCTTTATATTCCCAAATGCACTAGCCCTAAGCATTGCCCGCAGCTGAATGCGGAATAGTTCTCTTTCCTCCAAGCAATAGCGTATAGCTCTATAGCCTAGAAAAGGATTCTCTTCCTTGGGAAAATTCATGTAAGACACCTGCTTGTCGCCGCCAATATCTAAGGTTCGTATTATTACAGGCTTACCTGACATTGCTTCTGCAGCAGCCTTATAGGCAAAGAATTGCTCTTCTTCCGTTGGCATAGAGTCCCTATCCATGTATAGAAATTCACTTCTAAAAAGTCCAATCCCTTCACCATCATTTTTCAGCACTGCATCTAGATCCTTAGGGAATCCTATATTACAGCCAATACTTATCTCGAAGCCATCAAGAGTCGATGTTTTTACACCGATATAGCTTTTCAATGCATTTTGCTGCTCCTGTTGAAATGACCTCTCCATTTGAAAGTTCTCCAGTAATGTAGAGCTAGGATTTATATAATACTCTCCTGTATTACCATTCATTATCAACATATCATTATTTCTTGTAGCATTCAAAGCTCCAACTGCACCCACAATGGCAGGCAACCCCAATACCCTTGACATAATAGCCGTATGAGAGGTTACACCGCCTATTTCAGTAATGATTCCCAAAACCTTATCTGTCGAAATCTTTGAAATATCTGAAGGTGTTAGCTCTTCTGCCACAATTATTACCGGCTCTAATATGTCTCTATATTCAAAGCTCTTCAAGCCCATTATGTTCTCTATTAACCTTATGGAAACATCCTGCAAATCCAATACTCTTTCCTTTATATAATCGTCCTCTATATCTCGAAAAAGCGACGACAGCTCTTCTGCAGCTTCCTTAACTGCAAAGGCAGCACTGACTCCATCATTCTTTATCTTTGCCACAACTCTAGCAAGCAAGTCTGGATCCTCAAGCATCATTGCCTGCGCCTCAAATATTTGTGCCTCATCAGCACCTATTCTACATTTCGTTGTCTCTTTAATCTCTTCAAGCTGCTGTTTAGATCTTTCTATATTGGAATAGAACTTTTCCAGCTCAGCATCGATATTTTCAGACATAGTCCTTTCTAGCTTTATTCGGCTAGCCTTTAAATATACTTTCCCTATAGCAATACCCTCTGATGCTCCTATGGCTTTCATCAAAATCCCCCCTACAGCAACTATAGTCTGGCAGCCGCCTTTTCATCGAGCAGCACCACTACGTCCGGATGCAGCTGCAGTACAGATGCCGGCAGCTCAGGCGTAATTTTACCATTTATCATGCTATTTATAGTCTCCGCCTTTTCCTCCCCGCTAGCGAGAAGGATTATCTTCTTTGAATGCATTATTGTTTTAATACCCATACTTATAGCCCTGCGAGGTACATCCTCCATAGCTGTAAAAAAACGTGAATTGGCCTCAATTGTATCTTCATCCAAGGTTACTAAGTGGGTCTCTGCTTCAAATTTCACATCCGGCTCATTGAAGCCTATATGTCCATTTCTACCTATCCCTAGCAGCTGCAGGTCAATACCACCGGCTTGCTTTATTTTAAGCTCATACTCTACGCATTCAGTATCAATATTCTTTGCCCTTCCATCAGGTATATAGATATTATTTTTATTTATATTAACATATTTGAACAAATTCTCCATCATAAAATAATAATAGCTTTGAGGGTTTTCTTTGTCCAAACCATAGTATTCATCAAGATTAAAGGTCACTACCTCCGCAAAGCTTATATCCCCATCCTTGTAAGTGCGGACCAGCTCGCTATATGCCCCCATAGGAGTTGAACCAGTGGCTAATCCCAATACACTGTTTGGCTTGAGGGTAATTTGACTTGCCAGTATGTTGGCTGCTTTTTTGCTTAATTCATCATAATCCTTTGCTATAACGATACGCATTTTGTACCTCCGACAAATTGAGTTCTGTATGTGTGTCAACTTCAAATCTTACCTTTTGTGAATCTGCCAACTGTAGTGCTTGGCACTACAGTTGGCAGATCTGTGACTGGCACCATAATGTTAGGATTTCAATTCTCCATCTATTATGGTTGCCTTAATATCTATGTTCTTATCAAAGATTACAATGTCTGCTTTTTTGCCCACTTCCAGGCTTCCGATTTCATTGTCTTGGCCTATTAGTTTGGCCGGATTCATGGTAACTGTGTGAATTACTTGCTGCAGTGATAAATCCGTGTTCTCCCATAGATTCTTTATAGCGTCCTTAAGTCGTAAAACACTGCCTGCCAAAGTGCCGTCAGATAGTCTTGCCGCCCCATTCTCCACAGCTACCTGCTGTCCGCCTAGGTCATATGCTCCTGACTTCATACAAGCTGCCCTGATTGCATCAGTAATCAATATAAGTCTATCGTGGCCCTTTGTATTCACTAATAGTTTAAACATAGCGGGATGCAAATGTATCTTATCTGCAATGAGCTCACAGTATATGTCGCTATTTAATACTGCTGCTGCCACCCCTGGCTCTCGATGATTCAAGCCGCTCATGGCATTGAATATGTGAGTCGCACTTTTGACACCAGCTTCTATAGCCTCCATAGCCTCCTCGTAGGTGGCATTGGAATGACCTATGGAAGATGTAATATGCCTATGCTGATGGATGCTTTTTATAAAATCCATATTGCCCTCAATTTCAGGGGCTATGGTTATTATCTTAATAATATCTAAATAATCCTTAATCAACTCAAAATCAGCCTTTATAATATGTTCTTTATCATGGGCACCCTTTTTCAAGCTATTTATGAAGGGTCCTTCCAGATGGGCCCCCAATACTTTTGCTCCATTTACCTTCCCCGCAGCTGCTCTCCGAATATTCCCCAAGGCTCTTTGTATACTTTCCTTATCCAAGGACATGGTCGTGGGCAAAAACCCTGTTACCCCATAATTGCTTAAGCCTTTACTGATGTTGTTTATGGCGTCCCCACCTAGGTCCATGACATCACAGTCAAAAGAGCCATGAATATGAATATCAATAAATCCGGGAGAAACATAACAACCCACCGCATCTATCACTTCAACACCTTGAATTCCTTCGTCAGCATCCTGAATAGCAGCTATTCTATCATTAAATAGCAGCACCTTATTTTCTATGATGTCATCCCCAATAATTAACTTACCATTTACAATTGCCTTCATGTTTTAATCACGTCCTGTCACTTCTTTTAGCTTAAACTTCTGCCAGGGTTGAATATGATCAACAAGAAAAATCTCTTCCGGTATAATCCTTCCAACGACGTTGGTCTTCCCACTGTTCTCCATATCCTTTAGTGCAATCTGCAGTTCTCCTGCATATCTCTCATACAAGGAGCTTTCTATAAGTATATCTCCTCTTTTGATAGGCTTGGGATTGTATAACCTAAAGTCGCTGCCCTTATATTTTACCCGACTTTGAGTGGAGCGAATCATATATTCAGACACATCTCCCCTGTTGAAATGAAGCTCATCTAATATAATCTTATTACATATATTCGGATTATTGTCCTCTAATTCTAAATTTAAAGTTAAAATATTCCTATCAAGCATGCCTAGGTCTTTAAGCTCTTCTTCGTGAGCAAAGGCATTGGCGATTATAACGTCATCTATAAGCTCTGTATTAAATAAATCCTTGGCTTGCACTGAGGCAGACATATTTCTGTGCTGTTCCATAGTACATAAGCCTTCTTTGACAGGCCAGGGACCAAAATCAGCAGTTTTTGAGGATATGAAAGCAGCCGTCCTGATGCCTTGTTCTTTGAATTGTCTTGAGCATTTCAAAAAGTGCTCTCTGGAAAGGCCGGTATAGCGATGGGGATAAAAGTTGTGGCAGCCTATAAGATTATCTTTGTTAGGTTTAAACGATAATATGTTATCCAAATATTTAGTATAGCTGCTCATATTTATTTCTATCTTAATATTGTAAGGGTTTTGAGTCATTAAACTCTCTTCCATACCGCTAAAGCCTTCATCCAGCCTGATCCCCGACAGCTGCATTTTATGAAAAAAGCTTAAATCACTATAGCTGATTCCTAGTTCCTCAAAAACTGCAGGACTAACATCAGCTATAACCTCCATGCCTAGGTTATTTGCATGAGAGGTTATAGCTCCAAAGTCATTTATTATTTTATCTTTATCCCCATCAACAGATATTAGACAAGTAAAAACCCTTGTAAACCCATATCTGGAGGCTAGATTCAAATATTCTATCCAGGCTTCTTTTGATGCTCTTTCCGGATATATTGATATTCCTAATTGCCTCATAGCCCTCTCCCCACAATCATTTACTTACTATTATTGCTTCTCATGATTTTGTACATATCTATGAATTCCCCTGCCAAATCCCTTATAGTCATTGTATTCATAAGATGATCCTGTGCATGAATCATAAGCAAGGTCAGTTTTATTTCACTGCCTTGAACCTCCGATTGTATCAGTGAAGTCTGACATCCATGAGCTAGACCCAGCTTATTGTTTGCTTCATCAATACATTTATCTGCTCTTTCGAAGTCCCCTGCTTTAGCATGAGTGATTGCTTCCATGCATGAGCTTTTGGCTTCTCCGCTATGTGCAATTATTGTGAATATCGTCATTTCATAATCCATATCTCTAACTCCTTTTCCTACAGCTCTTTATAAGCTGAATTAAACTGGGGTAAATAACTGCTATTTTGCTGTAAGATTTCATTTAATAATTTCTTTGCCAAGTCAATGGATGCTACCAAAGGATTTGCAGCAAGGGCCATTAATGCCGTGTAGTAGTCCCCGGTTACACCTGCCTCTACCGTAAGCAATTCAAAGGACTTCATACTTTGAATCAGTCCATTTACTTGAATAGGCAGGGGTCCAGTTGCCATTGGTGTTGCACCCTTTTTATCAACTACTGCGTTTACCTCTACAATTACATCTGCAGGCAAATTTGCGATGGCTTTATTATTGCGTACATTTACGGTATGAATTGCTTTTTTGTCATTATAAATAGAGCTTATTAAAGAGACTGCTGCTTCAGAGTAGTATTCTCCGCCTCTTTTTTCTAAGGCTGTTGGCTTTGTATCAAGTGTCGGATCCTTATACAGCTCAAATAACTCTTGTTCTATTTTCTGCACTTGTTCTCCCCGAACACCTTTTCCAGTTTCTACGGACTTCAGTTCTTCTTCAATCATCTTTTCTGTCATATAATAATATCTGTGATAAGGACAAGGCAATAGTTTCAGTGCTTTGATAAATTCCTGGCTCCAATTGAGGTCAGGTATGTTGTTCATGGACATATATGCTCCATCACATACTTTACCTAGTACAATATCCGTAACCTTTTCACCGTCTAAATATACAGCCTTGCCAAAAACCATGTGGTTAAGTCCCGCAAAGTCAATACTTACCCTAGTACTATCCACATCTAGTATCTTTGCTGCATTATTGATCATTCCAAGGGGTACATTGCAAAGACCAATAACCTTTACCCTGCTATACTTGGTAACTGCTTCTGTTATGATGCTGGCAGGGTTTGTGAAATTAATCAGCCATGCATCTGGTGCCAGCTCCTCAATATCCTTGCATATGTCTAGTATCACCGGAATCGTACGCATTGCCTTGGCAAAGCCCCCGGCACCGTTGGTCTCTTGTCCAATTAAGTTATATTTAAGGGGTATCCATTCATCAATTGCTCTGCATTTAAGTCCGCCTACTCTAATTTGTGTTATAACAAAATCCGCATCAACTAAGGCTTCGCGTCTATTTAAGCATTTATAAACCTTTATGTTTAGGCCAGCCTTTGCGACCATTCTACGGGTCAAATCATATATTATATCAAGCTTGTGCCTGCCGTCTTCAATATCCACAAGGTGCAACGCTCCCACTGGAAGCTCATGGGCTTTTCTTATGAAGCCATCTATAAGTTCCGGGGTATAACTGCTGCCTCCGCCTATCACAACTACCTTCAATTTACGCTCCATGGAATTACCTCACTTACTGGATGATTGATTGGATTAAGGGCAGCTGTAGGCAGCTGCCCCTACAGGATATATGTCATGTAGGGCTTCCTACATCTTTACACTCGTATCACTGCTTAGACTTTCCTTCTCTTTCTTTTCCATATTCATACGATCTGCCAGCGCTACAAATGGAATATATATTACCGTTGCAATTGCAAAGTTGATTAGTGCCATCAAACCTGCTAATAAATTTCCGCCGGTTGCTAAGAAGGCCCCTATACCAACTGGTGTTATCCATGGAATTGCAATATAGGTCGGAGGAATAATTCCTGCATATGTTGCAAGCCAAGCTGTAAAAGTTAATACCCCCGGTATAATAATAAACGGTATGATCATAAGCGGGTTAAGTACTAATGGAAGTCCAAACATTACTGATTCATTGATTTGGAATAATCCCAGTGGTGCGGAAAGCTTTGCAACCTCTCTATACTCTCTTTTCTTTTTACTCACTAAGAAGATAGCAAGTATTAATGCCAGTGTAGCACCTGCACCGCCAAGATTTACATAACAGTCGAAGAATGCTCTTGTAATCATATTTGGTGCAGCAAGACCCTGTTGTACTGCTGTTGCATTGGCTTCAAGAGCAGGCAGATACAGTGAGTTCATGATTGGATCCATAATATTCCCACCATGAAGTCCAAAGAACCAGAACAAACTAATCAGCATAGTAAGTACCACCGCTGAGCCTACACCTTGGCTGAAGCCTTGAAGCGGCTTTTGTATAGCATTAAATATCAGGTCATATAAGCTGTTTGCATTAAGCTTTGTAATGATGAATGCTATTATACCGAAGATAAATAGTGTTACAACACCTGGAATAACTGCTGCAAAGGCTTTTCCTACTGCAGGAGGTACGCTGTCTGGCATTTTAATTATAATGTTTTTCTTGATAAGCTTAACAAAAATTTCTGTAGCGATTAGTGCAACAATAAGTCCTGTGAAAAGACCGGTAGCATTTAGATATCCCCAGTGTATATATCCCCAGCCTGCATCTCCGTGAGCCTGAGGAGTTACAGCCAAAAATGCTCCTACTGAAATCAAACCTGCTGCGAGACCATCAATACTATAGCCCTTTGCCAAATGATACCCTGTTGAGAAAACTACTAATAATGTCATAATTGCGAAGGTTCCCCACCATACATTACCGCCAATACCTTTTAAGAAATCTAAGGTCGGCACCCAAGTAAATAGTGTGTTGTTAAGAAGAACTGCAAATGACCCTGCAAGAATGAGCGGCATGATGCTTATAAAGCCGTCACGAATTGCAACTAGGTGTCTTTGACCGCCGATTTTAGCGGCTACGGGTACAAAATACCTTTCCATGAATTCCATAAAACTTCTCATACGAATCCTCCTTTAATTTTGGGTTTTATTTATCTTGAATTAACTCCATGGCCTGTCGCATTACGGCCTCCCCATTCATCATGCCGTAATTAATGCTTTCTATAACTGCTATGGGTATTCCCAGAGGCTCCAGTTCCTTCTTCATCTTGCTAAGCAGATACCGTACTTGCGGGGCTAAGAGAACCACATCAGTCCCCTCTGTATTGCGTTTCGCTTCCACCTCCGGCACTGCGATGATATCAACCTCAATCCCTTGTTTCCTCGCTGCATCCTTCATTTTCATTACCAGCAGACTGGTTGACATTCCCGCAGAACAAATTAATACGATCTTTTTCAGGGTGTCCACTCTCCTTTTCATAATTAATAATTCTATATGTTGTTATTTGAACATCACTCCTTTTGGAGCTGATTATTAAAAAGATCTTCTAGTGCGCTTATTGCTTCAACCTCGTCCTGCCCTTCCACAACAACCTCTAATTCGTCGCCTTTTGCAGCCCCGATACTAAGTACCCCCATGATGCTTTTTGCATTGGCAACCCGGTCCTTCTTCCTTAGAGTTATATTTGATGTAAATTTATTTGCTGTACTAACAACCATACTTGCCGGTCTCGCATGGAGTCCAGATTTGCTTCCTACAATGACGTTTAGCTTTTCCATATCAAGTTCACGCCCCTTTAATTTTTACATAATACTATACAGCAAGTTTAATGCCAATTTGCGATGTTGTATTTTACACATATTTACTTAAGTTTTTTGATAGGAATCAAGGCTTTTCTATGTTTACTTACCTAGGGTTGCTATGGATCATAAAAGTCTACATTAAAAAGGGTGTGTAATATTATTACACACCCTTTTACACACTCTACACAGTTCTATATTTCTTCACACAGTCCCTTAGATTACATCCACGTTAAATAACAGCATCCTGCATATGAATGCCTCCTCATGTTGTCCAATACTTATTTCATATTGTTCTTCCAGACTCCTTAGACAGTCTTTGACAACTGCAAGCTCTTTGCTATACTGCTTCATAAAGTCCTGCAGCCCTTCAAAGAAGGTCTCCTTGCCTTTGTCCTTTAATTTATCTATTAGAAAGCACATATGCAGTAAAATGCCAATTTTAACTTCTTCCTTGATGCATAATTCTAAGCCTTGTTCCATAGCGGCCAAAGTCTCTCTCAGATTCCCTACCAAGTCCTCGCTATCTAGTGTTATATGCTTGCTAAGTGACTTAGCTATCTTCTGATAATTGTCCTCTATATCTAATATCGTGTTCATTCTATCTATCCCCACCCCTGACAGTATGTCAGCTGCAGTGACAAAAGGTATTCCAGCTATTTCAATATCAATTGTGCTGGCAATTGCAAGTATCTTATGTTTTTCTCTTAGCTGCTCAACCTTTGTGATAAATTCCTTTTTACTCATTATATTTAAAGGGATTATTTCTACAGCGCCTGACTTTAAATGCCCCTCTATAATATGCTTCAGCCTTTCTGAGGCGCCTTCCCCCGTGAAGCAGGCAGTTATAATTATTTCTTTCTTACCAGGTTGTTCCTTGGTTCTCTCTCTATAATGGTAATAGGAAGGCACTCTCAAGCTATCATAAATATAGTGAATATCCCTGCCTAAGGCAGCCTTTCTGCAAGCATCAATTACCACTGGCGTACTAGCCATTTCAATAGTTTTTACTACTATACCCGTTTCCTCCTGAAGCAGCTGTCCGAAGCTTGCAAGAGATCCCATATCCACCAATAGCAGTACACCTCTGCCAGCATCTAGCTGAATCACCTTTTCCTTGGCATATTCGTACATCATCTTTGGATTCATGCTAAGCGGCATATCCAGGGCTTCAGCATGATTGATGCCAATCATGGAATTGCTTACCTCTGCCATGCTGCTGGCTGTGGAATTCCCATGCATCATTATGAGCACCCCTACACGGCTCTTTTCATTACTTCTCATATCCATAGGTTTTGGAGATAAGAACATAGCTATGTATCCTATCTCATCCAAGGGAGTGTGTATGTCCAAAGTGCTGTCTAATATCTTTGCCGCTTCCATTGCGGTCATGAACCCTTCCGGATAGTCTACCCTTATCATATTTAGCTTTGGATGATATATTTTTATGCCCTTTCGTACCCTTTCTACAAATCCATGAAGATGCAGAGCTAAACCCATATGTATATTTTCATCATATTTTCTTTGCAGTCTTTGTTCTGCAAACTTCAATACCTCTTCTGCTGCAGTTATTATTTCTATACCAATCAGCTTGCAGAGATCTTTGCTTTGCATCCTTCTTGGCATATCCCCTAAGTATTTTTTAAAGTGCTCCTCAATATCCAAATTTATAGCATAGCTTATTTCTTCGTTCTTCATTCCGCTGTTTTTTAGATTCTCTAGCTTGCGTTCAATAATATCATAGAAATCTTCACTTACCTGCTCCTCATTTGCAGCCTCATAGCTTTCTGCTTGATTAAAGCTAAACTTTATAGTCCGACTTTTGCTTTTTAATAGAAATTCTATATCCTCCCTATGATCCTGTATCTGCATCATACCTTTCCGCACATGCTGAGGCAGGTCTGCCGAGGTTATTAATATAGAACTTTCTTTTTTTGCTTTGTAATTTACAAAGGATTTAGCACAGGTAAGCTGTATATCACTTTTCAACTGCCCTATATTGTTGGGACAGTCATATAATAAGAAAGCAATTATCGCGTTTTTCTCAACATAAATGCTTTCCCCTATCCGCTTAGATTCTGACCTGATAAAAAGCTCTATAAGATAGTAACGCTCAGTTAAATCTTTTTCTTTTAAATTCGGCAATTCTATCAGCATTGGGATTCTTCGGGTAAATGTGTTTAATAGATATGACTCTGGCTGTTCTGTTGTAGCAGCTATTATCCTAACCTCTGAGCTTAATGGCCTTTCTGTTTCTCCTAATGGGCGAAATTGGCCCTTATCAATGAAGGTAAAAAGCATCTCCTGACCTTGGGGCGAAAGCCTATGAACCTCATCTAGAAACAAATACCCACCGTCTGCCTTGGTGATTAATCCTTCTTTATCCTTGTCTGCCCCCGTATAGGCACCCTTTTTTACACCAAATATTTGCGAGACCAAAAGCTGTGAGTTCTCTGCATAATCAGCACAGTTAAACCTTATAAATGGAGCATTCGCTCTTATAGCTCCAGATTCTTTGGCAAATTGATACATTAGCTCTGCAAACATTGACTTTCCTACTCCGGTTTCCCCAAGTATCAAAGTATGAAGACCTTTTGGGGGATATAGTATCGCTGCCTTGGCTTGTTGTATAGGAGCTTGCAAACTTGGTTGAATAGTTCCTATCTTATCTAAGCCGTTGTCACTATCCATGGTGCTTAGATGCTGTGACTCAGACTGTAAGCTGTGAAACAATACAGGTCTGCCTATTCGCTTTTCTATCCGCTTTTCCTCAAATAATGTATTTAAATGCCTGCTTACATTGGCTCTGTCAATTCCGATTGCCAGACTTATTTCCTTAGCAGAAACTGCCTTGCTCATTTTCTGTTCCAGCATAAGCAGAGCTTCATATACTTGTTCAAGTGCTTTCATGCCCTTCCCCCCAAAGTTTTATTAAAAGGCTCAACCACTGTAAATATATTCATGTTTTTCCATATAATTTAATAATAAGTAAATAACTTTATATTGTAAAGCATAAAAAGAGTGCTAAAACCATAATGGTCAAAGCACTCCACTTATATTTCTTATGCTTGATATTTCTTCGATACATACTCATGCATACATTCTGCAACTTGTTTTGAGCGTCTTACTGCTTCTACAACATTTAATGCCCCTGTAACAACATCACCTGAAGCAAAAACACCTTCCTTTGTAGTTCTTCCACAATTATCTGCAAGCACCAGCCCACTTCTGGCAACATCCATCCCCGTAGTCGTGGATACAATGTTTGCCTTTGGTCCTTGGCTTACGGCTACAATGATAGAATCACATTCGAACAATGCTTGAGAATTCTCGATATTGACTAGCTTTTGTACTCCATCCTTCTCTACCTTCTCAGTTTCAATATAAACTACACCATCAGTAGTTAGCTCAACAGGTGCTTTAAATAACTCAAATTGAACTCCGTCAATTCTCGCATAATCCAGCTCATATTGGGATGCTGTCATATCCTCCATTCCTTTTCTATACATGATTGATACCTGCTTCACGCCCTTTCTAACGGCAGTACGAGCTACGTCCATTGCAGCATTCCCAGCACCTATAACACATAGTCTATTCCCTAAATTATATACCTCTGGGTTCTTCAAGTAATCAATAGCGAAATGGACATTGCCCAAGCTTTCTCCCTTTATCCCTAATTTGTTGGGTTTCCATGCCCCTGTCCCTACAAATAGCGCATCATATCCATCATTAAATAGATCTTCTATGGTTAAAACTGGTCCAATTAGAGTATTTGGCCGTATTACTACCCCAAGCTCCAATAGTTTGTCTTTTAACTTATCTAAAACCTCTTTAGGCAGTCTAAATTCAGGTATACCATATCTAAGTATTCCCCCGATTTTGTCGTGGGCTTCAAATATAGTAACATTATATCCTTTTAAGGCTAAAACAAATGCGATTGTTATACCCGCCGGTCCAGAGCCAATTATACCAATGTTCCCACTTAACTTATTACTCGGTTTTAAGCTCATTACATCTAATCTATAATCTGATATGTAGTTCTCTATAGCGCTAATTTGTACTGGACTGGATTTTTTACCTAGTATACAATTGCCTTCACATTGTTTTTCATGGTTGCAGACTAGGGAACACACAACCGATAGAGGATTATTTGTAAAAAGAAGCTTTCCTGCCTTATTCATTTCGCCATCCAATAGTAGGCTAATAACTTCCGGTATTGGCGTTGATACCGGGCACCCCTTTCTGCAGCTTGGATTTTTGCATTGCAGGCATCTTTTGGCTTCATCAACTATATGTTTAGCCATCTATTTCACCCCACTCAATAATTCTTATACAAGTTTGATTATATATCTTTTTTCATTTATTCCTAGTATCTTATTGAAAAGTTCTTCTAAGGCATGCATCTTTCTTATATAATATTCTTTATTATTAAAGCTTGGCATATGTATATGCATGTATGACCTTATGCCTAGTAGTAAAATCTCCGTTATTTCTTCAGGATGATCTACCTTGAAGATACCTTCCTCTATTCCCTGCTTCAACACCGCTACTATAATCGGATTAAATTTCTCATAGAACTTTTCGTCCATCATCTGATGCAGCTTTGCGTTTTTATTATCCTCAACATGCTTTGTCAGGTGTTCAGGGCCTTTGCTATTAGATAAAATACTCCCAAGTACGAGCATTAGCTTTTCATGGGCATTTAGCGACTTATTTTCTAAGGTGGTTTTTATACCCTCAGCATAGCTTGATAAATAATTCTCCAATACAGCACCTAGAATTTCTTCTTTGGATTTAAAATAGTGATAAAAGGTGCCTTTTGCTACACCTAGCTGCTCTACTATTGTATTTACTGAGGTTTCCTCATAACCATTGGTTAAAAACAGTCTAGAAGATATATCAATGATATCTTTTCTTCTTTCTTTTGGATCTTTCACCACTCTCATACCTAATCCTCCTGTTAAATCTATAACTGGACTGATATTTGCTTTTCTGTACTTATATCTTTAGACCCTACTATTCTTTTAAGCACACCGCTCTTGCATGCATTGCAGCACTCCCCGCACAATATGCAGTCTAAACTATCCATATTTTTCATTTTTACCATATCCGCCACATTTAGACTCATAGGACATGCTTTATTGCATTGTTTGCAGCCGATGCACTTCTCTGATTCTGCAGTTAGCCTTAGAGAAGGTATATTCAACATATTTCTCAATTTAGTACCTGTCACATTCAGAATAGACATTGGACATAGGTAATGGCAGGAAGCTCTTTTTCCCATTAGTAGGGGTAGAATTAACAATGCAAATACAATAACATAATAGCCAATAAGCTTCATTACATTATCTACAGAAACAAAGGTCTCTGTTAGATAAAGAAAATTAATCTGAGCTTTCCCTGCATTTAATACTGTCAAAATTATAATTGGCGTAATCCACAAAACACCCAAAACTATCCTCATTACCCTCATCCATGGCATTTGCTTCAAAGGCTTGCATAGAACGCGATCTACGGTCATCTGAAGCCCTCCATAGGGGCATATATAGGAGCAAAACGCTCTACCAACAAATAAGGAGCTGATGAACATTGAGAACCAGACAAAAAAAGCACCAGCTAATACCTTATTAGCTAACCCATCAATAATGATATATGGAGAAAAATAGTTAAGAGAAACCGGTAATAATAACAACATCATAAATAGCAATAATCTTCTTTTACTTATCATAATCCATCCCCCAATTTTCTATTATATTAAAATTATAACCCACCGACCGACGGTCGGTCAATGGGTTGTAAAATAAAATATCAATTTTTATCCAGAGGAAGCAAAAACCTTATGTGCTAATCTAATTCTGTTGGTTTTACTAACAATTCTTTGATAAAGCTTATATCATCTTCAATATATCTATGTCTTACAGACTTAACATCAAACTTAAAAAGCTTAAATGCAAACTGAACAAAATACCCAATACCTAATGCGATAATGATGGTTCCTACCCCTACGAAGCCACCTAAAAGATAGCCGGCAACTAAAACTGTTATTTCAATGCAATTTCTTATAAATCTCACAGACTTCCCAGTCTTCTTTGTCAAAAGTACCATTAAACCATCTCTCGGCCCTGACCCTAAGCCTGCACCAATATAAAAATAGCTCGCTAAGCCAATTACAAACATTCCACCTAGCATCATGATTATCTGAAGTATTTTATTTTCATAAATAGGTATAAGGTTGTTAAGCATTAAGACGTCCATAAATATTCCTATGAAAAGCATATTGCTAAGTGTACCCCATCCTAATTTTTCACCTACAAAATAGTTAATGATTACTATTAGTATACCCATTGCAATACTAGCTTGCCCCATTGTAATACCAATAGTCCTTGATAGCCCTTGATGAAAAACATCCCAAGGACCTAGCCCCAAATTAGCGTTTATAGTCATTACAATACCTACTGCATAAAGGAATAAGCCTGTAAATAGTCTAATTCCGCGTAGTATAGCATTCTTTATATTCTCTTTCATTGTCACACCCCCAAGTTATATTAACATAAAACTAGTTCTCCATGCAAAGAAAGCAAGGACTGCTATAAAACCTTAGCTTAATAGCAGTCCTTCATATTTTATTTGTCCAAATCCTTACTAATCCAAGTCTTTACTAGACTCATAAGCGTATCATATTCTATGGGCTTCGATATATAATCGTTTGCACCTGCTTTTATGCACTTTTCTGAATCGCCTTTGATGGACTTAGCTGTAATTGCAATAATGGGAACATTGCTGCCATTTTTGCTTTGTCTTATTGTTTTTATAACTTCATACCCATCCATTACAGGCATCATTATATCCATCAATACTAAGTCAACTTGCCGCCGCTTCAGCAGCTCCAAAGCCATCTTGCCATTATCCGCTTCCAATATCTCAGCTCCGAAATCCTCAAGAGCAGAAGCTAGAACAAATATATTTCTAGGATCATCATCTACGATGAGAATCTTCCTACCTACCAAATTCAATGTATATTGTTTTTTAGATTTCGTGGTAAGATAGTGAGGTTTGTGTTTATCCTTAGAAGAAATCGTTATAGCTGCTTCTTCCAAAGCCAAATCCCCCTCAGTGTTAGTACTTCCCTCAACCCTGTCCTGTTTAGCATTATGCGTAGTTGTGATATTTCTTAGCAATAATGTAAATTTACTACCTACACCTTCTTCGCTTTGAACGAATATCTGTCCATTCATTACCTCAGCAAGTTTATTTGATATGGACAGCCCTAATCCACTTCCGCCATATTTTCTAGATATTGAGCCGTCTCCTTGATGGAACTCTTCAAATATCCTATCTAAATTATCCTTAGAAACCCCAATCCCTGTATCAGCTATAATAATCTGTATATCCGTGTTTTCGCATGGCTTTATTTCGAAACGAACTGTTCCTTTGCTCGTAAACTTAATGGCATTTGAAAGCAGGTTTCTTACGATTTGCGATATCTTGTTGTAATCTCCGTAAAGCGATGAATTTACCAGATCCTCGCACACAAGCCTAATTTCCTTCTCTTTGGCTGCATCTTCAAACATCTGCTTTACCTCTTTAAGCAAATCATTGGTTTTAAACTCATGATTGTCTACATCCATTTTCCCTGCTTCTATTTTTGATAAATCTAATATATCATTGATCAATCGTAGGAGTTCTTGCCCCGAATTGTAGATTACATCCAACTTTTCTACATGGCTTTCGTTTAAATCTTTTCTTTCATTTTTCATAAGCAATCTCGATAAAAGTATTATAGAGTTTAGTGGGGTTCTCAGCTCATGAGACATATTTGTTAGAAATTGCGACTTATATTTATTTGCTGACTCCAAATCCCCTGAATGTTTTAATAATTCCAATCTTGTACATTCTAATTGTTCATTCTTTGTATTTAACAGTTTCGTTTGTTCTTCCATCAGCAACTGATTCTTTTCCATCTGAATGTTTTTTTGCTGTAATTCCTCACTTTGTTGCTGCAAACGCAACTGATGCTCTTCTAATATTTGATTTGTTTTAAGCAGTTGACTAGAATTATACCTGGCTTCCATTTGTGCTTTTTCTGATATATCCAATAGGCTTCTCACCTTTTGATTTTGAATCTCTGAATAGACATTGGCTGCAATAATTGCCCCAGCTTCCTCTAAGAATTCGCATTTCATATCATCAAATGCATCAAAGGATGCCAATTCAATAACTCCTTGTATGTTCCCTTCAAAAATCAATGGGAAAGTATATATGTTGACGGGAGCCTCAAGTATAACCCCTGTGGATATGTAGCCCTCATATTCTTTTATGTTTTTTAAATAAATTGGATTCTTATCTAATCCGGCCTGTCCAATAATTCCCTCGCCCAAAGCATAGCTTCCAGATCTTCGTTCCTTCTCCGAATATGCATAAGAGGCATGAAGTTCCAATCGTTTGTTGGAAGCATTATATATATATAACGCTCCTTTTCCTATACTTAGCATTTTAACTATAAAGTTTAATGATCTCTGCGTCATATCCCTTAAGTTAGTGGACGCGGCAATTTCCTGGTTTAGCGAATTTTGTCCATCCTTTAGCCAGAACTGATTTCTTAGATTTTGTATTAATGTATTATAGCGTTTTGCTATACCTGCAATTTCACTGTTTCCGTCCAGAGTAGCATCCAAAAGCACACCAGTTACAGCACTTTCATTCATAGTATGTTGAAGCATGTTTATTGATTTTATAATACTTCTTATTACTAAACTGAATATTATAGTAAAAAGTATAACTAACCCAATATTAATAACGACTAAAAGCCTTTTTAGATCACTTTGTATATGATTTGCTTGATTTATCAGCTCTGCTGCAATGAACCTCGGGCTTTTATCGATTCTTGTAAGATTTTCTTCTGTAGAGGTTCCTTGATCTAAGTCAGTAGCCCCCTGCTTTTGGTTCTCAAAAAACTCCACCATTAATGGACGTTCATATAAACTGCTCATTACATGCTCTAGATCCCTAATCTTCAATATTGTAAACAAGCTAGAGCACGTAAAAACTGTAATAAATATAACCAACACCGCTATAAGTCTTACTCTTATACTCATGTGCCTCATAAAGATCCCCCTATTATTCACCTAAAAATAAATATCTGAAAACTCAATATTAATTTTCTCCACTAATCTTTGCTTATCATCATATACAGAGCTGATATAATGCTTAGCTGAGTCATCCTCAGTTCCTGCTGGCAGTACAACTATAAACTCTGTGCCTATACTTTCTTCACTATGTACCTCAATAGTGCCGCCATGCATCTGAATTAAAGACTTTACAAGGCTTAAACCTATACCACTACCTTCATGCCGCCTCGTCAATAGCTCGTCCACTTGTTTAAAGCGTTCAAATATCACATCTATCTTTTCTCCATCAATTCCAGCTCCAGTATCTTTAATAGATATCATTACTCCATCTTTTATGCTTTGGATACTGACAAATATACAACCTCCCGATGGTGTATATTTAATTGCATTAGAAAGTAAATTGAGTACTATTCTTTCTATGGCATCTGGATCAAAGAATAATGAAGATTCCTCTACATCCGTATCAAAAACCAAGCCAATTCCTTTATCCTCTATGTATTCCACTACGCTCATTGTAATACACTCTACCACATGGACTATATTGCCCTTCCTTTTTATAAGTTCAAAATGTCCGGAGTCTATTTTAGTTATATCAATTAAATTATTTACTAATCTTAAAAGTCTATAGCAGTTCTGCACCTGCATATTTACCTTTTTTTCCACTTGCCCTTTATCCAATTCATTCTTGTTCAGATATAGTCTAAGCATCTGATTAATACTCATAATAATGTTCAAAGGCGTCCTTAATTCATGTGAAATATTGGCCAGAAACATACTTTTTGCTTCGTTGGCTGCCTCTGCAGCTTCCTTTGCAATGCGGAGCTCCATGGTCTGTTCCTTAACCTTTTGCTCCAATTCTAGATTAAGATTTCTTTCCTTCTCAATAATTCTTAAATAAACATTTATTCTATTTATCAACTGATACTCATTAATCGGTTTTGTGAGATAATCCACTGCCCCTATTTCAAAGCCCCTTTGCTTAAATTCTTCATTGGTAAAGGAAGCTGTTAAAAAAACAATAGGTATATCCCTCGTTTTTTTCCTTTGCTTAATAAGTGATGCTATTTCAAAGCCATCCATGTCTTCCATTTGTATATCAAGAATAATCAAGTCTATGTCATTTTTAGAAAGTTCCTGCAGCGCCCTGGGTCCACAGTCAGCTTTGATGACACGAGCATCTATGTACTCCTCAATTAAACTCTTCAGGGAAAAAAGATTGTTTTCGTTATCATCTACTATCAAAATTGTATAGCTAGTCGTTATTCCCACAATATCCCCCCTAAAAACAAAAAACCTTACAATTTATATTGTATAACATCTGTAAGATATGTCAAATTTTATCGAGTTGTATCAAAAAAAGAGAGGCAGATTCCTCTACATCTCTTTTAGCTTTTTAATGTTTTCTGCTTTAGAACTTTGAACTAATACAATTCCCACTATAACTATTACCATGGATATTACTACGGATATGCTTATTTGTTCTTTAAGCAACAAAGCTCCAAGTATAATAGCAACTATTGGATTTACGTAAGCATAGGTTCCTGCCTTTGCTGCAGGCCATTTCTGAAGTATGTATATGTAACAACTGTAGCCTACAAAGGACCCAAATACTATTAGATATAATAAGGCAAGCATTGAATTTTGTGTAAAGTGAAGTTCTGCAAATTCACCCTTTATGAGAGAAACTAATACAAGACCTGCACCCCCTGCAAGCATTTGCGTCCCTATGTTAGCAAATATATGCCCTTTAAATTTTATAACTTTAGAGTATACTGACCCCGCAGCCCAGAAAAGACTGGCAAACATCAGCACTGCCAGACCTTTTAGATCTATAGCGGATGTATCAGCATCCCCCAGGATTAGGTATGCGACCCCTCCAAAGCCAAGCAATAATCCGCTGATTGACTTTATATCCATTTTCACAGTTCGCAAAAATAAAAATTCTATTATGGCCATAAATAATGGTACAGTAGCGATTATAAGCGAAGCAATACCTGAGCCTACCCATTGCTCGGCAAATACTACCAGTCCGTTCCCACATAAAAGCATTAGAAGTCCAGTAATAGCCATATTTGTTATATCTGCTTTTTCCTTAGGAAGCCTATAGCCTATAAGCTTGCAATAGCCGAGCATAAGAGCTCCAGCAATTATAAATCTAATTCCGGCAAATAATAAGGGTGGAGAGTCCTGAACCCCTACCCGAATCGCAAGGTAGGTTGAACCCCAGAAAAAGCATACTGCCAAATATGCAATTAAAGCTTTTCTATTTTCACTCATTGCTTAACCACCTTTATTGAATTTTCCCCTTTTTTATATTTATAGTATAAACCCACTGCCAATGTGATCATTGGGGATATATAACACAGTACTGCATAGGGCTGATATGATATGGACGAACCCACTATTACACTTATAATCAATGCATTTATATTCCATGGCATTAAAGGAGCAATTATGGTTCCAGTATCAGAAATGGTCCGGGCTAGAATCCCTCTATCTAAATGCAGCTCATCATACTTGTTCCTTAATAATCTGCCTGTAAGTACGATTCCCATTGTTTGATCACAGGTAACCACAGTCAAGGTGCTGCTGATAATCCCAGTGTTTAATATCAGGCTGCCTTTATTATCCGTTGCATTAATGACCTTGCTCATAATCTTTTCAATAAGTCCCGTGCCCTCAAGCAAACTACTTAGAGAAATCGCACACATAACTATCAAAACTACCTCTATCATTGATACAACACCTCCGCTTACTAACAGGTCATTTAACTGCTGGGAAGGAGTAGAAGCATGATAGCCAAACATGATGGCCTTTGATATTTCAGCAATACTAAGATGCTGCATAATTACCGTTATTACTGCACCTCCAGATAAGCCTGCCAAGATAGAATATATGATTTTTACGCCAAGTGAGGACATTACAACAATCAAAAGCGGCATAAGTAACAGCCATGGGGATATGTAAAAGCCTTCTTTTAGACTATTCTGCAGTTCTAAAATCTTTGTTAAATCCAGACCTGTGCTATATTTCACGCCCAATGCATAATAGACAATAGAACTTATAAGCATTGTTGGCACAAGAGTTATAATCATAGATTTTAATATGGATTTATAATCTACGTTGACTGTAGAAATTGTAAGATTTATAAGGCCAGATATGGGTGATAGCTTATCAGCCACAAAGGCTCCCGAAACCACAGCTCCCAAAAGTACAGGGGTAGGTATTCCAAGACCTGCTCCTATACCAAGAATTGCAATTCCAATTGTACTTACTGTTCCTACTGCCGTACCCATAAAAATTGAACATATAGATATCATAAGAAATGCAGCCAATACAAAGTTCATTTCCTTTAAATACTCAAAGCCATAGTAAATCATTGAGGGTACTACCCCGGAAGCAATCCAAACTGATACAGTAACACCAATAAGCAGTATTAGAGCATACAAAATCTTGCACTCACCCAAGCCCTTTTTCATCATTGTGAGCAGCTGAGATAGTTTAAAGCCTTTATACATAAATATGCTGCAGCACAATAATATACCAGCGACAAAGCCATATATCAAAGAAATATTTAACATCACACAAGCTGCAATCAGTGTAATGCAAGCGGCAAAGATTGCATAGGTGTGACCTAATTTCATATCAACCTTCATTCTCGATTCCCCCAAAACAAAAAAATATGTTTCTATTTAAAAACTTGTTCAGTTATATGCACATTATTTATCTTACCATAATTTATTGGTACTAGCAGTATTTTACACTTCGTTATTTAATAAACACGATGAATGAAAGCTTGCGTATTTGAAAAACTAATACTAAGAATAGGTGTTTTAAGAAGTAGGCATTAGAAAGGAGTGTTTTAAATGAATGATGATATAAAAGAATTAAACACAGCATTAAAGGGAGAACACATGGCAGTTGAGAGCTTCGACCATTATATTCAAGATGCTAAAGATCAAGATACAAAGAAAAATCTGATGGGTATGCAGCAGCAGCACCAGTTTCACGCAATGCTGCTCTCCGAGAGAATAGAGCAGTTAGGTGGAAATCCAGTCAATACTTCTGGTATGATTGGTGTCATGGCAGAAATCAAGAATAAGGTTACTCCAAAAAAATATATAGATAATAATATGATAAAGTCTGCTGTACAAGGTGAGGAAATGGGTATTCAATCATATAGTGAGATTATGGCTAATCTGTCTGATGCTTCTAATCAGAGGCTAACCGAAGAAATGATGATTGAGAACATAAGGATAGTTGAAAAATTAAATGATATGATATGAAAAAAAGTGCAGTTTCTAGGAACTGCACTTTTTACCTAATTCATCATTTTACAATGGGTTGAATCCATAACCTCTACTATGATTCTATCTGTTATTGTCATACCCTTGTCACTGACAATACCAAGGTTGCGGATGCTTTCCTCTACCGTGCTGCCCACGATGCCATTTAGATTTGGAATAATTGAGCCGTACTTCACAAATAATGCACTTTGTATGGCCGCTCCCGCAGCGCTGGCCAGTTTATATGCACAGCCTGCCTTAGCTCCATCACATATCATGCCGCTAAGATTTCCGATCATATTTAGTATAGCTCCTTCAATCTGCTTATAATTCAAGTTCATGAGCCAAGCCACACCAGCAGATGCTCCGGTGGACGCCGCTACTCCACATCCGCATACAGCTGATAACCTGCCTGTATAATTCTTTATATAAGCTGTAACCAAATGGCTTATAGCCAGTGCCCTAGCTAGTCTCTCATCACTTTGTGGAAATTTTTCATCATAGGCTGCGATTGGCAATATTGCTGTCAAACCGTGATTTCCACTACCGTTGGAGCTCATGACAGGCAGCTTTGCCCCCGACATTCTTGCATCTGATGCTGCCGCAGTCATAATGATTGCTCTATTGATTACATCATCTCCGATTATTCCATCCTCTAAAGCCTTTTGCATTGAATAGCCAACGCCAGCACCCGTTCTGTTTTTGAGCCCTTCCAAGCAAATTCGCTTATTCATAGAAAGCCCCTCAAGCAAAAAGCTTATGTCCTTATAATCCAGCCTCTCTACTTGCTGTATCATGTCCTTTATAGTCATTTCTGTTAAAGCAGAATGGCTGATAGTACTGATTCCGTAGTCTAAATCAACATGAAAAAATACTTCTTCGTTTCTTGATATATGTACAAATTGATCATGTCTTCCATTTATTATTACCTTGGCAGTATTTGTACGACCCCGCATACCAACTTCTATATATATCTTATCCGTAGTATCAAATACACGAATTCTTACATTACCACTTTCTGCTAGCCCCAAGGCCTCCGCAAGATTGCTTTTGCTCACACTTTCCAAGGCACTTAATCCCAGTTCTGATGCCCCTCCTGCAATACCCATGCAGGCTGCGGCTAAAAGTCCTACCTGACTTGTACCAGGTATCCCTACACCCATACCGTTCTTATAGATATTAGGACTCACAAAAATCTCACAGAACTCAACTGTTTCATCTAAAATCTCCCTAGCCCGAGTTGCAGCCAAAGCTACCGCCCCGGGCTCAGTACAACCAAATGCTGGTTTCACTTCGGCTATTAGTATGTCGATTAGTGCTCTTGAATTCATTTTTATACCCCCTTTTTTTAGTTATATATAATGAAGTTAATTTTGTAATCTAGTTATATATTCTTTACCTAAGGAACGAATTTGTTTACGACAGCTTCAGTAGCACCAGAACCTTGCTTTGTGGGCTGTAGCTCTGGGGTGGGGCAAAGCAAGGTTCTTCGGAAGCATTCCTCTGGAGTAGTGAAGCTTTACTCCAACAAGTTATTCCTTACGTAAAGCGTTTGTGGTTTTTTTTACCTAGTCTATTATAATATAGCGGCTGAAAGCCTGGTCGTTCTGATTGCAGAAAATATCTTCGTTAATATATGTTGCGATTTCTTTACTTCGTCGCTTTGCTTATTAAGTTATCTAAAAAGACTGATTTCAATTGTTTGCTGGCCATTGCTTGTTTTACTGGAGTCAGCTTCAGTATAGATCCTAATATGGCTGCCATTGCTCGGTGGCTGCCTAAGGCTTTGTTGTCAAAAATCAGATCTTGAAGCTGTCCTTTTTCTATGGCCATCTGAACTACTCTATGTACAGAATTCACCGGAGTAATGATTTTTTCCTGCCTATGCTGTAACTTTATGCTTTGTTTGAAGCAAGACCTGACACAGACCCCGCAGCCTAAACAAACATCTTCATTAATTTTAACTTCCTTATATTTATTGCCCCACTCATCCTGGCTTTCTATTGCTTCAATAGCTCCTATGGGACATGCCTTTATACACAAACCGCATCTTGTGCAGCTGTCATTATTAATTTTAGGTAAAAAAGCCGTTGTCTGTACCGGATGCATCATCCCGAACTTACGGGCTGCTATCAACCCTTCACAACAACAACCACAACAATTACATATGAAGGAAACTCCCTGCCTGACATTTTCGCCGCATTGTACTAGGTTGTTTTCATAGGCAAGATGCAGAAGCTCCATTGTTTCCGATGCATCTACTTTTCTCGCATAATTATGTTTAATCAGAGAAGCTGCAGTATTGCCAAAGGTCATACAAATATCTGACGGTGCATCACAGGCCTTATTCATATGCTCCATTTTGTGCCTGCAGTAGCACATGCTTATACCTATGTGCTCAGCGGTTTTAATAATATGGCTGGCTCTCTCAAAATCTAGTATCTGTACCTCGTCATTATTTGTAAGCACTGCTTCTTGGACAAAAACCCTGCCCATGCGCGTTTCAGCAGAAAGAAAAAGCTCCTTTATAAAGTCTTCTTCCACATTCATATATTGATGAAATAGTTCAGCTAAAAGCTTTTGATCTATATCATTTCTAGTCCTCATCATCGAAAATTCAAAAAAACCAGCCATTGGCGGTGGAAGCATATACTGCTGAACTCCTTTGTTGTCCACATCCAATAGTATTGCTCTGCCAGCTAGTTCATCCAAAATCTTATGAGCCTCTATCTCGTTTATATTCCAAATTTTGCTGGCGGTCTTGATTGTAAACGGTTTAATGGGAAGTTGTGCTACCAAAGCTGCTTCTTTTTCGCTAAATAGGATGCTTAATATCTTATAAAGACTGTCTGAAGGTGGCGCACCTTGAGGAAATCTGTTAATCCGTTCTTCTAAACTCTTATAGGCTGATTTTGCGGCTACATGTGACATGTTTACACCTCTTTTGTTCTTTTTTTGAATATAACACAATATATGGGTATTGTAAATTAATAGCATTATAGTCATGCATGTGTTATTCTTAATTTAGGTTAACATAACTCCGCAATTCGACATTTCAAAAACCCAAGTTTGCCAACATTTACATGGCATTTTATCCAATTAAAAAGCAGGGTTTTGTCGTATATTGTCGAATTTATTTTAGGCTTACTCATTTTATTGCAAGCTTGTGCTATTTGCATCTCATTTAGTCAATTTTATCACAAAGTGTAACCAATTGGGGTTACTTTGGGAAACCTTTGCACTAGTTAATCAAATATTTAACAAGCTATGCTAAAATTTATAATTTATAAGGGGGATAAAAATGAAAAAGCTTCTAGCAATAACCGTTGCAGCTTCACTTGCTATGTCATCAGCTGTATATGCTTCTGATGCAGTTATAGTAGGATCAAAATCCGTCGACGTAGTGGCAGCTGCTACTGGCGCGGCACCAGCACCGGCTCCAAAGCCGACACCAAAACCAACTCCAAAACCGACTACTCCAGCACCAAAGCCAACACCAAAACCAACAACACCGGCTCCAAAGCCAACAACACCAGCACCAAAACCAACAACACCTACTTCACCAACTGCAACACCAGTGTTAACTCGTGTATTAGCAGTGGGTTCAAAGGGTACTGATGTTAAACTTGTGCAATCCCTTCTTAACAAGAGCGGATACACATTAAAAGCGGATGGAATATTTGGAAAGAAAACTGCTGTAGCAGTAAAAAGTTACCAAGGTAAAAACGGTCTTAAGGTTGACGGAAAGGTTGATTCAAAGACTTTTGCAAAGTTAAATCCGGTAGTAGTTAAACCAGTTCCAACAACTCCAGTTCCTACTAAACCAGTTGATGCAATCACAACTGCTTCAATAGTAAACAATTCAGCAGCTTTTGAAAAAGCAATTTCCGACAAAGGAACATGGATTATTGCAATTCTAAAAGATTTAACAACTGATAAAGACCTTGTATTAGATGGAGCATATAAGAACGGTAAGAAGAATGCTGATGGTACAGATGCAATTCAACGTAAAATAGCTCTTTATACTCAAGATGATAAGAGAAATGTAACAGCTAGATTTACTCTAACTGCTCCATCATTAACTATTTTAAGCCCACTTGCAAGTATCCAACACGGAACATTCAACGGTGATATTTATGTTAAAGTTGCAAACTTCCAATTAGTAGATACGAAGGTTAATGGAAATGTAATTTTCACAACTCAAGCAGCTAAAGATACTTTCACTATGGATGCTGCTAGTTCAATAAATGGCGAGCAAATACTTGCACAAATTGATGCTGTAACAACAGCTTCAATAGTAGACAATGCAGAAGCTTTTGAAAAAGCTATCAGCAAAGATGGTGGTTGGATTGCTGCTACACTTAGAGATTTAACATTCGATAAGGAAATTGTTGTAGACGGTACAGTATTAAAAGGTACAGTTCCAACACGTAAAATAGCTCTTTACAGCCAAGACGATAAGAAAGTAACAACTCGTAAATTTACGTTAACAGCACCAAAATTAACAATAAACAGCCCAAATGCTAATATTTCAAAAGGAACATTCAAGGGTGATGTTTACGTTACAGTACCTAACTTCAAGTTAGTAGATGCTATAATTGACGGAGACATATACTTCACAACTCAAGAAGCTAAGAACACTTTCACAATGGATGCAACTAGCAAGGTAAATGGCAAGCAAATACTTGCACAAGTTGATGCTGTAACGACTGCTTCTATAGTAGATAACGCAGTGGCTTTTGAAAAAGCTATCAGCAAAGATGGCGGTTGGATTGCTGCTACGCTTAGAGATTTGACATTCGATAAAGAAATTGTTGTAGACGGTACATTATTAAAAGGTACAGTTCCAACTCGTAAAATAGCTCTTTACAGCCAAGACGACAAGAAAGTAACAACTCGTAAATTTACATTAACAGCTCCAAAATTAACAATAAACAGCCCAAATGCTAATATTTCAAAGGGAACATTCAAGGGTGACGTGTATGTTACAGTGCCTAACTTCAAGTTAGTAGATGCTATCGTTGACGGAGATATATATTTCACAACTCAAGAAGCAATGGCTACTTTCACAATGGACGCAACTAGTAAAATAACTGGCAACAAGATTTACACAACTCAAGTAGATGCTGTAGCTTCAGCTTCTGTAGTAAACACAAATGCAGCTTTTGAGAAGGCAATCAGTGCAGAAGGTACTTGGATTCCTGCTGTTCTTAGAGATATGTACTTCACTAAAGAACTAGTTTTAGATGGTACATTCAAGAATGGCAAGAAAAATGCTGATGGTACTGAGCAAATCGCTCGTAAGATAGCTCTTTACACTCAAGATTCTAAGCGTGTTGTAATAGATAGATTTATACTATCTGCACCAAAGCTTACTATTAAGAGTCCAAATGCTAATATTTCAAACGGAACATTCAAGGGTGACATATATATTTCAGCTCCAAACTTCCAATTGATTGGAACTAAGGTGGAAGGAAATATCTACTTCTCTTCACAAGAGTTTGTAAACACCTTCAAAATGGATGCTAAATCATCTGTAACTGGAACATTTGAAATAAGATAGTTCAAATCATTAAACTAAGTAATAGTAAAAGGTGGAGCAATTATGCTTCACCTTTTTTTTATCTTGAAATTTACATTTTATGGACTTGATTAAACCGTGTATATATAATAAAATAGTGTCATGCAAATTATAGATTTTTATGCAAGATAAAGTAGGTTTATGTCGAATTTATCAGATTCACCGTTTTTTAACATTGCTTGATAAATCCATAACATAGTTAGTCAACTTTATCACAAGGCCTTACCAATTTTGGAGGTGCTTTGAGAAATCTGCATCAAGATTAAACAACTTTATCACAAACCTAGCCTAAATTTTAAGGGGGAAACGAAACAAAATGAGAAAAATTCTAGCATTGACTGTCGCTGCTACATTCTTACTATCATCAGCTGTATCTGCTGCTGATGTAACGACTGTAACATCAAAATCCGTTGACGTAGTAGCTGCTGCTACTGGTACAGCTCCAGTAACAACACCTGCTCCAAAGCCAACACCAAAACCAGTTCCAAAGCCAGTAGCGCCAAAGCCAACTCCAGCACCAGTGGTAGCTCCAAAGCCAGTAACACCTGCACCAGTGGTAGCTCCAAAGCCAGTTGTTGACGTTGTAACAACAGCTTCACTTGTAAACACTGTAGCTGCTTTTGAAAAAGGAATAAGCGCAGAAGGCAGATGGATTATTACAACTCTAAAAGACATCACTACTGACAAAGATCTTGTTTTAGATGGTGTTTTCAAGAATGGTAAGAAAGACAAAGTTACAGGAATAGATGCTATTCAACGTAAAATAGGTCTTTATACTCAAGATGAGAAGAGAAATGTAACAGCTAGATTTAGCTTAACAGCTCCATCAATCACTATTAAGAGCCCATTTGCTAGTATCGAACACGGTACTTTCAATGGTGACATCTATGTTAGCCATATTAACTTCAAGTTAGTAGATATGAAGGTTAATGGAAATATAATTTTCACAACTCAAGCAGCTAAGGATACTTTCGTTCCGCTAGATGCTACAACTACTATAAATGGCAAGCAAATTCTTGCAGATGTTGATACTATAGCAACAGCTTCAGTTGTAAGAGACGGAGCAGCTTTTGAAAAAGCAATCAGCAAAGACGGCGCTTGGCTTGCTGCTACTCTTAATGATTTAACTATCGATAATGCACTTGTTCTAGAAGGCGACTTCAAGAATGGTACTACTGTAGCACGTAAAATAGCTCTTTATACTCAAGATGCAAAGCGTGCAACAACTCGTAAATTTACACTTACTGCACCAAAGTTAACAATAAAGAGTCCATATGCGAATATCACAAAAGGAACATTTAAGGGTGACGTTTACGTTTCAGCGCCTTACTTCAAGTTAGTAGATGCTATCATTGACGGAAATGTGATTTTCACAACTCAAGAAGCAAAGAATACTTTTGTAGCTCTTGATGCAACTAGCAAAATAACTGGCACGCAAATATTAGCAGATGTTGACGCTGTAACAACAGCTTCAATAGTTGATAATGCAGCTGCTTTTGAAAAAGCAATCAGCAAAGATGGTAATTGGATTGCTGCTACGCTTAGAGATTTAACTACTGATAAAGCACTTGTTTTAGAAGGCGATTTCAAGAATGGTACTACAGTATCACGTAAGATAGCTCTTTACACTCAAGATGCAAAGCGTGCAACAACTCGTAAGTTCACATTAACGGCTCCAAAATTAACAATAAAGAGCCCATTTGCTAATATTTCAAAAGGAACATTCAAGGGTGATGTTTACGTTACTGTTCCTAACTTCA
>ENA-OFDP01000037-OFDP01000037.1-metagenomes-genome-assembly--contig:-NODE-37-length-76708-cov-10.059828_pt1 | contig 76708 bp, 75 predicted proteins | sample MGYA00153389_OFDP01 | MGnify analysis MGYA00153389
TAAAAAAGGGGGTTGCTACACAACTAATCATTTATTAGTTGTGCAACAGCCCCTTATTTATGCAGAGAAATACTAAATTAACTTCCTCACAGTGAAATTATCACCTTGCAAGGTCCAAGTCTGAGTATATGGATAACCTTAAGCCCAATAGTTAATTCCTGCTAAACCATAGCTTTTGATGAAATAGTTTTAATATTTTTGCGAAACAATATTATTATAAAATATTTATTAATGAAATATTGACAATAGTGTATGACGCACAGTATAATATTATTATATGGGAAATATAGTAAGTTTAGTTGCTTATAAATGTTTCTTTATATTATCTATAGGATATGAGAAACAAACTAACTTTACTGTATAAATAATGAAAAAACACAGTATAGCAAACTTTACGTAAATGTTGCCTACGACTCCTAAAGTCGTCTACACAACATTAACGTAAATTAAGCTCTACTGTGTTTCTAGGAGAGTGTTGTATGGAAAGTAAAACCGATGTATTGTTTGACAGTCTTGTACTGGAGCTTAGGCGAGGAACATTAATATTAAGCGTACTAAGTCAGTTAAAGCAGGCTCAATATGGCTATTCCCTAATTGTGCTGCTTCAGGAAAAAGGAATTGAAATAGACGCTGGAACGCTATATCCCTTGCTTAGGAGATTAGAAAAGCAAGAGCTTTTGGAAAGCAACTGGGACGTAGAGAGTGCAAAACCCAGAAAGTACTACAAGAGAAGCGGCTATGGAGATGCGATGTATGATAAGTTATGTCAGCATTGGACTGAAATGGTCGGAAAGATAGATAAATTGATTAATGAAAAGGATGTGAATTAAATGAATCTGATTGATAGATATGTATACGCAGTTACAAAAGGGTTGCCACAAAAGCAAAGAGAAGATATAGATAAGGAACTAAGAACGCTAATAGATGATATGCTTGAGCAGTATCAAGGGGATGAACCTCATACGAAGAAGATTGAAAGGGTATTGATAGGCTTAGGTGACCCAGAATTGTTGGCAGATAGCTATAGGGAGTCAAAAAAGTATTTGATAGGACCTCAGAATTTTGATAAATATATATTAATGTTAAAGTTGGTTTCTGGCGCTGTTTTTATCGGGATATCGATTGCATCAGTCATAGATGGAGTATTCACCACACAGACGGATATAACCAATATGATAGTGGATTATATTGCTACGATGTTTTATGCATTGCTGCAGGGCTTTGCTTGGGTAACAGCAGGTTTTGCCATAGCAGAATACAACGGTGTCAACTTGCCTAATAAGAATGTAGAGAACGAAGCCTGGAGCCCCTCGGATTTACCCTTGCTTCCTGAAAAGGCAGCCTCTATATCTCGAATTGAGTCAGTCTTTGCGATCTTGTTTTCAACGATTTTCACAAGTATATTTTACTTTGCACCGCAGATGTTTGCGGCTTATATTAGGGATGGAGCAGGAGGTATGAATGTAATTCCTGTATTTAATGTAGAGGTATTAAGTAAATACAAAGCCTTAATATTAGTTGTATTTATACTAGGTGTTGCAAAGGAAGCACTAAAGCTAATTATTGGACGATGGAATCTAAAGCTATCATATTCATTAACTTTATTAAACATTTCAGCTTTAGCATTGACATTGATTATATTCGCAAATCAAGCTATTTGGAATGTGAATTTTATTTCAGAGATACTTCGCTACGCAAGTATTGAAGTGGATCCCCTTAATCAATGGATTAATCTATCTACCGGAAGTATCATATTATTTATTTTTGCATATGTTCTTGAGATTGTAACTGGTTTGTATAAGGGTGTAAAATATAACAAATAGAAAGTAAAGCTATGAATCATCACTGGTTCATAGCTTTATTTTTATTCTTAAAAGGACATAAACACATCATTCTTTGCACCGCATATAGGACATTTATCAACATGATTACCTATTTCTGTAAAGCCACAAATGGGGCATACATATATTGCATCTAAACCAATATCCTTACCATCTTTGGCAGCGATTTGCGCATCTTGGAATAATCTCGCATGGATTTTTTCTGCTTCTAAAGCATAGTGGAAGGATCTCTCTGCATCCTTTTCTCCTTGGAACCTTGCTGTTTCAAGATAAACCGGATATATTTGATCAATTTCATGAAGCTCCCCATTAATGGCACCCTGTAGATTTTCAACTATATTTGTGTGTCCAAATACAGCGCCGGCTGCAACGGTACTATCGCCTACTTGATTTTTAAGTACATTAAAGTGATTTTTTGCATGAGTCCACTCAGCATAGCCTACACCCCTAAATAATCTTCCGATGTTAGGAAAACCATCTTTCTCTGCAGAATCACCCCATATTGAGTATCTCATATGAGCCATACTTTCTCCGCCATATGCAGAACGCAGAAAATCAGCAGCCATCGCATTGTTAACCGCCATTAATATCATCTCCTATTAAAAATTTTATCCTATCTATTATTGCATCTAAAGCAAATATCCATTCAGAATATATATTACCGTGCATATATGGAGGAAAATCTCTATTACAGTGAAAAATAGCACAGAATTGTTTGGAAAATTAAGGGTAAAATGATAGTATTATAGTATCGCTATAAAAGGAGTTAGAAGGAGGTTAAAATGTTAAATATGACAGAGCTTTTTAAAGGTCATAGAAAATATATAATTATTGTTGGGCTGCTTTGCATAGCTTTATTGAGTTATACACTGCTAACTGATGGAATAAATAAGAAGGATAATGATCGAATTGCGGGCATTCCTAATAATGCTGAAGAGCTTTTTAAATTCAAAACTTCTTATGTTGGAGACAATGCAAAGGTTATTAATCTATTTAATAAGTTGGCTTATGGGAATCGCGTCAGTGAAGTATCATTACAGACAAAAGCCCAGCCATATGGTGTAATTGTAGAGTATGACTTTAGGGATCTGAAATACGATAGTCAGGAATTAAAAAATAGCTTTGAGGCAAATGCTATCTTGATATTTGCATTGATAGATAATGTTGATAACATTACATTTAAAGTTGAGGGACTAAATGAGCCTGTAGAATTCACTTATTTAAGAACTGAAATGCAGAAGAGATATAATGCTGATTTGAGGGAATATTCCAAGGATAATAATATGCTGCAGCAGTTATTGGATGGTTTGATCTTTAGGGTTTCGGTATATCCTGAAAAGTATGCATTAACTATGTCTAGTACACCAGGAATGAAATTATCAGCGAATTACTATGGTATTGAAGCCATAGATAGAGTAAGATTTTCATCAGAAAGAGGAGCCTTTTTTAATTGGGATACTGCTACAGGGAAGATATCAGATAGAGAATACAGCGTTGAACTCCCATATGGAAACAAAATCTATTGGTCACCTATTTCAGATAGAGATAAGGTCTTTCAAAAGGATGATAAAGTGATAACTGTTGCTTACTTGGACAAAGGAGACAAAGTATTAGGTGAGAAGAAGATAATTATAACCGTGGATGAATCCTTCAACTACACTGTTAAGCCCGCTTTGGTTGATAATAAGTAGAGAGACAAATCTGTGAGAAAATTTTCACTATAAACTGTATGTAAAAATACAGTTTTTTTATTTGAAAAAGTTTTTCAACAGCCTATTGACATATAAATCCAAGGGTAGTATAGTTAATTACAAGAGTAACTAACTAACTAACCAACGAAGGAAGGAGGTCAATAAATGCTTCTGGATTTTAGCAGTGAAAAGCCAATATATATACAACTGGCAGAAGCCTTGGAAGATGATATTCTAAAAGGAATATTTGAAGAGGAAGCTCAAGTACCATCAACAACCGAAATATCAATCAGCTTTAAAATTAATCCTGCAACAGCGGGTAAGGGAATAAATCTACTTGTTGATGAGGAGATTTTGTATAAGAAGAGAGGTGTTGGTATGTTTGTAAGCAATGGAGCAAAAGAAAAAATTCTTCAAAAACGCAAAGAGGTTTTTTATAATAATTTTATTTTATCCCTATTGGAAGAAGCTTCAAAGCTTGATATTCCAAAGGAAGAAATAATTAGTATGATCGAAAGGGGGAAGAGCAAATGAGTATAATAGAAGTAAAGAATGTAACCAAAGATTATGGAAAGACAAAAGCACTTGATAATATTAGTTTAACTCTTGAACCAAATAAGATTTATGGACTCCTAGGTAGAAATGGCGCAGGGAAAACAACACTTTTAAATCTCATGACAAACAAAATATTTCCAACCAATGGTGATATCACAATTGATGGAGATACAGTTCTTGAAAATGACAAAGCCCTTAATAACATCTTTTACATGGTGGAAAAGAACTTGTACCCAGAAGGACTTAAAATTAAGGAAATCTTCAAATGGACAAAGGAGTTTTACACTTCATTTGATATGGAATATGCGAATACTTTGGCAAAGAAGTTTGATCTTAATGTAAACAAAAGGGTAAAAAGCTTATCTACGGGCTATACCTCTATATTTAAAGCAATCATTGCAATGGCATCAAATGCAAATATAATAATGTTTGACGAGCCTGTATTAGGCCTTGATGCAAATCATCGGAGTATGTTCTACAAAGAACTCATCGCGAATTACAGCGACAATCCTAAAACAATCATTATTTCAACCCATCTAATAGAAGAGGTGGAAACAGTTTTAGAAGAGGTTATCATCATAAAAGAGGGTAAATTGATTGTCAAGAAGTCAGTGGAGGAATTATTAAAATCAGCATATATGGTATCAGGGGAAGCTTCTAAAGTTGATGAATACTTAAAGGGTAAAACATATATGGAAGAAGCGGTAATGGGCAAGTTTAAATCTGTTACTGTGATGGAAGATATTAATCATAAAAATGAGGTCCTAGCTAAAGAACTGAACTTAGATTTTACTAAAGCTGAGCTTCAAAAACTATTTATCAGCTTAACAAATTCATAAGGAGGGGATTAGATGAATAATACATTAAAGATATCAAAATATTTATTCAATGATTTAAAAAAAGCAATGATAATTTTCTATTCAATCGTTGTAGCAATAACGATGTTAATGTTTGCTTTATATGTCTATATTAAAACTCAAACGGATGGGATAACAAACTTTAGCGGATTTGGATTTTCATCTTTTATTTTCCTTTTTGTATCTGGTGTGAGTATGTTTAAACCAAACTTCAAGTTCTTACAGGCAAACAATATATCAAGAAAGAGCTTCTACAAAGCCAATGTTGCAACCTTTGTAACAATATCAGCTTTTATGGCGCTGATTGACATAATATTGAACCAAGTTATAAATTTGATAATTCCCTATGAAAACCTGCCTCAACAAATATATAATAGTAACTCATTACTTTCAGATTTTATGTGGTCCTTCGCCTTCTTTGCATTCGCAGCAAGCACAGGTTGGTGTATTAATATGTTGTATTATAGGTGTGATAAACTGATGAAAACAGTTATTTCCTTTATTCCGGTGCTCATTATAATAATACTTGGCATGTTAAACAATTTAACTCAGGGTGCTTTGGCAAGAGCAATAGCAAAATTCTTAACTGCAGCGCTGGGTTTGAACAACAACAACCCTTATATGGGTGCATTAAGTTTCTTTATCTTAGCTGCTGGAACCTTTGGATTGTGTTATCTGCTTATCCGTAGAATAACTATAAAAGATTAGACGCAAAAAGGGCTATTTAACTAAGGTTAAATAGCCCTTTTGTTTGCTTATAATTAATTTTCTGTATCGTATCCAACTCTAGGTCCTTTGATTTGTTTAACCTTGTAAAACCCATAGCAAAGGACTATTAAAGCTAATAGCCAGGATAGTATAATTGCAACAATATGATTTACATAAGGAACTATTAATCTATCTTCCAGTATCATCGATAGGGCTGTGTGCATTAAGATTGCACCACCAATATAAATTGTAATTTTATGTTTTTTCATAAGGTCCGCAACGTACTGGCTACCAAAGAATATAATTGGAATGTTTAATATAATACCAAAGGCTATAAGTCCAACGCTTCCATTTGCTGCACCAGCGATAGCCAGTACATTATCAAGACTCATGCTTAAATCTGCTAGTATTATAGTTACAACAGCCTTCCAGAAATTACCTTCTGCTTTGACACAACCGGTCTCTTCAGAACAATCACCTTCATTGATTAAATCCCATGTAATCTTGAGAAGAAGAATTCCACCTACCAACTTAATTGGCAGCCACTCAATATCCATTATAAGAGTGAGGATTGAAGCGAAAAATATACGAAGTATAATTGCGGCAGAAATACCGATCATACTTATTTTTCTTGCTTGTACAGGATCTAAATTTCGTATTGCCAAGGCTATAACGCCTACATTGTCACCAGATAAAACAATATTTAGTAAGGCAATTTGTAAAACCGGTATAATATATGGTGTAATATAATTTATTAGTTCGTCCACATTGAAACCTCCCTTAAGTGATAAAATTGCAAGAAAACAGTATATTTATCATTTTTTTACATCTACTTTATATAGTATAGTGTCCTAACTTAAATAAGGCAAATTTAAAAAACTAATGATAACTATAAGTAAAAGTTATATCTCAAGATCTTAAATTTACATAAGATAATCGAGGGGAGATTTACATGTTTTACAAATTAATGGTATAATTAAATTGATTTTGCTTTTTAGGGAGTAGGGAGAGGACATATATATGAATTTAAACTATTTAAAACTTTTCAATACTCTTGCAACTGAGTTAAGCTTTTCAAAAGCAGCCAGCTTGCTATATATTAGTCAACCAGCTGTTTCTATTCAAATAAAAAAGCTTGAAGAGGATTTGGGATTTAAACTCTTCGACAGAATTGGAAAGCAATTGCATTTGACGGAGAACGGGGAAACTCTTTATCAATATACAAAGAAGATATTTGAGTTAGTTGATGAAGCTGATATAGTATTGACTAATAAATATAGTAATTTAAAAGATATTGTGGAGATTGGAGCTAGCAATACACCGGGAACTTACATACTTCCAAGAATATTGCACAAGTTTAGTGAGGTTTTTCCTGGAGTAGTTGCAAATTTACATATTGGTAATACTTATGAAGTAGAGAAAATGGTTTTGGAAAACAGAGTGGATTTTGCAATAAAGGGCGGAGACGTATTATACAACAATAAGCTTTATGTAGAATGGCTGGCCGAGGATGAAGTCATATTTATTACTTCTCCTAATAGCTGTCTTGCGGGACGTGAATATGTTAAGTCTGATGAACTCACAAACTACAAATTTGTTGTACACGAGAAAAATTCTAGACTTTATAATTTAGTACATCAAATATTAGAAGATATGGGCTTGCTAGATAATATAACTATGACTGTTGGACATGTAGATGCTATAAAACAAGCAGTTAGGTTGGAATTAGGCATAGCGGCAGTGCCCATTTCCACTGTGGAAGATGAGTTAAAAGCAGGAACCTTATGTCAGTTTAGAGTAAATGATAAAAGTTGGTTTTACCCATATAATTTGGTGTATAATAAGGAAAGATATCGTTCCCCTGCTTCAAGAAGGCTGATGGAAATGGTTAGAGAATATATGAAGGAAAAACGCAAGTAAATTAAAACCTCGAGCAATCAAATTGCTCGAGGTATGTTTTTTTAGATTATTAAAGCTTTAATATATTTGATAGTTCTTCTTTGTTAAAGCCTGATACTTCTTTATCCCCAACAACTATCAAGGGAACTGACCTATATCCTCTCCTCATTAATTCTCTTCTGGCTTGAGGATCTTTTGTTATATCATGTTCGGTGAAGGTAATATTATTTTGCCTAAAAAAATCCTTTGCTGCGTGGCAATAGATACAGCTTTCGCTGGTATAGATATCAATCTTATTCATAAAATTATCCTCCTAAGAAAGTAAATGTATAGCTTTATGTATTACAATATATTCAGAAGTGCAGAATTTGAAGATTGTCCATAATTTGTATTCTGATATATAGTATATTTGAATATAAATTAATATTTTAAATTTGAAAAATAACTACGATAAGACTTAGTTTTAGAGGCTATATTGGAATTTATTAACAATGCATGACGATAAAGGAGTTGAATAAGGTAATTATTCAACTCCTTTTTAATTAGTGAATACCGCAGATTTTATCCGAATCATTTGTATTTTCGTTTTTTGTTTGGCTTGATGTTATTAATTCTTCGGAGATAGATGAAATAAGTATCGTTTTTTCTACACCCGTAAGCATATTCTTTAGCTTCACACTATTTGTTGTCAACTCATTCTGTCCTAAAATTAGCACATAAGATATTCGTTCTTTGTTAGCAAAGTCTAAACATTTTTTTAGTTTTCGACCAGTCATTTCAATGTCAACAAGATAGCCTTTCTGCCGAAGTAACTTTGCAATTTCTATAGCTTTTGCCTCAGTACCTATGGGAATTATCATCACGTCTAGGGGGTATTTATATTGCATCTTATCTTTGAGGGTAAGTGCTGCAAATATGACATCTAATCCAAAGGAAATTCCTACAGCAGGAAAATCTTTGCCATTATCAAGAAAACTTCCGATAATATTATCGTATCTTCCTCCTCCTGCAACACTGGAGGTTATGCTCCCATCCGTAAGGAAAACTTCGAACACTGTACTTGTATATATATCAAGGCCTCTTGATAAAAACGGATTAAATCTAACTTGATCCTTAATACCTAAAGCTTCGAAATAGGTATTAAGTTCATTTAGCTCCTCACCGCCCGCGGAAATATACTCATTGCATATATTACTATTTATATATGCTTGAAGGTCACGCTTTGCTGATTCCATTGATTCAAACAAACTGTCAATTCCGTCCTCGGATAAGCCTTTATCTCTAAGCTCTTGCTTTACACCAATTACACCTATTTTTTCAATTTTATCTACAGTCAAGATTACTTCATTAATCTTCTCGCCACTAACTTTGCAATTTGAAATAATTCCAGATAGAAGCTTACGATTATTATAAGAAACAAAAACCTCAAGCTTCAGCCTATCAAATACCTCAAAAACCATTGAAATTAGCTCGGCCTCGGCCATCATTGATTTTACTCCCACCACATCTACATCACATTGTATAAATTCACGGTTTCGTCCCAGCTTTACAGGGCCGTCTCTAAAAACCTTTCCTATTTCATAACGCTTAAATGGCATTCTTATATTTGGGTTAAGACCGATGACCTTTGCAAAGGGTACAGTAAGGTCATACCTCAAGGCTAAATCTCGTTCCCCCTGATCTTTTAGCTTGTAAACCTCCCTCAGAATTTCAGAGCCCCCAGCGTATTTTGAGGCCAGCATGTCATAATAGCATAATATTGGCGTCTCAAGGGGGAGATAGCCATAACACTCAAATACACCCTCAACCTTTTTTCTTATGTCGTTTCTGACAAATTGTTCCTCTGGCATATAATCCTTTGTACCCTTGATGTTTCTTAGTTTTAGTTCCATAATAATACCTCCTTAAAAATAAAAGAGCCATGTAAGTTTTACCCTACATGGCTCTAAATCTATTACCATCGTAGGCGCAAACACATAAAGTGCTTGCGCCTAGATTTTAATCTCTAGCTACAAACACTCTGCCTATGATGATGCATAGTGATATTTAGTTGTGCTTTTACTATAGTTGTCATGATTTAATCCCCTTTGAATTGTTTTAAAATATGATATCACTATATTATATGAATGGCAAGGGTAATATTTACTGTAATATTAGAGATATATTTTTGGTCAATTGAAGATATAGAGGATGTATTCTTTACCTAAGGAACGAATTTTCTTACGTCAGCTTCAGCAGCATCAGAAGACTTGCTTTGTGGGCTGAAGCTCTGGGGAATGGCAAAGCAAGCTTCTTTGGAAGCCGGTAAAGAATAATACTTATTAAGTATTATTCTATGGGTAGATGAAGCCTTACTTCAGAAAGTTATTCCTTAGGTAAAGTGCTACTGCTTATTATAATTTGATTCAATCTTCATAGTATTGAAAATACCGTTACTACTATGAACGCAGACAAGTATTTTTCAAAGGTAGGCATATATTCCTAACCCAAAAAGTCTGCATTCTCTACAAATTCAGATCTAATTGCCTTCTGGAGGATTGTAAAATCAACCTTCTCATCAGCCATCTTTAAATCGCAGGGGAATCGAGCCTCGCATTTCTCACACTCCAGATATTCCTTATCGCTTAATTGCTCTCTGTAATCAAATAGGAAGGAGAGTCCATTATTCTCTTTGCTCCAGTGCTCGGTATCCGGGGTATCTATTTTGTAGGTATATAGGTAGGCGGCTTCTCGCTTCATGGTGAAGTAGTTGCCGCTGCATTTTGGACAGGATAGTGATTTATCTATTTTCAATAAAAACATTCCTTTCAAATAAGATAATTATATTATTCCATTTTTAGCCGGTGCTATAACATGCTTTTTCAATATCAGGAAGTTTTTGCTATAATGGAATAATAGAAATAAATCTGCTATATAATAGATATTTTGTTTGTAAAGGGGTGGGGAATTGAGTTATCTTGGAAAGTATTGGGGCAGATATTGGAAGCCTTTTAGTACCGCTGTGGCTTTTCTTATGGTGGAGGCAATATGTGATTTGCTACAGCCAACCATAATGTCAAATATCGTTGATATAGGGGTAGCGGGAGGAAATCTTAACTATGTACTGGTTCAAGGAGCAGTTATGCTCGGGGTTGCAGCCTTTGGGGCGGCATCTGCTATTACTCGCAACATTGTATCCAGTAAGGTTTCGCAGAACTTCGGATTAGATTTAAGAAGCGATTTGTACAGGAAAATACAGTATTTCTCCTTTGACAATATTGATAAATTTGAAACCGCATCATTGGTAACCAGGTTAACAAATGATGTGACACAAGTTCAGAACTTTGTTCATGGTTTGATGAGGATATTTGTAAAGGCGCCTCTGCTTTGCATTGGAGGTCTTATTATGGCTACTTTGTTAAACCCTAAGATGGCATGGGTCCTGATTGCTATTGTTCCTATTGTAGGGTTCATCATTTTTGCAAGCATGAAGACTGGATATCCCTTCTTCGCAAAGGTACAGAAGGCTCTTGACAAGGTAAATGGCGTAATGCGAGAGTATCTTTCGGGGGTTAGGGTGGTAAAGGCATTTAATAGGTTTGATTTTGAAATTTTGAGATTTGGCAAATCCAATGAGGAGCTGGCAGATACATCAATTAATGCTATGAGGGTAATGGCAGTTTTTACGCCTTTTATTCATTTAACTGTTAACATAGGCATTGTTGCGGTATTGTGGTTCGGAGGTTATAGAGCAAATAACGGCACCATGCACGTAGGTCAAATAATGGCATTTATAAATTATATGACACAGATACTTTTTTCTTTAATGATGATATCCTTTGTTTTTACAAACTTTGTCAGGGCGAAGGCTTCCTCTGAACGTATAGGAGAAGTATTATCACAAGAAAGCACAATGCCTGAAGCGGAGGAGCCTATATCTTTAGATAAGGAGCAGGGCAGTGTGGAATTTATTAATGTCAGCTTTGGGTATGTGAACTCCTCCGGTGAGCCTGTACTTAGAGATATAAACTTTTCTGTGAAGCAGGGGGAGACCTTGGGGATAATAGGTTCTACTGGCTCGGGTAAAAGTACTTTGGTAAATCTTATACCAAGGTTTTATGATGCTGCTGTGGGACAAGTAAAAGTAAATGGTCAGGATGTCAGGAATGTAGAAGCAAGATCCTTAAGAGAAAAGATTGCAATTGTGCCTCAAAAAACAGTTCTATTTACCGGAAGCATCGCTGATAACTTAAAATGGGGCAAAGATCATGCAACTGTTATGGAGATTGAGGAAGCAGCGAACGCGGCAGAGGCTCACTCTTTTATATCTGATTTTCCCGAAGGCTACAATACATATTTGGGTCAAGGGGGCGTAAACCTTTCAGGTGGTCAGAAGCAAAGAGTATCTATTGCCAGGGCATTAATCAGAAGACCTGAAATTCTTATACTTGATGATTGTACCAGCGCTGTAGACGTAACTACGGAGGCCAAGATAAAGGAAGTACTAAGAAACAATTATAGTGAATTGACCTGCATCGTTATTGCACAAAGAATTACATCAGTAATGGATGCAGATAAGATATTGGTAATGGATAATGGAGTGATTGCAGGAATGGGCAAGCATGAAGAGCTCATGGATACTTGCAGCATATATCAGGATATATTCCGCTCCCAAATTGGAAAGGAGGGAATATAGATGCAAAGACAACCTGAATCATCTGGAATACAAGGGCGAAGCTCGAGGAATTTTACAGCACCGGGTAGGGGCTTCGGCGGTCCAAGAAGTGTTATGCCTGTGGTTAAAGCAAAGGACTTCAAAAAGACAATCAAAAGATTGTGGTACTACTTTGGTAAAGAAAGAAAGCTTCTGGCTGTAATATTTGCTTTGGTAATATGTAGTGCGGCCATTGGGTTGGCTGCCCCTTATTTAATAGGGAGGGCTATAGATGCCATGTCAGGTGGCGTTAACCATGTTAATTTCGGATTGCTGCAAATAATCGTAGGTTCCCTCGTTATAGCCTATATTGCAGACAGTACTTTATCCCTCATGCAGGGCTGGCTAATGGCAGGGGTTTCACAACGAATTATACAGAATTTGCGCCGTACAGTGTTTGCAAAGCTGCAGAAGCTGACCGTTGCTTTCTTTGATTTAAAAACACATGGGGAGATTATGAGCAGGCTTTCCAACGATATGGAAAATATAAGCAGCACCATATCCCAAGCTACAATACAGCTGTTATCAAGCGTAATCACAGTAATAGGTGCCCTTATTATGATGCTTGTATTAAGTCCCTTGCTGACTTTGGCAAGTGTAATCACAATTCCCATGGTGTTTCTTGTAACCAAATCTGTGGCCAAAAGAACCAGGGTTTTATTTAAGGAGCAACAGGTTATATTGGGCAAGTTAAATGGTCATATAGAGGAAACCATAACAGGATTGCATATTATAAAAGCTTTTAACCATGAAGAAAGTGCCATTGAGAGCTTTGAAGAATTGAATAGGCAGCTTAATAAGGTAGGTGTAAAGGCACAAATTTGGTCCGGCTTTATCATGCCCCTTATGAATGTGATCAACAACATAGGTTTTGCCGCAGTTGCTGCAGTTGGAGGAGCTTTGGCGGTAGAAAATCTGATAACTGTTGGGATAATAGCCAGCTTCTTGAGTTATTCCAGACAGTTTGCCAGACCTCTTAATGAAATAGCAAACATATTTAATGCTTTGCAGTCTGCTGTAGCTGGTGCAGAGAGGGTTTTTGAAATACTGGACGAAGAGGAAGAGCAGTCGGATATCGAGGATGCTGTTGAACTAAAGGCGCCTAAGGGTTATGTGGTATTTGAGGATGTTAGCTTTGGTTATAGAGAGGATGTACCTGTTCTAAGGAATATCAGCTTTGAGGCGAAAGCTGGAACTTCTATAGCCTTGGTTGGGCCAACTGGAGCAGGCAAAACAACCGTAGTAAATTTACTGGCGAGGTTTTACGATGTAACATCAGGAAAGATATTAATTGATGGCAGAGATATTAGAGAATATACGAGAGACAGCCTGAGAAGCTGTTTTGGGATAGTGCTGCAGGATACATATCTGTTTTCTGGCACAATTCGTGAGAACATACGATATGGCAAGCTTGATGCTTCAGATATGGAAGTTGAGCTGGCAGCAGCAATGGCTAACGCTGATGCATTTATAAGAAGGCTTCCTAAGAGCTATGACACATTGCTGACAGAAAGCGGAAGTAATTTGAGTCAGGGCCAAAGGCAGCTCTTGGCTATTTCCAGGGCTATACTTTCTGACCCATCCATATTGATACTAGATGAAGCCACCAGCAGTGTTGATACTCGTACTGAACTTCACATACAAGAAGCCATGCTAAAGTTGATGAAGAATCGTACCAGCTTTATAATAGCCCACAGATTGAGCACCATAAGGGATGCAAATATAATAATGGTAATTGATAAAGGGCAAATCGTTGAAAAGGGCAGTCATGAGGAGCTCTTAAGTATGGCTGGAGTTTATTCAAATATGTATTATAGCCAGCTTCATCGAACTGAAACATAAAAACCTTTTATTGCTGTATAATAAATATAACAAACATGTTAAGACAACGAAGGAGACGATTTTATGGGGTGGAATAAGGTAACAAACTTAACGATGCTATCGGATTTCTATGAATTTACTATGGGCAATGGATATTTTGTTCATGATATGAAGGACAAAATGGCTTATTTTGATATGTTTTTTAGAAGAGTGCCTGAGGACGGCGGTTTTGCTATTATGGCAGGGGTGCAGCAGCTTATTGAATACTTAAGGAATTTAAAATTTGATGATAAGGATATAGAATTCTTAAGAACTAAAAGCTTTGATGAAGAATTTCTTGAGTACCTGAAGAACTTCAAGTTCAGCTGCGACGTATGGGCGATTCCGGAAGGAACTCCGATTTTTCCAAATGAGCCTATAGTAATCGTAAAGGGGCCAATCATTGAAGCACAGCTAATTGAAACCATGGTACTCATAACAATAAACCATCAAAGCTTAATCGCTACAAAAGCTAATAGAATTGTGAGAGCAGCACAAGGGAGAGCGGTCATGGAATTTGGTTCTCGCAGAGCTCAAGGCTATGATGCCGCGGTGCTTGGTGCTCGTGCAGCTTATATTGGCGGCTGTATAGGAACCTCCTGTACTATAGTGGAAAGAGATTTTGATATACCGGTTCTGGGAACTATGGCTCACAGCTGGGTGCAAATATTTGATAGTGAACTAGAGGCATTTAGGAAATACGCAAGGGTCTATCCAGAAAATTGCACACTGCTGGTGGATACATATAACGTGCTAAAATCTGGGGTGCCTAATGCCATAAAGACCTTCCAGGAAGAGGTAGTGTCAAGGGGCTTTAGACCAAAGGGTATAAGAATCGACTCAGGCGACATCACCTACTTATCTAGAGAAGCTAGAAAAATGCTGGATAAAGCAGGCTTTCAAGACTGTAAGATTATAGCTTCAAACTCTCTGGATGAGCATCTGATAAAGGAACTTCTGACTCAGGGAGCAAAAATTGACCTATTTGGTGTGGGAGAACGCCTAATTACTGCAAAAGCAGAGCCCGTATTTGGCGGTGTCTATAAGCTTTCGGCAATTGAAAAGGATGGCGCAATCCTGCCTAAAATAAAGATTAGCGAGAATGTAGGTAAGATAACGAATCCCGCATTTAAGCAGCTGTGGAGATTTTTTGATAGGGACAGCGGAAAGGCTTTGGCAGATGTAATAACCTTGGAAGACGAGGTCATAGATGATAATTTACCTTATGAGATATTTGACCCCGAACATTCTTGGAAGAGAAAAACTCTGACGAACTTCCATGCAAAGAAGCTGCTGGTTAAAATATTTGATAAGGGGCAATGTGTTTATGAAGGTCCTGATCTAAAAACAATTAAGAGCTATTGCAGGGAGCAGGTAGAAACCCTATGGGAGGAAGTACTAAGATTTGATAATCCGCACAATTACTACGTGGACTTATCAAAACAGCTTTGGGAATTGAAGGAAAGGTTGCTTGTGGAGCATTCAATAAAATAAGAACTTACATACAGCAGATAATCCTATTATTTAAGCGGGTTTTCTGCTGTATTTATTTTTGATAAACTATACAATACATCTTGACGCGGTATATCATCGTGCGATATACTATTATTAAGATGCATCACTTGGTGATATATCGAACAGTGATATAGGAGGGCTATAATGGATATTGAAAAGCTTAAGAGGGAATATCTCCCTATGACAGAAACGGCTTACTGCATACTGCTTTCTTTAGTCGATACACGCCATGGATATGGCATTATGCAATATACAGAAGGTCTTACAAAAGGACGAATAAAGCTGGGGGCAGGTACATTATATGGCAGCCTTTCCCGGATGGAGAAGGATAAATTAATTGAGACAGCAGGAGAGCAAGAAAGACGTAAGCTTTACAAACTAACTGAATTGGGAAAAACTTTATTAAAGCTGGAAATACAAAGACTGAGGGAATTATACGAATTAGGAAAGTGTTATGAGGAGGGCGTAATATGACTTTGACTAAAAGTATTACAAAATGGTGGTGGGGATGGAACCCTGAGAAGATAGAAGATTGGCTCGAGCAGATGGATGCAGAGGGCTGGCACTTATATGATGCAACTAGCATAGGAATCAGATTTCACTTTATGAAGGGGGAGTCTAGACGCGTTAGATACTGTGCAGATTATCAAAGTAAAATTGGCCCTGAATACAAAGCCATATTTCAAGATGCAGGCTGGGAACTTGTTTATTCCGGCACTGGCTGGTATATTTGGAGAATGGAGTACGTAGGAGAACGTCCGGATATTTATACAGATATAGATTCTATGATAGATAGAAATAAACGCTTGATAACGTTACTGGGAGTTATCACAGTTATAGAAGGATTTGTGATTAGCACCCTTGGCACTACCACTAATAATCAAAATGATACGTCATTTATTACAGCCGCGTTTGCAGCAATATTTGGCTTTATAGGATACAGCATATACAACTTATTGGCATACAATAAGAGGTTAAACACAAAGAGGAAGCTATAGAGTTACAACTAAAAGGTGTTGACATGTGAAAGCCTGCAAGGTAGTCTGTTTATATGGACATTTTGCAGGTTATATTTTTGTTTGTATGAGACAAGATATACTAATATTAAAAATAAAATGGTTTACATATGAGGTGAAGAAATGAGTGAAATTGCAGGAAGTGGCTGTGATGTGTTACTGCCACTTAGTGAATTAAAACCCTTAGATGAAATAGAAAGAAGCATCATTAAGAGATATAAGAAGGCCTTGATGTCAAAGTTCATAAAGGCAATTATGGACTATAAAATGATTGAGGAAGGGGATCGGGTTGCAGTTGCTATGTCTGGGGGTAAGGACAGCCTGATTATGGCCAAGCTTTTCCAGGAATTGCAGAAGCATGGTAGGATAAAGTTTGAACTAGAATTTATCGTGATGGATCCTGGATATCACGAAAATATAAAGGAATTATTAATATCTAATTGCAAACACTTGGAGATACCAATACAGATATTTGAATCTTATATATTTGATGTGGTGGACAGAATAGCCAGGGACTACCCCTGTTATATGTGTGCAAAAATGAGAAGAGGTGCATTATACAACAAGGCTCAAGAGCTGGGTTGCAACAAGCTAGCCCTTGGACACCACTTCAATGATGTTATAGAAACAACCTTCTTGAATATAGCCTATACAGGAAGCTTTAAAACCATGCTTCCAAAGTTAAAATCAGCTAATTTTGACAAGCTGGAGCTTATTAGACCTATGTATTATATAGAGGAAAAAGATATCATCAATTTCACACAAAATAGCGGTATACAAGCCCTTAATTGCGCATGTATGGTAGCAGCCAAGAAGACCGGTAATAAGCGCTATGAAATAAGGGCGCTTATAGAAGAATTAAAAGGACGATTTGATGGCTTTGACAAAAAGCTGTTTAAGGCAGCTGAGAATGTAAATATAGAAGCCATATTAGGCTGGCAAAAGGGCGGCAAAAAATACTCCTATTTGGACTTCTATGATGAGGGAACGACGGATGAAGAATAATTCATACATGCTGAATAATTACATGATATTAGCTGAAAAATTCGCTGATGAAAATGATATAGAAAGAGCTTTGGATTTTTATAATAAGGCATACCAAATGAAGGAAGGGCGCAGAAATATTGAGCTGCTTCTAGATATGGCTGTATTTTATGATGAGATAGGAAAAGAGGAGCTTGCTATAGAAAAGTTCAAGGAAGTAATTGATATTAATCCAGAAGATGCCAGAGCATATTACGGCATGGCTATGACCTTTGATAATAATATGGAATATGGTGAAGCAATAAAGCTATACAAAAAGGCCATTGATCTAGATGATAAATACGACAGGGCATATTTTTTTCTCGCAAATGCTTATGATGAGACCGGTGAAAAGGAAAAGGCTATAGAATGTTACAAAAGGGTAAACGAAATTAATCCAGAAGATTATTGGGCTTATGTTAACCTTGGAGTAATATATGAGGAGCAAAATCAAAATTTGCTTGCAAAAGAAGCTACAGAAAAAGCGCTAGAAATTGAGCCAGACCATTATAAAGCTTTGTTTAATATGGGCGTAATACTTAAAAAGCTGGGAAGTGTGGAAGAATCAAAACGATATTATTATCGGTCAATTGAACAAGAGCCAAATTATCAATATAGTTATTTAAATCTTGGTGTCATTTTTATAGAAGAGAAGGAATATTTAAAGGCTATAGAAGTATTTGGTCAAGGCATTGATAATAACCCTGAGGCAGGCTCCCTTTATTATAATAGGGCATGTTGCTATGCACAACTGCAGGAACCTGAGGTGGCTTTAATAGATATTATCAAGGCTCTTGAAATACATCCCGAATTATTGGAATTTATGAAATCAGATAAGGAATTGATTTCAGTCAGAACTCTAGATGAATTTAAAAAACTATTTGAGTAGAAAAGTAGCCCTTTCACAGAACCATATTTTCGTTGCACTTATTAAAATAAAATGAAGCGGTTCGGGACTTAATCCCGAACCGCTTCATTTTATTTTAATTAAAGATCACTTCTTATTAATTTATATACTTCTCCATTTGTATCTACAATGTTGAAATTATCTGTTATTCCCTCAGCTTTGATTATTGTATAGGGATAAGTTAGAACTCGGGTTGCCATGTCCTTAGGAGGGGTTAATTCAACTAATATGTTTGTCTTACCTTCATTATCTTCGACAGATTTTACATCAAATGCATAGCCGCCGGTTGGCTGTTCCCCTGCAAATATTACAATATAGAAGGCTTTATCCTCCTGCCAGTATGAATAACCTTTATCTACTTTATTCTTCTCAATCATCTTAATTTGTGCATCAGTTAAACTATTCCCATCTACCTTTTCAAAATCTATATCATTTACTGTTATACCCTGAGGCGGAGGTATAGGGACATTTGAGCATGCGACCAAAGTTACAACCAATAGAATTGATAGTAGTATCATTATTAGTTTTCTCATATATAAACCACCTTTCCTTTTGTTCTTATACAGTTAGACGCAAAAGAAGCGGTTTTTGTTCCGAAATAAAGCAGGCATCAAAAGCTGATGTCTGCTTTAATAGCCAATAAGTCTTATCTGGTAGGTCTTATAAACATCTGTGTCCAGTAAGGAGTTCCGCTTTTATTTGTTGCATAGCCTACACCTATTTGTGTGTAACTTGGACTCATGATATTGGCTTTATGACCTGGTGAATTCATCCATGCTGTCATTACCTGTTGTGGAGTTTTTTGACCATAGGCTATGTTTTCACCTGCAGAAGAATACTTGATGCCAAAGGATTCCATCATTCTAAAAGGAGATCCATATGTAGGTGAAGTATGTGAAAAGTAGTTCTTTGCTGCCATATCAGCAGATTTATATCTTGCAACCCTTGATAACTGCCAGTTTTCGGTTAAAGGCTGCAAGCCTTGCTTAGCCCTTTCGGCATTAACTAGCTTTACTACTTGACTCTCTAAGGATTTTATACCCTGCATAGTTGGAACGGTCAACTTCTGTCCAGGATATATCATACTTGGATTTGTTATTTGGGGATTGCTTGATATTATTTCACTTACTCCAACTTGGTATTTCTCTGCAATTTTCCACATGCTATCTCCTGCTACAACGGTATAGCTGACGGTTTCCTGCGCTGAGACAATACAAACAAGCATAGCTGTCATAATAAAGAAACTAATAATTAGCTTTTTCATTTTCTCTCCACCTATCTTTTATTTATTTGAATTTTGCTATCTTATATTTTTTGGAATGTAGAAATTTTTATGTTGTTGAGATTGTTCCAAAATAGAGAAAATAATGTTGTTTATCCAATGAAAGGAAGATTGTCAGTTTGTAGAGCAAAGCATAGCGGCAATACAGCCATTGAGGTTTAGAGATAATAATCAGAAGCACTAAAAGTGTAAGCCTAGAATAAAGCGGTTTTAGAAGTTAATAGGAAATAAAGTGCTAACAAAATGGAAATAAGATGAGGATTTGCAATATATTCTCATCTTATTTTAAACCTTAAAATACTTGTTGAAAATGTAAAAAATATGTAGTATTATGTAATAAAATGCAAAACGTTTAGAAAGTATACATTACATATTGTTATGGATTAATACTGATGTTGTAGGCATCAGGGTATTACAAATTCCATAATGGGTACACATTGTTAATTAATATACAACTAAATAAAAAAAATAAAAATTTAGGGGGAAAGTAAGTGGCAAAAAACATATCAGGAACTGTAAAGTTCTCAATCAGAGCAAAGCTTATACTATTAATTGTAGGACTATTATCTATTTCAATTATTTCATTAGGTTTCTTTAGCTACACAAATTCAAGGAATGTTTTACTTAATCAGTATACAACCAGTTCAGAGTCTATCGCAGGAAAGTTAAATGAGACTCTAGACGGGTTCTTAGTTAGCAATGAGCAAAACATTGAAATGTTAAGTAATAACCTTAATGTAACAGACATACTATCTAAGCCTGTAGAGGAGCACATGTATCTCTATAATGTTCTTCAAAATTATCAGGAAGCACATAGTGATATACAAACTGTTTATTTAGGTACAAATACAAAGCAAATGTTTTTATATCCAAATGTTAATTTACCAGCAGGCTTTGATCCAACCTCTAGACCATGGTATCAAGATGCAATAAAAGCAAACAAAATAATTTGGACGGCTCCATATGTTGATGAAGGTACTGGCAATGTAGTTATAACTGTTGCAAAACCTGTAAAAAGCTCAGCAGGAGAGTTTACAGGGGTAATAGGAGCAGATATATCCTTAGAAGTTTTCATGAAGATAGTTCAAAATACAAAGCTTGGCGAAAAGGGTTATTTCTTTGTTTCAGACAAGCAAGGGAAAGTGATATATCATAATAATCCAGATCTTATTGGAAAGCCAATAGGTGTCAAGGAACTTTTGGAATTTGCAATAAAGGGACAAAACGGCAGCATGGAATATAAATACAATGGTGAAGATAAGAAAGCAATTGCTATTGAAAATAAGAAAGTAAATTGGATGATAGTCGGTACCTTCAATGAGTCGGAGGTAAACAAAAACGCTTCTGCAGTATTTAATTCTACAATCATCATAGGCATAATTGTTGGTTTATTAGCTATATTGTTTGGGGTTATAGCATCCACAATAATAGTAAAATCTTTAACACTGTTGACAAGAGACCTTGAAAGCATTGGAAAAGGTAATTTCAAGATAAGATGCAAGGTTAAGACAAAGGATGAAATAGGACTATTGGCAGTAACTATAAATAATATGGTTGAAGAACTTTCACAGTTAATGAAGAATGTTATGAATATATCAACTTCAGTAGCTGCTTCCTCTAACTCCTTGGCATCGGCAGCACAACAGACAAATGCATCTACAGAAGAGGTTGTAAGGGCTATCGGTGAGGTTACTGAGGCAGCTAATGACCAAGCAAGAGGCAGTGAAGTAGGCATGGAGAAAACTGGTGAGCTTTCCGACAATATTCAAGAAGTGGCAGGTGCAGTTGAAGGCATCACAGAAAAGTTTAAAAAAGCAAACAGTCTTAATGAAAATGGTATAAGCACAGTAAAATTATTAACTCAAAAGACAGAAGAAAGTACAGCGGCATCAAAGGTTTTAGGTGAAGTAATAATTGGTGTAGAAAGCAGCACTGATAAGATTGGAGCTATAATAGGAACTATAGGTCAGATTGCAGGGCAAACAAACCTACTAGCACTTAATGCATCCATCGAAGCTGCAAGGGCTGGCGAAGCAGGTAAAGGCTTTGCAGTTGTTGCAGACGAAATAAGAAAGCTTGCTGAACAGTCATCCCTGGCAGCTGAGCAAATAAGGACTCTCATTCAAGGAATACAAGGACAGTCTAAAAATGCTGTAGATACAATGAAAACATCAAAAGAAGTTGCTAAGCATCAGGAAGAAGCGGTTTCTAAGACTGAGGTTGTATTTGCACAAATATCTGAGACTATTGCAACAATAAATGCTGAGATTGAAAATATCAATACGCTTAATAAATTAATGATAAATAAGAAAGATGCTATAAATTCAGTAATGGAAGGCATTGCATCTGCTTCCCAGCAGACTGCAGCGTCAACCGAAGAGATATCAGCATCAACCGAAGAGCAGTTGGCAGTTATAGGAGAGATAACTAGAACCGCTGATGAGTTAAATGCAATGGCACAGCAGCTAAACAAAGAAATAATGAAGTTTGAAATATAAGTAGATTTTCAAAGAGCTTTAGGTATACCTAAAGCTCTTTTTTATATGGAATTAAAGCAAAATAAAAATGTACTAATATTCAATAAAATATTTCTGCAAATAATTCTTGAGTTTTTGTAATCCAATAGTATAATAAACATAACAAAGGCAGGAGGTAAATCATGGCAGATAAGATTAAGAAAATTGCACTTCTCACAGGTGGCGGAGATTGTCCTGGTCTAAATGCAGTTATACGTGCAGTTACTAGAACTGCAATACTGAAATATGGTTATGAGGTTATTGGATATAAATATGGCTATAAGGGTTTGTACAATAATGATATAGTGCCCCTAGATTTAAACTCTGTATCGGGAATATTGCATAAGGGTGGAACTATCCTATACAGCTCTAATAAGGACAATTTATTCAATTATCAAGTAGAAGAAAATGGTGAAAAGGTTTATAGGGATGTATCTGACGTAGGAGTTGAGAATCTTAAGAAAGAGAATGTTGATGTACTTGTTGTAATAGGTGGGGATGGTACATTGACCAGCGCAAGAGATTTTGCCAGAAAGGGAGTTAAAGTAGTTGCAGTACCAAAAACAATAGACAATGACTTAGCAGCTACTGAAATAACCTTCGGACATTACTCAGCCTTAGATGTGGCTACAGATGCTTTGGAAAGACTTCATACAACGGCAGAATCTCATCACAGAGTTATGATTTTAGAGGTTATGGGCAGAAATGCTGGTTGGATTGCGCTTAGATCAGGGATAGCCGGTTCAGCAGATGTAATTTTAATACCGGAGATACCTTATGATATTAAAAAAGTTGTATCTAAGATTAAGGATAGAGGTCTACAAGGAAGACCCTTCACCATAATTGTTGTAGCAGAAGGTGCGAAACCTTTGGGTGGAGATGTAGTAGTACAAAGAGTTGTTTGTGACAGTCCGGATCCAATTAGACTTGGAGGTATAGGCGACAAGCTTGCATACGATTTGGAGCAGCTTATCAGTGATCATGAAATCCGCTGTACTGTGCTAGGTCACTTGCAAAGAGGTGGAGATACTTCTACATATGATAGAATACTATCAACTAGATATGGGGTTGCGGCAGTGGAATTGATACATGAGGGTCGCTTTGGCAATATGGTATGCCTTAACAGCAACAAAATGACCTTTGAACACTTAGAAAATGTAATAGGACAAATAAAATCAGTAGATAAAGAGGATGAGTTGGTAAAAACAGCTAGAAGCATTGGAACATCCTTCGGAGACTAAATAGAACTGAAGCTTATAAATTAAACAAAACCTCCCTTTTGTCGTGCCAGGCACCACAAAAGGGAGGTTTTCAAATTGCATCTATTCCTACATTTCAGGCATTTCTTCTACAGTTCCATAATCTACTCCAAATGTATCAACTGTAACTTTTTTCATGATTTGAGGTACCTTAGGCATGTCACTTCTATTTCTATCAACGTTTACAATTTTGTCAACCTCTTCAATGCCGCTTATTACCTTGCCAAATGCTGCATAGGATCCGTCAAGATGAGGTGATGCAGCATGCATTATGAAAAATTGTGAACCGGCAGAATCAGGATGTGATGATCTAGCCATTGATAGAACTCCTCTATCATGTCTTAAATCATTCTTAAAATTGTTTTTGCTGAATTCACCTTTAATACCGTATCCAGGACCGCCTGTTCCTGTTCCTTCTGGGCAGCCTCCTTGAATCATAAAACTTGGAATAACTCTATGGAAAGTTAGTCCATCATAGAAGTTCATGTTTACTAAAGTTATGAAGTTCTTTACTGTGTTAGGAGCTATCTCAGGATATAACTCCGCAGTTATTTTGTTTCCATCTTCCATTTCGATTGTTACTATTGGATTCTTACTCATTTTAATCTTCCTTTCGTTTTGCATATTATTTCTTGTCTTTAAGCTGATCTACAAACTCCTTAAGCATTTCATAGTCTTCCATAGCGCCATCGTGTGCACTTACTATTTTAAAGTCCTTATTAATTAATAAGGATAAAGGAATTCCGCTAACTCCATATTGACTGCCCACATCCCCTTCTGTATCCAACAAAGCAGGGAAGTGGTATTTATTATCAGTCATAAATTTGCTGACAACTGATTTTGATTCCTGTAAATCTACTGTAATTATTACAAAATCAGAATCCTTTGTATCTTGATAAAGCTTTTCTATGAATGGCATTTCAAACTTGCAAGGACCGCACCAGCTGGCCCAAAAGTTTAATAATATTGTCTTACCCTTATAATCAGATAAAGTTACCTTATTTCCATTTGTATCTTCTAGTGTAAAATCTAATGCATCAATTGAATCCTGTATCTGCTCCTCGGGATTGTCCTGTACTGTAGGTGTCGGAGGAGGGGTAGGTTTGTTATTGTATTGATACACGCTATACATGGCTACAGCAACTAATATTATTGCCGCAGTCCAGATAATAATACTTTTTTTCATATTCCCCAAAAAATTTCACCTCTATTAATAAAAGTTAAAGAAATTAAAGTAGCTGCTAAATCGAAGAAACTTATCAAAAAGTATGATAAACCCTACTATTACAACTAGAATGCCGCTAATTACAGATATAAGAGGCATATATCTTGATATTTTTACGAAGTACTTCGAAAAGCTTTCTACGATCATGGCGGTAAAAATAAATGGTAAGGCTAAACCAATGGAGTATGCCATCAATAACAGGACTCCCTTATATATTGTACTCATGCTCTCTGCAAAGAAAAGTATCGAGCCTAAGATGGGTCCGATGCAAGGTGTCCAGCCAGCTGCAAATGCCATACCCAGTAGGATTGAACTGGTTCCACTACCAAGTTTTCCGGGTTCAGCTAGCCTTTTTTCATAGTATAAATATCTAATTTTAATCAGTCCTGAAATATGCAGACCAAAAACGATAACTAAAATACCACTTACTATTCTAATATAATACCGATATTCATCAAAGTATTGGCCTAAGGTAGTTATAGATAAACCCATTATTATAAATATAATGGAGAAGCCTACAGAAAAACCTAAGGCCTTGTATAAGGTATAAAGTTTCGCCTTGCCTGTGCTCATGTCCTTGATTGCTGACCCTGTCAGATAAGACACATAAGCGGGTATAAGAGGAAGTACACAGGGTGATAGGAATGACAATAGACCAGCAGAAAAAGCCAATACAATTGAAATATCCTTCAAATAATACCACCTCCATATTTACTCTACACAAATCATATGCACATTATACCAATAAATGCATACTAAAGAAAGTTAATAAATTAGGTTTTGTGCGAAACATACGGTTGATTTTTAACAGCAAGATGTATATAATAATAACAAATCATTGATTGGGGATAGTACAATATGTAAGCTTTTCAGAGAGCCTGCGTTGAATTTTTGATAAAATTCTAGGTGAAAGCAGGTAAGGTGAGCATTTTGGAATGGGCCCATGAGAGCAGCCCGAATTACAGTAGGCGCTGACGTTCTTTTCCTACGTTATAAGGAAACGAATATTATTTGTATTCGTAGCAAGTGGACTACTCCGGTAGTCAATTTGGGTGGTACCGCAGGTTAGACTCCTGTCCCAATAGAGTATATATACTCTATTGGGACAGGAGTTTTGTATTTTGCATGAATGTTCGCGTTGCTATTCGTATTACTGGGTTAGCCTGCAGCCTGAAAATGCTCACATATTCAAAATATGCTCCGCTTTTCAGGCTTTGCCTGCCTTGTACTACTCGCATTTGATGCAAAATACAGTTAAGTTTTGCATATGGCACTTTGGAAGTTAATATTTTATAGGTAATTTAATAGTCATTTGATAAATAATAAAGGAGGAATTTTTATGGATAAAAGAAAGAGAATCTTAACAGGGGATCGTCCGACAGGAAAATTGCATTTGGGGCATTACGTAGGAAGTCTGCAAAATAGGGTGGCGTTGCAGAAGGACTATGATACGTTTATAATAATTGCGGATGTTCAAGCCTTGACGACAAATTTTGATAGACCGGAAAAGCTTAAGGCGGATGTATTCAATGTTGCTATGGACAATTTGGCCGTTGGACTGGATCCTGAGGTGGCTACTTTTTTTATACAGTCAATGATCCCTGAAATTGCGGAGTTGACAACTTTTTATAGCATGTTTGTTACTGTCAACAGCTTAAGACATAATCCAACCATAAAGGCCGAAGTTCAGCAGTATGGTTATAGAGATATTATGTATGGATTCTTGGGATATCCTGTGAGTCAAGCTGCGGACATTACCTTTTGCAAGGCTGATTTAGTACCTGTAGGGGATGATCAGCTGCCTCATATTGAACTTTCACGGAAGATTGTAAGGCGTTTCAACGAGCTTTACAAGCCTGTATTGATAGAGCCGGAAGCTATGGTCAGCAAAATATCTAGATTAGTTGGTTTAGATGGCAATTCAAAAATGGGTAAAAGCTTAAACAATGGCATTTATCTTAGTGATGATGCAGATACTGTAAAGCAGAGTATACGAGGCGCTGTAACTGACCCTGCCAGAATAAAAATATCTGATAAAGGAAACCCGGAAATCTGTACGGTATTTAAATATCATCAAGCTTTTAATGAGGGTGAAGTATGCAACATATCTGAAAGCTGCCGAAATGCAGCAATGGGGTGTTCTGCTTGCAAAGGAAATCTTACCAATGTATTAAATTCCATGCTTGATCCAATTCGTGCCACAAGAGCATTTTATGAGCAAAGGCCAGAATTAGTCCGTGAAATACTTATGACAGGTACAGAAAAGGTTAGAGGTGTAGCTAAGGAAGTGATGGCAGAAATTCGGGATGCAATGAGTATAGAATATTTCAGATAAATTCTTAAAAAGATTTCGATGAAAATATAGCTGAATAAGTACAGTTTCATAAACATTTTGCCGATATAATAATTGAAGCATTCAGTTTTGGCGAGAGAGGAAGTATTATGAAAGATATAATATTCGAGGACAATATCGTAAAAAGGAACAAAATTCCAATACTGATATATAATCCTGAATGGATGCAGCTTTTTGTAAACTTTAATTCGAAAAGTTTACAAAAGTCTGTTACCAAATTGGAGGAACTGCTATCTAGAGAAAAAGCTTGTGAGATTGAGCAAAAAGAACAAGAAAGACGTAAGAAAACATTAATGAACAAAATACTATATATATCAAAGGAAATAAATGAGGATAACAACCTAGATGCAATTCCTAAAATGGCAGAAACTCAAAAGGAATTGCTGCAAATTAATGAAAAATTACCAATGCTTATTGAAGAACTTGAAACTTTGCCAAGTCTGATAAATCAGCAAAACATTGTAGTGCTCAAAGAAACGATTAAAAGGGCTTATGACTTAATTGCAGAAAACAAGGATGAAGCCGCAAGATGTCAGGAAGAAATAAACCAGATTAGGCTGAGGCTGGGAGAGTTAATAACGCGAAAGGTCGAAACCGAAGAAAGAGTCAATAAGCTTTATTCTTTTGTGCATGGCATGATTGGCGCTGGCGAAATGGAAAAATTAGATGAACGTTATCTAAAACAAATATAGACTACAAGCTTAGGAATAAATATTTCTTGGTATTTTAACAATATCAGCCAAGCAATTTAAAAAAAGTAATCAGCTAGATGCTGGTTATTTTTGTATAATGCCTTATTGGCAGGATAACCTTTATTGTTGTAGAATTATATATATTAAATTATATTTAAGGGAGACTTATATGATTTTTGGCACGGGAACAGATATTATGGAAATTCATAGGGTAAAAAAAGCTTTGCAAAGAAATCCAAAGATATTAAATAGATTGTTTACAGAGTATGAAATAACATATTTTAAAAGTAGAAATATGAATGCACAGCATATCGCTGGTGGTTTTTGTGCTAAGGAGGCAGTAGTAAAGGCTTTGGGCACTGGTGTTCGAGGCTTTAGGTGGACAGATGTTGAAATACTCCGGGGAAACTCTGGTAAACCAATGGTAAAGCTGTACAATAAAGCTAAGGAAATTGCTGCTGATAATAATATAAGTACAATTTTCATTTCTATATCTCATAGTGAAAACTATGCTATGGCTATTGCTATTGCTGAACTTTTGCCAGATATATTTATGGAAGCGCAAAATGAAACAACCTTTGAAAATCAAGATGAAAACCTACGTAATATGAATTAAGTGATATAGACAATGTTATAAATGGCATTATTAAAGTATTTTTACATACAATTTTAAATATAGGTTTTATTAAAACGGTTTTAAGGAGGAGTACACTTGAAGGCTGTTAGGATTTTACTGATATTTTTAATTGTAAGTGTATTTTTGTCGGGTTGTGCTGACAGAACTGCAAAAAATACTGAAGATGTGCAAAAGCTTTTAATGAAGTTAAAAACCTACAAATGCGATGTTGTGTTTGCGGTAACCAACAACAAAAGCACCAATGTATATAAAGCGAAGCACATGTATAAATTCCCTGATAAGTATAGAATAGAAATTGTGGAACCTAGCGAGTTGAATGGACAAACTACAATCTACAATGGTGGTAAGGCATACATATTTCACCCCAAATTAAATACTTATTTAATTACTGAGAATTTTAATAATTCTTTGGAATTCAGTTCATTTATAGGTGCATTCATTGAAAGCTTTAAGAACAACGGCGGGGCGAGGTTTAAATTGGAACGCTTTCAGGATAGACAATGTTATGTTTTGGAAATGCCCTTGGAAGGGGAAAATCCATATAGGGCATTGGAGAAAATATGGATAGATGTAGAAAATGTCATTCCCCTTAAGGCAGAAATATTGGATAAAGATAACAAAGTAAGTGCTCAGGTTTTATATGAAAACTTTGAAGAGAATCCTAAATTAGAGGATTCAATTTTCGTGATACAAGACAAATGAGGAGGCAAACAAATGAACGACATAAGAAAAATTCGACCAGCCTATGCAGAAATAAATTTAGACAATTTAATTCATAATATAAAAGAGATAAGAAGGCTATCAGGCACAGAGGCGCAAGTTATGGCAGTTATAAAGGCTGATGGCTACGGACATGGTTCTACTAAAATAGCGCAAGTTTTGCTGGATAATGGTGCAGACGCATTAGCAGTTGCTGTTCTGGATGAAGCAATAGAGCTTCGCCAAGCAGGCATTAAGGCACCGACTTTTGTACTTGGCTATACTCAACCGGAAAGGTCTGAAGAAGTAGTAAAATATGACTTGGAGCAATCTGTTTTTTCTTTAGAGTCAGCTAAATCACTGTCAGAGGCTGCAATAGCTCAGGAAAAGACGGTATTAGTCCATATTAAAATAGATACAGGTATGGGTAGAGTGGGCTTGCAGGTAGATCACAATGCTGTAGAAATAATTAAAGAAATATACAATTTGCCAAACCTAAGGATAAAGGGCATATTTACTCATTTTGCAACCGCTGATGAAGTAAATAAGAACTATACTCAAATGCAGTTTGATAAATTTAACTGGATATGCACAAAATTAGAAGAGCAGGGTATAAAAATTGAAATAAAGCACTGTGGAAATAGTGCTACAATAATTGACCTTCCTGATATGCATCTTAATATGGTCAGAGCAGGTATCATGATGTATGGACTTGCCCCATCCGAGGATGTATTGCTAAACAAAATTGAGCTTAAACAAGTTATGTCACTGAAGGTTAGAATAACCCATGTAAAGCAAATAGAAGCTGGTCAAAGTGTGAGCTATGGCAGAAGGTTTATTGCTGATGAAAAAAGAACGATTGCATCTCTTCCAATTGGCTATGCAGATGGATATACAAGGCTGCTAACCGGCAAAGCGGAGGCCTTGGTAAAAGGTCAAAGAGTTCCTGTTGTAGGTAGTATTTGCATGGATCAATGTATGATAGATGTTACAGGCGTAGATGGCGTTAAGGTTGGAGATGAGGTTGTACTTTTTGGCCATCAGGAAGACGGATATATTTCAATTGATGAAATTGCAAAAAAACTTGGGACTATAAACTATGAGATTGTATGTATGATTAGTAGAAGAGTACCTAGGGTATATGTAAGCAATGGTGAGATTGTGGAAGTGTTGAATTACCTATATTAATTCAAGTATTACCAAAGGATTTCCACAATTTTGTAATATACAGTTTGTAACATTTGGTATATAATACTTTATATATGGTTAACTTAAAAAATAAGGGACTATGCAAAAGCTATTTCATAAAATGTGAATAAGCTGCATAATTATATAACATATATAGTAGTACAATAAATACTTTCTACGAAAGAATTTACTACCTCATACATAAAATATATATGTGCATGACATAGGAGGTGCTAGTGTGGCTGATTCTAAGAGAATTATAGTAAATGTGCCGGATAGCCTGCTTAAAGAAATAGATGATGCGGTATGCATTGACTGCCGTAACAGAAGCGAATTTATCAGGAATGCTGCTAAATTTTATCTAAAGGAGATAAAAAAGATAAATATGGTTGAGAGAATGATGAAAGGCTATTTAGAAATGGCAAATATAAATGCGACACTAGCGGAAGTAGGCCTCACCGCAGATAATGAATCGATTACTAGATATGAAACAAGACTTGCGGAGCGTGAATAATGTGGTTATTAAACGAGGAGATATTCTCTATGCGGACCTTAGTCCAGTAATAGGTTCGGAGCAGGGCGGCGTAAGGCCAGTACTAGTAATACAGAATGATATTGGAAACAAATACAGCCCGACTGTGATTGTCGCAGCAATAACATCCCAAATTAATAAGGCCAAGCTTCCTACCCACGTGGAAATCAAAGCAGAGGAATATGGCATAAGTAAGGACTCAGTAATTTTACTGGAACAAATAAGAACTATTGATAAAAAGCGTTTGAAAGAAAAGGTAGGACATCTATCAGATGATATGATGAAAAGGGTGGATGAAGGTCTTCAAGTAAGCTTTGGCTTAGTAGAATATTCGGGATAATACATAGTACATATGGAGCTATAATGTAAAAATTATAGCTCTTTTTTATTGCCATTTTTTGAAGACTTATGACATGATTTACACAAATATTACAAAAACGCAAAACATACAGGAATTTAGCAGTTAATGACGAATTATATACTATATATAAAATGCAAAGTTTCTTACTACAACGCAAAAGATGTAAAAATTGCGATTGGCATGAAACGAGCTATTTCCCATATTAATGCGAAAAAAGGAGAAAAATATGAAGATTGCAATGGACAAGAAAGTTATCAGAGCAGTAGTTGTTACAACATTGGTTTTAACAGCAGTATTTATAAATGGTTCAGCCGACGGCACTACGCCCGGATCAGAAGCAGACCCGGTAGTGACGCAGTCCTATGTTGAACTTAAATCAGAGCAGACTAAATATTACATAGACAATTTGACAGCAAAAAGCAATCAGGATATAGCAAGCTTAAAAACACAATTAGAGCAAAAGAATCAAGAGATACTTAAATTGCAGGAAGCAGTTGGCAAGGTTTCTGGTGGCAGCGGAGATGCCGGCTTTGAGGTTGTTCTGCTAAATAAGGGTAAGACCCTCTTGTCAGGAGCAGGAACTGAAGTGATTTTAAGATCTGGTAAGGTTGCGGCAGTAAAAGGTATAAACGGGGGACTTGCGAATATAACTTCTGGCAAGGACTTAAATACAGGGGATGCAGTTGCAATTAACCACTTGCTGATTTCATCAAGAGATGATGGCAGAGGGATTAAGGCTGCAATTGATTCATATCTCCTAATTAGAGGAACTTACAAAGTACAGTAATAGATTCAAAATATGTGCCCTGTGCGGTGCATATTTTTTTTGCTGCTATACATGCTTTGCACAATTTGAATTCAATATAAATGTTTAGTGCAGAACACATAGGTTAATAATAAGAAGGCCTTAAAGCTTTACATTAGATGGGAATAATAATATAATTACTATGACTTTAGTATTCATACTATAGGGGTAGAACTATGTGCCAAACTTTAAAATAAACGGGTACGGGAATCTGCAGCTATAAGTGAATGATGAATTTAAATATAGATATTTAAACGAAAGTGAAAACATATAGGAAGTGATTTAGTGGGAAATAGTCTGATATTTAGTTTTTTTATGCATATTCTTACGAATTTGAAAGAGCAATATATGCATAGCAATTTGAAGCGCATTATGGATAACCTGCTCCGAGGTCTGCAAAGGAGCCAGGAGCAGAGCTTAATATTCAATATTCTTGGTGGAGAAAGCAAACTAAATAGGTTATGGCAGGAAAGTATTTTCTATAAAATTGTAGAAATACCCATCAAGGCAGTAAAAAGGCTTTTGAGTTATTTGTGGAGAAAGGTTGATAAATTCTTTAATCAAAGCAAATTTATTAAGTATACAGATATAGTACTTTCAAATTTGTTCAACTATAGCCTTAGAATCTATGGCGCCTTATTTCTTTCAATGTTTGTCGTAGAAGCGGCTCTGTGGATGGTATTTCAAGCCAATGAGCTTAAATATATTGTAGTTAGAGCAGTTTTAATCATAATTTCTTTTGTAATGCTATTATTGGATGTGCCAATTGCACAGCTCTTCAAAGGAAGCTTTGTATACCGCTTCGTTGAAGGGGGCTTTGTAGATAACTTTGTAGAGTATGTGGATAATAATAAGTCCAAATCAAATAGTATGGTAGCAGTGATGGTCCTAGGAGCAGCCATTGGAATAATTGCGGCTATATTTCCGATAAAGCTAGTGCTTGCTGCAATGGTAGGTGCTTTTGCAGTTGTATTGATACTATGGAAGTATGAGCTTGGAGTTTTCTTAGCAGCGGGCTTTGCAGCGTTACTTTCAACTACTGCTATGTTAATGATTATGGGTATTACAATACTTTCTTTTGGGTGCAGATGGGTCGTGGGTAAACTCCCAAAGTATAAGGCCACACCCATAGATGCCTTAGTGGTACTGTTTTTTATAGTACTTTGCTACAGTACATTGACCTCTTATTTCATTAAGGACAGTATAAATGTACTGGTTGTACATACCCTCATGGTAGCATTTTATTTTGTTCTTACCAGAACGATTAATAGCCGTTATAAGCTTTACTTATTGGTAGTGCTGCTAATAATCAGTGCGTCCATAACCTCGCTTTATGGCGTTTATCAATACTTTGGCGGTTCAGCTACAACAGAAGCTTGGGTTGACACCGAGATGTTTGCCGATATACAAAGTAGAGCAGGCTCTACCTTTAGCAACCCCAATATATTGGGTGAGTATCTCATCATGATGATTCCACTGGCATTGTCCTTGCTTTGGTATCGTAAAAAGTTTGCCTACAAAGTGATTTTTGCAGGAATGCTTGGGCTTATGGGCATATGCATGTTATTGACATTTTCCAGAGGTGCTTGGCTAGGCCTTATTGTGGCCTTGGTGGGTTTCTCAGTAATTAAAGACAAACGTTTGTTTATATTGTTTATTATAGGATTGTTTATAGCGCCATTTATACTTCCACCGAGTATCATGAATCGTTTTACAAGTATAGGTAATTTAGCGGATACATCATCATCATATAGAATGTCTATATTACTGGGCTCTCTAAGGATGGCTCAGGATTATTGGATTACAGGAATTGGCCTAGGCTCTCAGGCTTTTAAGGCAATTTATCCTAAGTATTCTCTTGCAGCAGCTTATGCCCATCATTCTCATAATGTTTATATACAGGTAATTTTAGAAATGGGTATAGCAGGGGCTTTGGTGTTCATGCTTATAATATTGGTATTTGTAAGAGCTATCTTAGCTCGTCAAAAAAAGATAAAGGACGTCTTTTTATCTACAGTTATGCTTGCCGCATGCGCAGGAGTAATTGGATATTTGGTACAGGGCTTGGTAGAATATATCTGGTATAACTATAGAGTCCTTCAGACTTTCTGGGTTGTACTAGCTGTGGGATTATGCGCTTTAAGACTGTCTAAAAGGGAGATGCAAGCTGATGATTAAGGCAATACATGTCATTACAGATATGAAAATAGGCGGGGCGGGCAAATGGCTGCTGAACTTCCTAATAAACTATGATAGAAGCAAACTGGATATCAAGGTAGTGATACCAAAAGGAAGCATGCTAAAAGCTGAGATAAACAGTTTGAATATAGAAACCATAGAAATACAGGGTATTGGTGACAAATCCTTAGACCTAGCAAGTGTAAGCGCTTTTTATAAGCTTTTTAGGCAGGAAAAACCACGGATTGTTCATACCCACGCATCTTTATCCGCCAGGATTGCTGCTAGGATGGCTGGTGTCAAGGCAATTGTGCATACAAAACATTGTCTGGATAGCCCAAAAGCAGGGATAAAGAAAGCTGCAGCAGCGGGCATAAACAATCAGTTAAGCAATAAGATTATTGCTGTATCAAAGGCTGTAGAGAAAAATCTATTGGAGGCAGGTATTTCGAAAGACAAAATACAGGTTGTTTATGGAGGGGTAGAGGAATTAAAAAAGCTGCCTCTGGAAGAAATTAATCAGCTTAGAGCTTCTTATGGAATAGGACAAGAGGATATTGTTTATGGAATGGTTGCAAGGCTTGCAGAGGTAAAGGGACATAGATATCTTATGGAAGCAGCTGCACAGGTGCTTAAGGAAAGAAATGATATTAAGTTTGTAATTGCTGGGACAGGACCTTTAGAGGGTGAACTTAGAAAAATGGTCTTGGACTTAAAGCTAGAAGGTAAGGTTATCTTTACCGGCTTTATAAAGGACATTGAGAAGGTATATAATATTATTGATGTAAATATGGTTGCCTCTACCTCTGAGGCATTGTGTCTCGCCTTGATTGAGGGGATGTCCCTTGGTAAGCCAATGATAGGTACTGAGGTTGGCGGGGTACCTGAACTAGTTATACAAAACCAGACGGGTTTACTGGTTCCTGCCAGAGATATAAAGGCTTTGGCACAAGCGATTGAGGAGTTGGCAGAGAATGGCAAGCTGCGTCAGACCATGGGTGTAGAGGCTAGATCAATGATGTTAGAAAAGTTTTCAGCTTCAAAGATGGCAGCGGAAATAAATAAGCTCTATGATGAAGTTGTGATATAGGAGGATGCTTGATGAATAAAGAGAAGATAAACAGAAAATCCAAAGGTTTTAACCTATTGGACATAATGATAGTAATTGTTATTGTTGCCTTTATAGGTGGCGGTTGGTATGCTTACTCACATTATACTGAAAACCAGCAGGAAAATAAGCGTGTAGTGGAGTATCAGGTGGAACTTAAAGGCGTTGACCAAAGCTTTGTGGATGCAATCACCCAAGGAGATCCTCTAAGGGAAAGTGTTAAAGGAAATAACTTGGGTAAAGTAGCCAGTAAAGAGGTTGTAGCAGCTGCCAATGTAAATACGGACTTCTTAAATGGAAAATATGTAGCTGTAACCGTACCGGATAAGTTGGATGTAGTACTGAATATTTCCTCCGAGGCGGAGGTATCAGAAAAAAGCATCACGGTTGGCGGTCTTGAAATTAAAATAGGACAAAAGATATTTGTTAAGGGTAAAGGCTATGCCAAAGAAGGTTATTTACTTAATATCAATATAAAGGAATAGGGAGGTACCTATGTTGACGGATAAAAAGGGAAAAATATTTGGAAAGTTAAATGTTATTGATTTTATAGCCTTGATTGTGGTGCTTCTGCTAATAGCAGGAATTGGGTATAAGTACGTGGGAAATGGCGTAAAAAGCGTAACGGATAATCCGGATTTGCTGCAATACACAGTCAGTATAACAGATGTAAGGAATTATTCTGTTGATGCCCTGCAGATTAATGATAAGATGTATGATTCTAAAACAGATACCTATATGGGGAAGATTATTGCGAAGGAAGTAAAACCCTATAAGGATTACATTACAAAAACTGATGGAAATGTTGTTTTGGCAGAAAAACCGCAAAGATTTGAGATACTGCTGACCTTGGAAGTTCCTGGGGTTGAAAATGCATATGGCTTCTTAGCAAGCGGGAAAAGAGATATAAACAGGCAATCAACCTTGCAATTGGAAAGCTATATTATTTCTTTGATATCCAAGGTTGTAGATGTAAAAAAGATAAACTGATAAACAAAAGCAAGCCCCGAGGCTTGCTTTTTTGTGCTCTATTTAATGATAAAGTTAAAGCCTGTGAAGGCTTTAACTTTATTTATTCAATAACTCAATAGCAATTTCTGCATTCTGTAAGGCTTTATCAACAAGCAATTGCTTTGACGCGCTTAATTGCTCTTTGATTTGCTGCCTGTTATTCCACACTTCATTTATGCTTTGAATAAAGTGTTCATAATTCAAGTTTTCTACATTGCCTGCGGTGGGCTGATTGATGTATTCTAAAAAGCCTTCTACCTTAGGATCGTAAATAAGGCCTAATACTGGTACCTGAAGGCTTGCTCCGTATATTAAAGCGTGCAAGCGCATACCGATTATCATATCCATATTTTTTATAATTCCCAAGGTTTGAGATACACTATATTTATTTTTAATAATTTTGGGCTTATTCTTCATCATCGTGGCAATTGTTAGGCAAATATCAACATCATGAGGATAATGCATGGGAATAAACACTGGTTGTACATTGAGATTTTCGTACATATAATCCGAAGCTTCCGCAATTTGCTTTTGATAGCCTTGAAAGTTCTTCCACTTTCTGATTGATATACCTACCAAGGGCTTATTTTTGATTATTCCTTCTGCTGCCAGTATGGAAGAAGCTTCTTCATCCTCACAAGGCATTAGTGTAAAAGCAGGATCGGCAGTTACAAATATCTGAGGCTTCGTAATTTTAAGGCTTTCAATTTCCTTCAAAGATTTCTCTTCTCTAAGGGTAATCACATCAACTTTATTAACAATTCGAGAGGTAATTAGTCTATTTACCTTTTTATCAATTGCCCCAATACCGTTGGAATAAAGCATAACCTTAAGCCCAAGCTTTTTAGCCATCCATATTGTGGACAAATAATACATCAATGAACGGGTACTGCTTTCATCCTGTATAAGATTGCCGCCACCTGTAAGGAACAGCTTGGAGCTTTTTATAGCCTTTATTACTTCACTAAAGTTAAAACGGTCGGCAGTATCCACCCCATAAATCCTTTTGGTCTCTTCTGGGTTTTTGGATAGCACTAGAATCTTAATATCCTTTTTATAGGTACGCAGGTTGTCTAAAATAGCCATTAAAATTGCGTCATCACCACTGTTTTTAAACCCGTAGTATCCTGATATCAGTATATCGTACATAAATTATCCCCTTATATATCACGAGAATTCTTAAGTAGTTGCATATAAACTTCAATATTGTCAGCTACCATTTTGCTAATAGAATATTGTTCAATCACAGTATTGCGACAGAACAAACCCAAGGCCTCACGCTGCTGAGGAGACCTGTCAACCACGCTCAGTATATCTCCTAAAAACCTTTCTGTATTGGCCACTTCTTGGCCTCTGCCTGAAAAGTTTGTCTTAATTGCCCTATCAATATTGCTTTCTTCCAACACGCCTATATAGCCTTGATTACCAGCTATTATGACCGGATTAGCAGAGGCCATCCCCTCTAAGGAAGATCTGCCAAAGCCTATAAATAAATCTGCCATTGCAGTAAATTTGTTTACGTCGATTCGTGAGCCTGTCACTATGATTGCGTCTCTATTTGCAGTCTCGTTTATTTTGTCAGCAGCTTCTTTGATAGAGTGCAATATGCTGCCTCCTCCAACAATGAAGAATTGCAGATCTTTAACTTCTGCCAAAAGCTTAGGAAGCATCTGCAAAATACTGTGAAGTATTGCTTCTCTATCTTTATCGATTCTGCTAACATATACTACTTTGAAGCTGTCCTTTGAAAGGTTAAATTCCTTCATGAGCATACTGTAATCAACATTAGGAGAATATCTTTCAGTATCAATCCCATTAATGGTGATTTTTATATTAGCTTCGTCAATTTTATAATTATCTAAAAGATATTTCTTTACATCCTGGCTAACCGCAATGGTCTTTTGGCCCCAACGAGTAATGTATTTGAGGCCTCCGCCGGTTTTCCATGTGCCGTGAGCAGTGGTTACAAAGGCAAAGTTCATTTTTTTGTGCAGCATATTGCATATATAACCAGGTATTCTAGCGTGTGCGTGTACCAAGTTAATTTTCTCATCTAAAACTATTTGCTGCAGCATTTTATATGATTTGTACACATTATCTGGTCTTTTATTATGTAAGGGAACCGTGTAATGTCTTATACCACAATACTCCAAATCCTTTACAAATACACCGCCATTAGATGCTACTACAACATGAAAGCCCTCTTTCTTCAAGCCTTTTGCCAGCTCCACAATGTGAGTTTCGGCTCCCCCAATACCAAGGCTCATGGTGGTTAGTAAAATATGATATGTAATTTGCATTTTACAGCCTCCATTTATTTTTTAAACAAATTATATCCAAATATACTGGTTGCTTATTCTTCGACAACATTTATTCTATGTATTTTAGCACCTAAGTTTTTAAGCTTATCTTCTAGTTTCTCATAGCCTCTATCGATATGTTCTATATTACTGATTTCTGTTTGACCTTCCGCTGCTAAGCCTGCTACGACCATAGCGGCACCGGCTCTTAGGTCAGTTGCAAATACAGGGGCTCCGGATAATTGCTTTATACCTTCTATAACAGCAACTCTGCCTTCGACGTTGATTTTTGCACCCATTCTTTTGAGCTCGTCAAGGTATTTAAAACGGGATTCAAATATGCTTTCTGTTATGATGGCAGTGCCTTGAGATAAAGCCAGGAGAACACTCATAGGCTGTTGCATATCTGTTGGAAAGCCGGGATAAGGAAGTGTCTTGATATTTACTGCCTTCAATCTTCCATTACTTTTTACGCGAAGGGAATCTTCACTTTCTGTTATTTCAACACCCATTTCTCTTAGTTTAGCTGATATAGCTTCTAAATGAGTCGGTATAATATTCTTTATAAGTACGTCGCCTTGTGTAGCTGCAGCTGCGGCCATAAAGGTGCCAGCTTCCATTTGATCAGGTATTATGGTATGTTCGCACCCATGAAGCGCTTTGACACCCTTTATCTTTATTACATCAGTGCCAGCTCCCATTACTTTTGCTCCCATCGCATTTAGGAAATTAGCGGTATCAACTATGTAGGGTTCCTTGGCTGCATTTTCAATTGTAGTAACACCCTTTGCCATACAGGCAGCAAGCATAATATTTATGGTTGCACCAACACTTGCAAAATCTAGATATATTTCTGTGCCTACTAGTTCTGTTGCTGATGCTATGATCATTCCGTGGGAAATCTTTATATTGGCACCTAAGGCTTCCAAGCCCTTAATATGTAGATCAATAGGTCTTACTCCTATGTCGCAACCCCCGGGGAATGGAATCTCTGCACTTTTAAACTTACAAAGCAGAGCTCCCAAGAAATAGTATGAGGCACGCATTTTCTTTGCTAAATCATTATCAACGACGTATTTGCTCATACCGCTGCCATCAATAGTCATCGAATTCTTATTGCTTTCGACCTTAGCGCCCATTTGGAGAAGCAGCTCCTTTAGATAGGAAATGTCTCTTATATCAGGAAGATTTTTTATTGTGCATTTTGAATCAGCAAGAATTGCTGCTGTTAATATAGCCAGAGATGAATTCTTCGCACCACTGATGGTGACCTCGCCTACTAAGCGGTGTGAACCTTCAATTATAATTTTTTCCATTTTTTCGACCCCTTTAATACAATTTATCTTCTGTTATATACTGTGAAAAATACGTTTTTTATGATACAAAAGCAAATGCTCCTGCTGATTTTATATTGATAGGTTTTCTTCACAACATATATTATAGACGCTTTTTTTGCAGATAGTTATATTATACCAAACTTTACATGATAACTGACAAGTTGTTTACCAATTTTATAACAATTAGTGAAAATCTACGTTTGATTCCAGGGACATATGTATTAAAATTCGAAATTGAGGCTGGATTCTATGGCTGAAGGTAATAGGCATTGGTCATGAATATATGTTATAATTATTTTGAAAAATGGCCCTTTAGGGCTAATAAGTAGGTGAAAGCATGAGAAAAACAGTAAAGATAGTAGGAATAGAGGTTGATAAACTGGATTTTTTAGAAGCTCAAGAGAAGGTTGCCGAGTTTTTGGAAGGTGATAGTTTAAATATGATTTTTACACCCAATAGCGAAATGCTTTTGGATGCAGTAAAGGACAGAGAATTAGAGAATATTCTAAATGAAGCACAGCTGGTTATTCCCGATGGTATAGGGGTAGTGATTGCCTCTAAGTTTTATGGGACACCCTTGAAGGAGAGAGTAACAGGTGTGGATTTATCCACAAAGATACTGGAATTGGGTGCCAAGAAAAACAGTAGGCTATTCCTATTGGGAGCTTCAGAAGAATCTGTTACAGGGGCTGCAGAAAAGATCAAAGAAAGATTCCAAGGAATAGATGTGGTAGGAGTAAGAAACGGGTACTACTCAGAGGATGAGGAAGAGCAAATTATAGATGAGATAAATCAAAGTGGAGCAGAGATACTTTTTGTAGGGTTGGGGGCTCCTAGGCAGGAAAAACTCATATATAAGTACAAAGACAGGCTGGGTGTCAAAATAGCATTAGGTTTTGGCGGTGGCATAGATATATTTTCGGGGACTGTCAAAAGAGCTCCAGAGTTTTATCAAAAGGCAGGACTGGAGTGGTTTTATAGATTTATCAAGCAGCCAAGCAGATTTATGAGAATTACAAAACTGCCTAAATTTATTCTGCTGGCAATGGTTGATGCTGCTACCAGCAAATATTAATCATCTATTATTTGTATTTTGGAGGTTTAAATGAATTTGACAAAAAATATACAAAATAAAAGTGAAAAGTTAAGGAGCAGCATTGTTTCTTATTTGGGTATTGCCCTTGGGTCTGTCATGATGGCTTTTTCCATAATACTTTTTATAAAGGCCAATAATATTGTGCCTGGTGGGATAATGGGTATCGCTAATATAATCAACTATATTACCGGCTTTCCTATTGGATTAACAACATTATGCTTTAGCGTTCCCATCTTTTTTATAGGAATGTTTAGCTTAGGAAAAGAGGTAGGAGTTAAGACGATATATTGCAATGTTGTTTATGCTGTGGTCGTTGATTTTCTGGATAGAAACATGACAGCTTTGACTGGGGACTTATTTTTAGCAACCATTTTCGGAGGGGTTCTGATGGGTACCGGAGTTGCATTTATACTGGGCTTTGGGGCTACCTTTGGAGGCACGGACTTAATTGGAAGAATCATACATAAATATGTACCTGCTATACCGACTCAGTGGATTATGTTTGGGTTTGATTTCATGGTTATTCTTGTAGGGGCAATCATATTTGGACCTGAACTGGCATTGTTCTCTATTGTAACAATATTTGTTTCGACTAAAATGATAGACGTGATACAAGAAGGGGTAAACTATGGAAAAACCTTTTTTATTATATCTGAAAAGTCGGAGGAAATTGCAACTGCGATATTAAACGATGTGAATAGAGGTGTAACATCTCTTTATGGAAAAGGAATGTATACAAAACAGGACAAGGATGTACTTTATTGCACCGTGGCCCGCAGACAGGTTGTATACGTAAAAAACAAAATATTAGCTATTGACCCTAAGGCGTTCATCACAATCGGTGATGTTAGAGAGGTTGTGGGCAAGGGCTTTGGAGATTCACTATTTATGAAATAATAAGGCGTCCCTTTGGGGCGCTTTTTACAGCTCTATTGTATTATTTACTTGGAAAACACATATTAATTATAATATATTACATGTTTTGCACTAAACTCCTTACATTAAACTTAGAACGTGCAAAACATTTTTCTTAATTGATATGTTCTGAAAAATACCTTTCTGATAATGCAAAAGCAGATGCTTCTACTGATTTTGTATAGGATAAATATTTTCGCAGCATATATATAGCTATGAGGGGAGTGTTGAATTATATGGAATTGACAGCTTTGGATTTGAAAAATGTATGTGACCCAGCCAGTTTTGCCTTTGAAACGACGAAGGAGCTTGAGTCATTAGATGGAATTATTGGGCAAGGAAGAGCCGCAGCAGCAATGGAATTTGGACTTGCAATTAAGAGAACCGGCTATAACATATTTGTAGCGGGTATGACTGGTACGGGAAGAAGCAGCTATACAAGATCCATTGTAAATAAAATAGCGCAAAATGAGAAGACACCAGAAGATTGGTGTTATGTATATAACTTTAAAACTCCTGATAATCCTATAGCAATCAATCTTCCTGCAGGGCTAGGAAGTAAGCTGGAGAAAGATATGAGAAGGCTAATAAAAAGCCTTAAAATAGAGCTGCCTAAGGCTTTTAGCGGTGAAGCATATCAAAAGCAAAAGAACGATATCATTCAATTTTATCAAGGTGAAAGTGCGGAGCTGATGGAGCATTTTGGTCTCTTTGCAAAACAAAAGGGCTTTGTAATTAAAAAAAGTGATAAGGGTATTATAACCATACCTACTATAGGGGATAGGGCTATTGAAGAAGATGAGTTCCTTAAGCTGGAAGATGAAGAAAGAAGAATAATAGAAGAAAATTCTTTTGTCGTTCAAACAAAGCTTTTGGATACCATGAAGCAAATAAAGGAAATAGAGAAATCCGCCATGGAAAAGTTAGAGCAGCTAGAGACTAAGATTGCTTTAATTACAGTGGAACAGCCTATAACAGAGTTAAAGGATAAATATGAAAACTACAAGAATGTGGTGGATTATTTACACTCTGTTCAAAAGGATATCGTTCATAACATAGAGGAGTTCCTTGGTTTAAACAAGACCGCAGGCGAAGAAAATACTTTTTCAGATAAAATGAAGGATAAGGACTATACAAAAAAATATCAGGTAAATCTTATCGTTGATCACAGAGATACAGTGGGTGCCCCTGTGGTCTTTGAATCTAATCCTAAATACCACAACTTGTTTGGAAAAATCGAATACGAAAGCAGCCTGGGCGTAGTAAAGACGGATTTTAGCCGAATAAAGCCAGGGTCCATACATGCAGCAAATGGCGGATATATTATAATAAATATGGCTGATTTGACTCTTAATCCTGAAAGCTGGGAAGGCATAAAGAGAGCCATTAAGACCAACAGCATCACCATAGAAAACATATATTCAATAGTGGGCATCGTATCAGGTGGAATGAAACCCCAGCCTATCCCTTTAAATGTGAAAATAATACTGATAGGCAATGGACAGCTTTATCATATGTTGTACAACTATGACGAAGATTTTCGCAAGCTGTTCAAAATAAAAGCAGATTTTGATATAGATATGAGTGCTGCTGATGAAAATATAATTAAGTATGCAAAATTCATAAGCAGCCACTGTGAAAAAAAGGATTTGCTGCATTTTGATAATACAGGAGTTGCAGCAGTAGTAGAATACAGCAGAAGGCTGGCAGAACACAAGCATAAGCTTTCCACGCGTTTTAATGATATTGTTGAGATATTGATTGAGGCAGATGCATGGGCAAGAATAGATGAGGTCGAGATTGTATCTTCATATTATGTTAAGAAAGCTATTAGTCAAAAATATTATAGATCCAATAGAATAGATGAAAAGCTGCAAGAATTTATTGATACAGGGGTTATATTAATCTCTACGGAGGATAAGGTTGTAGGGCAGGTAAATGGGCTGTCGGTAATGGATTTCGGAGATGTATCCTTTGGCAAGCCGTCTAGGATAACTGCAGTTACCTATGCAGGTGAAAAAGGCATAATCAACATTGAGAGAGAAATTGAAATGAGCGGAAGCATCCATGATAAGGGGGTGCTGATATTGTCAGGCTACCTTGGAGAAAAATTTGCTCAGGAGTTTCCCATGTCTTTATCTGCAAGCATTTGTTTCGAACAGTTATACGATGGTATAGAAGGGGATAGTGCTTCTAGTACGGAGTTGTATTCCCTGCTTTCAAGCTTATCCGAAGTACCAATAAAGCAAAACATAGCAGTCACAGGGTCTGTAAATCAAAAGGGAGAAATACAGCCTATCGGAGGCGTAAATGAAAAAATCGAAGGCTTTTTCCAGACTTGTAAGGCTAGAGGATTAAAGGGCAATGAAGGAGTAATGATTCCACACCAGAATGTGGTCAATCTTATGCTTAATGACGAAGTTGTAGAGGCAGTAAAGCAAGGAAACTTCCATGTTTACGCTATAAAAGATGTTGAGGAAGGCATTGAGTTATTGACAGATATGCCTGCAGGGCGTAAGGATGCAGAAGATGAATACCCGGAGAATACAATTTTTTACAAAGTCCAAAAAAGGCTGGAGAAATATGCAAGAATAATGGAAGAAATAGAAATTCAAGAGGAGTAAGACGGGAAACCGTCTTATTTTTTTTTATAGAGAAGGAATTTTCCAAAAATTATAGAAATAAGTAGGAATATATTGAAATTTGACATATCATATCAAAAAATACAGTTTATAGGTGTGAACAAATAGCATAAGGGGGTATTTTATGAAATCCAAAACTTTATTTATTACATTGGGATTGACCATGCTGCTTGTAGTCGCAGTTAGCTTTGGCGGTTACTATTTTATGAGTCAAGAATTGCAAAATATATCTGTTGAAAGCGCAAAATCAACTGAGCCGCTAAAGGCTGCTGTGAATGGCTTTAGGGAGTCATATTTATTGGTCAATATAGTGACAGGAGCACTAATTGGCTTAATTATTTTAATTTCTACTCTAATTATTGCGGTAATAGTAATCAAACCAATGAAAAAGCTTGCTGATAGCGCAGGAGAAATCTCTGTAGGACAACTAGCTATAAAGGCTCATAATAAAGGCTTTACAGGTATTGTAGGTAATAGTATTAATAAGGTTGTTAAGAATCTTAAGACGATCTTATGTGAAATAAATAAGATATCAGAGCAAAACAAGTCTTTGGCTGATACTCTGAGTAAAAGTGTTGAGCAGACAGATAGGGCTTCAAGTGAGATTGCCACTGCTATAACGGATGTAGCCAGCAATACAGGGGAACAATCCAGAAATCTTATGAAAGCGAAAGACAGCACAGGGATAATGACGAAGAATTCCACTGAAATAGCTAGGAAAGCCAAAGAAACACAAGATATTGCTAAAAATATGATATCAGTAATTCAAGATAGTGGAACGGTATTCAACAATCTTACAGGCAAACTGAAAAATACTGCAGAAGTGAGTATAGGGGTTGCTGATAAGGTTCAGAACCTACACAACGAAGCAGATAAAATCAAGAACATCGTTACTACTGTAACAGAAATAAGCGAAAGAACGAACCTGCTTGCTCTTAATGCAGCTATAGAAGCAGCAAGGGCAGGGGAACATGGAAAAGGTTTTGCGGTGGTTTCTGATGAAGTTAGAAAGCTTGCTGAACAGTCTGCAAGATCAAGTGAAGAGATTAGACAGCTAATTCAAGGTATCATTGAGAGCATAAATGAAATAACAAATAAAACACAGAATGAAGTAAAAAGAATAAATGAAGATATAGCTTTCGCAGACAAATCCAAAGGAATCTTTGAAGAAGTAGCAAAAACAACTCAAAACACCTATGATTCAGTACAACATATTTTTGAACTTGCAGAGCAATCCACAGCATTAGTTGAAGAGGTCAACGTGTTGATGGATCAGGTGTCGGCATCAGCAGAGGAAACAGTTGCTTTTACAGAGGAAGTATCCGCATCGGCTGAAGAACAATCAGCAGCAATGCAAGAAACTGCGGAGCTTATAAGAAATATGAAGGATATAGCCAACGATATTGATGGCAAGCTATATGAGTTTATAAGCAAGATTAAGATATCAGCTAAACAAGAAACCGTGGTTCAGGAAGGATTTAAGGCTTTAAATGTCATTTCCAAAGAAATCAAAAGCAAGAATATGAATATTGACAGCGTATCTCCTTATTTGAAGGAGCAGCAAGGACAAAATAAGCAGTTTGAATTAATCGGTTTATTTAATGATAAAGGAAGGCTGACTTCATCAACGGAGCTATCCTTGATTACAGATAATGATTATTCTTATAGACCATATTATAGGGAAGCTATAAAAGGTATGGAGTTCAAATCTGAGCCCTATATATCATCATTCTCCTATAATTATTGCATAACCGTGGCCATTCCTTTAAAGAATGCAGCAGAAAGAGTAATTGGAGTAATAATGGCAGATATTTGCATAGAAGAATAAGTGTACTATAATATAGCTATAGCCTTAGGGTTATAGCTATATTTTTATGTAAAATGTCTGATTGGAGGTTTATTATGTTTGGAAAAACAGTGATTTATGCGCATAGAGGCGCCTCTGGCTCTGCTCCCGAAAACACCATGACAGCCTTTAGAAAAGCATTTAGTATGGGAAGTCATGGTATAGAATGTGATGTACAAATGACAAAGGATGGCAAGCTGATTATCTGCCATGACGAGTTAGTAGATAGAACTACCGATGGAAAAGGTCTTATTAAGGATAAAACCTTTGAGCAAATTAAGGCATTGGACGCCGGCAGCTGGTTTGATGGTAAATATGCAGGGGAAAGGATACCCCTTTTAGAAGAGCTCCTCCAGTTTATCAAAGAGAGGGGCATGTATTTTAATTTAGAGTTAAAAACTGGCGTTGTGCAATATGATGGTATAGAAGAGAAGGTGGTGGACATGGTAAGAAGCTATGGTCTGCTGGACAAAACCATTTTTTCTTCTTTTAACCATTACTCTATTTATGAAATAAAGTGCATATGTCCTGAAGCATTTACTGGAGCATTATATATGGAAGGTCTGTATCAGCCGTGGCGATATCTTGAGAGCATTAAATGTGATTGTGCTCATATCTTTTATATGGCGGCTCAGCCTGTAATAACAGAGGGCTTGCTGCAAAAGGGCTATACAATTAATACCTTTACTGTAGATGACGTAGATACGGCAACAAGGCTTGTAAATTCAGGGGTGGAAGGAATAATTACGAATCATCCTGAAAGAATGATAGGAAAATTGAAATAAGGGAGGACTAATATGGAAGAAAGATTAAACAAAAAAAATACCTTTTTGTTGGGCTTTGGATTTTTCTGTATAAGCATAGTATGGCCTTTATACAATACTTTTGTACCAGTATTCATAAGCAAGTACATATCTAGTGCCATGCTGATTGGTTTTGTAATGACCTTTGACAACATTGCAGCTATTACGTTGCAGCCATTCTTTGGAGCCTTAAGTGATAGAACAAATACAAAGCGTGGACGCAGAATGCCTTATCTCATGGTGGGAATACCTTTATCGGCAATGTTTTTTACACTCATACCCTTTGAGTTTAGTTTTGTTACCTTAATAGCAGCTGCCATGGGGTTTAATATCATGATGAGCATATACAGGGCTCCTACCGTAGCACTTATGCCTGACTTGACTCCCTCCATACATAGAAGTAAAGCCAATGGCATTATTAATCTCATGGGAGGCGTAGGTGCTGTATTGGCGCTGTTTGTAGGACCGGTTCTATATGATATGAATAGAATTTATCCTTTTACAGCAGCGGCAGTAATGATGCTGATCGCATTGTTTATTCTAATCAAGACTATTAAAGAACCTGAAAAACCAGCTTTGGATGATGATGAACATACTGGAATAGTAAAAGCCTTCTTTGAAGTTATAAAGGATAAAGATAAAAGTGCTCTTCTGCTGCTAGTTGCAATATTTCTTTGGTTCATAGCCTATCAAGGTGTGGAGGCTTTGTTTAGTTTATACGGCTTAAATTATTTGGGAATTGGGGAAAGTACTTCTGCTCGTTTGCTGTCCTTTTTCTCCCTGACGTTTTTGCTGTTTGCTATACCTAGCGGCTTAATAGCTACAAAGATTGGCAGAAGAAAAACCATAATGATTGGCATTATAGGACTGCTCGGTGTATTTATGCTTATAACCTTTTTTAGGAGTATCACTTATATCTCTATACTTTTAGGTATAGGGGGTATTTTCTGGGCTTTGATTAATATTAACTCCTATCCTATGGTAGTTGAGATGACAACGGACAACAAAATAGGTGCATATACAGGACTATATTATTTCTTTTCCGCTCTGGCTGCCATCACAGGGCCGCCGTTGCTGGGCTTTATAATTGACTATGTAGGCTATGGCTCTTTATTTATAATATCTGTATCCTTCCTATTATTAGCATTTATAACAATGATGTTTGTAAAGAAGGGTGAAAGCAAAAAAACAATCATAAGTGCAGAAAAGCTTTAAATTAGCATAATAATAAGTTATAATTTTGGAATGAATAATACTAGTTACTAATATACTAATAGACGAAATAAGGAGAGCTAACGTACATATGATTGGAATAATAGGAGCAATGAAGGAAGAAGTAGATTCAATACTGTGTTTGATGCCTGACAAAGAGCAAAGGATACATTATGGAGTCAAATTTTACACAGGGACTATAAACGGCAAAAAATGTATTGTATCTAAGTCTGGAGTAGGGAAAGTAAATGCGGCTAGAAGCACTCAAATAATGATTGATAGATTTAATCCTGATTGCATAATAAACATTGGCTCCGCTGGAGCTTTAGACCCTCGTTTGGAAATAGGGGATATCGTCATATCTGACAGCTGCATACAGCACGACGTGGATATCACAGCCTTTGGGCACGAAAAAGGATATATTGCAGGTATAAGGTATATACAAGCAGATACGGGACTTGTGGAGAAATGCAAAAATGCCATAGAAAAGTCAGTTGAAGGCAAATATAAAACCTATATCGGCATTGTTGCCAGTGGCGACCAATTTATCTCATCGCGTGAGATAAAGGATCAGATACACAAGGATTTCAATGCGTGGTGCGTTGAAATGGAGGGAGCGGCAATTGCGTATGTCTGTCACTTGTGCGAAATGCCCTTTGTAATAATAAGGTCAATGTCCGATAAATCCACAGAGGGCAATGCCATAGAATTCAGAGAGTTCTTGAAGCTTTCCTCAGACAGATGTGCACATTTTGTGGATGTATTTACAAAACAATACGTAAGTTAGGGGCAAACCGTATGGTTTGCCCCTTCGTTTTTTAATAATATAAATTATTTTCCTTAGCAAACTCTTCGAGTTCATTGGATTTTTTCAAAGTTGTAAAAGCATTTTCAAAATCACCTGCACCGGAGTAAATTTCGCTTAAGCTTTTATATGCAAATACAAGGGTTTTAGATTTTCCTACGATTTGCATTTTCTCAATACCCAGATTAATCTCATGAATTGCTTCTTTTGTTTTATTTAGCTTGCTTAGCACCAAGCCTTTGTAAATCTTCGAACTCCATATATGGAGATAATCATATTTAAAAGGGGTATAGTTAGGATACTGTACGCCCTTAAGCGTATCCAAAGCCTGCTGATATTCTTCAAGCATATATAAGGCTTTCGCCTTCTCTGTATATGTGAAAGCAGCAATGCCTGTTGAAAGTTTTAAAGACTTATCCAGGTATTCTATGGCTTCTCTGAATTTGCCTGCTTGATTGGCGTAGAAGCCGCAAATTCCATCGATGCTGGATAAAGTATCGTTGTTATCGGTAAAGATTGCAAATTGTCTTGCTTTATCAAGATGATAATGGAAGTTTTCGATGTTTCCTAAGAAGCCATTCATAACTGCAAGGTTTTTGTACAATTCATCAGATTTATAATATATATTTGTTTCCTTGGAGATATTTAAAGCCTTCTCCGCTGCGGCGGCACTATCCTCCAATCTATCAAGACCACCATACAGCAGTGTCTTAATATGCATAACCTCTATTTCAAAGGTTCGATCTTTGTTGATAGAATTGTTGCCTATTTCTAGGGCCTCTTCCAATACATCCATACATTTATAGTAATCGAAATTATTCCAATGTACATTCATCAGAGTAAGATGGGCTTTTGCCGCATCTACAAACAAAAATTTATTCTTATATATGTTTACTGCTGCCTTAATCTTTTCTTGGCCATCTTCAACATGGTTCAAGTCAATTAAACATTGGCCATACTTATCTAGGAAATCTGCATAAAGCTTACTGTCGTGGTCAAAATCGTATTTCTCTGCCATGTTCTCAAGTTTTAAGCGGGCTTCTTCGAGCTTAGCATATCGAAGGAGCTCGGATATTTCTTTAAGCTCATGATGAATTTCTTCTATAGGCAAGGCTGATTGGTATGCACCATCCTCAAGAAAATAGGAAGCGGGTTTACCTAAACGAGAGGCTAAATATTGCAGGTTCTTCATGGAGGGCATAGCCAAATTGTTTTCAATCTGACTTAACATGCTTTTGGTCATTTCACTGCCTGCCAAATCAGTCTGTGTCATTTTAAGATTTTTTCTTAAATCTTTTATTCTTTCTCCTAAACGTTGTGCCATAGCATTTAGCCTCCGATTATTATTTCCATTATGATAACTGTTGAATTTCATATAATTAATTATAGTATAGTAAAAAAAAATTAAACAAGCAATAGATTAAGAGAATAAAAAGGCAGGAAGTTAAATATAATTTAATTTTATTGTTGACTGAATGGCTTTAGTACCATAAAATTAAATTATAAAGTTAAACTAAATTAAACATAGAGAGATTTAAAGGAGCGTGCTATATGGATACGATTAAGGTGACAACGGAAAATGAGGAAAGATACGGTACTAAAGAAAATAAGTCAAAAGAAAAGCTAAATCTGATTTTATTTTCCATGGGACAGCTTGTATCATTACTGGGAACCTATATATACACTTTTGCAATTTCCTTATATGTTCTAAAGATAACGGGTTCTGGAACCTCCTTTGCTTTCAGCATATTGGTTGGGACTATACCAAGAGTTCTGTTAAGCCCTATTGCAGGCTCCCTATCGGACAGAGTCAATAAGAAAAAGATGATAGTTGGGTTGGATTTTTTTAGCGGTTTTGTGCTTTTGGGGCTTTTGGCTTTGACGATGATTTATGGAATCAGGCTTCCATTTATATATGCTGCATCATTTATACTTTCAGTTATAAGCACATTTTTTAATAACTGTTTTAATACATCTATACCTGGCTTGGTAACAGACAAAAGTCTGATGAAAATCAATGCTTACAGCAAATCCATACAGTCAATTTCACAGATACTGGGGCCAGTTCTTGGAGGAGTGGTATTTGGATTGATTTCTATGAAGCTGTTTTTCTTAATAAATGGTATATCCTTTATATTATCTGCAATCTCAGAAATGTTTATAGATTTTAACTTCAATGAAGCTAGAGTGAGAAAGATTGAAGATAAAGTCAAGATGAGCTTGGGAACGGTATGGATGGATATAAAAGAGGTAATTAAGTTTATAAAAGGTAATAGGATACTTTGTGTGGTAATGCCTTTTTCTATATCCTGCAACTTCTTTATAGCTGCGAGCTTTTCTGTGGTATTGCCTTATGTTATAAACAATGTGCTGGGTATGTCCTCCGTGCAATATGGCATAATTGAAGGGGCTTTCCCAGTTGGAATGCTGTTGGCAGCTATTGTAATAGGGAAGCTTCCCGAGCAAACAAAGAAGCGCAAGAGCTTATTTATTGGCATCATGGGTATGGGCGCAGCATGTATCATCATGGGATTGCCGGTATTGGATACATATATTAGTCTTGATTTACAGTTTACATTTGTGCTTTATATGGTCACGCTCTTTGTTTTTGCAATATTTATTATAATGCTTGATATGCCTTTAACGGTGGTAATGCAAAGAACTATACCCAATGATATGCTGGGGAGAGTTATGGGGGTTATTGGAACTATATCCGCTGGGTTAACACCCTTAGGAATATTATTGGCAGGGGTATCTATAGATATCATACCAGCTTATATGGTATTCTTTGCGACCGGAATATACTTTGTAATTGCGGCAATTATTTTGAATAAGAGTAAGGCATTGCAGGAATATTAATGATATTAGCATGTCTGCCCCTTGACAAATATACCCATGAGATATTATACTTTAGTTTAATTAAAGATAATAAATGCAGTGAAGAGGAAGAGTAAGCAGTACTTATTTTTTAGAGAGCCGGGTTGTATGGGATATAGAAGTTTTTATATTACATACTTGGTGGAAGCTTGGTATATAAGCTGTTGAAGGAAGCCTTGGAGCATAAGCGGCTGCCCACCGTTAAAGGGTTTAAGAGGATACAATAGGTATTAATATACTGTAAGTTGTATCAATTTAGGTGGTAACGCGGAAGTAAGGTCTTTCGTCCTATTATGGATGAGGGACCTTTTATTTTATTTAAAAAAAATAGAAAAGGATGATGAAAAATGGATCAAAACAAGCAATTGGCGGATTTATTATTTCCCCATATAGACAAGACACCTGAGCATTACGAGAGTTTGTACCCCCAGAGAAATTTGCCGGCAGAAGCTAAGGTTACTAGGGTTGCACCAAGTCCTACTGGTTTTGTGCACATGGGAGCCTTATATGCCGCAGTAATACCTGAAAGAATGGCTCATCAAAGTGATGGAGTGTTCTTCCTAAGAATTGAGGACACTGATAAAAAACGTGAAATAGAGGGTGGAGTTTCAGAAATTGTAAATTCCTTTGCTCACTATGGGCTAAAGTTTGATGAGGGAATGACTGGTGAGAATACTGAAAAGGGAATATATGGGCCATACAAGCAAAGTGAGAGAAAAGAGATATATCAGACCTTTGCTAAAATGCTGGTAGAAAAAGGATTGGCTTATCCATGCTTTTGCAGTGAAGAGGAACTAAGCGAAATAAGAGCAAAGCAAGAGGAGTTAAAGCAAAACCCAGGCTATTATGGAGAGTGGGCAAGACACAGAAATGCAAACTTTGATGAAATAAAGTCAGAGTTGGATAAGGGCAAAGACTTTGTATTAAGACTTAAGTCTCCTGGGAAACCAGAAAACAGAATAGTAATTGCAGATTTAATAAAGGGTGACGTAGAAATGCCCGAAAATGAACAGGATATAGTACTTCTAAAGTCTGACGGCATACCTACTTATCATTTTGCTCATGCAATAGATGATCATTTGATGAGAACTACCCATGTAATAAGAGGGGATGAGTGGCTGTCATCAGCGCCAATACATGTACAGCTATTTGAAATACTTGGATGGGATAAGCCAAACTATGCTCATGTGCCACCAGTACTTAAAATGGATGGTACCTCAAAGAGAAAGCTAAGCAAGAGAAAAGATCCAGAAGCGGCAGTAAACTATTACAGCGAGCAGGGCTTCCCCGTGGAATCTGTAAGAGAGTATCTATTTAATCTTATTAACTCCAATTATGAAGAGTGGAGAATGGCGAACCCAACCGCTCCAAATAAAGAATTTACAGTTGACTTATCTAAGATGGGAACTAGCGGAGCATTATTTGATTTAGTCAAGCTGACGGATATCAGCAAGGACCGTGTCGCTTTAATGAGTGCTGATAGTGTTTATGATATGACGCTTCAGTGGGCAGAGCAGTTTGATGCAGAATTGGCAGAGCAAATGAAAAGCAATGAAGCTTATACAATAGCCATTTTGAGTATTGAAAGAGGCGTAGAAAAGCCTAGAAAGGACATCGCTAAGTGGTCTGATGTAAGAGGCTATTTGGGCTACTTCTATGACTCTTGGTTTGAAGAATATACCAAGGAAGGCTATGAATTCCCTGAAAATATGACCAATGATGTTGTAATATCTGTACTGCAAGCCTATAAGGATGCCTATAATAAGGCTGACGATAAGGATACATGGTTTGAGAGAGCCAAGGATACAGCAGAGAAGCTGGGCTTTGCAAGAGATGCCAAGACTTACAAGAAAGACAAAGAAAGCTATAAGGGCCACATTGGGGACTTTATGGGTATCATAAGAATTGCGATTTCAGGACGCAAAAACACCCCTGACCTATATGAGCTTTTAGATGTAATGGGTGAAGAAAGGTTAAAGACTAGATTTGAAAAGGCTATTCAAAGTATATAAAATTGAAAGCTGGACAGGGCATTTGCAATATAGCAGGTGCCCTGTCCAATTTTAGAATAGTTAGACAAATAGGGCATAAATTCGTATAATTATATATACATAATTTTTTTTTGGAGGTAGAGATGGATTTACAATTGATTAAGCAAAGGGCTTTTAAAAACCTTGGCAGTAGAAAGGCTCACCACCATAGAGAAACAGGTTTTATATATTATCATGGGGCAAGGGTAGCAAATCTGGTGATAAACCTGAGGAAACTGGTACTACCTGAAGATAACTCCAAGGATGAGATACTTCAGGCGGCGGCATACTTTCATGATGTGGCAAAGGGTATAGAACCTCATAGCACATATGGAGCAATACTTGTAAAAGAAATGCTGCAGGACTTGTGTACTGAGGAGGAAGTAAATCAGATATCAGGACTTATTCAGTGCCATGGGGCAAGGAAGAAGAGGGCATACAATAATTATGAAATGCTGCTTCAAGATGCAGATTTGCTAGATCATTTCGGTACAGTAGAGCTTTGGATGAACTTCTATTACTATGCAATAGAAGATGAAGATATGAACGCTTCAATAGACTTTTACAACACTGAATTTAAAGATATGGCTGTAAAAAATAGATCCCTGCTTAATTATGAGGTATCAGAAAGAATATTTGATGAAAAGCTAGAATTTGTATATAATTTTGTAAAGAGAATGGAAATCGAAAACAAGGGTGATATTGTAGATATATAGTTCGCAGGAGGTCTAATTTTGAACAATAGGAAACCTATTTTACTACTAATTATAATAGTTATGTTGTTGCAGCTCGTAGTAGTGCCTCTGGCAAATGCAGATGAAACAGACAATTACAGAGTTCTAGAGTCAAAGAGGTATAAGCTGAAAAGTGTATATGAATTAGTTAACACAGGGAGCTATGAAGCTTATTCAGTCAAGACTACCATATTGGTTGGAGCGATTAGCAATTCCCCTTATCAGAAAAACCTAAATTATAAGGTTACGCCTTGGCCTAAGTACACTTATGTAGATTCCGCAGGAAACATATATGCAGAAGTTATTATAGATAGAATTAAGCCTAAGGAAACCAAAACGATAACAATAGAAAAAGAAGTGGAAAACGGCGGAATATCCTATTCCAAAGATATATATAATATGGGCGCTGATTACACAGAATTTTTGGAGAATATAAACAACAAGCAGTATATTGAAGCTGGAAATAAGGTGGAATCAACTGCTCTAGAGATCAAAGCCAAAGCATCTGATTTTGACTTAAGCAACACCAAGGTAGAACTTGCAAAGGATATATATGACTTTGTAAATACCTATATAACTTATGATTTGAATACTAAATACGCAAACAAGGGAGCTTTAAGTGCTATAAGGGCTGCAAGGGGAGTATGTGATGAGTATGCCACATTATTTACGGCCATAAGCAGGGCACTCAACTTGCCGGCCAGGGTAGTTACGGGTTACTGGATTGATGAACCCTTGAAGCAGGAGTCGTGGAACGATATTTCCGATAAAGCCCATGCGTGGGCAGAGTTTTACTTGCCCACGGTAGGCTGGATACCAGTTGAACCGACACTCATATATAGTACATATAATGGAGTTAGAACTCCAAATCATGAGTATTTTGCCAACTTAAAGACAGATGAAATTCATTTGCTTTATGGATATTTGCAGAATAAGTTTAGAAACGATGTAAGCATAAGCTATTCCTTCTATAATTCAACCAGTGTGGATATAAAGATTGGACAGCAGGCTGTAATGCCTGTAGGCAGTATTTCTAATTCTGATGCATTTACAGACATAGGTAGTAGTTGGGCTAAGGACTATATAAATAAGCTTTACAACAATGGGATTTTATTTGCTAAACAGCCTGGTCTATATAAGCCGTCAGATAATATCACCAGAGCAGAATTTGCAGCTTATTTGGTAAATACCCTTAAGCTTGATCCCAAGACCAGTGATATAACCTTCAAGGATGTAAAGGATGATAGTGACTATGCATCCTTTATCAAAACAGCTGCTGCATATAAATTGATTGCAGGAGATGCCCAGGGCTATTTTAGACCTAAGGATCCTATAACAAGGCAGGATGCTGCGGCTATAATGAAACGTGCCATAGAGCTTTTCAATATAGATTATGCAGCACTTATGGAGCCTACATTTATTGATAATAATCAAGTAAGCCTTTATGCTAAGAGCGCAGTAAAGCTTATTTACAATATGAAAATCATGACAGGCAAGCCCGGTAATTTGTTTGAGCCTAAGAGCTATACAACTAGAGCAGAGGCATCAAAAATACTGGATAACTATATTAACGTCACAAGGTAATCTGACATTTGTGAATCTGGCATTTGTCGTGCCAGGCACCTCAAAATGGAGGATTTGATTTAAATCAAATCCTCCATTTTTTGTATCAAAACCTCTTTTTTTTAGTGCCTGGCACCGAAAAAAGAGGTTCCGATACTATTTCATCCAGTTCAGAACTTTATTTTCTTTTCACATTTACCAATAGCTTCTTTGGGCAAGTAGACATCGTTTGACAAAGCAAAAAAAGAGATCCGTAGTGTCGCCTGGCATATTGATTTGTGTCTAAGATTCTCTAGAGGAAGGGATAGTATTGTTGCTAAGAAATTGATGGGTATGGCTGGGGTTGAATATAAGACTAGATTTAGTCGAACTAGTGTTGATCCACCGGAACTTCTGAATTTTTAATGCAAGTAGGGGTAGATGGTTGTCTTTTCCATCTACCCCTTTGAAAAATCATATCAACTTATACAGCAATTTTAGAGTTTCCACAAATTTTAAAACGTACTCGTTCTATTAATATTTTTTATTAATAAGATTGTTCAATTCTGTCAATAATCTATCCCCATTTATAATCTCATACACCCTTTGATCTCCTGACTCATACCAAATATTAAAATCTCCCAATAAGATTTCTCTAGGTTTAGATCCTTCTGTGTAATTAATTGTTAAACGAATTTTAGAAGATTCATATGGAAAGTAACTTGTAGAAGTTTTTTTACTTCTATATTTCATCAGAATGTCTAATAATATTTCTCTGTCACTTTGTGATTCTAGGGGACGATAATTTATGAAGATATTCCCAATTGCATTTCTATCTACAATTATTCTTTCTTCCTGCTTGCTACTAAATGAAAGCGTAATAATTATAATGGTAGTGCAAAGTAAGAGTAGCAAAGAAATGTTTTTTTTCATAGATAACCTCCAATGATTAATCAGTTTGACTGTTTTTCCCAAAGTTAAAATTTCTTAATCTTATGTGGAAGAATAGCAATACTTTTATAGGCTTCCTTCTTTTCTAGTTGAAAGGGAAATTATTCATTTTGTATTATTGTTTGGTAATTTTAAAACAAAGGTTTATAAACTTAGAATAACATATATAATTCCTGTGTTTTTTGTCGCATAGTGCTTATAAGTCATTTTTCAAAAATAAAATATCAAACTCAACATTTAGGTTACATTACTTTGCATATATGATAGGCATCCTTAGTTACAAATATACCATAGTAATCCAATTATTTCAATATTTTATAGATAATAGGACTTCTCAAAATATTAATGAAACTATATATAAATAGACTAAATTATTAGCTTAAATATAAATAAGAACTCAATTAGCTTATATGTGACTAGTAGATAATACATTCCAATCCATGTAAGACTACGACAGATTTCATAACCGCCTTCTTACATCGAAAGTATGATTTTCGAACTGCATAAATTCATAAATCATATGAGAGATAAGATGAGAAAAGTAAAGTGCAAGGTAATATTCACACAGGATAATATTGAGTCACAAAATTTGATAATTAATAATTCCATATAATTGCAGGTCTATGTCGAATTTAATCAATTAATAAGTATATGAATTTGCTGAATTATATGGTAAATTAAGGATATGCAATCGTGGTAAGCATACATTAAGTTTTTGCTTTGGAATATAGATTAGGTAGGTAGAAATTCCAATGGCAGTCTCAATGATTTACTTTCGGTTAACTTTACACTAGCAGATTGGAATCCCACTTTGATAAACGCACATTCAATCCTAGTTTCTCCTATATGCCTTTATACTGACGGCTTCTAGAATAGCAACAGTCAAATGTAGGTGTTAAGGTTTACAAGTAATGGACATTGATGGATCATAATATTGTTTTTTTAATCTACTATACAACTAACATGTTACAATCTTTTACATTAACAAGATAGACAAGCTAATTCAGACTGAGACAACTTATTTGTGAAAGTTTTTCAACATTGAATTCCTTAAAGAGTTAACTATTTCGGAACCTTCTTTGAAAAATACATAGAATTGATATATTAAAAAATGAAATATGGCTTAAATTTAGTTGATTATTAATGAGAAAGGTGGGGACCTACGTGAGAATAGCTATTTGTGATGATGAAAAACTACATTTATTTAATATTGAGAAATATTTATTTGCATTTAGGGATACCGTCCAATATGTTACTGAATGCTTTTATAGTGGTGAAGAACTTGTTTCTTCATATAAAAAGGGTAACTACTTTGACATTATCTTTCTAGATATTAAAATGAATGAAATGAATGGCATTGAAACAGCAAAAGAAGTAAGAAAAATGGATGGGAATGTACTTATCATATTCGTAACTTATCTGTTGGAATATGTTTTTCAAGGCTATGAAGTGAGAGCATTTCGCTATTTGATGAAACCTATTCAAAAGGAGCAGTTTGAAATAGAATTCATAAGAGCACTACAGGAATATTATAGAATAAAAGATAGTGTCTACACTATTCGTATTAAGGATCTTTTAATCAAGTTAGATTATTCAGAAGTAATTTTGCTAGAGAGTGATAGGAGAAAAATCAGACTAATCACATACAACAAGGAATATTCTTTTTACGGCAATATCTCAGAAGAAGAGAAGAATCTTAAAGATAAACATTTTATTAGAGTACACCGATGCATTCTCGTCAATATGGCATATGTTAAAGCTATTAATAAAAAATTTATTGTTTTAAATAATAATAATGAAATCCCTGTCAGCAAGAGTCGTCATAAAGAAGTATATGACCAGTTTGTGAAGTATTTGGCGAGGCACAATATATGAGTATATATACATTTGGAATGATTGCGAAAATAATAATTGCACTATTTAATACAATTATAACATTTAGATACTTTGGAAGTATTCTTACTATAAGATACATTCAGAAGAGGTTATTGTATATAATATTCACTGTTATTTGGATTGATTTATCTTTATGTAGTATATTATATTGTAGCTCAGGGGTGCTAATTTTAAGCTCTATATGTATATATTTTTTCTTGGTTTTATTTCTGTATGATTCCGCAATTCTTGTTAAATTTTTTTTTATTATTCTACTAGTCTCATTTGGAATATTAACAGAAGTACTAGCTAGTATACTGCTAAGCGATATATATCGTATGAGTATAGAACAATTTGTTAGCGATCCAAGAGGCCAAATTGTAGTGGGATTGTTATCAAAAATCGGCTTGTTCTTGATAGTGAGAATAATATGTACATTTAATAAAAGTAGAAAAGCTACTATTCCTATTAAATATGGAGTATTATTATTATTTATTCTTGTATCAAGCATACTTATTACTTACCAGATAAGCACTAATTTATATAAAGCACCAAATGTAGACCACACATTAGATATGATATCTAATGTCTATATTTTTTATATCATTATTATGACATTTATATTATTTGACGTACTTACTAGACAGGCGGAAGAAAGGCTTAGATTTAATTTATCTGAACACCAACTTGATTTACAATTAAAGCATTATAGGGATTTGAATGAAACTAGAAATGTAGTCCGAGGAATTTGGCACGATCTGAAAAATCATTTAATTAGCATAAATGAATTGGCGTTAAGTGGTAATTGCGATTTAGTAATCAATTATGTTCAAGGATTAAATGGTCAAATAGAAAAAACAACAAATGTTATCGACACGGGAAACATAGTGTTAGACGCTATTGTTTGCAGAAAGAGAGAAAAAGCACTTGAAAATGATATAAATATGGACATTCGCGTGCTATTACCAGAAAACATCGGCATAGACCCCATTGATATAAGCATTGTACTAGGTAATACATTAGATAACGCGATTGAAGCTTGCGCTAGATTAAAAGATGATAAAATTAGCAAGAAGATATGGGTCGAAATTTATTGTAGAGGTTCCTATTTCATAGTTACCATTGTTAATAGCAGCGAAGAATGTTTGTTAGATGAAAAAGGAAATCTTAAAACGACAAAATCAAACAATGAACGGCATGGTTTTGGTATACAAAATATTAAAAAAGTTATTGAAAAATATAATGGTAATATAGTAACGGAATATAATAATAACACATTTACATTAATTGCTGCAATGCAAATGCAATACTGAGAGACTGTAAGCATTTGGTTGGTGAATAAAAGAGTAACTTCTTTCTGGCAAGGCTCTATATAGTCAGGAAGGAGTTACTCTTTTTTGAACTGACCTATGTTAAGATACACCACCAAAGAAACCATCATGAAACACCTTTTAAAATGTAGATAATATCTCCAGCTCTCTAAAAGGTCTTTTCAAGGATACCTTCAAGATATCTATCTCTCAAATTCACAAGAAAGAAAAGTTCAGCAATATTGACGATGAACATAACGGTCATTCTCAACAGAATATCAAAAGGCAGTTTGCAGAATTTGAACTGCACATTCCAATAGATCATAATAGCGTATTTGAATCGAAGTTTGTCCATAAATATAAGAGAGACACGTCTTGTATTTATTGTGATAATCTATTCGTTACATTATAAGGTCATTTGGTTACAATTGCATTGATAAAAAAAAATAAGATGTTATGCTAGTGTAAAGAAGTGGAAGGTATTAAAATGATTTATCTGCTTTCAGATAATAAAGTAAGTAGTTTAGCTTTTTTAAGTTAGAACTGCTTGAAATTCTCGAGAAGATAATAACTATAAATTTGACGCTTAACTAATTGATTATCTTAAGGAAAGGAGGTGATATAGTGAGGATTTTCAAATTTGATACCAGACTTTTGATGGTAAGTGTAGTTGTAATCAGCATACTATCAATGTCGATTGGTGTTTTCGCCGAACCTCAAAAGGAACGAAAAATTATTATTTTTAAGCATTCCACTACTGAATCTGAAAAAGAGTTAGTTTTTAGGGAAAATGGTGCTGTGAAGGTTAAAGATTTGTCGTGTATACAAGGTGCTGTAGTTTATGTGCCAAGTAATCATAAACTCAACGAGGAGAAAAGTGTAATTTTTATCGAAGATGACTACCTTGTCACAGTTAGTTCGGAACCTGTAAAACAACCAAAGGTAGTACCCCCACCCTCTATGCCTGCGGAAGTTATTCCTTGGGGAATTAATTGGATGGATGCTCCTATGCAGTGGAACGTAAATACTGGTGAATCGATCAAAGTAGCAGTCATTGATACAGGAATCGCCTTAAATCACTCGGATTTAAAAGCTAATATTAAAGGCGGGATCAACGTCATAAGTAAGAAAGGGACTCCAAACGATGACAATGGACATGGGACACATGTTGCGGGAATAATAGCTGCTGTAAGAAATCAAATAGGCGTTGTTGGTATGGCACCAGATGCTGATCTATATGCGGTTAAGGTGTTGGATAGTGCAGGAAATGGATATGTGTCTGATATCATTACAGGCATCAGCTGGTGTATCAATAATAAGATGGATATTCTAAATATGAGTTTTGGTATACCAAGCAATTCGATAGCGTTACATGATATCATCACTCAAGCAAATGACATAGGAATTAAAATGGTTGCTGCTGCGGGTAATAACTATGGCGGAACTGCAGTTTATCCAGCTGCATATCCTGAAGTTATCTCTGTGGGAGCCATTGATCAAACTGGTAATATTGCTTCATTCTCTGCAATACAAAACGTCGATATGTACGCCCCTGGAGCTGACATCTTTTCGACTTATACTAACGACGGATATTTACACATGAGTGGAACATCTATGGCAGCCCCACATTATGTTGGGTTATTAATTCTAAAATAATAGATCAAATTAAATGAGGAGGTAATTTTATGAGAAAATTTATTGTATTACTGCTGGCATTTACAATGCTATTTACAACTATAGGATATGCAAGTCCAGGTGAAAAGGAAAGTTCTTTAGGGGATAAGCTTCAGAAGACAATTTATGTAGATCTCGTTGATGGCAAATACAAAGTCTCATCTAAAGACAATGGTTTGAAAGCAACGATGCTAAAAGAGTATGGGGTTTATAAGCTTAAGGATGGAACTCTATTATCCTATACTGGCACAGATACATATCAAAAGGTGGAATTGCTCTCATTGGCTTTGACGGATACTAATGCTATTCAAGAAGCCATAATACGATACGGACTTTCTGAAGAGATAAAAAATGATATTTTAGCACAGTCTGCCCAAGCAATCGAAAATAATAACCAAAATGCTTCAGTATCTATTGTTGTGCCATCTCAGCCAATGATTCTTGCCCAATCGGATGTATACTATACGTACAATGGTAAGCCAATGAAAGATACTACACTTTTTTACTTCGGTCTAGACTCTGGTTTTAAGTATATCAAATTAGGCTATTCAACCAAAGACTTTTGTTCCACTACCTATAACTTCGCCCTAGTAGGCGCAGGATTTAGTGCATACCCTGTTATAGCTGTTGGTTCTGCTGGACTCTCACTTTTGGAAATGTGGATAGCGTTTACTAAAGAAGTCTCAATAACCGCAGCAAACGAGGATTATACTCAAATATGTTGGAATTGGGATAAATCAGATAAGTATACTTATATCGATTTAGGATCAGGATGGCAATTAGGGTGTGTTACTCAAAATGTTTACATAAACACTATTTGGACTAAAACATATTTTTATAGAGGCACATTCAACACTACTTCACTTGATACCTACAATCCAAGGACTACTGTTACTTCACCACATTTTTATAATCCAGCTCCCTTTGCATTTCAAAATGTAAGTAACCCAATAAACGAAAGAATGTCTACAAATATTGGAATACATACACAAACCTACTAATAATAAACACTACATAATTGGGTTGATGTAAAACTTTAAAGATTTTATCTCAAATCATATTATGAGGATACCCTAAATGAAATAAATCTCAATATATAAATATTCCACTTATAAAGACATTCTCAGTGCCAGGCACCTCAAAAGGGAGGATTTGATTTAAATCAAATCCTCCCTTTTCTTGTATCAAATCTATCCCTTTGTCGTGCCAGGCACCATAAGGGGGAGGATTTGATAGAAATGCCAATACAAGAAGTTCTTTTACTTTTTGGTAAAAGGTGTTATAATAAAATCGAACGTATGTTCGTATAATATATATAAAAGAGTGATAGTATGAGTGGCAGCAAATATACAAGAACGATAATGCATATAGACGTGAATTCTGCGTTTCTGTCCTGGCAGGCGGTGTATAACCTGCAAAAGGGTGATACTGTTGACTTGCGCGAAATTCCCTCAGTGGTAGGAGGGTCAAGAGAGGCTAGAAATGGTATCGTATTAGCCAAAAGTACTCCAGCCAAGACCTATGGCATACAAACGGGGGAGGTGCTGTGGCAGGCAAGACAGAAATGTCCCAACCTAGTCAGCGTGCCGCCTAATTATGAACTATATATGAAATGCAGCAATGCACTTTATGAGATGGTAAAGGAGTATTCTCCCAAGATACAAAGATTTTCTATAGACGAAGTGTTTTTGGACTATACAGGGATGGAAAGGCACTTTGGGGAGCCTGTGGAAGCGGCCCATATGATTAAGGACAGAATAAAGCAGGAGCTGGGCTTTACTGTAAATGTGGGCATAGGCTGCAATAAACTCACTGCTAAGGTTGCTGGAGATCTGAAGAAGCCCGACATGGTGCATACTATTTATCCTCATGAAATACCGGAAAAAATGTGGCCCCTGCCTGTGGAAGATTTATTTATGGTGGGTAGACAAACAAAGAAGAAACTCTATTTGCTTAATATACATACCATAGGGCAATTGGCTAACACGGATCGTAAGCTTTTGAATTATAAATTAAAAAGCTTTGGCACCCTAATATGGTGCTATGCCAATGGTATAGACGAGTCACCGGTTCAGTCGGGATATTTCCTGCAGATGAAAGGAATCGGCAATAGCACCACTATCAGATTTGATGTTACAGATACCTACACTGCAAGCAAGGTATTGCTTTCGCTTACAGAATCTGTTGCCATGAGGCTGAGAACAGCCCGCAGCTGCTGCAGGGTGGTATCTGTAGAGATAAGAAATTCTGATTTGGAGAATTACTCCCATCAGCGAAAGCTTTTTTCTCCTACCAGCATAACCAATGAGATATACAGAAATGTTGTGGAGCTTTTTGAGGAGTGTTGGAAGGGTGAGAAAATAAGACATCTTGGAGTACGGATTACAGACTTTTGCAGCGATGAGTTTATACAACCATCATTTTTTGATGCAGAGGATAGAGACAAGAAAAATGCGTTAGATAGTGCCATAGACAATATAAGAGATAAATATGGCAATGCTTCCGTAATGAGAGGAATATTTTTAGACGGAGAATTTTCGCCTATGACTGGTGGATCAGGGGCAGAGGACTATCCTGTAATGAGTAGTATTTTGTAGGAGTGAGCGATTATGAAGTGTGTAAGAAAGCCTATAGAGGTTATAGCTTGGTTTGATATGGAGGGCAATCCAGCCCCCATAAAATTCCGATTTCTAGATGAGCAGCAGGAAAGGGCTGTTATAAAAGTAGATAAGATACTTAAGAAGGATTTGGACAAATTTGCAGGCAACCGCATGATCAAATATACTTGTGAAAGTTTTATGGGAGGTCAGGCAAAGCCTTTTGAAATACGCTTTGAGATAGATACCTGCAAATGGTATTTGTACAAAATATAAGCTCTGTACTAAACATATAGTACAGAGCTTTGAGTTCTATGCAACGGTAATATTATCTTTTCCTTTTTCCTTTTTTAAGCTGCTATCATTTGCAACAGCTTTGCAGTAGCCATGAAAAACAGCACCCTCATCAATAATAATGTTTTTGACATCTACATCTCCTATGACTCTGGCCGTAGATGTCAGCTGCATTTGTCCGGTTGCAGTTATGTTGCCTTGAACCGTACCTGCTATGTATACATTCTCAGCTTTAATATTTCCTAGTATGGTGCTTGAATCACCTATAATTACACTGCCAGATATTATAAGCTCACCAGTTACATGCCCATTTATTCTTAAAGTCCCGTCTGCTCTAATAGTACCTTCTATGCTGGTGCTAAGGCCTATAATAGTATCTACCTTTTCGGTATTTAGTATTTCTGATTTATTTCCTTTGTTAAACATCTAGACACCCCTTATTCATTAATTATTTAAATATTTTGAAGGATTTACCAAGTTGCCGTTTAAGCGAACTTCATAGTGAAGGTGGGGACCGGTGCTTCGACCAGTGCTTCCTATTTTGCTTATTATTTGTGCTTTCTTGACCTTGTCGCCTTTTTTAACCAAAAGCTTTGAGTTATGCCCGTATAGGGTTGTAAGTCCATAACCATGGGAGAGAATAACAACATTACCGTAACCCGACTGCCAACCGGAAAATATAACCACGCCATCACCTGTAGCTTTGACAGGAGTACCGATTTCTCCGGCAAAATCAATACCTGGATGAAACTCTGAGCCTCTATTGGTAAATGGATTTTTCCTAGTTCCATAGCTGGCGGTGACTCTGGTATTTACAGGGGATATTGAGGGCTTGGCATTCAAAAAGGCTACTTGCTTCTTTACAGTGGTTAAGGAACTGTCTATAAGCTGACGCTGTGATAGAAGCTGGGTGGAGAGTTCTCTGTATGAGGTTTTAATCTGATTTATCTGCTGCAGTGAATTATCAGATTTTTTTTCCAGTGTATCTGTTATTATGGGCTGCACTTCTTTATTTTCATCTTTACTAGTGGTACTCTTTTTTATACCAACAATTTCTTTGATTTGATCTAAAGCCTTGATGTTTTCCTCCAGCTGTTGATGGATTTGTATGGTATCATTTTGCAGCTTTTCTATTTCACCCTTCTGTGCACTATTAATAATAGCTAAGGAAGAAATCTCTTGTTTGCTATTGCTGTATTTATCGTTTAATGAGTTTGTTCTATAAAGTAAGGTGGAGGTAACTATCAAAAGCAATGCAATACCAAAGGCCATAGCTTTGGGTAGCCATTTTGGTATTCTGACAGATACTACTTTTGATTCGCTGTCTGGTATGTACATAAAAGTAGCATGATTGTTTTTTTTCTTTTTAAAGGCCTTTTTCACGAATATCACCCTTTTACCCAAATTAAATGCTTATTTATATGTTATATTTTCCATTTTAGATTAAAAATAGAAAGCTGTATAGTCCTAAATAACTGACAATTTTCGTTTCGCAAAGTGACAAAAAAAGCTAAGCATGTACATAATAATTGCCAATATAGTTTATAATTGCAGAACATAAATTAAAACGAGAAACAAATACTAAATTTGAGGCTTAAAGCCTTAAAAAGTCCTTAATATTATAGTAATAAAATTATAGGACCGGAGGTATAAAGATGAAAATAGGAATAGAAAAATCCTTAAACAATGTCAAGGCTGAATTAGAGCAAAACAATTTGCAAGCTGTAGTAATGAATAATTCAAAGCAAGACAGCAAGAGAGAACTGAATCAATATGATGCAATCGTGTCATCGGGTCAAGATTCTAACTTCTTGGGCATGCATGATACAAAGACTAAAACTCCAGTTATTAATGCCACTGGTAAAACAGCCGAAGAAATATGCAGCGAAGTGAAAGATAGATTAGAATAATCATTTGAATTGCTAAACACTCCTCATTTCGAGGAATTATAGAAATCACCTATTTAGTAGGTGGCTTCTACTTTTATAAGTGAGCATTAAGCTTTTTCGATTGGAAAATGAAAGCCTAAATATGTTAGGACATAAAAAAGCTTATATGGGCAAAGAATTGTCCATATAAGCTTAATTTTTTTTGTATGGAAAAAAGTAGCCTTTAATGAATAAGGATGAATGCCTTAGCTTGTAGACCTTGGTCACTTCTACATATTCAAGGGTGTTTACCATTTTGGACCATACCTGCTTCATTTGGTCGTAGGTATAGCTCGCAAGCTGGGGGCTATCTACATTTATAATTTTTTGCATATCAGAGTTCATAAAGGCTAGCCTAATAAACAAAACATCTTTTACATCATTAAAGCTCTCTTCTGAATTATTCTTTAATAGCTGACTTTGTAAATCACTGATTTCATCACTATAAAGCTGAATTAAGTCGGGCATAAAGTTACGGTCCGTATTAGGTTTGTTTGATGAAAAACCCTGTGCTATTAAATTGAAATCCTCGGCAGTCATATTTAGAGAATTTTGTATATCGTTTAACTCAGATAAAGTCTCCTGACTTGTGATGTTATTTCTGTTATCTAAAACAGCTTCTATGAGGTCAGAAGTAATACTTGTTTGTTCAAATGCTTTGATATAGGTGCTGGTGTAGAAGGCTTGCGTTTCTTTGGATTTTGAGTAGGTCGTATATACAATCACAATGATTGCCGTTAAAACTAAAATCAAAATCAATGTAAGTATGCTGCGTATTGTACTTTTAACGATAACCACCTCCTTGGACTATAACATATATATTACAGCTTTTTGCTGATTAAATATATAGTTAAGTAGGGGCAGGCTTATAGATTATTAACATATTGTATTGTCATAAATGGCACAATAAAGTTATAATTACAGGTAGATATATTTTTTATAACATATAAATTAAGAAGAATATTTTATGCTTGCTAAATTCTAAATAAGGAGTTAGGGCAAGTCATATGGCAAAAGAATGTGTTATAGAAATTATTCCGACCGCAAAATTGATGGGGAACTTAATGGAGGTATCATGAATAAACTTTTAAAAAATCTAAAGATTTCATTACTTATAATATTGGGGGGACTTATTGTTCCGGCGCTGCTTTCTATAATTTTCTCGGGTTTCAAAATAAATATTGTTTCTATTGTAAGCTTTGAGTTCTTTGTGGGAATCATAATAGCAGTGATCGGTGGAATCACGATTGCTTATGATTATTCTGTATTTAGAAAAAAGGTCATTAAAACCCCAATAGACCTAGCGGTTAAATCCGATGAAGATCCGGAAAAATTAGATTGTGCTAATGTGTTATTTTATTCTGGAATTCTAATTGTAATAGCCGCTATAGCCTTAGGGGAAATTTTATAGAGGTGTTTTATGAGAAGTTTTATAGGGTTAAATTTTAGTAGTGAAACAAAAGAAGACCTAAGTAAAATACAGAGGCAGATTAGGGAACATGCCTCTAAAGGAAGATTCAAGCATGTGGATAATTTCCATATAACCCTTAAGTTTTTGGGGGAGATTGAACCTGGGCAGTCTGAGGAAATTGCGAAAAAGCTGGAAGAAATCGCTGGCGAGCAAAAAAGCTTTGAACTAAATCTTCAGGACATCGGCCAATTTAAGGGCAGAGAAAGCATACGTACACTGTACATTGGGCTGGGCGGAAATATAGATGCTTTAAAGAGGCTTAATGAGGACACGGAGGCTTCAATGGAACTTTTAGGCTTTAAGAAAGAGGGAAGACCTTATACCCCTCACATAACTATATCTCAGGATTTGATACTAAATCTGCCCTTTGAGGAACTAAAAAGGAAGATTGATATGTCAAAGACACATACTATAAATGTAGACAAGATAGAGCTAATAAAAAGTGAACAAATACAAAATAAAAGAATATATACCCCAATTTACAGTTATGATTTAAAACCTTAAAAGGCAGGGCAGCTGTAGACCGGATAGAGATATAATCTCATACTGCAGTAAAGTAGGAGGTCTACAGATTTATTGCACATATAAATGGGACAATCTATACTGCATCTGAACTTTATAGCTTACTAATGCAAAAGTGATTGCAGACATTGAAGGGTAGGAGGCAGTAATATAAGGCCAAAGGTGAAGAGTCATGATAGTAAAGTGATAACAAAAGAAAATGATTGTGAGGTCTAAAATGAAGGATTTATTAAAAGGACGCATTCTATTATTAATTATATTTGTTTTAGGGGCAGGTGCTTTATACTTAGCAAATATAAATGTTGGCAATTTAACAAAAATAAATGCTATACAAACTGAACTAGCAGAAAGCAAGGAACTAAACGCAGCCTTAGAAAAGAAATCTTCTGAGCTTGAAACGAGCTTGAAAAATGAGATAGCTGAATTAGGAAATAAGTTAGAAACAGCGAATATGAAGCTTGAAAATATGCCAAAGCTGCAAGCGTTTGAGATAGAGCAGCTTAAACAAAAGGGATTGAAGGATCCGGTGGCGGATTTAAAAGCAGATTTGATGAAGCGTCAGGATTTGATACCTTTTGAAGGGGTATTAGGAGGCGAAATGGGCTTGTATTCAGAGGAGAATATTTACATTATTTCTTCCAAATGGGCCGCAGCACATTTTGATGATGGCCATATAGGCGGTATTATGCTGCTTAAATATAACATTCAGAAAGACGGAAAAATACGCTGGTATGTAATGGACAGCTTCTTATACTAATAATATTACTTTGTGTTTACTTAATAAGACAAAATTTGATACAATATTTGTGTAACAATTAAAAATTATGAGGAGTGAGCTTTTAATGGGACATTTGGTAATAGACGGGGAGCATCTAAGTATAAAGGATTTGGTTGATGTAGCAAGAAATAACTTTAGTGTACAGCTTTCTGAAAAGGCAGTACTAGGGGTAAAGAAATCTAGAGCTTACGTAGATAAGCTTGTAGATAGTGGAGCAGTTGTTTATGGTATTACAACTGGTTTTGGGAAATTTAGTGATGTGTATATATCCAAAGAAGACGCAAAGCAGCTGCAAAGAAATCTAATCATCAGCCATTCTTGTGCAATGGGAGAACCATTGTCTGAAGAAGTGGTACGTGGAATGATGCTTCTTAGAGCCAATGCTTTATCAAAGGGCTTCTCAGGAATAAGATATGAAACTTTGGCTACATTGATAGATATGTTGAATAAAGGCGTGCATCCTATCATACCTGAAAAAGGTTCCTTAGGAGCAAGTGGAGATCTAGCACCTCTTTCACACTTAGTATTGGTAATGCTGGGAGAAGGAGAGGCAATTTATAAGGGGCAAAGAATGGCCGGTAAGGATGCTATGGACAAAGCTGGAATACCTGTTATAGATCTTACCTCTAAAGAGGGCTTAGCACTTATAAATGGTACTCAGGCAATGACTTCTATAGGTGCTTTAGCAGTTTATGATGCTGAAAATCTTTTAAAGAATGCAGAAATAATTTCTGCTATGACATTAGAGGCCTTAAAGGGTATAGTAGACGCCTTCGATGAAAAGGTGCATATGGCTAGAGGTCAGCAAGGACAAATAGTTGAAGCAAGGAATATGCTTAGACTGGTTGAAGACAGCAATCTTACAACAAAACAAGGTGAAATAAGAGTACAGGATGCATACAGTTTAAGATGCATACCTCAAATTCACGGTGCAAGCAGAGATGCAATCAATTATGTGAAAAACATAGTTTCTATAGAGATAAACGCCGCTACTGATAATCCATTGATTTTTGCTGACAATGATCAAGTTATATCAGGGGGCAATTTCCACGGTCAACCAATGGCTTTAGCAATGGACTTCCTTGGAATTGCTGTTTCTGAGCTGGCTAACGTATCAGAAAGACGTTTAGAAAGACTAGTAAATCCGCAGCTTAATGATTTGCCTGCATTCTTAACAAGAAAAGGCGGCTTGAATTCAGGCTTTATGATTACCCAATACGCGGCAGCTTCAATGGTATCTGAAAACAAGATATTAGCACATCCTGCCAGTGTTGACTCAATCCCATCCTCAGCAAATCAAGAGGATCATGTAAGTATGGGTACGACAGCAGCAAGAAAGGCAAGACTAATACTGGATAATGCTCAGAAAGTGCTTGGAATAGAGGCTTTTGGTGCATATCAAGCAATTAGTTTCAGAGAAAATGTGAGACTTGGCAAGGGCACGAGAGAAGCGTTTGCTGTGATTGCAGAGCAGGTAGACCCTGTTGAAAATGACAGAGTAATGTACATTGATATGAATAAGTTTGATGTAATGGTTAAATCGGAAGTACTTATAAAAGCTGTAGAAAAAGCCATAGGTGAGCTTTAGAAACAACTAATAAAGGCGGTAAAAAATATGTATGCAGATTTAATAATAATAAATGCTTCAAATATTGCCACCTGCAGAGACGATCAGCAGGGGGCAGGTATAATAGAAAAGGGCTATGTAGCTGCTAAAGACGGTAAGATACTGGAGGTTGCAGCGGGTAGTCCATCTCAGGATTTAACTGGAGAAAACACAATTATAATTGATGCAACAGGAAAAACAATTACTCCGGGTTTGATAGATGCTCATACTCATTTAGTCCATGGTGGTTCAAGAGAAAAGGAGCTGCCCCTTAAGTTAAAGGGTGTACCTTATCTGGAAATACTTAAGATGGGTGGCGGAATACTTAGCACTGTAAAAAACACAAGAGCTGCTTCTAAAGAGGAATTGAAGGAAAAGGCAAGTAAGAGTCTTAAGGAAATGCTAATCAACGGTACAACCACAGTGGAAGCCAAAAGCGGCTATGGGTTGGATTTTGATACTGAGATTAAGTGTCTGGAAGCGGCTATTGAGCTTAATGCTTTGCAGCCTGTGGACATTGTTTCAACATATATGGGAGCCCATGCTGTACCCGAGAATTTTAAGGGTAATACTAAGGGATATATGGATTTTATGTTCGAGAAGGTTATGCCCTATGTTGCAGAGCACAAGCTAGCAGAATTCTTGGACGTATTTTGCGAAGAAGGTGTTTTTTCTCCTGAAGAGACAAAGGTCATTTTCCAAAAGGCCAGAGAACTGGGCTTTAAGTTAAAAATTCATGCAGATGAGATAATACCTTTGCAAGGCGCAGAGTTAGCTGCAGAAATGAATGCAACATCAGCAGATCATCTATTGGCTGCCTCAGATAAAGGCATCGAAGATATGGCAAAAGCGGGTGTTACGGCAGTAACACTTCCCGGAACCTCCTTCTATCTAATGCTCGGCAAGTATGCACAAGCAAGAAAAATGATAGATGCAGGTGTAAGGGTTGCCATAGCTACAGATTATAACCCTGGCACCAGTCCTACAGAGAGTCTTCAAACAATAATGTCCTTTGCATGTTTTGGTATGAAGCTGACTCCTGCGGAGATAATTAAGGCAATGACTCTTAATGCAGCTTATGCTTTGGATAGACAGCAATACATTGGAAGCTTAGAAGTAGGCAAAAATGCAGATATTGTAATATTTGATGCACCAAATGTGGACTATATAGTTTATCATTATGGTATAAATCATGTAGATGCAGTTGTAAAGAATGGTAAAATCGTAGTAAAGAATAGACAAATTGTTTAGGAGTGATTATTATGGGTTTATTAATGGACATGACTTTAGAAAAGTATAGTGACGTGTTGGCAAGTAATGAGCCAGCACCGGGAGGCGGCAGTACGGCGGCTCTTTCTGGTTTGATGGGTGCATCGCTTACCATGATGGTAGTAAATTTATCTTTAGGTAAAAAATCTTATGAAGCGCTAGATGAAGCGATAAAACAAAAATTCATGGAAGATTTTCATAAGGTGGAAGGCTTAAAGAAAGAGTTGATGCATCTTGTAGATGAGGATACAGCGGCTTTCAATAAGTTTATGGAAGCAATGAAGCTGCCAAAGGACACGGATGATCAAAAGAAAGTCAGAGAAGATAAAATGCAAAAGGCAAGCATTTATGCTTTAGAAATTCCGCTGCAAACAGCTGAAAAGTGTTTGGGAATATTGCAAAGCCAAGAAACTATCGCAAACTTTGGAAACAAAAATGCGGTATCTGATGTAGGCGTTGGTGCACTTATGGCCCTTGCAGGACTTGAGGGAGCAATTCTAAATGTTAAAATAAATCTTCCTGGTATTACTGATGAAAGCATTAAAAATGAAGCTACTGCTAAATATGAGAAGATGTTGGCAGATGGAAAAAGACTTCAAAATACTATAATGGAAATTGTGAATAAGAGGATTGGATAATATGATAACAAAGGAAGACATCGAGAGAATAAACTACCTCTCAAAGAAGTCAAAAGAGCAAGAATTAAGCGATGAAGAAAAGGTAGAACAGCAAGGCTTGAGGAGAAGATATGTTGAATACATAAAATCTCAGCTAAGGGTTCAATTAGACAGCATTGAATATGTTGATGATAAGAAAGATTGCGACTCTGGATGCAGTTGTGGTCACGATCACCACCATGGACATCATCACGAACATCACCATCATAAACACGACAAAAACTAACAAAGTAATACAAAATTTTGATTGCAAATTGTTCATGGAGTGTTACAATAAAGTAAATTATATGATGGGGAGGGGTTGACTAGTATGGAAGATCTGCAATTGGTTGTTTTCAAGCTTGAGAAGGAAGAGTACGGCGTAGATATCATGCAGGTTCAAGAAATAAGCCCATATCAACAGCCAACAAAGGTTCCGAATTCACCTTCATTTGTTGAAGGTATTGTAAATCTTAGAGGCGATATTACACCTGTAGTAAGCTTGAAAAAAAAGTTTAATCTTGCAGAAACAGAGGTCACTGAGCAGACAAGACTTATTATTATAAATAATGGAGATCGGAGAACCGGCTTCGTAGTTGATGATGCATCAGAGGTTATCAGCATTTCAAGCAAAAACATTGAGGAAGCGCCGCCAATGATAGTTGGACCCGATAGAAAGTATATACAGGGTGTAGGTAAAATAGATCAAAGAATTCTTATTATACTAAATTTACATGAATTGTTGACGGAAGAAGAAGAAAATCAATTAAAAGGTATTAATAACAGAGCATAATAGCTCTGTTATTTTTTTAAAAATATGTTTTGCGACAAAAAAAGTATAAAAAATTTCAAAATACCCCCCAAAAAAACAATTTATTATACGAACTAATGTATTATGTAGTATAATACATTTAGAGATTACTAGGTACATATTTAAGTGATTAAACGGGTGTTAAGGATAAATATGATAGTTCAAGGGGTTGTTGAAGATTGACAGACTAAATGAAATAATAAAGAGTACTGTAGATGTTATTGAGAAAAGTAAAAAAGAGATATTTGATATTGCTGAGAATGCAAGAGAAGAATGTCGTTATATAGAAGATGAGTTATATCTGGTGCGGACTAAAACCTTAGAAATTATCAAGCAGGTAGATGAGTTAAAACTGCAGGAGATAGAAGGCCGCCATCGGCTGATGACTGTAAGTAAAAATATCAAGGAATATAATGAGGAAGATATTAGGATTGCCTACGATAGAGCAAAGGATTTGCAGATTCAGTTTGTAATAAAGCAAAATGAGGAGCAACAACTCATACACAGAAGAAATGACTTAGAAAGACGATTGAAGTTGTCTAAAGGAACCACCGCAAAGGCAGAATCTCTTGTATCAAAAGTAGGGGTAGCCATGGGGTATCTAAGCGGCGGACTTATGGACTTAAGCGAGAAATTAGATGATATTAGGGAGAAACAGACCTTAGGTATCAAGATAATCAAGGCCCAAGAAGAAGAACGAAAAAGGGTAGCCAGAGAAATACATGACGGTCCTGCACAGCTTATGGCAAATTTAGTTATTAAAACAGAGCTATGCGAAAAGTTAGTGGATAGAAACCCAGAACAAGTCAAGACGGAGCTTAATTCCTTAAAAGAACTTGCTAGAATCAGCTTGAAGGATGTTCGCAAGATAATATACGATTTAAGGCCTATGAGTCTGGATGATTTGGGGCTGATACCCACAGTACAGCGGTTTATATCCAATTATATGGCTGAAACAAAGCAAAATGTGGAATTGAACGTTTTTGGTGATTCAGTTGCTTTAGCACCTATAGTGGAATTGGCATCTTTTAGAATAATACAGGAATCATTGAACAATATTAAGAAACATGCAGGTGCTGATAATGTCCATGTAAAACTGGAGTATATGAAAGAGGCTATAAAACTTGTTGTTAGTGATAATGGAAAAGGCTTTAACAAGGAAAATGTTAAATCTCAAGATATTGACGGTGGTTATGGACTATTAAGTATGAAGGAAAGAGTGGATTTGTTAAATGGTAAACTGGATGTAATTTCTACACCAGGAAAAGGTACGAAGATTTTCGCAAGTATTCCTTTACAAATTTACGAGGGGTGATTTTTTGAATATAATTAGCATTTTAATAGCTGATGACCATTCTATTGTACGCGAGGGCCTGAAACAACTGCTAGACTTAGAAGATGATTTTAGGGTAGTAGGTCAAGCTTCAAATGGTGTAGAAGCAATAGAACAGGTAAAACAACTGCAGCCCGATGTTCTTTTGCTTGATATAAACATGCCCATTATGAATGGAATTAATGCTCTTAGAAAGATAAAAGAAGAGGGACTTACAACAAATGTAGTTATACTGACACTTCATGAAGAACGGGAATATTTAATAGAGACAATGCAGATAGGAGCCACGGGCTATATTTTAAAAGATTCGGATTCAGCAACACTATATAAAGCAATTAGAGATGCATATAAGGGAGAATCCTATATTCAACCAAAGCTGGCAGCGGAATTCGTAAAGGAATTTAATAAACCTAAAGGGATTAAAATAAAGCCTGAAAATGAACTTACTAACCGGGAATACGAAGTGCTGATGCTAATTGCAGAAGGTCATAATAATAGAGAGATTGCAGAGCTGCTTTTTATTAGTGAAAAAACAGTAAAGAATCACGTATCAAACATCTTTAAAAAAATAAACGTAAATGATAGAACTCAAGCCGCAATATATGCATTTAAAAACAATATTAAAAGATAAGATGGCCTAGGCGAAGTACACCTCCAAATGTTAGACAAAAACAAACTAACATTTGGAGGTGTACTTTTTTATTGTTTAAAATTCTTTTTAAAGTATATTTTAGCTGTAAGTAGAACCCCTGCAAACTTGTATATTTGTTTTGATGTGATAAAATATTAATATCAATTAGGTGTTTATAATAGAAACTCTTTAAAGTGATTTTTTAAGGGCCAACCTTTGATGAAAAAATAAAGGAAAAAACACAGCAAAGTCAACTTTATGTAGATGTTGCCTACTCCTCCTAAAGTCGCCTACACAACATTTACGTAAACTAACCTTTGATGAAAAAATAAAGGAAAAAACACAGCAAAGTCAACTTTATGTAGATGTTGCCTACTCCTCCTAAAGTCGCCTACACAACATTTACGTAAACTAACCTTTGATGAAAAAATAAAGGAAAAAACACAGCAAAG
>ENA-OFDP01000038-OFDP01000038.1-metagenomes-genome-assembly--contig:-NODE-38-length-70340-cov-4.928904_pt1 | contig 70340 bp, 66 predicted proteins | sample MGYA00153389_OFDP01 | MGnify analysis MGYA00153389
GGAGTTATCCATGTGAGAGTAAGTCATCGCCAGCTCATTAATTCTAAATCCCCCTAACTTAACGGTTAAGGGGATTTTTTTATGCTGAAAAGATTAAATAATAAAGAAAAAGCGAAATATTAAGTGGGAAAAAGAGATAGAGAACGAGTGAAATAGCTTATCTATAAGGGCCTAAATGGTAAAAAAGCCAGTATTTGCTGGCTTTTATGTCTTATTTACAAGAGGTTATAGAGCATCTTTTAAGTTTTCTTGATGTGCTTTAACCTGTTTGGCATATTTCTTTCCTTGACGCTTCATTTTCCAGCTCGAATGGTATCCTGTTGGACCGACATTATAATAAGCCAAAGCTTTGGGCCAACTTTCTGCTTTTTGGTTATAGTTAGCGAGAATATAGGTGCCACAATTAATATTATTAATCTCTTCAAATAAATCGCCAGGGCAGGTTTGTTGCCAATAGCGCGGGATAACTTGGGTAAGTCCAATAGCACCAGCAGGAGAAACAGCATAATTTCTATAACTAGACTCTTGTCTTATGACCGCTGCAACTAGTAATGGATCGACATTATAACGATCGGCACTTTGTACAATCATAGGTGCAATGCGTAGTGCTGTAGTTGGTTCAACAGCGTATGCCTTTTGAATGCCGTTGGCTAATTTTGCTGAACGCTTTTCTACGGAACCGCCACCAAGTGATGCACAACCAGTAAATATTAAAGTTGTTGTTAAAATTAAAACAGATTTAGCTTTAATATGAGATGTTGGCAAGTATCGTTGATAATTCAGCAAACTGTATATCCATTGGTATAATGTCTGAGAAGATCATATTGAGCTGCGCAATTACAGTCAAGTTGAGACAGAAGGTACTATTTTATGATTTTGTTAAATCCGTACTTTATTTAAGCGAAATAGAGGCGATTCATCGAAAGTCTAGATTTTATGCTTTGAATAGAGCCACTTGCAGAGAGAGTTTTGTCATATAACCCCAAAGTATTTAAATTTTCCATACCTGATCGTATGGACCAGTCGAAGAAATTCCTATTGCTTATAGTAAATAGCCTAAGAAGGTAAGACTGGCTATTCTCCAAATATTAGGGTGGAAATTAAGAGGATGTAAGACCTAATGTAAAGGCATGACTGACGACTTATAAAAAACTTTTAAATTTCAAAAAAGAGTGATTTACACATAACAGAAAACAGCATCAACTATTTGTTTTATGATGATAATTATCAATACTATTAAAAAAATAGAATAGGCATATATAGAAAATTAAAGGCTTTTATCTAATATTAAATTTGCTCAATAAATCTAAGTTCTGTGATAGCGATACGTTTTTTGAAGCGCAATAAATAAGTTCAGGCGTTGTTAGTTAGCATGAATTTAAGTCCAACGCTTTCTTATTTTACATTACTTTCAATGTGAAGCCATAATTCTTTATTTAGAGAAACCATAGCTTCAACATATCTGAATGAGATGTTTTATATTATTTCAACTCGCTTGATGACTTTCCGAGTTCACGGCGCGCGATGATGAGTTGCTGAATCTGTTGAGTACCTTCAAAAATATCTAGAATTTTAGAATCTCTTGCCCATTTTTCTAAAAGCTCATCTTCGTTGTAACCGACTGTTGATGCAAGTTCGACGCACTTAAGGGTGATTTCATTACAAATTCGACCAGCTTTGGCTTTGGAGATGGAGGCTTCTTTTGAGTTCGGTTTCTTGTTATCTGCCATCCATGCGGCTTTTAAGGTGAGTAAACGTGCTGCTTCCCATTCGGCTTCCATACGATAAATTTGACTCGCAATATGAGTCGTTTGTAAGTATGGCGTTATATATTGAGGATCTAAGTAATCGCTGAAGATATCTTTAATTCGTTCTAGTGAGGCCTTGGCACAGCCTATAGCCATGGCTGCAACAAGCGGACGGGTATTATCAAAAGTTTCCATCACGCCAGCAAAGCCTTTAGCAATATCAATTTCGGCATTTCCCAGTAGGTTGTTGGCTGGCACACGGCAGTCGATTAAACGAATAACTGCGGTATCAGAGGCTTTGATTCCTAGCTTATGTTCTAAACGTTCTACTGTCATACCAGCAGTTCCTTTAGGAATCACAAAAGATTTGATCGCTGAACGACCTAATTTTTTATCTAAAGTTGCCCAAACGACGATAGCGTCGGCACGTTCACCTGAAGTTACGAAAATCTTTTCACCATTTAAGATGTAATCATCATCATCTTTAATTGCTGTGGTGCGAATAGCGGCAGAGTCCGAGCCACAGTTTGGTTCAGTGATTGCCATGGCTGCCCATGTATTCTTGAATCGCTCTAACTGCTCTTCATTGGCAACAGCTGCAATTGCTGAATTTCCTAGACCTTGGCGGGGCATCGATAGGAGTAAAGCGGTATCTCCATAACACATTTCAATTACACTTAAAGCGGTAGAGAGATTCACTCCATTTTTATTGCCTTGTTCATTTGTACCTCGCTTGCCGACAGCAGCCCCCGCATTCATACCTTCACCACCCTCATTCATACCATCGACTAAAGATGCCAACATATCCAGTTCTTTAGGATAGCTGTGTTCAGCTTTGTCGTATTTTCGGGAGATAGGACGAAGTACATTGATGGCCACTTGGTGGGCTTGATCAATCAGTAATTTAAATTTTTTAGGGTTTTGTAAATTCATGCCAGTTTTCCTTTTTATTATGCATGTAGACCAGAGTGAACAATCGCTGTTGCACGTAAATCACGATACCAACGCTCAACAGGGTGTTCTTTGGTGAATCCGTGTCCACCTAAAATCTGTACACCATCGGTGCCAATTTTCATGGCTTTTTCGGCACAAAGTAAGCGTGCTAAATAGGCTTCACGGTGAAATGTCTGCCCAGATTCAGCTAGACTTGCGGCATTTAGAATGAGCATACGCATTGCATCAATTTCAATGGCCATATCGGCAATCATAAAAGCAACACTTTGACGATGTGAAATGGGTTCACCAAAGGCGGTACGTTCATTGGCATATTCAATACAATATTTTTTGACCGCCTCACATGTGCCGACCGCCATTGAACACCACATTAAATTGCCGAGGTCTAAAAATGCCGTGTAGTTGAAATCTTCATCACCTAAGCGTAAAGCAGGGGTTTGATTAAAAATTAAAGTTGCTGTTTCCGTTGCTTTGAGCCCCATAGCGGGAGATTTTTTAAACTGAATACTTTCATCCCGTCTGAGAATAAAAACTTCAGTTTGAGCATTAAGTTCAGCACTGACAAGGAAAATATCTGCACTTTCAGCCAATAGTACCAGTGTCTTTTCACCTTGAATAAAATATTGACCATCACGTGAAATGGCTTTGGTTTTTAACTGGTAAGGATTAAAAGCAGGCGTAACTTCTTGAATTGCAAAGCTAGCGCGAATGCTACTGTCTTGCGCAAAACTGTTTAAATATAAAGCTTGTACTTGCTCCGAACCCCATTGCGTAATGGCATTAATTACACTAAAGGTAGAGAGCATACCCGCGGCTAAACTAAAGTCACCTTTGGCCAGATGCTCCGCGATAAGCACATTACTCAGAATATTTTTCTCAGCAGCGACACCACCGAGTGCCTCAGGCAAAGCATAAAAGTTCAGACCTAGCTCTTCGATATATTGCCAAAGTTCTGTTGGAAAAGTTTCATTTTGATCGGCACTTGCGGCTAATGGGTAAAGTATATCGGCGGCAAACTGTGACATGGTGTCGATGGTCATTTGCTGATCTTCTGAATAGCTCAGATCAAATAATGATTTTTCTTGATTGTTGAGCCGTTGTTTATGTAGATCTTTATTGGCTTTAAAGGCTTTTTGTGTTTTTGATAGAGTCTTATAGCCCGCTTTTGAGCCTTGATAAAGCGATTTCTCCATAAATTTTCTAAGTTTTAATTGGTCAAGTACGTCGCTACTTGCCATTTTTGTGATCAGTGATAAGCCAAATCCCTGCGCCTTATTTACCATATTTGTCATTATTTTCATCCAGCAGAATTATTCTGTGGTTTTATGCTGACATAGCGGCACACGAATAACTATGTCATGACTGACATGACGTATTGTCAAAGATAAACGGTATGTGGCGTATTTTAAATTATTCTAATATTTTGTTTTTTAAGTTTTTTATTGAATCGTTTGGAATTGAAATGATTGATCAATTGACCAAAATGACATCGCGTCATTTTGGTCAATGTACTTTTAGATAAATTTTTTCACCATTGCGCGAACATTAGTTTTCGCTTCAATCACAGTCATAAAGGTATAAGCACCGATGAATTTACGGCTGATAAACATAAACTCTTTCGGTGGAACACTAAAATAGCGAGACGCCATCGACTTTGAGGCTTGTTGCATTACACGGCTATGAAGCTGACTGGCTTTCCAGTCATAAGCAAAGTGTTCATCCATAACACCAGCAGGTAAGTCTGGGTTGTTGCTTGGGCTGCTGAATGCTTCAGTTGCGAGTAAGAAGACTTTAGCCATATCGGGTTTAATGCTTTGAGGGATAGAGTCGAAAAACTCATAGCCTGTCATCGCTTGAACCATTTCTTCACTACTATGATTAAACCCAGCATGAATGAGCTTGCGTGCAACACCAAGTAAGTGTTCATCAAACTGTCGGATTGCGCCGAAATCAAGCAGAACGATTTTGTCCAAGATGTCATTGCCATTACCTAAGCGAACGAGGTAATTACCAAAGTTCGGGTCGGTCTGCATTTCACCCCATTCAAAAATCTCACGTACCGCAATTTCAAGTGATGCTTCGCCAAGTTTGTTGCGACGTTCTTGCGGCAGAGACAGCATGACAGGGCTGTTAATCGGCACGCCACGTTCAAATGTCATACACAATACTTGGTCTGTGCAGTAGCCATCTATAATTTGCGGCACGATGTAGCGTGGGTCTTCTTTTAAGCGAGCAGCAAAGCGGCGTGTGGTTGCAGCCTCAATTTTATAATTCACTTCACGGTGCATCATCTCACGAACTTCATCGAACCATTGGTCGAACTCGCGTGTTTGCGGCACCATACGTGTCAGTTTAAGCATGTTTTTAAACAGGCTCATGTCTGAGTCAATGGCTTCAGCAACGCCAGGATATTGAATTTTCAATACCATCTCTAAACCATCAGACTTACGCGTTGCACGGTGGACTTGTGCCAGTGATGCAGTGCCCAGTGGCTCATGATCGATGGTTAAATCATCTAGTTTAGAACCCAACTGGTTGTGCAGTTGCTGTTTTATCGCAGGCCACGCTAAAGCGACTGTTTGGTTATTTAAAGTATTTAAGGCTTGCGTGATTTCTTCAGGTAGAAAGTGTTCACCATAAAGTGCCATCATTTGGCCAATTTTGACGATAGAACCTTTAAGTTTGCCTATTTCAGAAACAAGATAATCGGCCTGTTCTTTCATTGCTTTTTTGCGTTTCTTTTCTTTTTCTTCTTCGCTAGAAAACATAGTTGTCGCATTAGAAGCAGCCCAACGTGTTCCAGCAAGCAACGAAGCTTTGGCAATCGATAAACGACGATCCATAGAGGAGGTTTTCAGTTGTTTAAGCTTATCGTTGTGATCTGACATAATTCAGTAAAATCCTTTCATCAGCAAGGGCAGCATTTTAGATTGTAACGGATAATATCGTGTATTCACGTATTAAAAAAGTTCAACTTGCTGAATCTCGAGTTAAAAAAGGCCATAAGTGTTAAGCAACCAACTAAATAAAGCCTAATCGGGATTGTTACATACGAAATTTTACTTTAAGTGTGTTTTTCTGAATCAATTCATCTTTATGCGTTTGTATGTGTTGCAGGATCATTTCTTGTACTGGTTGGTGCATAAATCCATGTGCATAACCTTTAACAATGATGATGCTCGGTAGACTAAAAAAGAAGTATCGAGCATCCTCAATGGTTGCACATTCATAGATCCCTTGCTGTTGCAACAGCTTCTGGAAATAGGCTTTTTCAGTGGCGACATGATTGTTTTCGGTGTCATTCCAATAGCGTTCACGCATCGCCATTAAATTGTTGTGTTTATAACTCATAAATTTGGGGAATATTGGCAGAAGAACTCACCTTATAATAAGGTTGTTTGATCAGGTTTCAATGCAAAGCCTGTGAGTTCATGTAAAAAGCTGTGCAGTGGAAATTTTATAGGGGGGCTAGTATGTTCATACAAAATAGGATGTTATATTAAAGCGCTGCAGCACGCAGATGCTGTGAATGACTAGATTAAAAAATGAATGAAGAAAATTTGCTTTGGGGAAAGGAATTGAAACAAATATTTAGTGCATTGCTTGTTGTGGGATTGTTCAGTGGTTCAGCCTATGCAATGGGCCCAACTAAAAAATATGAAGCATGCATGAAGCAAACTGGCAATGTGTTGAGTGAAATTGATGCATGCATGAGTAAAGAATATAAAGTACAAAAAAAACGCTTAAAGAAAGTATTTAAGCCGTATTTAGCGAAGGCTCCTGTAGAAGAGCAAGGATTGGCTAAACAGTCTCATCAGCAATGGCTGGCGCAGCGTGATCAGATTTGTAATAACAAACCTATCGTGAAAAATGAAAAGACTGAATTACAGCGTATTTCGTGTCTGATGCAAATGACACAAACCCGTGCAGATATGTACGAAGCACGTACAGGCCGTATAAGCAAATAAGCGCAAAGCGTATGAAAATGTGTTTGCTGTGCATCAAAACATTATAAATCATAGAAAAACAGGGTATCATAAGGCGTTTTTATTATGACCTTGGAGACGCCTTTAGTGGATCGCCCGACTATTAGCCCTGAACATATACAGGAAGCCGCTGAAAACTTAAGCACAATTCGTGATTTTATCCGTTTTGGAGTGACAGCATTACGTCAATACGATGCACATTTAGGTCAAGGTACAGAAGACTATTTTGCTGAAAGCTCAGCTTTGGTTTTACAAACTTTATCTTTAGATTGGAATGCGGATGCTGAAATCTTAGAGTCGAAGTTACTACCAAGCGAAAAGGCAGAAGTTTTAAGCTTATTAGAACGTCGTATTAATGAAAAAGTACCGACTTCATATTTGCTTAATTTGGCATATTTTGATGGCAAGCCATATTATGTCGATGAACGTGTACTGATTCCGCGTTCACCGATTGCAGAATTGATTCAAAACCGTTTTGCACCTTATTGCTTAGGTGAAAATGGACAAATGGGTGAAGCAGTCAATAACTTGCCAGAAAACCCGAATCCAAAAACGCCACAACGTATTTTAGATATGTGTACGGGCTCGGGTTGTATCGCGATTGCTCTGGCTTATGCGTACCCAGATGCCGAAGTAGATGCAACAGATATTTCTAAAGAAGCTTTAGAAGTAGCTCAAATTAACTCAGAACACCACGACAAACAGTATCAAGTGGCTTTACTTGAGTCTGACTTGTTCTCCAAAATTCCTGCTGAAAATCAATATGATCTCATCGTGTCGAACCCACCTTATGTGGATGCTGAAGACATGGCAGATTTACCTGAAGAATTCCACCATGAGCCAGAATTGGCATTGGCGGCAGGTCAAGATGGCTTAGATTTGGTTCGTAAAATGTTAGCTCAAGCGCCAGATTACTTAACTGAAGATGGTTTAATCGTGATTGAAGTGGGTAATTCTGAATGGGCAATGCGCCAAAACTTTAATACTGTTGATTTTTACTGGTTACAGTTCCAAAAAGGCGGTACAGGAATCTTTGCATTGACCGCTGCTCAATGCCGTCAATTCCGTGATTTATTCATTCAATCTGTTCAAGCATAAAAGGAGTCGTTAGACATGGCAGGTAATAGTATAGGGCAACTCTTCCGTGTAACGACTTGTGGTGAATCTCATGGTGTAGGCTTAATGGCGATTGTGGATGGTGTTCCACCGGGCCTTGAGCTTACAGCAGACGATTTACAAAAAGATTTAGACCGTCGTAAGCCGGGAACCTCTAAATTTGCCACGCAGCGCAAAGAACCTGATGAAGTTGAAATCATTTCTGGTGTGTTTGAAGGTAAAACAACAGGTACACCAATTGGTTTATTGATCCGTAACACCGATCAAAAATCCAAAGATTACGGTAACATTGCACAAAGCTTCCGTCCGGGACATGCAGATTATACTTATACACAAAAGTACGGTTTCCGTGATTACCGTGGTGGTGGCCGTTCAAGTGCGCGTGAAACGGCTATGCGTGTGGCTGCGGGTGCAATTGCGAAAAAATACTTGGCTGAAAAGTTTGGTATTTTAATTCGTGGTCATGTGACCCAAATTGGGACTGAAATTGCGGAAAAATTGGATTGGAACGAAGTACCTAATAATCCATTTTTTTGTGGCGATGTCGATGCCGTACCGCGTTTTGAAGCACTGGTGACTTCATTGCGTGAACAAGGTACCAGTTGCGGTGCAAAGCTTGAAATTTTGGCGGAAAAAGTGCCTGTAGGTTGGGGTGAGCCTGTTTTTGACCGTCTAGATGCTGACATTGCCCATGCCATGATGTCTATTAACGCGGTCAAAGGGGTTGAGATTGGTGATGGTTTTGCCGTTGCTGGTCAGTTTGGACATGAAAGCCGTGATGAGTTAACTACTGATGGCTTCCTTGCGAACCATGCAGGGGGTATCTTGGGCGGTATTTCGAGTGGTCAAACTATTCGTGTTGCAATTGCGCTTAAACCAACAGCATCTATTACCACACCAGGTAAAACGATCAATATTAATCGTGAAGATACTGATGTATTAACCAAAGGTCGTCATGACCCTTGTGTGGGTGTGCGTGCGGCTCCGATTGCAGAAGCAATGCTTGCGATTGTTTTAATGGATCACTTTCTGCGTCATCGTGCTCAAAATGCAGACGTCGTTGCACCATTTGCACCGATTGAATACTAGAAAATTCTCTTTATATTTAAGAGAATACATATTAAAGTCAGACTTCGGTCTGACTTTTTTATTTACGTATGAAAGCTAATCTTAAATGTAAAAAAGAGCTGTTGGCATATTATGCACGTTATGGTTATCACGATATAGTCAAATCATTATAAAACTAATACGAATAAGTTGTTGAATTATTTAGAGTTTTTCTATATCCTTGTATGGATAATAAAGTAGTTTGACTATACTCAGAAAACGGCATCTTACCTATTAAGTGCCAATGTAGGCTAAATGTTGATGAATCTTCATTTGGTCTTACTGAGTAAGAAAATTTAGAGAGTTAATTTTTAAAAGAAAAAAGGAAGGGGGATATGAATAAAAAAATAAGCACAGTCAGGCGAGGCACCATTATATTTTTATCATTACTCACAGTTTTGGTTATTTCATTGCTGATATACGGCTATGACAGTATGCATGACCCTGAAAAAGTCAAAGCGCGCTTATATGCTTGTGGAAAATTTGGTGATCAGCACATGCTCATTGATAAGCAGTATTTATATTATGGCAGAGTGACTTATCAAGGCGTCAATTATTGGGGGAAAAATATAAAAGAAGAACACGAGGCCAAAGGTTGTGATGATCAAATTCAAAGTATTGATTTGAAAGTGAAATGGCCTGAAATGACAGCATCTAGAGAAGGCTTTAGACTAGGTTCTGAGTTTAAAAATGATATCACAATCGCACTAAACCAACGTTCCGTTTGGAAAGAGGAGTCGGGAAGTAAAGACTTCTTTAATTATTTTGGTCATTTAAAAAGAAAATTAAGAAAAGGAATGTTTTCTAGTGGAGAAGAGGTGGGTGAAATATGGATAGATGAAACAAAAACATTTAACTCAGATTTGGGACTCTATGAAATAGAGGTAAAAAGTGATGACGGTGTTGGAAAAAAGGTGTATTGGCAGGAGCATAAAGGTAAAGGGGTAAGTCTCACTATTGTATGTCTTTATTTTAAGAGTGGTGCAACAAGTTGTGAATTTAATACACATCAGCCCAATTATGGGTTTAATACGAGTTATATCACTATAAGCTTTCACAGTGAGTTACTACCGCATTGGCAAGAAATCTATCAAAATGCAGAACAACTCATTCATTCTTTTAAAGTTGAGAAAAAATAAAATAAAACATCCGAAGAGTATAACCGTACCCATGCGCAAAGAGGTTTAGATGACCTCAGGATAGCGCTAATGTCGGACAGCATGCGTCCTCTTTTGAAGCAAAAGATAGTCATGTTAGCCAGTATAGTGCAACGCTTGCCCTAAGCTGAGGTTGTGCTCTATAAAAATAAACGAAAGATAATACTTTAAGAGCAGTTTCCAATCGGGTGATTACATGGTATATAAATTGCTCATAGAATAATAAGCATTATTGCAGGAGAGAAATGTTCTGCATTCGCCGAAGGAGCAACGACCCCGGAAACTCTCAGGCAAAAGGACTGTAATAATGAAAAAACTCTGGAGAGAAGTGTTCAATCACTCACCGAAGGGGATGGTTTAAAACATCATGGGATGTTTTAGGTCGAAGCTCTCAGGTACACATGACAGATGGGGTTGACATCAAACAATAAAAAGGAGGTGTCTATGTGTCATGTCGTTGTCATTGGTGCTGGAATTACAGGCGTCACAACTGCGTATGAATTAAGTCAACTGGGTTATCAAGTGACAGTTGTGGATCGGCATTTATTTCCAGCCATGGAAACTTCTTTTGCAAATGGTGGACAACTGTCTGCATGTAATGCTGAAGTTTGGAACCAAAAATCGACAGTGCTGAAAGGCATGAAATGGATGTCTCAAAAATCTGCTCCTTTATTGCTCAATCCTGCGTTTAGTGTGCATAAATATGCATGGCTGATGGAATTTCTGGGCAATATTAAACATTATGAGGCCAATACCCACGAAACAGTGCGCTTAGCTTTATTGGCTCGTCAACGCTTGTTCGAAATTGCGGATAAAGAGTCAATCGACTTCAATTTAGAAAAACGTGGTATTTTGCATTTTTATCATAATAAACAAGATTATGACGTTGCCATCCGAGTCAATGATTTACTCAATAAAGGTGGCCTTGAACGTTCTGGCGTGTCCAACGAAGAAATTAAGCAAATTGAGCCGACATTGACCGGCGATTATTATGCTGGATTTTATTGTGAAGGTGATGCGACCGGTGATATTCATAAGTACACGACGGGTTTGGCTGAAGTCACCAAAAAGTTAGGTGTGAAGTATCGTTTTGGTATGGATGTGACAGATATTCAGCACTTAAGCTCAGGTGTTGAAGTGAAGTTACAACCTAGTTCTGAGAATGTCGAGCTTGCACCAGCGGAAGTTGAAATGCTCGCTGCCGATGCTGTTGTGGTTTGTGCAGGGGTGGGTAGCTATCAATTGGCCGAATTGGTTCAAGAGCGGGTCAATGTTTATCCTGTAAAGGGATATTCGATTACTGTCATGCTGAATGATGAAGAGAGTCAGCAAAATGCGCCGTGGGTGAGCTTACTGGATGAAAGTGCGAAAATTGTAACTTCACGTTTAGGTAAAGATCGTTTCCGTGTCGCGGGCACTGCTGAGTTTAATGGCTATAACCGTGATATCCGGGCAGATCGGATTCAACCTCTTGTTGACTGGACCAATCGTAACTTTAAAGTTTCGACAGAGCATGCGGTCCCTTGGGCAGGCCTTCGCCCCATGATGCCGAATATGATGCCTGTAGTTCGTCGTGGAAAGCTAGAACGTGTGTTCTTTAATACAGGACATGGGCACTTAGGTTGGACGCTATCTGCGGCAACTGCGGCAATGATTAGTCAGGAAGTCGCGACAGCGTATCCTGTTTAATTCGAGTGCATTCTTGGATAGATAAAAACAAGTTTGCTTCGAGCTTGTTTTTATCATTTTTGTGTAATGATGTTATAATTCTGCCTTAATTTCAAAAGATTGCTCACAAACGAATACTTTAAACTTGAGCAAAAATAAGTAGTATTGTTTCAAGCAATTGATGACTAATGTGAAGGTGAATAATGATTAACATGAAAATGGCTTTGGTGGTTTTAGCTTCTGCAACGATGCTGTCGCTTGCAGCGTGTAGTGACAAAAAACAAGAGACTGAACAAACACCAGTGGAAAGTTCAGCAACTGAGACACCAGTGACCAATATTGAAGTTAGTCCAGAGATGATTGATGCTGCACCTTTAGAGTCTGAAGAAGCAGGTGCATCAGCACCAGCGGCAGCTTCTGAAGTGAAATAAGTCCAAAGATGATAAAAGCCTCCCGATGCGGAGGCTTTTTTTATGGATTAGAGTGATATCGGCATTTAATCGTAAATATTTAGATTCAGGATATAAATCAAAAAATCATATTGAAACCATAACGAACAATCGATAGAGTTTATTTAGTAAATATTGTCAATCTGTGATGGTTTTCATCAATGTATCCTTTGCAAGTAAATGGACAGTAGAAAACATGATGTTTAATCATAACTCATGTAAAAATGAGGGAATATTTTGTACGCAGTTAAGCTCACAGAAGTATCGTTGAATTTTAAACAGCATGGCCGAGCATGTTTGATTGTTGCTGCGGTGATTTTTGTCTGCTGCTTGCTTGGAATTTTCACTCGACCGATTGCATATTTCGCTTATTTTTGGCCTGCTAATGCAGTACTGATCGGCTTGTTTTTAAGGTTCAAGCTACTCAGAAATGTCGGCGGTTGGTTGGGCGCATTTATTGGTTATATGTCGGCAGACTTAGTCACAGGAAATCATCTTGAGCTGACTTTGGCTTTAACAATCGCCAATTTTATGACGGTAGGCGTGTCTTTATTCTTTATCCATTATTTACAAATTGACTATCGTGCATATAACAAAGGCTTAAATTTTCTTTATCTTTTCTTGGTTTGTGTTTTTCTTGGGTGTTTTTCCAGCGCGATATTTGCCGTTGCGGTCGTTCCGTATATGCCACATACTTTTATGAGCACGCAAGATTTGTGGGCTGAGTTTTATATTTGGTGGACAGGGGAAGTGCTAAATTGTATTTCACTTTTACCCCTCATGTTGACCTTTCCTGCAGCGAAGAAATTAAAGTATCTTTGGAATAACCGTAGACAGTTCGAAACCCAGTTTGTCGATGTTTTACCCTTACTCTCAGTTTTAATTTCTGTGGCATGTACTCATCTGTTCTTTGGTCCTGGTGCCTTACTTTTCCCTCTAGCAGGGCTCATTTGGGCGGCTTTAAGTTACAACTTATTTTATGTGAGTATCATTAACAGTTTGGTTTGTTTTGTGACTTATCATAGTTTAACGACTTATTATATTTCACGTACAGCAGATAACTTCTTGGCCACTTCTATTTCGGTGCGTATAGGGCTGTGCATGTTGATGATTGCACCTTTGCTTTTATGTATTGTGAGTCGTAATCGTCATGATTTGTATAAAGAAGTGCTCTATCTGGCCAACCATGATCCCTTAACTCATGTGGGAAATCACCGTTTTTTCTTCACTCAAACTGAAAACTTATTGAAGGAAAATCTGGTTAAATCGATGAGTATCATTGTGCTAGATATTGATCACTTTAAGAAAATGAACGATCAATATGGTCACTATATTGGTGATGTATTGCTACAAAGCTTTGCCACGACGGTGAAAAGTAATTTGCGTGAACAGGATTTATTTGCACGTATGGGTGGTGAGGAGTTTGTGGTGGTGTTAAATAATATTTCCGAGATTGAATCACAAATCATTGCAGAACGTATCTGCCGTGCTGTCGCTACTTCAAAAACCCAAGTGGCGCATGCTGTTTTGAGTATAACGGTGAGTCTTGGTGTGGTGCATCAAGTTTTACCAACAAAAAATAGTCTACAGAGCTTGTTAAATCGTGCTGATCGGGCGCTATATCAGGCCAAAACTTTAGGACGCAATCAAGTACAACTTGCCTCATAGGTTAAAATTTAGTAAAAGTATTAAACAATAAAAACTATAGATACTTGGATAAAAATGAATTTTTCTGAATACCTTCGTTATGATGGGCTGGGTTTGGCTGAGTTGGTTGCACAAAAACAAATCCATCCCGCTGAATTATTACAAATTGCAATTGAGCGTAGCCAACAAACCAATCCTGCTTTAAATGCGATTATTATTCCGATGCATGATTATGCCAAGAACAGAGCACAAAATGCATTGTCTGGCCCATTTGCTGGGGTGCCATTTTTAGTAAAAGATTTATTTCAAGAATATGCAGGTTATCCAACATCTTATGGATGCCAAGCATTTAAACGTACGGGTCATATTGCAGAACATAATGCAGAAATTGTAAACCGTTGGGAAAACACAGGCATTTTAACCTTTGGCCGTACCAATACCCCTGAGTTTGGAATCAAAGGCATTACTGAATCAGATGCTTGGGGAGCCTGTCATAATCCTTGGAATTTAAAACATAACAGTGGTGGTTCATCGGGTGGTTCCGCTTCTGCAGTGGCCGCTGGGATTGTTCCTATTGCGGGTGCGGGCGACGGCGGCGGATCGATTCGAATTCCTGCATCGTATTGCGGTTTATTTGGTTTAAAGCCAAGTCGTGGACGTACGCCGTGGGGCCCAGATATGAGTGAAGCAATGCATGGCGCTGCGATACAGCATGTATTGAGTAAAAGTGTAAGAGACAGTGCAGCCATGTTAGATGCAACGCAGGGTGCAGAGCATAGTTCATTGTTTAAAATTGAACTACCCAGCCAAAGCTATTTGGCCTGTCTACAGCAGCCTGTAAAAAAACTTAAAATTGCATTTAGTACTCAGTCGCCTATCGGAACCACAGTGTCTAAAGATGCAATTGATGCTGTACACCATACCGCACGTTTGTTGGAGTCTTTAGGGCATACAGTGGTCGAAGCACAACCTGAGATAGATGGTATGTCTTTGGCCAGAGACTTTATCACGACGTGGTTTAGTCAATTTTCTTATATGTTAGAGCAGATCAAGCAACACGTTCCCACCATAGCAGGAGATTTTGAGCTGGATTCTTTAGCTTTGGCCGCCTTTGGTGCGAAAACGACTGCGTTAGAATATATTCATAATCTGAATAATTGGGGAGTGTATGTCACCAAAATGAACCAATTCTATGATCATTATGATCTTTATCTGACTCCTGCTACAGCCTCAGTCGCGCCAAAAAATGGGCAAATTTCTACCCCATCATGGCAAAAACCAATTTTAAAAAGCTTACTAAAAGTCGGCAAAGCACATCTGTTGGCACAAGGAAAACTGGTCGATAAAATTGTGAAAGATAATTTGCGTTGGGTGCCTTTTACGCAGTTAGCCAACATCACAGGTTTACCCGCGATGTCTGTACCTTTGTATTGGAATGCTGACAATCTTCCGCTTGGTTCGCAGTTTATTGCGCCTTTTGCCCGTGAAGATCTGCTCTTACAGTTGGCTAGTCAGCTTGAACAGGCCCAGCCATGGTTTCATAAATATAGTGAAATCAAAGTTTAGAAAGCTGATTAATGAAACTGCTGCAATTTATGCGCGCAAATCAGAAGAGAACTTTTTAAGCTTGAACTTCTTTGGGTAAGTAGCGAATAAAACCCAAACCGAGTAGAACCGCACAGCCTGCCAAAATAAAAATAAGTTCGCCTGACAGGCTGTGCCAATAATTTCCTGCAAGAATACTTCCAGACGCTACACCCAGTCCCCACATGGTGCTATACAGGGCTTGACCACGTCCTTGTTGTCCTAAACTAAAGTTTTGGAAAATGATACGCATGGCGATGAGATGAAATAGGCCAAAGCTAAAGGCATGAATGGTTTGTGCGAAGAACTGGATCGCAAAGATTTGTGGAAAAGAACCGACCATAAACCAGCGTAGCGCCGTGAGGATCAGACAAATAGACACCATGAGTCGCCATGAAAAACGTTTGAAAAAAACGTGAGCAATGGCAAACATAATAATTTCGGCCATGACACCAACAGCCCACAAAAAACCAATTTCTGTGGTTGAGTAACCGGCTTGTTTTAAGAAGTTACTATAAAAACTATAAAACGGTGCATGCGAAAAAAGCAGAATAAACTCGATACCGAAAAATGCCGTTACAACGGGTTTTTTTAAAATAGGTAATAATGGCTCGAGCTGCCCTTGTGAATTGGGGGCAGTGGTCGGTTCTTTGATGCTAAATGACCAAATAAAGGCCAAAAAAGAAATACACAGCAATAAAGCTGGCAGCATAGAGATGGGCAAAATTTCTAATAAGGCTCCGATACCAAAAACCCCGACAATAAAACCGACAGAGCCCCATTTTCGAACTTTTCCATACAAAGCACTGCGCTGTTCCGCGAGCCAAAATAGAGTTACGCCTTCAAACTGAGCCAGAATGGCGTTTTGGAAGAAGCTAAAGATCAGCATGAGCAGAGCGATCGCCTGAAAGGAGTTTGGAATGATAAAAATCATGAACCAAATACAGGCTTCCATCCACGTTGCAACTCTGACCAAGAGCATCCGTTTCCCTGATTTATCTGCAATCCAGCCCCAAATAAAAGGAGCAAAAAAACGGGTAATGATCGCAATTGAGGAAAGGATACCGATTTCACTGTAGTTAAAGCCTTGATCTTCGAGATACAGGCTCCAAAACGGCATGAAGGTGCCCACAATAGAATAATAAAAAAAGTAAAAACCAGCCAGTCGGTGCCGAATGGGGAAAGAAAGCATCGTACTGTATTCCTTGGTTGGGTGGGCAGATTCTGAAGAAGACTTGAACCTAAAACAAAGCTTCAAGTCGATGAAGCTTCGAGAATTTTTAAAATGGATTGTTTAATCATTCTTATTCAGAGTTCAGGGATTAAGGCTCATTAGCCTTTGACTAAACCACCATCGACAATCAAGTTTTGACCTGTCACAGCACAAGAATAGGGCGATAAGAACATTAAAATGGCTGAAGCAAATTCCTCAGGCGTAACTACACGACGCAGTGGTGTTGCATTTGCGATGAAATCAAAAACTTCATTGGGTGTACTTTTACTTGCATCGGTGGTTTGTAGTAAACCGCCAGAGAGCATATTGATATTAATGCCGTATTGACCAAGTTCATGCGCTGAGGTACGGGTAAATGCCAACAGTGCTGCCTTCGCCGTGGTGTAGTCATGATAAGGCACCACAGGGTTTTGTACCAGATTGGTTCCGATGTTTACAATGCGCCCAAACTGGTTTTGTTTCATACCTTCAAGCGCTGCTTGGGTTGTATTCAAAGCGGCTTTAACTGCACCTTCAAATTGTTGTTGCATAGTTTCCCAGCGTAGCTCATGAACTTTTGGGCGGGCCTCACCATTAAACTCGAACTGAATGAGCGCATTATTAATCACGGCATTGATATGCTGTCCAAAATGCTGAAAGCTTGCATCAAACATGTTTTTGACTTGTGCACTGTCTGTAACATCAGCTTGGTAGGTGAAAACCTGCTTTGGATACTGCTGGATTAAGGCTTGAGCTGCAACGTGGCTGTTCAAATAGTTCACGACTACACGAGCACCCTCATTGATTAAGGCGTGTGTAATCGCAAGACCTAAACCGCGTGCGCCACCTGTGACCAGTACAACTTGATTTTTAATGTGCATGATATTTCCGAGTAGATAAATGTATGTATTTTTTAGATAAAGCAAGTATATCAAAACCTTTCCGTACCTTAGGTTTTACAACTGCTACTTTTCAGGTTTTCGATGCTCATTTAGCTGGATTAGAGTATTTGGATAAAAGTCGCCTAGCAGTAGAACAGTTTTAGCATTAATGATTATTGGGCCTGAGTTTGCTCAAGGTGTAGCCTCAAAATACGACGCAATTCTAATAATGTTTCTGCTTCCTCATGCACCGAGTGGTTGCCTTTAATAATTTTTTCAGAGACTGCTTGTTCTAAATGTGAACTTGAATAGGGCACAATACCATCGCTCATGTCATGTATGTCATTGGTCTGACGGTGATTGCCAATAATAGAATGATAAGGAACTGTGGATACAGGCATGATGTTACTGGTCAAGACCATAAAGCGTGACTTTGGACTTAAGTCATCAGGGCCAGATTGCACCATGCCTTTGGTGCTAGAGCTACCATTGAGTTGTATATCCACTTGGTTAAAGAAAGTAATCGGCAACTTCACCATTTTCTTCACCAATTCCATGTACCAGCGGTCAGACAGTTCACTACCACGGTGAGGTGTAGCAATAAAAATTGCACGTCCAATGGGTAAATCAGAATGAAATTGAAAACGTTCTTTGATTACGGGATATTGTTGTAATCGGGTGTATTGCTCATAGTTTAATAGTGGAATCACTTGCTCAGAAATATCGTGCTCACTAATCAGTAAGCGACTAATAACGCCGCCCATACTGTGTCCAATCAGCACGGCGTCACTGGCCGAGCGAGAGTTGGGTTGAACTTGTGCAAAGGCTTGTTTAAGTAGTGCATGAATCTGAAAGCGGCTTTCAACAATTGGCATATTGGTTGAATAAAACACCTGCCATACCTGAAAGTTTTCTCGTAAAACTTTATCCCCCAAAATGTTATTGGTCAGATTGACCCAAGTTTCAGGGCTGCTGGCGAGACCATGAATAAGTACAATCACTTTTTTATTCGGTTGGTAGGGTTCAAGCATATAGACATGTGGCATACGCAATCGCTCAGTTTTATCGAGCAAGGTTAAGTAGCCTGTAGAGCCCAGTTTATTTTCTGCCAGCCAGTAGGCAAAAGGCACAGAATAATTCGCCGTGAGGATATATTTTTGTTGATGTATGTCTACATACTTTTGCGTATAAGGATTAAATAGCTCAATCTCAAAAATGGCTTTGTCATTAAGCACATCTTCAATGCTGCTTTCAGAGTTTAATGGCTGTGCCGTTGCGGTTACGGACAAATAGCGTGCAGGATGGATATTGGGATTGGTTTGATTTTGATAAAACGATATCGGGTCAAGAATAAAATCATTTTTATGAATAGGGTCCGCTTCAGTCACAACCACGAACTCTGCGCCCAGACCATCTTGACGGTTGACTTGATAAAAACCTGAGAAGTTTAAATTATAACTGGATTGAACTCGGTCAATGGGTTTACTTTTCAGTTCAGGATAGTGTTCTAAATTTACAATATATTGACGCTGTTGGACGTTGAGTTGCGCGGGAACTTGATGAAAAGGCTGCGTAAGGTACGCCGTGGTAATTAAACGCGACAAAGCGACATTGTAAAAAGTGCGGACATGCATTTGTCTTTGATCAAAAACACGGGTACTTGGGCTTTCTTGCATTTTAAATAAATACACATAGCTATAGCGTAAACTTTGGTCGAAGGCATTAAGGCTCTGTTCTAAGCAGTGATTATTTTCACTATGTGGCTGTGCGTGGGTACAGTTGCGTTGTTTTGAGAGCTCTAAAGCTTGAGCCAAATACAGTTCACTTAAAGCAGCATAGCGCTCATCTGCAGCAATATCTGTTTGTGTGTTTAAGCGCTTCAAGCATGTTTCAAATTCAGCGCTGCATTGCTGTGGCGTCAGGCTGAGTAATTTGAGTAAGCTGGTGGTTTCCGCACTCAATTGGTCGTGGGTTAAGATATTTTCAGACTTACTACGAATAGCTTGATGGATGTTATTTTCTTTGACTTTGACCAACTGGCAGGCTGGCAGTAAAACAATCGTTAGCCCTAAAATGATTGGTCGCGTGAAAGTATGATGTCTCGTTAAAAGCATAGTTTTTAGCACGGACGTTATCTATATAGGCTAAAGATGTCTTTCATTTTAAGATAATTTCTAACGAGTTACATCCAAATTCAGTCCAATCTTTTGTGTCCCTAGACATAACTTAAGAACGCTTATATTCAGCTCAAGCAATTTAGCGAGCAAAGGCTTTGCCCAAAACATGTTTATGTATAAATCGTAATTTATCGAGGACTGGCGCTGATAGCGTAAATGGATAAGCATCTTCTAAACCCATGCTGCGATTTAACGCATTTAAGTTAAAAGTCAGTGTCATCCACTGTTTGAGGAGTACATCAAAATCTTGAGCGCCGATTGGATTTTCGTAAAAGCTTAAGTCATGCGTATCTTTTCGATTATTACGCACAATTAATCCTGCATAGTAAGCGGTTTCCAATGTGTCCATCATGTGTAAATAGTGTGCCCATGTTTCTGCCCAGTCTTCCCAAGGATGTGTGCTGGCATAAGAGCTGACATAAAATTGGTCCCAGTTTTGTGGTGCGCCATCTTCATAGTGGCGTTGTAGTGCTGCGCTATAATCTTGACGCTCATCTCCAAAATACTGACGGAACTCGTCGACCAGCTCAGGATGTAGCGATTTAATGAGATCAAAATAATAATGACCACTTTCATGACGGAAATGCCCCAAAAGCGTACGGTAGTTTTCACCCATTTTAATACGGGTCGTTTCCCTATAGATGACATCTGCTTCACTGGCATTGAGTGTAATGACGCCGTTAGCATGTCCTGTCAGCACAGGGTGCTCTGGTTCAGGCATGAGAAAATTAAAACGGAGTCCGTAGCGATCATCATCGTTATATTTGGGCCTTGGCATAATATTCAGGCGTTGCATTAAATACAGAAAACGCCGTTTAGCATGTTCGAGCCGTGACCAATAGACGATATGATCTGGGTTATCGAGAGTTGGAATGATATATGTAAGTACACAAGACTCACAGTAGATGTCGTTGCTCTCTGCGGGAATAACCCAATTACAGACTTGATGATGCTGATAGTTATAACAAGGCTTATAGCGCTTCGTCTGGTATTTTTCATTTAGCGCTAACCAAAGAACAGGGCTATGCTGTTCAAAGCTCCCCATATCTTTTTCTGATGCAATATAACCGAGTGTAGTTTGGCAGCTCACACATTGTGAGTTGGCAAAAAAGACTTGGTTTTGACAGGATGCGCAACTAAAGAATTTCATCGGCGGCTATGTCTTTGGTGAGCTTTTAAAATCAGTATAAAGGATGTCGGTTCCCTTCGTCATGTTCTGTCATATGTTTTGATAGGCTTGCAAAGTTGAGTATTCATTTGCATATAATTTGAAAAGTTTTTAGTCGTTCGTTTGATATACAGGTATAAGCGCGGTAGTGCTTGCCTAGAGTGCATATTAGAAAGAATACATGTGCTTGGTTAGTAGCGAGCTTTTCAGCAGGTTCTTTTCTTTCATATTTGTATAAAGAGATATAAATTTTAAAATTTATAAACTGAATGAACGAAAAAGCTTGATTTAGGTGCAGATTCGTCAAAAATAGGGACTGGGAAAAATCAAAGCTTCATTTTAGAATTTCAAAGCCTTTTAAGTTTCTGGGAGTAAATATAATGATAACGAACGTATCGCCAAAAAAATGGCTACTCATGAGTTTGGGGGCGATGTTGCTTTCAGGTTGTACGACCACCTCTACAGACCCAAGTCGTCAAAATGTGGGGACCACAGGTTTACTCATCTGTGCGCAGAATGAGCTTTGTCCAGTGGTCACTGTGAGCTGGAATGAATCGAACAAAGAGCTGCTTAAGTTAAAAATGCATTTGAGTAGTACTTACAATAAATACGACATTCAAAAGGTCGTGTTTACCAATGGACAAAAAAGCCAAACTTTTGCTGTCACTGGGCCAACTGAGCATGATCATGTGTTAGGAGCCAACCGTTCGACCAATTATATTTTAGCGCCTGTAAATTTGATGAGTAGCTTAAAAGGTACAAATTCGATCAAAATGAATATTTATACAGATCAAGGTATTATCTCTCGATATGTCTATAAAGATGGCGTCTCAGCTCCAATTTTGGGTGAGTTCCAGAAAGTCTACCAATAAAAGAAAAAATCGCCATCTGGCGATTTTTTTTGCGTATAAGTCGGAGAAAACTAAAAATTGTGAAGAGATAAGATCTCATGTCCATAAGGTGTTTTGCCTATAGGGATGTAAACGTTCGGCCTTTGGCGGATGAAAAGTCAAGCCGTATAGCCCGAAATGCACTTTGATGTATCAATTTTAAAAATATAAATATTTTTTTGCACAAAAAATAAACTTTTTAATGTGCTATTGCTGTCAGTCTAATTAAAAAAATTGGCATGTATTCTGCTTGGTACTAGGTATTACAAAAACCTTTTTTGGTAATACCGAAAGGAGCAACAAATGTCTAAACAATTCAAAGGTGACTTAAATGCATTCTTCACTGTATTTAAACAGCTCGTGGTTGCCATCTTAAGTGCTAGAGCGGGCATTTATATCAAGCAAGACCCACCAAAAAAAGGATAAGCACGTGCCGAAACATAAATTGGCACGGATCAGCATCACTGTGCCTGAATTAACTGTCGATGCATTGGATCAGAAAATTGTTGATCAGCACTATGAAAGCCGTTCTCAAGCGATTGTCGACATGATCAATAAACATTTAATTGCGGATCAGGAGCAACGTAACGCCGTGATGGTGGGGACATTTACCTTGCTCTATGACGCCAGTGTCACGCCACTTAGAGTCCAATTGCTGGACTTGCAGCAACAGTTTTTAGAGCAAGTGGTCAGTTCACTGCATATTCAGTTAGATGAGCAAAAAATTCTAGAAGTGATGATTTTGCAGGGCTTAACTACAGAGTTAAAAGCATTAAGCCAGCAATTCATTGCTTTGAAAGGTGTGATCAAAGGGCATTTGGAGCTGATGGATGCAGTGATGCCGCCGATTCCACAAAATGAAAAACAGAGCGCGTTGAAATCGTGAACATCTTCACCGCCCTCAATGACTCACTCTATACATAGCAAGTTTAAACATTTACAGCATCGGGAAAATTGCATCATGATTAAAAAAGCGTTCTTATCAGTCTCTATTGTTTCGACTATTTTATTGGCAGGTTGTGATAACACCGCCAAAATTCCTGAAACAAAAAACAGTGCATCTGAGAGCACAGCCACCAAAAACATCACGATTGGCTACAGTGATTGGCCGGGTTTTGTTGCATGGCAAGTGGCAATTGAAAAAGGTTGGCTCAAAGAAGCAGGGTTGAATGTTGAGTTTAAATGGTTTGATTATTCATCATCACTTTCTGCTTTTGCAGCCAATCAGCTAGATGCAGTACTGGTGACCAATGGAGATAATCTAGTCACAGCCTCTGGGGGCACTCAAGGTGTCATGATTATGGCGACAGACTATTCCGCAGGTAATGACGTGATTATCGCAAAAGATGGAATTTACAGCATTGCCGATTTAAAAGGCAAAAGTATTGCCACTGAAAAAGGCTTGGTTGACCATCTATTGCTAAGTACAGCACTGACAGATGCAAAAATTAAGACCAGTGACATTAAATTGGTTAATTCTATGACCAATGAGCTTCCACAAGTTTTTGCCAGTCCAGATATTGCTGCAATTGCGGTCTGGCAACCTGTAGCCAATCAAGCGTTGAAGTCTGTTGCAGGGTCTAAAATTATTTATAGTTCTAAAGATAAGCCAGGTTTAATTTATGACACGCTGACTGTAAATATGAGCCATCTTTCTGCCAATAAAGAAGATTGGAAAAAGATGATCCAAGTGTGGGATAAAACAGTCAAATATATTAATGACCCTGCAACACATGAAGACGCCGTGAAAATTATGTCTAACCGTGTTGGCGTCGATCCGAAACAATATGAACAATTTATTGGCGGGACGCATTTACTCGATTTGGCAGCCAATAAAACCGTCTTTAAAAAAGGTTCAGGTTTTGACTCGATTTATGGCTCAAGCTACCACGTAAACAAATTCAACGTTGAAAATGGCATTTATAAAACAGAAATGGATGTTGATGGTGCAATTTACCCAGCTTTGGTTGAAGAGTTAAAGTAAGACTCCGTAGAAACTAAAAGCCCAAGTTAACTTGGGCTTTTTTGTATGGGTGTGTTTAAAAAGCAAAGAAAGATCTAATGTTAAATAAAGAGCATGTTTTAAGGTATGTATTTATAAATGCGTACTTTTAGAAAACACATGAATAATCACGATGCCGATAATCATAAAACTTAAACCAACAACTGCGGCAAAGTCGAGCACCTGTTTAAAGTAAATCCAACCGACTGTAGAAATAAGAATAATGCCCGCACCTGACCACAGAGCGTAAGCTAGTCCCATAGGGATGGATTTAAACGTTAGACCTAAGAAAAAGAGTGCAATTGCATAACCAACAATAGTTAAAATAATAGGTAAAGGTGCAGTGAAACCATTGGTCGCTTTTAATGCAGAAGTCGCGAGGACTTCTGCAATCACGGCAATCAATAAATAGAGAAAAGCCATAGCTTATTAAAGCTCCCTTACGCAACCACAGTTGCATGATGCATGAGGTGATGTTGTTCTTGTTTCAGCCAATGCTGACTGTCCGCCGTGGTAGATGTTACATTTTGAAAAGTATATTCAGGTTCATAAACATCCACGACAAACACCAACTGATACGCTTCTCCACCGATCAATTTACGCTGTATAAGGGTTTTAGCATCAACGACTTCAAAACCATCTAGGATGAGTTGCTGTTGAGTCATTTGGGTGCAGCTTGAATATTGAATGAGTTGATCCTGAGTTGAAACTGATACTTCATAGCTTTCAATTTGATTTAAGTCAGAAGGACTTTGCTCCACATAAGAAAGAACCCCTAATGCGTCTACATTCTGTTGAATATGGGGTAAACGTGACTGTGCATATGCCATATGCTCACCGCACATGATGAGACCGCCATCGAGCGAAATTTCTTGTTGCGTGGCAACATGTACAGCTTTGACTAAGTGTAGTCCTAAAAATAAACCCGTACTGGCTTGTTGACGCCAGTCTTCAACATAGGCATTACTGGGTGAAAACTCCAAAATACAATTGCCAATGGTATGTAGGGTTGCAGGCTCAGGCCACTGGGTATGGTTCTGATAATTACTACTTAGCTCCCATGACAGTGATGCATTTTGTGCATCCCAATGTGTATAACCGACCCATGCTTGACGCTCTACGATAGGTGTATCTGTTACTGATTTAAGACGTAGGTCAATGGTGAAACTCTTGGACTGAAACCAATACACAATCGTATTTTCATCTGTCAGACCATTGTAAAAGCTAATACTCTTACGCCGAAATGCGCCCATTAAATAGGTTGGTACATTGCCTGAAGCAGCTGTGATAGGTTTTAGTTGACTTAAAGTTTCAAATAAATTCATGGGGTGTACTCCATGTTTGACTCAGTCAGACCAAAAGAATAAAGCGGAACGGCATTCTTTAAGACCAACTCACCATTGGCTACACGTTGTTTTAAATAATGAAAGGTTTGAGCCGTTTGATTAAACAAATGTTCTCCACCTGCCAGTGGCGCATATTTAGGTGGTTCATTTGTATTAATCGGTTGGATGAGATAGTCATAGTCACAAGAAAAAAATAAAGGGAAGGAATAGCGTTCTTGTTGGACTTTTTTGACCCGATGCTTGGTCGCTAAATATTTGCCATTGGACAATATCTCCATCATGTCACCAATGTTCATCACCAACGTATTTTCAAGTAGAGGAATATCAATCCATTCACCTTGCTTAGTGAGGACTTGTAAACCGGGTGCTGTCGGCAGTAATAAAGTAAAGCACTCATAGTCGGTATGCGCCCCGATGCCTTCTGCATCTGTTGCTTGAGGGTTATATGGATAGTGAATGAGGCGTAACTGGCTGGGTGCATGTTGAATATGCACATCAAAAAAGTCTTCTTTTTGCTCTAAAGCCAGTGCAAAACAGCGAAATAGTTGATGACCAATGGCTTTTAAGTGCTGATAGTACTGTGAGACATTGAGTTTAAATGCGAGATCATCTGGCCATTGTGTCGGCCCTAGTAAGGGATAATTTAATGCAGACCCTTGATAGTCATAATTCACATCATAAGATTCTTTTAAATCGTAGCTGTTACTCGAAAACTGTTCCTCACCTATAGGCACATAGCCACTATGGTTGACCGATTTGCCAATATAGTTTTGCATTTTGAGTGCTTCATCTTGGGCAAAATAGTGCTCCGCGATGTCACATAACTGTGCAAATAATGCAGGTTGAAATTGATCACCTTTGAGGTAGAGAAAACCAACTTCTTTACAAGCCTGATCAAGCGCTTGAGCAACTCGCATACGGTCATCTAGATTTGGGCTATTTAAAAGGCTGATATCCACCAGTGGAAGGACATATTTATCTTGCATGGTAAAATCCTAGCGTTGGCCGTCCAACAGTGCATAAAACCTAAGGGTCGTCCCTCAGGCGAGATCAATGAATTATTTATGCGTACTAACTTGGGTCATACGGGGAATTTTGGGTAAATCCTCCAGTGCTGGGTCAATTTCTTCTTCTTGTGCATGTACTAAGAAATCGACTCGCTCTCGAAGTTGCTTAAAGGCAGGGCTGGACATCAGTTCAGTATTTCGTGGACGGGGTAAATCCACTTCAATAATTTCTTTAATTTCCCCAGGATTGGCTTTAAGCGCTACGATACGATCAGCCAGTAAAATAGCCTCATCCATATCATGGGTTACAAAGATGATGGTGATATCAATGTTTTGCCATAAGTCCATCAGGTGTTTTTGCATTTTCTGACGGGTATGTGGGTCAAGCGCACCGAAAGGTTCATCCATCAGTAAAATTTTCGGTTCATTGACTAAAGCACGGGCAATCGCAACACGTTGCTTCATCCCACCAGACAATTGATGTGGATATTGGTTTTCATATTTCTCTAAGCCAATAATATTGATCCATTCTCGTGCAGCCGCTTCGGCAGAGGCATGACTTGCACCTTTCATCAGTGGACCAAACATCACATTTTCTTTAACCGATTTCCAAGGAAATAAGGTATAGCCTTGAAACACCATGCCTCGCTCTGGACTAGGGCCTAAAATGGGCTGTCCATCTACTAGCAACTCACCACTGCTATAAGGGTCTAGACCCGCAACAACACGACTAAAGGTTGATTTTCCACAACCAGACGGGCCAATCACACAAATAAACTCCCGCTTATGAATTTTCAAATTGAGCTGATTTAAAATCGTGCGTGAGTTTTTACCATGCTGAAAAACTTGACTAAGTTGTTTGGCCTCTAAAATGACAGGACGTTGATAAATATGATCAAAATACTGACGAGCATTGAATTCCGTCGTTCTTATATCTGTGGTTTTCATTATTTTGCTCCCGCTTTCCATTTAAACAGATGTTGTCCGAGCTTCATTAAAATCACATCACAGACCAAGCCAATCACGCCAATAATCAAAATCGCAGCATAGACATTGTCAAAGTTCTGGTAGCGTGCTTGCTGGGTAATAAACCAAGTGATCCCTGTGGTGGTGCCAATCAACTCAGAGACAATTAAGTAGGTCCAAGCCCAGCCCAGCAAAACACGTAAATCACGGTAAATATCGGGTAACGCCGCTGGAATGACCACGTGAAACAAACTTTTTGCTTTATTCGTCCCTAGGGTATAACCCGCTTCAATCAGCCCGCGGTCCACCATACGCGTAGTATTGGCAATAATCAGAATTTGCTGAAACAGCGTCCCAATTACGATGATGGCAATCTTTGGTGCATCATTAATGCCTAATATGGCAACAGCCAGTGCACCAAAGGCAGGCGCAGGTAAGTAGCGAAAGAATTCAACAAAGGGTTCAGTCAGTTGGGAAATTTTGTTGGAAAAACCACATAAAATCCCCAATGGAATACCAACGAGTGATGCAATAAAGAAAGCACTGAATACAATCTTGATACTGTGCCAAAGACTTTGATGAAACCATGGTGCATCGGCTTGACCTGGTGGTGTGGTAAATGCCGTCACTAAGGCTGTCGCAACTTGATGAGGTGCTGGTAAATAAATAGGATTGACAAAATTACCTTGCGGCGGTTCAGTGCCTGTATTGACCGCATTTTGCGCTTCTGCATAGAACACACTTTTGTCTACACGGCTACCGACTTGTAAAAAAGAGACACTGCCAGAGTTGGTGATTTGTACTTGAGGATGCCAAATAAAGGGCAAATAACTCACAGCACACCAAATGAGGACTGGTATTAGAAATGATCCAAAGCCCAGCAATATTTTGCTTTGAGGACTGAGTTCTCGTGCGACATAACCCATAGTTGCTTAGCCCCGATATTACTTTTTTTATAAAACGTAATACTGTTAAGCAAAATGAATGCCACATTTGTAGTGAGATTGAGTGTTCACCTGTGTGCTAATTGTTTAAATAAAAACAGCCTTTGACCTAAATATGTTTTAAAATGCACTATCGATAGATTGACGCTCAAAAGGGGCAGCATCGCATGGCACAAAAGTCACAACAATCTGCATTGAATGAATTGATTGCAGAACAAAAACTACTGTGTGAAGAATTTGACTCGGCTTATGTTGAAGTAAAAGGTGATGATGTCGTTGCTGTTGCTATGCAGACTTTAAATCAAGAACCCATTGTTGGTTTACGTAAAAAGCCAGAAACTGAAGAGAATGTCGCTTGGTTTATTTATGGTGGTGAATTGGGTGAAGGACGAGACTTTTTTACAACCATGACTGTACGTGAGTTACAAGATATCTTGCCTGACGTACTTCCATACTTGGCTTTAAGTGAAGGTTATCGTTTTATGATTGATGGCGATGACTATGAAGACGTATGGAAAGAAGGCGATGAGTCTTAATACATGAAAAAACAGACATGGATGTTGCTTAGCTTTTCGTTATTTCTATCAACTCTGAGTTATGCAGAAACAACGAAGCTAACTCAGGCGCAGTATGATCAGAAGATGGTTGAATATACAGCAACTGTGAATTCAACCAAAACCGTTTTAGATGCAAAAGATAATCCAGCGACAGCAACAGAAATGAAAACCGCATTTTGTCAGCGTATGGATACATATCATCAAATTGCTGCGCTATCTAAGGCCAATATTGAGTTAAGTACTGCTTCAGTGATGCTGATGGTGGCCAACCGTTATCTTGAGCAACAAGAAAAAAGCCTGACCGATGCAGGGATGAATGAAAGTGCCTTCTGCCCAACGGCGAAAGCTTTAAATGTTGAAGATACGAGACGAGTAAAAGTAAAGTAACCCAATAAGACAGCATGGAATTAGTGTGGATATTAAGATCTAATTTATTGTTTCAGGATGCTGTATAAATAGACAATGTCCTCGATTGTGTTAAGATAAATAAAAATCAACCATCGTTTGAGTAGGAGTTGGTGTATGGCAGCTTATACCGACATTAAAGTAGGCAAATATGAGGATGATATGATTCCTAAACTTGCCATTCATGCTTTTCATGATGCTTTTCAAAAAGCAACCATTCGTTCGTCTGTAGTTTATGCAAAAGCTGAACAGTTGGTTGAACGCGATATTCATGGCAATGAAACTGTTTTACAAGACTTAAGCAGTGCTTATGTCGATGTAGGCGCTTTACCGACACTGACACGTAAAAAGAAACACGCAACCGTATAGATTGATATGCCACCTCGACAACCTAGAATAAGAATGTTTGCAGGGCCGAATGGTTCTGGTAAAAGCACTGTTAAAGATTACCTCTTGCCCCAACATATTGGGGCATATTTAAATGCAGATGAACTGGAACAAAACTTAAGACAGAGTCAACGCATTGATTTATTGCATTATCATCCTTCTTTAAAAGCTTCAGAGTTGGTCACTTTTTTAAAAAGTAAGAAGCGTCCTCAGGCGGGACAGTTCGTGACTTTACTTGCGCATGAACCAATTGTGTTGGATGAGTGGAAGATCGAGTTCAAAACCAATGAAATCGACTCTTATCTCTGTGCACGCATTATTGACTATATCCGGCTTGAGTTTCTGCGCTTAAAAGTCAGTTTTACTTTCGAGACGGTAATGTCACATATCTCTAAAGTTGAGTTTCTCCGAGAAGCGAAACGTCAGGGTTACAAAACCTATCTATATTATGTCTCAACAGTCGATCCACAAATCAATATTGCTCGAGTCAAGTATCGCGTCAGTGTGGGCGGGCATCCTGTTCCAGAGCAGAAAATTATTGAACGTTATTACCGAAGTATGGATCTGCTCATGCAAGCCATAGAGTGCTGTGATCGAGCCTACTTGTTTGATAACTCTTCTGACGGTATACAAGCGTCTTTTCTTGCTGAAATTGAAGCAGCTGAAACCTTAAAAATGAATGCCGCCGTGTCTAAGCTCCCAAGATGGTTTGCAGAACGCGTACTATCAGAATTCCAATAAACTGCTCAGAAAAGAGCCGGTTATTTCATCACTTTTCATGTGTCTACCTGTATGGAAATATATTGAAAAGTCGTGGATGTGTTTTCTAAACCTAGAATAATGATCATGATGTAGAGATGTACCCCTAACTCTATTCAGTTTCTTTAAATGAAAACTATAATGAAATAAAATGAGATAAGTTAAGTATTTCTAATCTAAAAAAGGGATGAATACAAAATCTCTCGGGGATATATTCAAGCTTTTTACGGTATTGTGAAGAATAACTATGTAAAAGAAATACTTTAAGATGTTACCTAAAAGACTAAAAGCTTCGAGAACGAACAGGTCATACCCATTCAAATATCTAAACCCAGATGAAAGGGCCACGTAAACAGTGGTCATAGACATAGCAAGCACTTTTAGGCACAAAGTATGCTTGATTATTTTTTAATTAAATATATTATGAAAACATATATTGTTTTAATGGTGATTGCCAATGCATGATTTTGTGTGGTCTTTTATAGGTGGAATATTACTCGGCATCTCCGCCGTTGGATATTTATATACCAATGGGCGGATTGCGGGAATCAGTGGTCTGGTCTCTCAAGTTGTAAGCTTAAAAGGGATTATAAATACATCTGCACTATGGTTTTTATTGGGCTTGTTCGTTGTTCCGTTTATATACGCAGCTTTTTTTCACCCTAATATTCATATGGAAGCGACACCTTTCATGTTAATTATTGCGGGTGTGTTGGTAGGCTTTGGAACGCGATTAGGTTCTGGATGTACCAGCGGGCATGGTATTTGTGGTATCAGTCGTTTATCCAAACGTTCAATCATCGCTACAATGAGTTTTATGTTCGCAGGCTTTATCACTGTATATGTCATCCGTCATATGCTTGGAGCAATCTAAAATGAAAAACGTTTGGGCATTCATTTGGGGTGGATTATTTTCAATCGGTCTCATGCTTTCAGGAATGTCGAATCCTGCGAAGGTGATTGGTTTTTTAGATATTTTTGGGCAATGGGATGCCAGTCTAGCTTTTGTGATGATGGGGGCGATTGCGATTGCATTTATTCCTTTTCAAAAAGCTGTACGTCAGCCACATCCACAAACCTTTTATGGTGAAGTTATACAACTTCCTAAAAATACGAAAATCGACAGAAAACTGATCTTGGGAAGTCTGCTATTTGGTATAGGCTGGGGAATTGCGGGAATTTGTCCTGCGCCGAGTTTTACTTTGATTGGACTGGGCTATTATCAAGCGATCTATTTTATAATTGCGATGTTCGTCGGTGTGCTGCTACATCGTAAAGTGATGGAGAAAATGCCATGAAGCAAACCGCGCAAGTAAAAGCATTTTTTGATACACAGACCAATACGTTTAGTTATGTAGTGAGCGATCCAGAAACTCAGCGCTGCGCCGTGATTGATAGTGTGTTGGATTATGATGCAGCATCGGCAACGACTAAAACAGAGCAGGCCGATTTAATCATTGCTTATATTCAGAAAAATAGCCTAAGCGTAGACTGGATTTTAGAAACACATGTGCATGCAGATCATTTAAGTGCTGCTCAGTACTTAAAGCAAAAACTAGGTGGAAAAATTGCGATTAGTCATAAGATTGAGATCGTACAACAAACTTTTGGTGAGATTTATCACTTAGATATTAAAAGTTTAAACGCTACGCAGTCATTTGATTATCTTTTTGCAGATCACGAGACATTTTTGATAGGCAACATAAAAGCATATAATATTCCGACACCAGGGCATACACCTGCGTGTCTCAGTTATGTCATTGGTGATGCTGTTTTCGTGGGAGACACGTTGTTTATGCCTGACTATGGGACGGCACGTTGTGATTTTCCAAAGGGGAGTGCGGCGGTTTTATTTGACTCGGTGAAGACTTTGTATACATTGCCAGATCAAACGAGGATGTTTTTATGCCATGACTACTTACCCGAAAGTCGTGATCAATACCAATATGAGACATCGGTTTATTCGCAAAAGCATGAAAACATTCATATCAATACTACAACGGAAAGGGTCGATTTTGTTGAGATGCGAAACCGCCGTGATGCAATGTTAAGCATGCCAAAATTGATATTACCCGCAATTCAAATCAATATGTTTGCAGGCAAGTTCCCTCAACCAGAAGACAATGGTATTTCTTACTTAAAAATTCCGCTGAATTATTTTTAAAACAGAAAAGTAGCAAGACTTAAAGCATTCGGCATCTTTTCACTTGCTTAAAATCTGATCTTAAACAGGCATGTACATCATGCCTTTAAATTTAGCCTAAGTAAGTATTTCACTCAAAATAGCCTAAGCATAATTGAACTTAATCTAAAAAGTCATTTGATTTATTCCCATTAAAAATTCAATATCTATAGAAATCAAATAAAGTAAGTTTCATATGATCCTAAATCATCAATTTCATCAAAATGAGCAGTCAGCTGCAAAAACACTGGTCTTTGTTCACGGTTTATTTGGCAGTTTAAGTAATTTAGGGATGTTGGCTCGGGAGTTTTATTCAAGCCACCATGTATTACAGGTAGATGTACGTAATCATGGACTATCTGCACATTCCAATGTGATGAATTATAAAGTCACGGCAGCTGATCTAATTGAAACTTTAAATGAACTCAATATCGAGCACTTTTCTTTGATCGGGCATTCGATGGGGGGGAAGCTGGTGATGAAAGTGACCGAACTCGCAGGAGATCGACTAGATCAACTGGTGGTATTGGATATTACGCCTATTGCTTATAAAGAAAATCATCATGAGCAAATTTTTAAAGCGCTCATTGCAGTACAAAAAGCAGATATTGAAACACGTCAACAAGCCATAGAAATCATGCGTGAATATATCAAAGAAGAAATGGTGATTCAGTTTCTCTTGAAATCTTTTAGCAAAGGGAAGTGGTTGTTTAATGTAGATGCACTGTATCAGAACTATGCCCAAATTCTGTCATGGGAAAATATAGAAACATGGCATAAGTCTGCATTGTTTATACGTGGTGGAAACTCACCTTATGTAGAAAAGCCAGAATATATAGAAGCTATCCAATCGCAGTTTTCTCAAGCCCAGATTCAGACGGTAGCAGATGCTGGACACTGGTTACATGCAGAGAAAACTGAGCAAGTTCTGCAAATCATTACTCAATATTTGAGTCAGCCTTCAACCTGATTAACTCAAATTCGCAGCTGAAAGTTGTCCTTCAGAGGTCAGCTTTTCAGCCATTTCCGCAGTTTTCTTTAAATTCGGCATTCGAAATTCGGTATGGCCATAGTCTTGGATCGACTTCCAACGCCCGCCCCAAGTTAAACCTACAGATTCTGCAACTTCACCATAGAGCTGATAGCCACGCATCGCCCATGGATCTCGTTCAGAAATAACGACTTTTCCATCCCGCTTAAATGCGACATCCGCCGCCAATCCAAATTGGTGGTAACTCTGATAACCACGCGCCAACGTCGTATTTTTATTGCTGGCTAAAGAGTTCTGACGTTGCGGGCTACGGTAGCCTTCCAGTAAAACGAGTTCATATCCATGCTGCTCACGCATTATTTTAAATACCATCAGTAGACGTTGTTTATAGCGTGGGTTCATTTTGTGCCACTTACGGTCAGCCGTTGCTAAATTGTCATGTGAATGAGTTGAATGTACATCCTGAATACTTGGATCGTAACTCAAAGCACTGGCTTGAATAGAATTATTATTAAGATCCGCTTGCTCAAGCATACTTGCTTCAACTATGGCCGCAGCAACTAAGGATTCTTCGATCTCTGGTGGCGGAGACAAAATTTGTCCATCAAGTAGGGCATAAATTTGTGGATCCGATTGTCTTAAATAATCCGCTTCGATTTTAGTGGGCGTGACGGGGCTGGTAAAAGCAAACATTAAGATGCTGGCAAATAGAAATATACCCGCAACCAATATCCACCACTGTTGAATATGCCAATGTGATTGCAATTGCTCAGGCGCAGCAGCATGATTTATATGCTGTGCAAAATGACGAGCGGATTGAAATCTTTGTTTTCCTTGAGGAATTAACCCGACAAAAAAGCCTGCTAATTTTGCTCTAAGTTCATAGGACAGTGCTAAACCTAGCCCTAGTGCCAGGATTAGAAAAAGCGAAAAAAGAGCATAAATCATAATCTGATAGTAGCTGGCATTGGGGCTTCGACGGTACGAGTTGTAATCTTGGTTTGTACACTGCCTGTGGGGGATTCTTCGGATTTTTCCACTGCGTGTTCTGCTTTGGTTACTTTGTCGTGATTTTTATCTTTCGGTGTAGCCGAACTTTGCGTTGACGAGTTTTGTTTCTTATTTTCTTTTGGTAAGGGCTGCGGACTAGCACTCTTCATAGATGGTGCAGTAACTGTTTCAGCTGGACGAAGAAAAGCTCTACTTAATTCATCTTCTTTGGGTTGAGGAAAATCAGCAGGCGGCTCAGTTACATTTGATGGTTGAACACTTTTAGAAGGGACGACTTTAGTCGCTTCAAAAATAGCTTCTGGTTCCTGAGTCGGGGCTTCATTATCGACTGAGGGTTCAGTGACATCGACGCTAGAACTTTGACTAACCTGTATTAAATCATTTTTTTGTTGTGTAAAAAAGTAAGTAAAACCAAGAGTAGCCATTAATAAGACACCACTCAAAAAACCACCAAACGCATAGAGCATAGGTGAAATATTTTTCTTTTTTGTAGACGTCAAAATTTTGACTGAAGTCCGTTTTTCATGAGCCATGGAATTAGTTCTTAGGGTAAATGAATAGTAATATGTGCCTGTTCTGTTGGCGTAGAAATGACATTTTCATATGTGGCTAAAGAATTCGTACTTTGCTTTGATAACATATAGCGTAAGCCCGCAAAGGATAAGAGAGCGAATACGATTAGAAAAAGTAAAATCCAGTAAAAAGGAAGTTCACGGTGAATCATGTGTTTAATTTGATCGGGGAGCGATGCAAAAGGAGAAAAGGCTGCCTTTTTTCCCTTCAAATAGTCAATTTCATCGCCCACACGTGCGACCAAATGGTTTAAATTTTCTATAGACTCAATACGATATCTACCATGAAAACCTAGAAGCATGCAGTAATGATAAACTTCAAGTGCGGCTAATCGACTATTTCCTTTACGGCGTAACTCTTCTAAAATTTCGAAAAAACGATAACCCGCAAGTTGCGAGCCGAATAAACTAAGCTGTAAGGGACTGATTAACCAACTATTTTGTAGCTCGAAAAATTGTGCATCTTGCTGAGTCACAATGGTTTCATCTAATAATGCACAGTAAGCATATTTAGCATCTTGAATGTCATCTGATGAAAATTGTAATTTTCGGGCTTGGTTTTCAAAACGGTTGAGTAGGGCAATGATTTTTTCGCGAAATTCTGTCGAACTACTTGGTATATATTTGTTTTTTAATAAAAATACAATATAAAAACCATCATGGAGTAAGTCGACCAAGTTGTTTGTACTGGTGACTTTGGCGGTCATGGGCTGAGTAATTGAACCAGTTCCAATTTGTCCATCATCAAAAAGTGAAGGGGCATTATTCATGATTCATTTCCTTAGCCATTCATCACAGCAATCAATTCAACAGCAATATCTTGGAAACCTGCCGGAATATAAATACAAATCGACTCGGCATCCAACATACGTTGGTATAAGTCATTATTTGGTTCAATTTCAAAGTAACTCACACCAGATCGCACTGGAATAGCGGTTGGAACCTGCATTAAATGATGCAAAGGAACTGCAGGTAGTGCGGCGATGACGCGTTGTTCAACATCTACGGTATTGCCCACTTTAAAGCGTAACGGAACCAATTGAATTAGTTCGTGACTTTGCATCATGCTGCTAGAAACAGCCAAGTAAAGTCTTGAATCTCGGGTAATTTTATCTGACTCTAAACTGCCTAACCAATAAGATGGTCGCGTTTCTTTCAATTGAATACTGATATATCGGTTTGAAATAATCGTATCTAATAACTCACGTAGAATGACATCGAGCTGACTAAAACTTTCTTGTAAATTATGATGTTGATAGCGAGGTAAATGATCAACTTCATGAGCTGTTGAAAAAGTCAGCAATGAGCCAGTCAAACGTAATAATTCAAAGAATAGCCGCTCTGGATGGATATGCGGGTATTGCAATAAATGATTCAACGTCGCGTGTGCTGTGTTGAGAGCATTAACCAGCCAAAATGACACAATGTCCCCAGAGCGAAACTCAATCAGCTTTTGCTCATTTTCCCGATTATTACTTTGAATGGTTTTAATTTTCGCTTTAATGACATTTAAACTGCGTTTCAAACTCGAGATAAGATTTTCAGAAGATTCAATATGCAAGATAGGCGGAATAAAATGACGATCAAATTCAAATTGACCTGAGCTTTGACGTTTAATTTTTGCTAAAGCTAAATACAAAAAGCCATCAAGCTCTTGATTCGGTTCTGCGTTGACCTCTAACAAGCGAAACTCTGCACGGCGGCGCAATAAGGTGATATCTGCTGCAGTTGCATCTGTAAATAAATCATGAGTTGAGGTTAGATAAGAATGATAGCGACCGAACTGTGCACTATTTTCAGCGGTCACATTTTTCTTATTGGCTTGTACAATAGGCAAAGCCAAATAAACCAAGATTTCGCCACGTAAATTCAGTTCATCTAATAACACTGGCTCTGGCAATAAATCACGTGTCGGCGCCTGATAGATTTCGCCATCTTGCCAAATCATACTAATACTTTCGAGTGCCAAGATATGTGTGTGTAACTGGGTCTCATCAAATTGAATATTTTGAATGCCATAGGCAAATGGAATTGTGGAACGAATGGTATGATTCAGACGTTGTTCATGATACGCATCTTGTAATTGAAAATGTTGAGGACGTAAAAATAGACCTTCACCCCAAAGTATTTTTTCTGCTTTAAACATTTAGATTACCAATCGTTTGATTCATTTGCTTGTTGCACGCCCAGTAGTTCTTGGACGTTATGCAGTGGATTTTCGTTTTTAATGACTTGATTTAACCACTCATGTAGTGGCATCTGACTCCACTTGATGGTTTTCTGTAACATATAGCTTACGGGACTATGCGGTTCATTGGCTTGGAAATAGTCAGAAATTTCTTGTAATACCCGCATGGCTTGTTCACGGTTTGCTAAGTGATTTTGCGGTTGAACCTGAAAGCCTTTGGATGGATGGACGGTGTTCATGTCAATCTCTTGTTCTTTGTGCTGAGTAAATGAAAGTGCCTGTGTTGTTATCGTTGCGGCAGCAGAAGACTCAGATGTTTGTGTCGCCATTACAGGTTGGGTAAAAACATCGGTTTTATAGAGCTTTTTTAAACTTGTGTGGATGTTTTCAAGCTGAGTATCAATAGTAGCAAAGCTTGGTGCATCTAAGCCCATTAAGGTATCTAACATACTTTTCAAAATTGACCATTCAGCGAGAATTGCCGAAAAGTGTTGATAGTTCTGATATTGAAATGATTTTGATGTGTTGAACAAGCTCTGCTCAAACTGTTCCAAAATCTGAGAGCTATTGGCATCATCCGTATAACTTTCTACTTGTTTCAACAAATGGTTTTTTTGTCTCAGTAAGGCTTCATAATCACTGAGTGAAAATGCAGGAACATTCACGATAGCGACTTGTTTAATCAGTGGAATCAAATGATTAATTGAACCTTGTAATAAACCTAGACGTTGATCTAAATCTTCTTCTTCAATTTCAGGATGGAGTTGTGTCCAATATTCATTTAGTGTCCGGTGCATAAGCTCTAGCGCTTTTGCGGTGCCTTCGAATCCGTATAAATTTGACCACGCTTCAAGTAACCAGCCCAATAAGCGTAAATCCTTCGATTTTCCAATGAGAAGCTCGATAGATTTTTGTTCAACGAAATGCCAGTCTGCTTGCTTAGGTTCAGCGACCCAGTCGCCTTGATCGAGTAGTGGATCATCCTGAGTTTTTGCAATTTTGATAGCGTGGAATTCATTGGAAAAAGACAAGTCTTGTCCACATGGTTGATCGCTTGAGATAGGAGACAATAAAGGCTCGATTTCTAAGCTCATAATTTTACACTCTATATTCTATTAAACTTGATTCGCTTTATTTTTAGCAGGATGTCGTTTCTTTTTAGTCGTGGTCTTTTCGACAGGGTCTAAAACATACGTAATTTCATCATCTTTGACATCAATCTGAATGACTTTAGGCAAATTGTCTACTGCCAAAGCCATCAATATTTCTGTGGCTAAAGCAGGCAATATACTGGCATTCAAAATGTGATCAACATTTCGTGCACCGCTATCGACTTCCGTGCAGCGACTTAATAACAGTTCTACCAATTCCTCTGAATATTGAACTTTGGTTTGGTACTGCTTCTCAAGGCGAGAGGTTATTTTCTTGATTTTATGATGGATAATTTGAATCAGTAAATCATCATGCAGTGGGAAATAGGGAACGATACGCATGCGCCCTAAAAAAGCAGGTTTAAATTGTTTATATAAACTTGGTTTTAACTGCTCTGCTAAGGTTTCCGCGGTTGGCCATGTATCAATCGGTTGATTCAAACACGCCTGCATAATGGCATTCGAACCTACATTCGAGGTCAAAATAATGGTGGTATTCTTAAAGTCGATGATTCGGCCTTCACCATCCTCAAGCGTACCTTTGTCAAAAACTTGGTAAAAGAGTTCTTGAACATCGTTGTGTGCTTTTTCAATTTCATCTAATAAAACCACACTATAAGGATTGCGACGAACTGCTTCAGTCAGCACACCACCTTGACCATATCCCACATATCCAGGTGGAGCACCTTTTAAAGAAGAAACGGTATGTGCTTCTTGATATTCAGACATATTAATGGTGATCAGGTGGGATTCTCCACCATAAAGCTCACTCGCCAGCGCAAGTGCGGTTTCGGTTTTACCGACGCCACTTGGCCCTACCAACATGAATACGCCTTGCGGTTTATTGGGATCATCCAATTTTGCTTTAGATATTTTAATTCCCTGAACCAGTTGATGTAGGGCAGAGTCTTGCCCCATAACACGCTCGGCCAGTTTGCTTTCTAGGCTGAGAATCTGTTTTATTTCATCGTTCACCATATTGCCAACAGGAATACCGGTCCAGTCCGAAATAATTTCATTAATGATTTGTGCATTAACGCGCTCAAACACTAAGGGATTCTGACCTTGTATATTGCTTAATTCTTCACGAAGCGCAGCAATCTCTTCTTGAGCGTTGTGAGCCGTTGTATCTTGTTGGAGTTGTTTTATCTGTTCAACAAACATTCTTTCTTTTTGCCACTGCGTTTGAGTGTGTTCAATTTCACATTCAAACTGCGCTAGTTTTTGCTTTAGATTGTGCAAGCGCTCATGATGAATCGGTAAATTTTTATGTTCATTTTCTAAAATCTCATATTCAAGTTTGAGATTATGTTGTTGAGCAAGTATCTGATCTAACTTTACAGGTTGTGCATTCTGAGTGAGTGCTACACGCGCTGCGGCTGTATCCAGCACACTAATTGCTTTGTCTGGGAGTTGACGACCACTAATATAGCGATGTGAAGAGTGTACGGCTGTGACGATGGCTTCATCATCAATATTTAAATTAAAATGATTGGCCATGACTGGTAGCATGGCACGTAACATATCGATGGCGACATCTTCGGTTGGTTCTTCAACTTTAACGACTTGAAAGCGTCGACTGAGCGCTGCATCTTTCTCAAAATATTGTTTATATTCAGCCCATGTGGTTGCTGCAATGGTACGTAACTCACCACGAGCCAGTGCGGGTTTTAATAGATTGGCAGCATCATTTTGGCCTGCTTGACCTCCAGCACCAATCAAAGTATGTGCTTCATCAATAAATAAAATTATAGGATGAGTGGCAGACTGAACCTCTTGAATCACTTGTTTCAGGCGATTTTCAAATTCACCTTTTACACTGGCACCTGCTTGTAATAGTCCCATATCAAGCGTATGCAGCTGAACATTTTTTAAAGCATCAGGCACTTGGTTGTTCACAATTTTTAATGCCAAACCTTCAACGACAGCCGTTTTTCCTACACCCGGCTCACCAGTTAAAATGGGGTTATTTTGGCGTCGACGCATCAAGATATCGAGCATTAAACGTATTTCAAACTCACGACCAATAACAGGGTCGATAAGGCCACTTTGTGCCTTTTGGGTTAGGTTAATTGTATATTGATCAAGTGCTGGCGTTTTGTTTTTAGCCAAATGCTGTGCAGGCTCAGTGCTTTCACTTGGCGCTGTTTCCTGTAAAACGTCTTGTTCGATACTGTTTGAGCATAGGTCTAAAAATTTATGCTTCATTGTATCGATCGGGAACAGTTCAAATTGGCTCGAAGCGCGTAATGCCATTTGATGCAAATCTGGTGCTGTTAAAAGTGCTACCAAAATATGACCTGTTCGAATGACAGGATTTTGTTCGGCTGAAGCAAGTAACCACGCTTGCTCCAATAAACGAATAATGGATTGAGCAAATATCGGGGTACGGGTATTTCCTTTAGGTAACTGGGAAAGACTGAGTTGCAAATCCTTAACTAAGAAATCATGGGAAATTTTATATTTTTCAACTAATAAGTGGAGATCATTTGGCTCTTGTTGTTCTAATAATTCAAGAAAAAAATGCTCAATTTCGATTTCATAATTTTGTTGATTAATACAACTATTTGCAGACTTCTCTAGAGCAACACGCGCATGATTAGATAGCTTCTTAATTAATATTTTAAGGTTATTCATATGTAACTCAGTCATGCTTTATAGCAAAGTTTTTACAAGACAAATATGCCAATGGCTATCTGTGTTTTTAGTGTAAATATAAAATTATTTATAAATTAGCATTTTACAAGCCATTATAAATGCTATTTGGCGGGTATTTTATATATATGCCATCATAATACACAAATGAAATTTAGATAAAAAAGAAGATATATTACAAAAAGCAAACACAGTTACTTTTGAGTAACATTTTTTCCCTTGACTTTAGGTGCCATATTTTTGTTAAATCCAAGCGCATTATATAAGCAGAAAGTATTTACCTAGGGTGTGTATATTTTAAATCGAAGTTACTGATAATAATTTTAATTTTTATTCATAAAGGTTTGAGGCAAGTTTTGAAAAAATATTATTTAATTTTACCTACATTCGTTTTATTAACGGCGACACCATTTGCTTTTGCAGCGGTAGAAGAGGGTATTAGTTTAAAAAATAAGTGTATTAAAAATTACCCATTGGTAAATGGTGAAACTGATCACGATTTACTAAATTTATATGCACAGATTTGCGATAGTAAAAATAAAAAAAATGATGAGCTAAAAAATAAATTATTGGTTCAAGCTGCTAGTCGATATCAAGAACTTGGGAAAAGTTATAAAGCACTTCAACTGGTTGAAGAGTTAAATGCGCGAAATATTAATCATACATCATTAACAGATACTCGGTTTTTAGCTGGCGTTTCGATTGCAAATACGGCGTTAAACCATATGCGTCAAGAAGAAATGCGCTATTTATCTACAGATTTAACCTATCCGCCTGCCAAAGAGCTGTCTAATCTCGTTCGTAATTCTTTGCCTGCGCCAGATACGAGTGATGCAAAGGCTGTGGTGATCAAAGCACCAAAGAAAACCACGCGTAAGACTGCGAGTTCAACCAAACAAACCACTAAGAAAACAACGGCTCAGGTGGCAAAACCCAAAAAAGTTGAGAAAGTACAATCAACAGAAGTGGCGAGCAAACCGAATACAAATCCCTTCAATTCACTTTAAAAACTTTCATTTTTGAAATAATAAAAAACAGGATTTTCATATGGCTAAACGTGAAAGCGTCCAAAAAAAGTTACAGCGTATTCGACCACCTCGGGTACAACTGACTTATGATGTTGAAGTTGGTGATGCTAAAGAAATTAAGGAATTACCATTTGTTGTTGGTGTTTTAGGTGATTTCTCAGCGGCATCTGAAATAGAAAAAACCAAGCTCAAAGACAAAAAATTTATTAATGTTGATTTGGAAAACATTGATGAAGTCATGGAGTCTTTAGCACCACGTGCAGCCTATCAAGTTGAAAATACATTGACTGAAGAAGGTGGACGTATGTCTGTTGATTTGACGTTTAAGTCGATGGAAGATTTTCGTCCTGAAAATGTGGTTCAGCAAGTGGATCCATTGAGAAAATTAGTGGAAGCTCGTGAACGTTTAACTGATTTGCGTAACAAAATTTCGAATAATGAGCGCTTAGAAGATCTACTTGATCAAGTTCTGCAAAATACAGATCAAGTACGCAAAATGAGTGTGGAGGCTGAAAATGAATAATGCCCAATCCGCTGCAGTTGCTCAAGATACTACTGAAGAATTTACGCTTTTAGATTCAATTGTTGAACGTAGTCGAATTGCTCGAAATGAAGAAGAGCATGATCGAGCGAAAAGTTTAATTGGCGAACTTGCTAAAGAAGTGATGGCGGGGACGATTACTGTTTCAGAAAATATGACATTATCGATTGATAAGCGTATTGCTGAAATTGATGCGCTCATTTCGACGCAGCTCAGTAAAATTATCCATGATGAACAATTTCAAAAAATTGAATCGACATGGCGCGGTTTATATTACTTTTGCCAAGAAACGCCATCTAATCCATTGATTAAGATTCGTATGTTGAATACAACGAAGAAAGAATTAATCAAGGATTTTCAAGGCGCAACGGACTTTGATCAAAGTACATTGTTTAAAAAGATCTATGAAGAAGAATATGGGTCATTTGGTGGTGCGCCATATGCCACATTAATTGGCGATTTTGAGTTTGATCGTACACCTTCAGACATGTATTTGCTGGAACAAATTTCACATGTTGCTGCAGCTGCACATGCACCTTTTATTTCTGCAGCAGATGCCAACATCCTCGGATTGGAATCCTTTACAGATATTGACCGTCCGCGTGAAGTATCCAAAATTTTTGAAACCGCTGAATATGTCCAGTGGCGTTCTTTCCGAGAAAGTGATGATGCGCGCTATGTTGCATTAACAATGCCACGTGTATTGGGGCGTCTGCCTTATCACCCTAAGGAAGGTACGGTGACTGAAGGCTTTAACTTTGTGGAAGAAGTCTCTGGGCAAAATCATGATGAATATTTATGGATGAATGCAGCCTATGCTTTTGGCACGCGTTTGACTAATGCTTTTGATATGCATGGTTGGTGTGCTGCCATTCGTGGTGTTGAAGGTGGTGGTTTAGTAGAGGGATTACCTGTTCATACCTTTAAAACCAGTGATGGTGAAGTGGTCTTTAAATGTCCAACTGAAATTGCCATCACTGATCGTCGTGAAAAAGAGCTCAGTGATCTTGGCTTTATTCCTTTAGTACACTGTAAAAATACAGATTACGCAGCATTTTTTGGTGCGCAATCGACACAGAAACCTAAAAAGTATAATAGTGATTCTGCCAATGCAAACTCGGCTTTATCTAGCCAAATTCAGTACATTATGGCCGTTTCACGTATTGCACATTATTTAAAAGCCATGATGCGCGATAAAGTCGGAAGCTTTGCTTCGGCTGGAAACATTGAAACATTTTTAAATGAGTGGTTAGCTCAATATATTTTGCTTGATGACGGTGCTTCACAAGAGGCGAAAGCGCAATACCCGTTGCGTGAAGCATCTGTCAAAGTTGTAGAGAACCCAGCACAACCGGGGCACTACAAATCTGTGGTTTTCTTAAGACCACATTTCCAGTTGGATGAGTTGTCAGTATCACTGCGACTTGTTACTGAGTTACCTCAGTCCTCAAACTAATTTGAGTGCCAACACATAATAACTTTAGAATAGGAAAAGATTACAAATGAAAGACATATACGTACAGTTCAGAGGTAAATATAAGGTCGATGGCGAGTCACGTGATACAGAGCACCAAGGCTGGTTAGAGGTGAACTCTTGGTCACACAATATTCGTCAGCCAAAGTCTGCAACATCATCAAGTGTTGGTGGCCATACTGCGGAACGTGTTGAACATTCAGATATGTTGTTTGTTAAAGATTTGGATGCAACCAGTCCAAAACTTTGGGAAGCATGTTCAGCGGGTTATACCTTTGATGAAGTGCAAATTGATTTTTATCGTGCAAATGGCGATAAGCGCATCAAGTATCTACAAATTAAATTGAAGCATGTTTTGGTTTCAAGTGTTACACCAACAGTAAGTGAAGAAGGTGTTCCACTTGAAGGATTTGGTTTGAAATATGCTGCTGTGGAATGGACGTATAACCAGCAAGATATTAATGGCACACAAAAAGGTGCTGTGACCAAGAAATGGTCTCTATCAAACAATACTGCATCATACGCTGCATAAAAATAACTGAAAAAATAAAGGCTAACCAACGTTGGCCTTTATTTATGCGAGATGATTTTAATCAACATGAATCTAGATCAGCTTTATCCCTATGGGTTTAGAAAAACGCTATTTGACCGGTTACTACCGACAACTGAAGAAGATCGATTGGGGATGTCTCTTCAGGAGCTACGTGAATCCGTCGCGACCGACTTAGAAGATTTGTTGAACAGTCGTATGGCCAATTTTAATGATTCAATTGATGCTTTTCCGTTGGTAAAAAAGTCCATTGTTCAATTTGGAATCATTGATTTTGTTGGATTATCGACTGCGAATCCGACCGATCGCGATAAAATTTGCCAGTCGATTGCAGCGTCTATTACTGCACATGAGCCGAGACTGAAACAAATCAAAGTCGAAATGTTGCTTGATGGACAGAATATGGGGGCGTTGTGTTTGAGTATTCAAGCCTATTTAAATATTCATCCTTTATATGAACCCGTGATTTTTGATGCTTTGCTCAAACCGACAACACAACAATATGTTATTTCTGCAAGAGCTTAATGGGGCTGATTTGTGATTGAAGAATTATTACCGTACTACGAAAAACAATTACAAGAATTTGGGCAGCAGTCCCGTGAGTTTTCGCAAAAATATCCAAAAATCGCTCAGCGTTTATCCTTAAACCAAGAGCAAGTAGATGATCCACATATAGAACGCTTAATTCAGTCCTTTTCTTTAATTGCAGCAAGAATCGATAAGAAACTGGCGGACAGTTACGACATCTTTACTCGGTCTTTGTTTGAGGTGATGTTCCCTCAATACCTCAAACCATTTCCTGCATGTACTGTGGTCAGTTTTGAAGACCTAAATAAGTGTAAACAATTAACTGAAGCTCATCTTATTCCTAAAAATACTGCAATAAAATCAAGAAGTTTTAAAGGTGTACAGTGTGAATTTAGCACCACACAAGAACTAAAGTTATTACCCATTGAACTTAGTCATCTCAATTTTAAAACGAATCCTAGTGCGCATATGCATTTAAATCAAAATGCAACGCTTAGCTTAGGATTTAATATTTTTAATCAGGCACATCGAATTTTAGAAAAAGAAAATTTGCCTATTTATTTGGATGCGATATCCAATTTTCCACTACAAGTTTTGGATGCTGTGTTCCAGTCGAGTACAGGATTTTCATTAAAGGTTGGTCATCGCGTCATCGACATCCCAAATCCGTTTAGTATCATGGGTTTTGCTGAAACTGAAAGTCTGTTGCCCTTGGATCAACATACACATCATGCATACCGGCTGTTGATGGAATATTTCTGTTTTTCTGAAAAATTTAATTTCCTCAATATGAACTTAGGTTTGTTAAAATATTTAGAAAAAGAGCAAAATCAGTTTGAAATTTTGATTCATCTTAAATTAAATTTAAATGATCAGGTGAATATTCGAAATTATTCCGAGTTGAATATCGCAAACTTTAAATTATATGTAGTACCAGTTATCAATTTATTTAAAAAACAGGCTGAACCTCAAAAAATTAATCATCAACAACTCGAATATCCTTTAATTACCGATGCTCATCATCCTGAGTTTTATCAAACTTATTCGATTACTAAAATGCAAATGATTCGTGAAAAGTCGAATAAAGATCAAACTACTTTTGACATTTATCCATTCTTTGCGATGAGTCATTATCAAAAGGATGAGACTCAGTTTTTTTATAGTTTGAATTCGGCTCAGCTACAAAATAAATATGTTGAAACAGGTTATAGTATTATTTCAAAACATTTATCGCCTGAAACAACCAAATCTGATTTTATCAGTACGCAATTATTATGCTCCAATCGTGATTTACCCCATGAGGCATTGAGCCAAGCCAACAATATATTAAATTTGAATGATAGTAGTCTGGCACGGCGAGCTGTGGTTTTAAAAAGACCGAATAAACCCTATTACTTTGAACAAAATAAAAAAGAGCAATGGCGGATCATTTCGCATTTATCATTAAATACTTTATCTCTCACCAAGGGAGATGCTTTAAGCCATATTCAGGAATTGCTTGAACTGTATAACCTGCCTCAGCTCAAAGAAAACCACCTTATTATTAATGCGATTCAGTCGGTTAATTTTGAATTAAAGCAAAAGATGGTGGATGCAAGACCATTTCCACTCTTTATACGAGGGCTGAAAGTAAATCTAGGTATTGATTCGAAAGTGTTTCGAGGACATAGCTTATATATTTTTAGTCAGTTGTTGTCGCATGTCTTTAATCTAAAAGTCCAGATGAACAGTTTTGTCGATGTTGTTATTTCAGATGCTCAATCTCAACAGGAGTTATACCAATGCGTGCAGAACGTTGGTGGCAAAACACTTCTATAGTTGACGTACTGGTTAAACAACCGAACGCTTTTGAATTTATTCAGGCCACGCGATTATTACGTCATGCTGAAGCTCCCCATACTCAAAAAGAAGGGGATTGGGCAAAGCAGTTTAAGTTTCATAGTTCACTGAATCTCAATTTTCCGAATGCAGAAATTGAGAGTTTGACCCTTGACGAAGAAAAAATTCACTTAACCAACTTAATGATTGGTTTAACTGGGATTCAGGGTACCTTACCGTATAGCTATACCAATAAGATTAAACAAAGTGCGCGTATACAACGGAATGAAACACTTCATTTTTTAGGTTTATTTAATCACAAGCTCACGGCGCAATATGTGGATGCATCTTTAGCTTACCATTTACCGATTCGCTATGAGATTGAGCAAGAAAACCATTACCTCGATATTTTACATGCACTGAATGGCTATGTGAGTGCGCAACATGAGCAGCAGGATTTAGATGATTATTTTGCCGAATTCGCTGGGTTAATGCAGGGGCAAAATAATACAGCACATGCGCTAAAAACCATGCTGAGCTGTGTGTTTAAGCAACCCTTTAAGATTAAAGAATTTGTTGAAGAGATCTTTCATTTGTCCCCTGAACAGAGAAGCACACTGGGGGGCAATAATCAATTGGGTATTAATACCTTTTGTGGAGAAAATATCCGTCAAATAGATGGAAAAATTGAAATAGAAGTTGGCCCGGTTCCATACACCGAGTATTTAAAATTTTTACCCGATCAAGCTGAGAGTATAAAACTCAAACGATTACTCGCGAGCTGGCTCAGTCCAACGCTTGGGGTAGATTTAAGAATCATCCTGAGGAAAGAGGATATTCAACCGATTCAGCTGAGTTCAACGATGACCATTGGTTTATCACAAGGCGCTTTTTTAATGCCGATGCCGACCGAACACAATCACGAAACCTGTTATACATTGATGGGGATGGGACATGCTTAAGCTCTTTATTGGTACTTTGAGCAGCTTATTGTTGTTTGTCGCAGGAATCGTCATTTTTTACTGGCGTGATATTCAGTATGACCCAACTGGGGCAGACCTGCTTAATTATTTACTTCTATTTCCATTGATTCTGTGCGTGATTTTATGGTCTCCTATATTTATTTATCATGGCATTAAAGTTTACCAAAAGCGCAAAGAGCAGCAAAAACAAGCACAAGTAGAACAACATCAGGATGATGAGAACCAACAGGCTGAAGCTGTTGAAGTTCAGTGGTTAAACCTGAATATTTATTCTTCGTCTGCATATAGTGCCTTTGGGGAAAATGACGAGATTCTTGACGAGATTAAAAAATTTAAAAGCCCAGAGCTCGATACGCAATTACAAAATGCCTATGGCTTACCGATGCTGTCTTATCGCATACATGCACTAGACCATGTCATTACAAATCAGGATGATGATGAAGTCGTTGATCATCCACGCCATATGCGAATCCAAGCCCTGATCGAGCATCAACTAGAGCAACATGCAGAAACATTGTGGCAAATCTCACAGCATTTAAAGCAATCTGCCTTATTTTATGATAGTGAATTGGCCTATGAGTATCGTATGCATCCAGCATGGATCGATCCTACGAGTGAATATGATAGCAATGAACCAGAGGAACAACCTGATGTGCAGCAGGTTGCTAAATTAAACCGTATCAATATACATATGCTGCTGCCTGAATCGATGTTACATGTTTGGAATGAAGAACAAAGTAGTGGTGTCGTACAGGATTATTTAAGTTCACTGGGCGTGATTACGCAGCAAATTCATCTTGAGCACCATTATTTCAGTCAAGAAACAGCCTATAAAGATTGGATGCTGCTATTGGAACAAATTTCTCAGCAGTCAGAGGAAATCACATTCATCCTGAATGTAGATTCTGAAATTGACCAAGAATTGCTCGATGAAAAAACATGGTTAACCGATCATTACTTGCCTGCTGAATATGCCTCTAGTTGGTGCTTAGCATCATCTTCTTTAGCATTACTTGATATCAAACCTTTAAAACAACTCAAGATTGCACTAAACGAGGCCAATCTTGGCAATCATTTTGCATCCCCACCGATGAAGCAATTAGAACAATTTAAAGATATTCAGCCTTTTGTGCTGATGCTCGATGATATTACAGACATTCAAACCATGAAAAAACTTAACCAAATTTTCGATCGAAGTGGGATTGAATCGCATCACTTCATTCATACCAAACAAAGCTTTGGACATACGCAGCATTTAGCCAAAGTATTTGGATTTATGTTGAGTATGCATTTGCCTGATGAGCTGATGGCGATGATTTATAGCACTGATCAATTGTCTACACATTGTTTTCTACATGCGTGTGAAGACAGTAATATCTCTGTAGAACCAACCATTTAAATTAAAAAAGAATAAGAGAGTATTGTGAATTCTTTATTTTATAACGTCTTAGGTTATGTTTGGCAGTATGTGAGCAACCCTAAAGCCATTATGGCTATATCGGGTTTTGTCGCACTAATGGCCATGTATAACGTCATTCCAGCCAAAATCTTTTGGCCTTTAATGATTTGTTATGTATTCGGGTTGATGCTGTGGGGAATTTATTTACTCATTGTAAGTCGTCGTCATGCAGCACAAGGTGAAAAACTTGCCGATGCTATTGCACATGATACCAATGCGGAATATGGCAAACAAAAAAATAAAGATGAACTTAATTTGATTCAGCAACAAATGAAAGAATCTATTCAGTTGATTCGAAAATCAAAACTGGGGGATAAAAAGGGCAATGCTGCACTCTACGAGTTGCCATGGTATATGGTAATTGGTAATCCTGCTGCAGGTAAAAGTTCGGCCATTTATAATTCGGGTTTAAAGTTTCCTTTTGAAGAAACTCATCAAAAATCAGTTTCTGCTGGACTCAGCGGAACACGTCAATGTGATTGGTTTTTTTCAACAGAAGGCGTGTTATTAGATACTGCGGGTCGTTATTCCGTTTATGCGGAAGATCATTTTGAATGGTTAGGTTTTTTAAATATCTTGAAAAAAAACCGCTCAAAAGCACCAATCAATGGCTTGATCGTGATTGTCAGTATTGCTGAGTTAGTGAGTAACAGTCCAGAAAAGTCGATCAAACTGGCAAAGAATTTACGTGCACGGATTCAAGACCTCACTGAGCGCTTAGAGGTTTTTTCGCCTGTTTATTTGGTCTTCTCTAAAATGGATCTGATTGCAGGTTTTACAGAGTTTTTTGAATGCTATGAAGTCGGTGAGTTTGATCAGGTTTGGGGGGCAACACTGCCTTATACAACCGATGGGGCCAATAATGCTGTTGAACTGTTTGAAAAACACTATTCAATTTTATATGACGGTTTAAAAGGTGTCAGTACGACACATCTCAGCCGCCGACATTCTCAGAATATTTCTCCAAGTGTCATGACATTTCCTTTAGAGTTTAAGAGCTTAAAGCCTGCGTTAAAGACATTTATTGGCACGCTGTTTGAAGATAACCCTTATCAATTTAAACCTGTTTTCCGTGGCTTTTATTTCACCAGTGCACTGCAAGAAGGCATTATTGAAAGTCCAATGACCGAGCAAATTGCTCAAGACTTTTTATTGCAAAAAGGTTTAGACAATGAAAATGGCATTCCAACGCGCTCAGTTTCGCAAAACCATGGCTATTTTTTAAAAGGTTTATTTTCAGACATTATTCTGAAAGACAAGAACCTCGTTAAACAGCATATTAACCCTAGCCGAAAGCGTCAGCGTTATATTGCCTTTGTTGCCGCTTTATTTGGTGTAGCTATTATTCTAAGTCTATGGGTGTGGTCTTATCGGAATAATCAACAATTGATTGCAGACGTACAAGCCGATTTAGACAAAGTCGTTTTACTTGAAAAGCAATCGGGTCAAGAGTTGTCTACACAACTGAGTGCACTCTTGATTTTACAGGAACGTATGCAGCAGTTGGACCAATTTGAAGAAGATCGTCCTTTAAAGCTGGGTTTTGGTCTATATCAGGGAGATGAGCTGCAGGAGAAGCTAAAAACAGAATATTTAAAGGGGGTTGAGCAAATCGTCTTGATTCCAACACAACAAAATATTGCCCAATATCTACAGCGGGTGAAAAGCAATGAAGAAAAATTGCGCACGAACCATGCAAATGTAGAGCTGACACCTGTTGCAAAAACACAGCAATATTTAGAGCCTAATGATGCAAATCCACAAGATGCATACAATGCTTTAAAAGCCTATTTAATGATGGGTAATACTCAATATATGGATGCAAGCCATTTAAGTGATCAAGTCACACGTTTCTGGCGTTCATGGTTGGATAATAATCGTGGTCAAATGCCACGTGGAGAAATGATCCAAAAGGCAGAGCAAATTTTGTCGTATAGCATGACTTTAGCTGGCGATCCTAAATTTCCTGTACTCAGCTCAGACAGCTTGGTGGTGGATCAAACGCGTCAAGTTCTCTTGTCTGTTGTTCGTGGAATGCCTGCACGAGACCGTGTTTATAATGAATTAAAAATGCGTGCGGCTGTCCGTTATCCAGCATTAACCATAAAGCAAATGCTTGGCGATGCCAATCAAAATGCAATCTTAGGGAGTTATGCCTTACCAGGTATGTTTACACATGCTGCATGGTCAGAATATGTTGAACAAGCCATCGATGAAGTTGCAAAACGACCTACGGATACCAAAGACTGGGTACTCAACAGCACACAGTCGGATGACTTATCATTTAGTGGTAGCCCAGATCAAATCCGTAAACAGCTCACAGAACTCTATAAAAAAGAATATATTGCGGAATGGCGGAAATTTTTAGGTGCGATACATTATGCCAAAGCTAAGGATTACGGACAACAGGCGAGCTTTGTCCAAGTTTTAGGCGAGCCTGAAAACTCACCCATTCGTAGTGTTTTTGATCGCGTTGCGAAAGAAACCAGTTGGGACAATCCAGTCGTAATGGCGGAGCTGGCAGCGCCACAAACAGGTTTTGTGGCTTGGTTTAAACGCAAAGTATTAAGACGAGATGAAACTCAGATTGATGCTAAAGTCATGAATCAAGCGCAAGGCCCGATTTCTAAAGAATTCCAAATGTTTTATCAGTTGGTGCGTAAACGTGATGATCAACAAAATAAGTCTTTGCTTGATGAATACATGCAATCTTTAGCTCAAGTTCGAAGTAAATTCAATGACTTGAAAAGCTCAGGTGATATTGGGCCATCTGCGATGAGTTTGGTTAAGTCGACCATTAATGAGCAAAATTCTGTCTTTAATACAACGCAGAAGTTGGTCGATGAAAAAATGTCAGTTGGCCTATCTGAGGTTGATCAGAAACTGCTCCAAAAACTGTTGATGTCGCCACTGACACAATCATTTGAAAGTTTAATTCTCCCAGCACAAGATGAGATGAATAAGCTATGGGTTATGCAAGTCTACCAACCTTTCAATACGAACTTGAGTAAAAAATATCCTTTTAACTCTTCAGCGACACTGCAAGCAACCAGCAATGAAATTAGCCAGATTCTTGGTGAAAATGGCAGTATTGCGCGTTATGTCAAAGAGTATCTTGATCCACTGGTTATTCGTCGTGGTTATACCTTGACTTCTAAGACATGGAAAGATTTAGGGATTAGTTTAAATCCACAATTTGTAATGAATTTTCAAAGCTATGTTGCGCCAAGTAATGGCATGGCAACAGGAGCGTTGAATCAAGCTTCGTCTGCACCTGCTGCTACGGCGCAATCCAATTTTCAATTTTACCCAATTGAAAATCCTAAGTTTTTATCCTATACCATTGATATTGATGGACAAAGAATGCTTTATGAAAACGGCATTCAACAATGGGTGAATTTTGTATGGCCAAATGCCGGAGCAATTCCAGGCGCGCGTATTACAGCCATTGATTTAGATGGGAAAACGCATACGATTTTTGAGGCGCCCGGTGAATATGGTATTAATCGTTTAATTGACGGTGCTGAGCGAACGCAACGTGGCGGAAGCTATGAAATGATTTGGAGAAATCAGCAAAATCCAGAGCTTGCAGTAAAAGTCAATTTCCGTTTAATCAGCGGGGACGCAAATGGTGGAGTAGGCGGGCAGCGCAGTTACAATGGCATGCAGCTAGTCGATCAAATTGTCACCAATAAATCCGTACGTGTGGTGGCAGCGCAAACCACACCTTCAGCAACAGTTGCAAGTCCTAAAGCTCCAACACCGGGGATACAGGAGTCTCGTTTATGATTTCTCGAAAGTGGCTAGGTTGTAAGGAGTATTGTGATGGATGAACTGCGGACCTTAGCTTTATATTATGGAAAATGTCCTGCACGTGGTGATTTCTTAAAAACACGCGGTCAGTATGCCTTAATTCAACTGATTGATCAGTGGATTACTGAGGCATTAGAACATGCCATGCAATCAGAGGGATTTACGCAAGCGTATGAAAAGCTACCTTCATTAGACTTTTTTATTGCCAATCCACAAGAAAATAATTTTCTTGTGGCAAATTTGATTGCCAGTCACGATAGTTCTGGCCGTCAATTTCCAATGGTATTGAGTCATTTATTAGAAGTTGAAAATAGTTTTGATAATATTATTTATGCGCCATATCGCTATAAGCAAACTTTAATCGACTTATTTCAAAAGAATCGTGTGGTACGTTCGATACGTGACCCCAATATCGTGCTCGATAAATTATCTAAATTAAATAATGAGATACAGGTTTTTAATAACAGCGAAGTTTCGGCATTTTATGAACACCATACGATGCATTCATTTGCTCAATTACTAAGAATGAGTAGTTATGAGCTTGCACAAAGCATGATTGGACTCGGGTTATTGTTACAACCCGTCATTCAACATGGTACTAGTCGCTTAACTAAGGTGTTGATTTTACCTATTAATAACTCTAGCTACTGCTATGAAATTGCAGCTTTTTGGGTCAATCTAATCAGTTTTTTTATTCAAAATCAAAATGCTGAGCTTCTGATAGGAATTTTACATAGCGAAAAACCCGTACTGCTTTTTGGCTTTCAAGGGGCAGATATTATAACCTTAAGTGAAATTTTCACGCAAAAGTTAGATTCAGATCACTGGGTTTCATTGGTCCAAGCCAATTGGATTGATGCATATTTAGAGCAAAATGCAGGTTTGGCAGTACTTGAGCAAGCTTTGTGTGAACGTCAATTGAGTTTAATACAAGCTCTGAAACTTTTTAAAAAAACTTTTATAGATTAATAAAATATGAAAATAAATCATAGGTTTAATATAAATAAATGGTTGCTGACCTTAACGTTAGTTTTGAGCGTGAATGTCTGGGCTGAACCGATTATTGTTGAAGGTGTTGTTCCAAATGAGGCCAGTAAGCAAATCATTTTGAATAAGATGTACAGTGTTTATGGTGCTGACCAAGTGATTGATAAAGTAAAGGTTAAAGCAGTTAGCGCTCCGAATGGTTGGAGTGAATCTGTTGCGAATATGGTGGTTCCAGAGTTAAAAAAAGTTCACCAAGGTAAACTTTCTGTACGTGGTACGCAAATGGAACTTAATGGAAAAATATCGAGTTCAAATGAAGTTCAGCCAACAACAAGTTTATTCCAAAGTTTAGTAACGCCACCATATCGCTTGAATGCGCAGCTTTCTGTCAATCAGGCTGAACAGAAAATCATAGATGAAGCGCTTAAAAACAGAATTATAGAATTTGAATCTGGCAGTGCAGTTTTGGCTGTGAGCGGGACTCAGATCTTAGATGAAATGGCGGTGGCTCTAAATAAGGTTGGTGGGAAAAAGGTTAAAATTATTGGACACACAGATAGTTCAGGTGACGCTGCAAAGAATCTTGCTTTAAGTAAAGAGCGTGCTGTAGCTGTTAAAAACTATTTGATCAATAAAAGCATTGCAGCTGAACGTTTAAGTGTCGAGGGATTGGGCTCGAACAAACCCGTTGCTGATAATGCAACTGCAGATGGCCGTAAGAAAAACCGTCGAATTGAATTTGATGTGATCTAAGTTATTTATAAAAAGCTGCATAATCAAGTGTGGCTTTTTATAAATAACTTATATTGCGTATAATGTATATTATGTTAAATTAGTTGTATGTTATATTTAGTTCATAGACTTCTTCGTTTAGCCTAAAATCAATCACTTATATAAAATAATATTTCACATTCAGTTCACTTATGTTTATATTGTATTTACTTCATAAAGTTCTTGGCACTTAGAATGTTTGTCGTAAAAACAATTAAACTTTCAAAAAAGTATTCAAATCAAAATCACATAGTTCTATTGTTTGATGCTTCAGCTACAGTACCTTGTCTATATCCTTTACTCTATTCTACAACTGTCCTGAGATTCCAAAGTTTTGCTACACAACAATCAGATATGTTGGCACTAAAGTTTTGGTATGAATTTTGGTATCAGAAATATTCTACTTTGTTCTGTGAATCATTTTTATCCTCCAAATATGAACCTGAGATTTTTTTGAATGAAATCGATAACTTTATTGTTTTCTTAGAAAATAACAAAAAGTTAGAAACAAACTTGATTCGACTTAGATCAAATATAGATGCTAACTATATGACCATTACACAGCGTTTGAGGTCATTGTTTAAGTATTTCGTATATCTTTTAGATGAATACTGGAACACCCGTTATCAAGATATTACAATCAAAGAATTAACAAGTCGTAGGAAAAAAATAGACTTGTTTTTGTTAAATAAAAAAAGGATTTTTAGTAAATTCTCTAAATATAGCTTAACTGTAAAAAGTGAAATTAATCATAACTTTAAAAGCTTAACTAATGAAATGGTAGCTATGCTTTATAAAATTATTCGTCCAAACCAGACAGCTAATATAAATATAGACAATCCATTCTCAACGAGATCACATCAACTCCGTAATTTTCTGATAGTACATCTTTTGATGAACTACGGTTTACGTGTTGGTGAACTAATGCTTCTCACAAAAAAATCAATAAAAAAATCCTTCAATTCTGATTCATATAGTCTCATAATAACTAATACAGATGATGAACATGATTCCAGACAGAGAAAGCCTAGTATAAAAAACGAGCAATCTTATAGGGTCATAAAACTAGATAGTATGGATTATAAATTTTTGATGCTATACATAGAAAAGATAAGAAATTTCAATAATTCAGATATCTTATTTACATCACTTAAACCACCCTACTCTCCACTAAGCTATTCATCCATCAATGCAATTTTTAAGACGATAGAACAAGCTTTTAGGACTTCACATCCTGTATATTTTGATGATACAAATATTGATTCAATTCAGAAGCTAACCCCTCATGTATGTCGTCATACATGGGCTTATATCACTTTAGCTTTTGCTATAAAAAAATATCGAAGCGAAAGTGCATCACCATTAACTCAAAGCAATGATGAAATTATGCAAAAAGCACTAGATGATCTACGTGTCTTAGGTGGCTGGAGTGCTAACAGTATAATGCCAAGTTATTATGCAAAAAGATTTGTTGTTGATAGTGCTAACCTTATGAATTTGCAACGTATATCACAGGAAATATGGAAAATATAAATAATGGAGCAATTTGATCTTTTTGAAGATTTTCAGGAACAACATTCTGAATCAGTTTTTAATGATCAACAGATAATGGATCTTCAGAATCTGAGTAAAAAAATACCAAAAATTGTTAAATTTTTAGTTGCAGATAAATTTGACGATAAGTTCATCAATCCAACAAATAATATTTGGCGATTTTATTATTCTGGTCAGATAGAAAATTTAGACTTTTCAAGATTTTCCGAAAGTGAGACTGTGTTGGTTAAGTTTTTTCTGATAGCCTTTATTCAGAAAAATACACCATCTTTTTTGAGCACAAAATTTTATACATTTATTTTTTTAATCAATTATTTGAAAAAAAATAATTTAAAATTTAGTTATGAAAATTTAAAAAACATTTTGATTGAAATTGCTCCACAAAAGAACTATAGCAAAGATTATTCTCATATTAAATTTCTATTGAAGCTTCTAGTCCTAGAAGATTTTCCGCTCTTTGATATAGAGGATGATTTTGAACTGGAATTTATTCCTAGACCTAAGTCGTTTAATTCAAATTTATTCTATCAGGAATATGAAGATACGATAGACTCCCCTTTAATTTCAATGATTCAACAAGGTTTTATCAAGTTAAACCAAGCTATCAAAGATGATTTTCAGGGTATCGATAAAAGAACACTACTTTACTCATCAATACTTGGTTTGGTGTATGTAACTGGTCTTAGACCTGTACAATTGGCCAAGTTATCTGCTGGCGATATAAAAATAGATACTACACGTCCTGTAGATCACTTTCATCGCTACAGCGTACAAATACCCTATGCAAAACAAGCAAGATATGTACATGAAAAAATAGCAATAAAATTACCAGAAGAAGTCGCTGAGATTATTTTTACTTATATCGAAAGATTTAAATTAAATCCTAAAGATAAACTATTTGACATGGGAAAAAGATCAGCACGGTTTTGTTTAAAAGCTATTAATACACAATTATTTGATTTTGCTCCCAAAGCATACAAAGAAGCTGTTCTTTCTGGTGAAATGATACAGCAAAAGTACTCCTTTTCTGATTTTAGGCATCATGTTGGCTATAGTTTGGCAATGGCAGGTTCTTCAGCTGAGGAAATTGCCTATATCTTAGGTCATTCATCTGTTGTGACAGCTAGACATTATATTTTTTCTACTCCTGCGCTTGCTCAAATTAGAGCACAGGCACTTGGTAAAAATTCTCTGTATAGACAAATGATCGCTATGCTCCTGACTGGAAGACTAGTTTATAAGAAAGATTGGCTTCAGAAAAAAGTGTTAGGAAATATTGGTAGCAAAATTCATTACGATATTGGTGGGTGCTCCTACGAAGACAAGTGTTTATTTCAACCAGTTCGCAATTGCTATGGTTGCATGTACTTTCATCCTTTTATAGATGCTAACCATAATCATGTTGTAGAAAGCATACAAAGTGAAATCAATGATCTTATTAAGCTATCAGATGGGATTGGTGTGTCTAGAAACCCATTGATTCGAGTGCATGAGTCAACTAAATTCGAAATTGAATCTGTAATAGCTCGTTGTGCATTACACAAGGATGATATTCATGAACATTGAAAAATATAATGTTTTTATTGAAGAGCAGAAAAGTTATTTTGAAGAAAATATCAAACAAAATTTTAAGTGGGAATGGACCGAACCAGAATGGGCTGGAGGAGTTATTGGTTCAGGGTGGTTGCTTTCACGTAGTGGAAGAACACATTTTTCATTTCAAGCAGCGAGAAGAATGAAAGGAATAGATGACATTTCTATAAATATCAAGTATCAAGAATTTATCAAAGCTGTAATGGTTCTTAGTTATAGAAGGACTAATTCAAAAACTTCGCCACAAAAACTATATGCAGAAGTGCTTATTCTTAAGCGTTGGTATAGTGAATTATTTAAAACGAATCCCGAGAATACTCATCCTTGCTTCTTATCAACATTAACTTTAGAAAAGTCTTTTGAAATACTAGCTCATAACTCAAGTAAAACGAACCTTCCTGACCATACTGGAACATATCTTAGATTACAAGAAATGCTAAATCATTACGGTTTTACTGAACAGCCATTGGAATTTTCTCAGAAATATTTATACATAAATTCTCAAAATAGAACACCGAATGCCAAAAAAACAAAAGCTTTGATAGACCAGTTAGAACTTGATGAAGATGATCTTAATAAAGATAAGCTGATTTCTATTCGTACATTTATTAACATTGTTTCGCTAATTAATTTGTGTGAAACGAATGGTGAAAAGATAGTTCTCAATCTTTTGTTGTTACTTATCGTCACTGGGTTGCGTTCAACAGAAGTTATTCTTCTAAAAACAGATGCTTTAATTAAACAACCTATACTTGATCCCGTCACCCAAAAACACTTAACTTTAGATGGCAAAAAGCAATATACCCTAGGTATCCAATATCACGGTGCCAAAGGTGCTGGTTTTAGAATCCACTGGATTGAGCCATCATCTGTAAAACTAGTTGAGATTATTTTTAAATCAGTGTTGGAACTTACATCTGAATATCGAAGTCATCTAAATTACATAAGATCGAAAGGTTGTATAGATTATTTTCCTAAATCGATAGATGATATAAGGGAAGAGTATCTTGAGATTGATGATTTAATTAATACTATTTTTAGTTTAAAAGATCACGAAAAAGGTCTGAAAAGACAAAGACAAAGACAAAGACAAAGACAAACTATAGCGATTAATTTGAATGCAGTCCCAATTTTAAAGGCTATAAAAAATGGCAAAGAATATAAAAGATATTATTTAAAAAAGGATATTGATGCACACCTAAAATCATTAATCAAATCAAATTTAGAAAATCCAATTGATTATGTATTTAATTATGAAGGTAAAATTGAAAAGATCGCTTACGAAGATTTGCTTTTTATACATGAATATAGATCTATTAATATGGGGAAATATTTTATCTTTAAATCACTTGTGGTTCCATTCAGTGTGACAATGATTAATAATTTTTTAGGTGCTAGGTCAGTTAATTCAAATAAGTCAGTGTTCCAAAAATATAATTTATTAGAAACAGAATCAGAACATTCAAGATTAACCAGCCATATTCCACGACATAACATAAATACTTTTCTTGCCCTTAGTGGCTTAGCCGAGCATTTGCAGGCAATGCTAATGGGGCGTGTGGATATTAAACAAAATCAATATTATCACCACTTAGCTTTAAAGCAACGTAAAGTTGCGGCTAGTATGCTAGAAAAATATGATCTGATGTCTCCAAGCGAAGTTAATCAAGCACAGAAAACTGATTCCCCAATAGATGCTATTAAGCAAGATGGTTTAATGTTCTTTTCAGAACAGTTAGATCTAGAAAATAATTTAAAGATGAATTTACAGACTTTTGACTCAAAAAATGAAGTATCTAATTATTTAAAGGACTCATTTTTTGATGAGTATTTTCAAGATATTGCTGAATCATTTAATGAATTGATTAAAGAAGATCAAACATTAGCTAACTCATTAGTTCAACGGCATGCCTGTTTACATCCCTTACCTTTTGGCGGGTGTATGCGTGAGGTTGCTGTACATGATTGTCCTAAACGTCTTTCCTGTCAATCCGGCGATCAATGTGGAAACTTTGCTCTAACTGGCCGAAAAGGTGAATTAGAAGTTCTGCAACACACTTTGAATAATTTGTTGGTTGAGTTTGAAAATATAGAACAAATCGTAGCTCATGATTCTACATATACTGAAATGCTTGCACAGTTACGTCAAAAAATTCATTATTTAAGGGATTTAAAAGAAAAAGCACTTGATAGGCAAAATAAATTAATACCTATTCCTGTTTTTCCTTATGGAGATACGATCACTAAATTACCAACAACATTAAGTGAACTATTTGCCATAGAGCAACAAAAAATTGAGTCTAAGGAATCCTGAAATGTTACGTGGTAAACAATTAGATGAAGTAATAGAGCAAGAATTGCAAATGATGTTAGTTGAGGGTTTTGAGAAATCGCCTATTTCGCACAAAGCTCTACATAACCGCTTAACTTTTAAGAGGTATATATCTGGCGGATTAAGTACCTTAAGTTCTGTTGAAAGGAAGAAACTCATCAGCTTATATTTATCAGAACAAATTTCGCCATTAAACTTAAAAACAAAAGAACAGCAACTTTATGTGAATAAAAAGACAAGACAGGCTCTTTCCGATACTAATAAAAATCTACGTACACAAATTGAAGACTTAGAGTCTCAGCTTCATCAGAATACGGAAACACTTATAGATATCATTGAAGAAGTAAAACTAAGGACTAATTTGAAAATTGATCATCTATTGGCCCCCTACCTACTCAAAAAGTATCTATCAAGGGAGTAGCATTCACATATAATAGTAATATTGACTTCTCCCCTTTAATTCACCCCAAATAGCTACGGTCAATTGCAGTTAATAGTGCTAACTGTTCTTGGCTGATGTAAGCATCCAGTAAAGCCCGCTTGAACTCTTGTAGGCTTTCAGTTATGCGGCAGTGAATCACGCAATTTATAACTTGTAGTTCTCCCTCTTTAGAATGATTCAAGTTGATCTTTTTCAATATCATTGAAAATATTCACTATAAAACTATTCTTATTTTCTAATTCCTTTAACTCTTTAGATATAATATTCTCATATTTGTCGAAAAAACCTTGTAGATCTGGGTTTTTAGTAATGATATTTTCAATGAAAATTTTCTCGGTTTTACGTCGTTCGAGTACATTTTCTAAACTCTTTTGTTCCTCAATTAATGCTTCTTTGACCTTATTTACTTTCTCAACATTTCGATAGGATTTTAAATAAGAGGATTCGCTGTATCTAAAAATATTACGGTTACCCTCATCTCTCACTGTTAAAAGAAAATTGCATTTTACTAGTATATTTAATCCTCTATAAATACTTTGCTTTTCAGAGGGTCTAACAAATTGTCTATCATTAAAAATAGCCTTTATAAAGTCATTCGCTCGCCATTCGATGATTTCATGATTCAGTAAAATGTGAAAAAAATCACTGTAAAAAGGTAGAGTATATTTTGACATGGATAAGCACAATTAAAGCAAAAGAGAGTTGATGACCTAAGTGTTGAACTGTATATAGAATCATAACTTTAACAATTGATAGGGGTTCAAAAATAGGCACTTGAGATCAATGCAGATCTGGCAAGTTTGTTCAAAAGTTACCATCGGGCAATTCAATGTAGACTTCTTGATTTCACAATACTAAGGAATCCTTAGTAATAACTCAAGTTGAAACTAAGAAAATCTTAGTTTTAAGGTGGGTGCCTATGTTTAATGCCAACACATAATTTAAATGTTTTTGCCTTACGATTACGTATAGCGCGCAAAGCAAAAAAACTTTCACAAGAGCGCTTAGGGATCTTGGCTGGAATTGATGAATCTTCTGCTAGTGCGCGTATGAATCAGTATGAACGTGGAAAACATGTTCCTGATTTTTTAATGGCTTCCAAAATTGCAGAAATTTTAGACTTACCAACAGCTTATTTTTATGTAGAAAACGATTTATTGGCAGAAATAATACAAGTTAGTCATACTTTAAGTAATGAGCAGAAGTTAGAAGTTCTACGATTTATTAAAGACTTACAAAAGTTTTGAATCTTATATCTTTCCTCTTGAATAAGATGAGTATAGTTCATGATGCAACTTTGACTTCGGTCTGGCGGAGGCAAAATGCTAGCTCATCTTGCCTCCTTCCTACGATTTAATCTCTGTTGTATTTTATTTTTAGATCTAAGTAGGTGTTTAGTCCCGGCATTTGATGGATCGGATCAATCTTAAAAAGTTCAGGTTCATCTGTCCACTGTTTGCAGCCGAAAGTTGAGACTATTCAGCTGCCTGATAATTAAGCCAATGATGATAATGTTGAGGATATATGCTGTGGTGTAACAATTAATTGTTGAATGAGATGATCAGCAATAAACTCAGCATCTTTAGCAACATCCATAAAACGTCCTGAACCCCATGTGTTTAACCAAGGTAAACCAATAAAGCTTACTTCAGAGTCAACGGTAATACCGCGATCATGTTTTGGATATCCATTTGTCTGGAATATATCTAAATCAATCCAAGAATAGTCTGGTCTAAATCCGATACACCAAATGATTGAGGTGATGTTCTCTTCAACTAAATCGATATGGGTAATTTCCTGCTCTGGCTGCCAAAGTGGCTGATATACAGATGCTGGTTCTTCAGTCACAATATTATTTTTCTCTAGATAGTCATCAATAGAGGCATTAATACGATTGTAAGTTGCATCTGCCATATCTAAGTTCTGGATTAAATCTGGACGGAATACAAACTGACCTTCCTTATAATCCTCAAATCGTCCAAGCAGTCGCATACCTTCTAATGCAAATTTACGTAGATCAATATCACGACCACCATCTCGCCCAGTCACGTAATGATTAGTGCTGTTACGAACTTCTTCACTGTATCGATGATCTTTGACTGTAGTCTCGTAATAGCCCATTTCATAAAGCCACTTCACTACGTCTTTACCACGATAAAAACGTGCACAGCGTGGTGCATCTCCCGTAGAAAGATAGACCTTTTTACCAGCCAAATGTAGATCTTCAGCGATTTGGGCTCCCGATTGCCCTGAACCGACAACCAAAACATTACCTTCAGGTAACTGTTCCACATTAAAATATTGTTCTGAATGCAGAACTAACACTTGCTCAGGCACTTGATCACTTAGTTTTGGATAAATTGGGGTGTGATAACCACCAGCTGCTACAACTAATTGTTTAGCAGTAGTTGTACCTAAACTAGTTTCAATTTCAAAGTGTTGCGGTGCAATTTTTGCAACATGCTTAACCTGAACATTTAATAAAACTGGTGGACTCAGTTTTTCAATGAAGTCGTCTAGATATTCAACAATTTCATTTTTTTTCATAAATCCGTCAGGGTCATTGCCGTTATATGGATGCTCTGGAAGCAAGCATTGCCAATTGGGGGTAACTAAAGTGAAATTATCCCACCGTTTACTACGCCAGCTATGGGTTAACTCTGATTCTTTTTCTAGAATTACATGATCAATCCCTGCTTTTTGTAGATAATGACTGATACATAACCCTGCCTGGCCACCACCAACAATCACGACGTCATAATTTGGCTGTAAATCTTGAATTTGCATATTAAGCATCTTGTTCTCCTTATTCATTGTGCATTTCAGTAATTTCAATTTGGTCTTCGTCTTTTAAGGCGAATAAGTTAGCTTGGCGTTTAATCGTGGATAGGCTGTCCATGGCTGAACTACATGCAAAGCCATAACGTACTCGTACTCGTTCTGATGCAGCAGATAAGCCATCTTCAGCCAGCTTTAAAAACTGTATTGCTGGATATGAATGTCCTTTAGATAGATATTCATAAATCACCGTGGATGGAGAGTAATATTGAATCAGCTCGCCATTCGGCCATTTCACGGTAAAATTAACGCTAGGCATATGCTGCCTCCTTCTCTATCGGCTCAATCGGATCCGACTGAGCCTTTAACTTTTTTAAAATTCCGACATAGTTAAAACCAGTAAATTTTTGCTGATTAAAATCCCAAAATTGAGCACTTTGCTTCTGATCATGCACATGAACTTTTCCACTGGCATTACTTTCACCAATCACTGCACAGCAAATACCCTGACTTTCAAATAACTCAATGATCTCTTCGCATTCGCCTTCATCAGCTGTCAGCAAAAATCCATAACTTGGAAATATTTGTAGCCACGTCTGCCAGTCCACATTTTGTGGTTTTGGAATTTTTTGAAGGTCTATGTCTGCGCCACTTTGCGTTGCCTCAAGTAGCATGAGCAAACTGCCTAAAACACCTGCATTACTAATATCTCGTGCGGCATATACTACTCCTTGCTGGGCAAGTTGCGGCATTACTGAGAGCTGTGCTTGCAAAATACGCCCGGATACACGTTCAAAGCATTTCCAATACACAGTGTTGGGATGAAATTGACCTTGTAGATTTAAAGCAATCAAAATCTTTTGTTGTGGTTTAACATGCAAAACAGACAATAATTTTTGTGCTGTACCTTGAATGGCAACAGATAAAGCTGGCTGATAATTTTCAGCAATATTGCTATGTCCACCAATCATTGCCACATCATAGGCAGTACAAGCATCTTGCATGCCTTGCATTAACAATTGAGCATGCTCAACATTTGTATGCCAAAAGCTATTCACAACTGACAATGCACGACCACCCATTGCTGCAATATCACTGATATTTGCCATGACTGCAGACCAACCAGCAAAATAAGGATGATTAGCAACAAAACTAGGCAACATCCCTTCACACGCATGTAAAATATATTGTCCCTGGACGGCAACAGCAGCAGTATCATCTCCAGGGTAAGCGTACAAAGCTTGCAGAGAGTTGACTTTATCCAGATTCGGGATCATTACACTTTTGGCAATCACCTGTTTTGATTGCATAGCTGGAGTTTTTCTTAAATATTCAAGAAGTTGATTGAGTGATATCATCATTCCACCTCTTTTTGCATATAAGCCTGCATGACCACATGCTGTAGCGGATAATGCTCAATTTGAGCTTGCATCATCATGTGCGGAATTTCAGCAACCATTAATTCACGGACACTGTTCCAACATAATTTCTGAAAATAACGCTCATTTTGTTGCTGTACAGTCGCTAAGAATGTTTTACATCCTAGATTTTTTGCAGTCGTCACTGCTGCATTAATCAGTGCTTTCCCAATAGCATGATGATGGCGGTATAATGGCTCTACACATAAACGCCCACCCCACCATGTATTTGTTCCGTCTGGGAAAATACGCACAGCGCCTATTACACGATCATGCTCACCAAACATTTGCCCAATCGCAACAATACCTAGAGCTTTAAAGTCATATTCATCACGGTCTTCTTTTAGAATCTTTTGTTCATCGCGAAAAGTTGTCTCTCGCAGGCGATAATATTGACGACGTTCCCAGTCTTCAGTAACCACTTTGATAACAATGTCATCTGTGACAAACTGTTTAAGTTCTTCATTTAATTCTATTAACCATGGATAACCAGAAAGTTGCATACTATTTCTCCTACTCATAAGCTTTCAGTGAAGAACATGCTCCACATTTGGCACAACCCGCTTGAGTGTCTTCAGAGTTAAGTCCATGTAGACGGAGTTGCTCACCAATTTTTGGATAGAGTGCCTGCATAAAGGCTTGCTCGGGTTTTGAATGATGTTCAAGCGCTGTTCCCTGAATGGGTACAAATGGCACTACAAACGGATAAACGCCCATCTCGGTCAATTTAGCGGTCATTTCAATGATTTCATTTTCCGTATCACCTAGCCCAGCTAAGATATAGGTACTTACTTGTCCCCGACCAAATACCTCAACTGCCGCCTTAAATGCTGCAAAATAAGTATCGAGAGAAACCTCTGCTTTACCCGGCATAATTTTATGACGTACACGATCACTTACCGCTTCAAGATGCATACCAATTGACACCACACCTGCATCTTTTAACTTCTGAAACCATGTAAAATCATCGGGTGGTTCACATTGCACCTGTATAGGCAAATTCACTTCGGCCAAAATAGCTTTCACACTGTCATATAAAATCTCTGCTCCACGATCTGGAGTGTTGGGTGTGCCAGTGGTAATGACCATTTGCTGTACACCGTCGAGTTCCACAGCTGCTTTTGCAACTTCTGCGAGCTGCTCTGGACGTTTCCGAATTAAAGTACGACCACTTTTTAACGATTGGTCGATCGAACAAAATTGACAAGCCGTAGCTTTATCATTCATACGAATGCAATGTTGTAATACTGTTGTTGCCAAGACGTCGTGGCTATGCAAAGTTGCAATTTGCTCATATGGAATATCTTCGTCAGTGGTCAAGTCATAAAACTTTGGACGAGATGGGGCTGTTAAAGTTGCTACAGGAATCCTGTTTTTAAATACGATCACTTGGTCAGAATCTGGATCAGCTTTAGCACTGTATGGAGACTCTTGTGCAGCTAGATTCAACACTGGAATCATCACCGTCTGCCCATCTAGGCTGAGTGCTTTATGATCACTTGGCCCTGCACCGCCCTTACGAGATAGACCAAATTCACCGTCCCATTTCAGACCGTTACATTGCAAATCAGTCAAAAGTTGTATTGCAGACATACTCGCCCCCTCTCTTTAGAATTGGTTTAATAAGCTTTAAACCTGCTCTTCTGTAAATCTGGAAATTTTTTCGAGATTTGTTAAATCCGAGGATTCAACTTTAAGCTCATGCAATACCTGTGTCGGACGACGATCAATCAATAAACTTAACAATTCTGGGCGGCTATAATGACCAACTGAATCCATCATGCGTTTACGTTTATCAATTAATGAAAAATCAAGATCCGCGATACTGTATCCTTCACCCTGAGTAATAGGTTCGGCCAAAAATTTCCCTTCAGGCGAGACAATAGCGGTGAAGCATCCACCCGAAATTGGGCCAATTTCACAACCGGTATCTTTCATAATTTGTTGTTGTTGCTCTGGATGTAGCCATGCAGTCGCATTAACTACGAAACAACCTGACTCCAAAGCATGGTGCTGAATAGTGGCGCTTATCTGATCTGCGAAAATTTGACCAACCAATGATCCTGGAAACATTGCTGCGTGAATTTGTTCACCATCGGCCATTAAGGCAAAACGTGCCAAAGGGTTGTAATGCTCCCAACAAGCCAGTGAACCCACACGTCCCACAGCAGAATCAATTGCACGTAAACCACTGCCATCGCCTTGTCCCCATACCATACGCTCATGATAAGTTGGGGTGATTTTTCGACGATGCTGAATGATTGAACCATCAGCATCAAATAACAGCTGTGCGTTGTAGATTGTTCCACCCGCGCGCTCATTAATCCCAATAGAAACTACCATTTTTGCTTCAGCACAGGCTTGACCAATCGCAAAGGTTGCTTCAGAAGGGACAACTACAGATTCATTGAGCAGTTTTAAATGTTCCTTACCCATTGCAAACGGTGGTTGTACAAAAGAAAAGTAAGGGTAATAAGGCACTACCGTTTCAGGAAAAACAGCAAACTGTACGCCTTGTTTACCTAACTCGAAAATCGTATTACAGATTTTTTGTACGGTTTCCTTTTGGTTATAAAGCACTGGACTACACTGTACTGCTGCTGCTTTTACAATCTGATTCATGTCTTATTCCCCTTTCTTAAATCTTTAAACAGTCCAAGTATCAATGATCAGTGCATTGTCACGACGCATCAGTAATTTTAAGTCCATTACATCCAAAGGATTGATTGGACGAATCCCTGGCATTAATGCTTTTTCGGTTTGACCATATAGCGCTTGTAATGCGAATCGGCAGGCATAAACTTCACCACCTTCTTCCATAAAGGCTCTAAGTTGATTATTCACTGCCAAATGTCCCGGAAATGCTTCTGCACCCAATGTTGGAAATCCACGTTGTACCCCCAACTGCACACCTGGACCGTACAGCAAAATTTTGGTTTCAAAGCCTTTACGTAATAATCGTTTTGCTTGTAATACATTGACCAAGCCAATAGAGCCTTCAAATGCAACGGTATGGAAAGTCACCAATGCCTTTTCACCCGGCTGAGCTTTCACATCCTCAAATACCTTTTCTTCATAATCGACAAGAAAATCACCATCTTTGTATTGTTCAATATCAACTTTTGGCATAGCCGTTCCTCATATCTACGGTTTCAATTCAACCAACTGTTTTGGTCTATCCGTGTTATTGCGAGAGCCATGCCAACATGATTAAAATGCTGTTTTAAAAGTTTTATATTATTGAAAAATATATTTTTATTATTTATTTATGGGAGTTTTATAAAAATAAAAATGTGTTGAATAGCTACGGTTTTTCGTAGTATTATGAAAATTCATAGTTAAGATTACGATTTTTCATAGCATGAATAATATCGACTTTATTTCTGATTGGGCGTCTTCTGAAGATTCAATTCGCCCGCTTGCTTTTGAGCATACATCTCAAGCATTAATCGTGATCGACCCACATCAAAATCGCTTTATCGATTTGAATATTAGCGCGTCTCAATTATTACGCTATGAACGACATGAATTGATTGCCAAAACAGTTACTTCTGTTTTTGGACACATCAATCAATTGCCACATCTTATGGCGTTTACAGACGAAGCACTCTGTAAGGGTTATGCTTGGAACAATGAGCTATATGCTTTTGATAAAGAACATGAAAAAATACAACTCGATGTCACCGCCATTCGTCTGCCTTATAAAAATAAAAATCTCCTCATTTGGTCATTGGTCGATGTCAAAGATCTTGAATTACGCCAATTTAACAAAAATGCTGACAAGGTCATTCGTGCAGGGCTAAAAGAATGGCAAGCCTTACAAGAGCTGTTTATTGACTCAGATACAGGCAAACATTTATTACTGAGTTCCGTTGGTGATGGTATTTACAGCATTAATAAACAAGGACTATGCACCTTTATTAATCCCGTTGGCGCAAAAATGCTTGGTTTACAACCCGAAGATGTTCTTGGTAAAAATATCCATAAGGTTCATCACCATACTCATGAAAATGGAACGCACTACCCTGTTGAAGATTGTCCAATTTATGCTGCAGTGCATGACGGTATTGTTCATGAAGGCATCCAAGAAGTTTTCTGGCGACGTGATGGTAGCTATTTTCCAGTCGAATTTACCAGTACGCCCATCATCCGTGACAGTGAAATCATTGGTGCTGTGGTGGTCTTCCGAGATATTACTGAACGTTTAAATACTGAAAAACAACTCACACATGCGCTAGAAGAATTACAAGATTTAAAAAGCCGCTTAGAGCAACAAAATGAATATCTACAAGAAGAAATTTTACAAGAAAATCAATATCATGAAATTGTAGGTAATAGCCCAGCCATTCTACAAATTATTGAAAAAATAAAAGTGGTAGCATCTACTGATGCGAATGTCATGATCTATGGAGAATCAGGAACTGGAAAAGAGTTAATCGCACGTGCCATCCACCAGTCCAGTCACCGTAAACAGCATCCACTGATTCGTGTGAACTGTGCGGCGATCCCCTCTGAATTATTTGAAAGTGAATTCTTCGGACATGTTAAAGGTGCTTTTACAGGCGCAGTTCGTGATCGAGCTGGACGCTTTGAACTTGCTGATCAAGGGACTTTATTTTTAGATGAGATTGGCGAGATTCCACTCGAATTACAAAGCAAATTGCTCCGAGTATTGCAAGAAGGGACTTTCGAAAGAATTGGGGAAGAAAAAACACGACACGTTGATGTCAGGATTATTGCTGCCACTAATCGAAAATTAAAAGAAGAAGTGAAGCTGAAAAACTTCCGTGAAGACTTATATTTCCGTCTGAATGTATTCCCAATCCATTCTCCTGCATTACGTGAACGTAAACAGGACATTCCTTTACTGGTCTCGCACTTTACCAAGCTGATCAGCGAAAATCGTAAAGTGCCTTATTTACCTTTTTCACAAAAGCATATACTCGAACTGCAACACTACGACTGGCCAGGTAATATTCGTGAATTACAAAATGTGTTGGAACGTGCATTAATCACTGCCAAACACGGTGCTGTTTCTTTCCAATATTTACTGGAACAAGAACCATCTCAGACCGTACAGCACAATCACGCCGCAGCAATCGAACAAATCCTGACGATACAACAACTCAAACAGTTAGAAACGACAAATCTTCAACTGGCAATCAAACAATGCGAAGGGAAAATTTTTGGTGATGAGGGTGCAGCTAAACTGTTAGGCATTAATCCTACGACACTAATTTCAAAATTAAAAAAAATGGGAATTGAATATTAAAAACCTCTCTTAAAAGCATGATCGAACTTGATCATGCTTTTCAACGGCTTTGTTGCACAAACCTATCTGTAAAGGGTTTTTCAGCGATATAATTTTCAAATGAAGAAGCCTACACACAAAATCTACCGCAC
>ENA-OFDP01000039-OFDP01000039.1-metagenomes-genome-assembly--contig:-NODE-39-length-66478-cov-9.291962_pt1 | contig 66478 bp, 62 predicted proteins | sample MGYA00153389_OFDP01 | MGnify analysis MGYA00153389
GCATTGGACCTATGGGACCCACTGGACCAGTCGGTGACATCGGACCTATGGGACCCACTGGACCAACTGGTGACATCGGGCCAATGGGACCTATTGGACCAACCGGTGATATCGGACCTATGGGACCTATTGGACCAACTGGAGCTACCGGTCCAATTGGCGACACCGGACCTATAGGACCTACTGGATCAATCGGTGATATCGGACCTGTCGGACCCACTGGACCAGTCGGCAGCATTGGACCTATGGGACCCACTGGACCAGTCGGTGACATCGGACCTATGGGACCTATTGGACCAACTGGTGAAATTGGTCCTATGGGACCTACTGGTCCAGCTGGAGCTATTGGCCCTACTGGAGCTACTGGTCCTTCTAGTGTTGCTGGTTCTACAGGAGCTACTGGAGCTACTGGTCCAACCGGGGCCACTGGAGCCACTGGACCAGCCGGAGATACTGGAGCTACCGGAACTTCTATTTCAGGTTTATCATCATATGGATATATGTTTCAGCTTGCAACCTTACTAAATTCAACTGTTGCAGGTGGTAATGATATCACATTTAGTAACAATGGTGCTATTAGCAACATTAGCCACATTGCAGGTACAGATGCAATAACAGTAAATGCCTCAGGTGACTACGAAATAATTTACAGCATCAGTATAACAACTGGTATTGGCACACAAATCGCTATTGCTGTAAATGGAAATATAGTCGCCTCAACGCCTATTACTACTTTTATCGTATCGGGGGAAACTGCAGGACTTGCAATTTTATCTCTCAATGAGGGAGATGTAGTTACTTTAAGAAACAATTCTCTAAGTGCTTTAAACTTAGCGTTAGCACCAGCAGTTGGAGCTCAAATGACCATTAAAAAATTGAATTAATAACTAAAAGGTCTATGCACATCTTATCTTTGCATAGACCTTTTTGTTATTAAAACTATACTCTTTTATTTATTCTATATTTTCAACATTGTTCTTGTTGTTAAATGCCTCGACGCCACTTAGATCTCCCTTTCTATATACGTGGTATGCAGGATATGTTGTATCAACATATAATTTAAGCCCAAGGGCTGCTGCTCTAATACAGAAATGTCTGTCTTCCCCCCAAAATGAGATATTGTAAATTTCCTTAAAATTGACACCTATATTTAAAGCATGCTTACTAATCAAAGTGCAAGCCCCTAATCCGCCTACTTCATATATTCCAGGCTTTTTAAGCTGTCCTATAAATCGATTATATCTTTTATCAGATTCCACCCGATCTATTTTTTCTAATCTCATTTTAGGTACCAAACTATAATGATCGTATAACCATACTTGAGGTAATTCAATTGAATCCTTATACCATTTAGTCCAGAATATCTCTGCTATTATATCTTTATTTGCACGTATTAAGTGAGTCAAGGTTTTCGGATGAAGGACTATATCTGAATCAATAAAAAATAAAAAGTCATAGCCTTCTTGTTTACTATACTCTATTATCCTATTTTTATATTCGGCTACTTTCCATACAAGAGATTCTTTCCAATAATGTGTATTTTCTCCGCGGATATATGGTTCTTTTTTATTTCCTTGCTCTATAATCACATTTTCTTTTGCATCTGTAGCGTAATTTGATAACAAAGCCATGGAAATATTATCATCGTTATCGTCGATAAAAAAGTAATCCGCCGAAATACCATCCTTTTCTAATCTGCTCAAGGAGTCCAAAAATACTTTTAGAATCTCTGGTTCTTGCCTGATTGGACTCCCTATTAAAACCCTCACTTCCTTATCCATCATTTCATCTCCACTTTACAACGCTATTGAGTAATTATTAATATACAATTTATCTATTTAACCAAATATTAACTAGTGACTAAGCTAAATACTTTAAATCTTCCTTCATTACATGGCTCTATAAAGCTTCCATCAAATTCACTGTCAATAGACTCGACTAAAAGAATCGCATCTTTTACATACTCCATATATGGATTATGAATTATGGGAGAATATTTATCTCCATACATAAAAACACATGATTTTTTATTGACAACTCTGAAACCACAATAATGATATAAAATCAATCTATCATCATTAATGAATAAATTTCCTTTATTAATATATATTTTGTATTTTTCATCATTCCATGGTGCGATATTTACACCGGGCACCTCTATAGGGCATACTTCCATAAATCTTTCAAACATCTGTTCCAGATACTTTTGATCACCAAACTGCCCTGTTGTTGTTGTATTAAAGCACCATTTAATACATTGTCTTTTCCACCAATGTAAACAGTTTCTTCCTCTAAAATTATTCATAAAGCTGATGATACCTGCATTGAATCTGCCAACATCATTCTCAACATATTTAATATCAAAGTTACAATCATGTTCTGACAGCAATACTGAGCATTTGCTATTTCTTTCTAAAATTCTTTCTGGATCATCATAAAAGAATAAATCTGCGTCAATATAAGTTAATCTTTCAATATTATTGTGCGTTAACAAATACATCAAATAAACCGGTTTTAAAGTCCAGCAATATTCTTCAGCTTTCCGCATACTTTTGATATTTAATAGATGGTTATCTTCGATCTCACTTAATCTATTTAAGGTTACATTTTCCAATCTAGCTTGTTCCAATATTCTAAATGTATCTTCATCCATACAAAGCACAAATATTTTGAAGGATTTCGAATATTTTTTTATAGAATTATATAATGCTATAAATTGATATAACCTTGTTCGTGTAATGATGTTGCAAAAGTACATCACTATTCACCGCCTTTAAAGAAACTCAGTTTTTTTGACATAAGTAATTTATGGTATTTTTTCCTTCTTTTGATAATGCCCATCTTATAAATGGATACTGCTGATTAAATTGATTTATTAATTCATATTCGGGGTTTAGAGAAAGTGTTGATGTACAAATAAAGAAATAATTTATACGTGCAAGTTCAAGAGGGAGCAGCTTAATTTCTTGCTCTGTCAATTTACCATAACCATAGCCCTCCATAAAGGCTTTTGCCATACTTATGCCTTCTTTATATACTCTAAAATGCCATAAAGAATAAGCAATATCAAAAATTCTCTCGGCTCTTGTTATAAAATCAAAATCCATAATGCAGCAAACATTCCCGGATTCGGAATAGATTTGATTACCTTGATGCCAATCACCATGTATAATTGTCTTTGGAAGAAGTTTACTTTTTGATTCCCATTTTTCCACTATTTCATCATATAGGTTAATAGTCGAATCTATTGTTGAACTTGTATTTTTATTTCTAATTTTCTCCATTTTAGCTATGCCTTCTTTAATGATGTTAATAGCTGGGTATAAGGAAGCTTTCGGAGCTATTATATCTGTTATATTTGTTAGCGCATCATGGAACTTGTAAAGAGTTTTTCCGCTAGACCATGCCTGCTTTTTATTAAATGAAAAAGTTTGTCCCCGCTTATATCTAGTTATCTGGAGACTCTTTGATCCAAACTTTATATAATGCTCTCCCGCAGTATTTTTCATCGGTAGCAATGCCGGAATATCATTGCTTTCTAGAGTTCTTAAAACACTTAAGACAAAGTTAGCTCTCTGTAAATCAGCCGAAAAAATTCGTATTACATAGGTCCCTGTACTTGTAAGTATCTTCATATTAACATTCGCTGTGTTTTCAAATATTTCCATAATGGAAATTAAGTTGCCAATACCATATTGATAACATATATCAGCAACCTGCTCTTCTGTTGGTATTAATCTTACCTTTTTAATTAGTTCTTTGTTCACTTTTGCTCTACCCCCCAACTATAGTCACATGTTAAAGAATTCAGGCATTTGAATCTTAAATTCTTCGAACAGCTCAGGTGCAAGTTCGAAACCTTGTCTAATAAATGTATCTAATCTATCAATCTTTCCTAGCTGCTTAAAGAATTTGACTGGATAAGGGTTTTTTAGAGTAAATGCATATACGTGATCTACAATTTTAATTGTTCTATTATCCTTAAGTAATATATGTCTTAAGGACTCATCCTTACGTTGAAAATTTAAACGCCGCATCTCATAGAACATGTTAATTAACTCTAGCGTTATTTCTTTAGTAAACCCATTCGTGTTAAGCAAATATTCCTTCAAATTAGGACCTTTGATATACTCAATGATCATATAATTGTTTCCTGTTTCAAATAAAACTGGCATAATAGGAGATCCAAATGCTTTCAAGTATGCATTCCTTTCTTGTTCTGCAATCTTTTCACTTTCATAGATCTTAATGCATTTACTATTATCTAGTTTGAAAATAGCGCCCTGAGAACCTTGCCCAATAAGAACAAAATTGGTTGGATTTTTGATAATTAGCTTTTTATTCAAATCTTTAGTAATACATATGCGTTTATAATCATCCACTATGGCCACCCACCTTATTTATATAATAAACTCGGCCATGGTTTTGTTCCATTCATTATATAATGTTATATCAATTGTTTTTACATGATTCATAAACTCTTTGACTAACCCAAGCCTCTTTAGTTCAGTAAATATTTTTACTGGTTTTTTATCGATTCGTATATATGCATAAACTAAATCTATGGCTTTTAGGGTTTCATCTTTTGTGATGATAATATGTCTCAAAGAGGAATCTATCCTTGTAAATCCAAGTTGTTTCATTTCTTTTAATAATAGAATTATCTTTTTTGTGATATCCAAAGATATTCCTTTCTTATCAGATAAATGCTTCCACACTGATATACCTTCAATATACTCCATAACGATATAATTTTCGCCCACTTCATACAATCTTGGTACAATCGCTGAACTTTGACCAATTTTGTATGATGCTGCCTCTTTTTCTGCATTATGATTATCTGAATATATTTTTACGCATTTTCCTTTATCCAGTTTAAATATAGCTCCATGTGCGCCCTTTCCTATGAGCTTCAATTGTGTAGGATTGTCTACCAATAGAGAAATTGTTGATTCGCGAGTTACTTTAATATTTCTGAAATCATCCATTCTATCTCCTCCAATCTTAAACGAAAACCAATTAATCTGTAATAAGCTAGTTTTATATCTTTATATAGTGCATCAAATTTACAAATCTTCTATCTGCATAGCTTCCATCATAGCCTGTAAATATATCGTCTATAATTTTAATTTGTTTGCAAAGGTTCATAATATAAGGCATAAATATCAATTTTACTGAACTTTCATCCATCTTATAAAAAGTACATAAGTTAAATTCTCTATCATTTAAAATACTAAAACCTGAGAAATGGTAGAATATTAACTTATCCTTGTCTATATATACTTCCTCAGATTCTTCATGAACATGAAAGCCTTGAATATTCCATTGTGCAACATTGGCACCTTTTGTCTTTACTACATGAACGTTACTGAATAGCTTTGGCCATCTTTCCACGTATTTCTGATCACCATAAATACCTTCTTTTACATTAGCTATCAGCGAGCACTTTTCCAAGCATTTATCCAGCCACCACTCTACTGCTGACAAAGCCATATAACTATTCTTGCAGCAAACAAAGCCTGTATTATAGATACCAGAGGTTTCATAACTGCTTAGGAAATTATCAGAATTATTATGGTCTGTCAGAAATAAGTTAGCCAAGGAATTTTCTTTTATAATCTCCTCCGGATCAGAGTAGAAAAATAAATCAGCATCTATATGTGCAAAATACTTTGCATCCTTATACCCCTTCATCACATGATGTAATATAAAAGGTTTTAGAGTCCAGCAATATTCGTGATAGTTCCTATTATTTTTTGCAGTTGCTAGTACTTCATCTTCAAGATCACTTGCTCTGAATAAAGTAATGTTTTTCAAAGGCAATCTATTTAATACTCTAAAAACTTCTCTATCAACACAAATCGCAAATAATTGATAGTTCTTACAATGCATTTCCAGAGAGTCTTGCATTGCAAGAAACTTATACAAGTAGCCGATTGAAACAACCGTTGTGAAATGGAATGTTTTCATACCTCCCCCCCCTTATTTTCCTATTGTATATACCTTTGCTTTATTATTAAAATGGCTTTCAACAAAATAGCCGTCAAAAGTAGGAACTATTCGTTCAATATCAGAAATCACCTCTTGAACAACCAAGGTATAAGGTGTATGAATAATTGAATTGGTATTTTGACTGCCGATTAGTAAGGCGAACTGATTTTTATTTAATAATCTCAAACCGCAATAGTGATAACAAATTAACTTGTCATTATTAGCGTAGACCTTATCAGATCGGTTGTTGAAGTAATATTTACCTTCGTTCCAAGGAGCTATATTAACACCTGGTGTAGTTATGGAGTATACGCCCTCGAATAAACGAGGTATAAGATCTAAATATTTTTGATCCCCAAACCTGCCCTCTTCGATCCCATCGAAGCACCAATCTATACACTTTTCCTCCCACCATCTTAATATGTCAAGGCCGGTTTTACATTGTTTGAATACAATAAACCCAGAATTGAACTTTCCGCAGTTCTTTTCAACTACACTGTTTTCTTCTAAAAAATCGTGCTCAGAGAACAATGCACAATAGTTATTGCTGTTTTCAAATATTGGTGATGGGTCATTAAAGAAACATATATCTGCATCTAAATAAACTACATTATCAAGAAAATCATATTGCTTCATTACATATTCTAAAAAGAAAGGTTTTAAAGTCCAACAGTATTCATTTAGCCTTCTATCCTGCTTTATAACATGTAGTCTTCCGTCCTGCAGTGCATCTGTTTTCACTAAAGTTGCATGTTCTAATTCTAATTTGCTGCATATATCGAATGCTTCATTATCTATGCAAAGTATAAAAACTCTAAAATCGCGGTAATTATATGCTATTGAGCGATAAAGTGCAATTCCTTGGTATAACCGGTATTTACTTAATATAATGCAAAACCCATTTATCATAAATTTTTACACACCTTTCACTTGGAATTATTAAACATTGTAATCTTATATAAACTAATACTCTTTTTTTCGCTTTTCGCTATAAAGCAATCTTCAATGTCAGGTCTTATTTTTTGACAATCTGATATTACCTGGTTAATCATTTGCAAATAAGGCTTAAATAAAATCGGATTTGGTTTTCTCTCATTTATGAAATTTAATGAAAACTCCAATTTATTTACAAGCCTAAATCCTGAAAAATGATAACAACATAGCTTCTCATTATTTATTACTACACAATCCCTAATACTGCTTATTACATATTTAGAATGGTTCCAAGGTGCAGTATTTACCCCAATCTCCTTTATAAACTTAATATTGCTAAACTTCGAAGCCATCTCTTCTAAATACTTTTGATCACCAAATTGATTATTTTTAAACTGCTTGCAGCATAAATTATAACAACTATCTTTCCACCACTTAATGCATGATCTTCCTTCTGTATTGTTACTAAAGCTAATCAATCCCGAGTTGTACAATCCACAAGATTCGTTAAGTGGCGTATATTGTCTTGAAAAATCATGACAGCTTAGCAGCGCTGAATATTCGTCGATTCCTTTGAAAATTTTGTTTGGCTCTGAATAAAAGAACAAGTCGGCATCTAAATAGGTAATTCTTGTTATGTCAATGTAGTTATTTAGAACATATTCTAAAAAAACTGGTTTTAAAGTCCAACAATACTCTTCTAATAATCTGCTTTGTCTTAGAAGACTCAAATGATCATCTTCTAATAATTCAACAGATATTAGTAATACATCTTCCCTTATCATAGCTTTCATAATTTCTAAAGTTTCATCATCTATGCATAAAATAAAAATCCTAAATTTACTTTTAGTCTTTTTGAGGGAATAGTATAGAGCTAAACCTTGAATCACTCTATATTTTGATATAACCATACAAAATTGCTCTTCTCTAACATCCAGAGCCATATATTCACCTTATTTCTTAGATTTTATTGCTATCAAAATAATCTCTATACCATTCTATGGTTTTTTTCAATCCTTGTTCTGTATTATATTGTGGTTCCCAGCCTAATATCTCCTTGGCTTTCTTTGCAGACAAATATTGATTTTTAATTTCATGGCTTCCTTGATTTAATATTATAGGCTTTAATTCACTATTCATCTGACTTAAAATCATATTTACTAAATCCAATACCGTCAGTCTTACTTCATTACTGAAGTTAAAGGCTTCTCCATAAATATTTAGTTCTTCCATCTTCTCAGCAAGAAGGATATACGCCAATGCAGCATCTTCAACATATATATAATCTCTTATAAAGGTTCCATCACTACGTATAATCGGTGCTTCATTATTTAAAACAGACTCTATTGTTTGAGGTACTATACGATTGAAATTTAAATCACCGCCTCCAAATAGATTGCCGCATCTAGTAATACATACGGGTAATCCATAGGTCGTATAATACGTTTGTGCTATTAGATCAGCACAGCTCTTTGATACATCATAGGGATGGCTGCCCTGAAGCGGCATATTTTCAGTGTATGGCAGAATCTCCTGATCCCCATATGCTTTGTCGCTGGACGCGATTATAATATTCTTCACTAGTGGGGTTCTCCTACAAGCTTCAAGCAAGTTCCATGTTCCCATAATGTTTGCATTAAAGGTTGATATTGGGTTTCTATTTGCAATTCCTACAATTGCTTGTGCTGCAATATGAAACACTGTATCAATTTCATATTCTCCAATTGTCCTTTCTAAAACATCAATATCCTCCAAAGAACCCGAAACAAGATTAATCTTTAAATCTTTATTTCTGAACAAAGCTGATTTAGGCGTGAAGTCTCTAATCAAACCAGTAACATTTGCCCCAGACTCAGTCAGTAAAGTAGTTAAACAGCTTCCTAGAAAGCCAGAACAGCCCGTAATCAATACATTTTTATTTTTCCAGAACTCCATGTTCATATTTTCACCAAACCTTCCATAATGCTTTATCGTTATCCCATAATACATTTACATCCATAATATCTTTATAAGTATCCATAGCAGTCCAGAATCCGTCGTGGTTATATACTGCCAACTCCCTTTGATCAGCAAGTTGCACTAAAGGCTCTTTTTCTAAAATGCACTTATCTTCACCCTTTAGGTAGTTAAATATATCGCTATTAAAGACAAAAAAACCACCATTTATAAGGTCATTTGAAATTGGTTTTTCAGCAAAACCTGTAGCAATATTATTTTCAGTTAACAAAACCCCGTACTGATTTGATTTCTTAATACCTGTTACTGTTGCGATTTTGCCATTACTATTATGGAAGTCTATAAGAGTATTGATATTGATATCAGACAATCCATCACCATAGGTAAGCATAAAGGTTTCATTCTTCAATAAATGTTTTGCTCTTAAAAGCCTGCCTCCGGTCATTGTTTCTAATCCAGTATCTAAGAAGGTTATATTCCATTTTTCAGATTCTTCTAATACCTTGTGGCTTCCATCTTCTTTTAAAATAAAATTATTATTCTTCCATTCATAATCCATAAAGTACTCTTTGATTTTGTCACCCTTGTATCCTAGCAGCAGAACAAATTCATTAAAACCGTAATGATAATATGTCTTCATGATATGCCATAGTATTGGTTTATTACCTACCATTGCTAAGGGCTTTGGAACATCATCAGTTACTTCCTTCATCCTTAAACCCTTCCCGCCACAGAGAATTACTACTTTCAAGTTATCCCTCCTATCTAAAGCCAATAAAATTTCTTCCACTACAACATATGTACAAACCATGATTTGGTTAAAGTTTTTTTAAAAATAACAGACATTTTTTTTAAAAATGTCTGTTATTATCATGGGGGGTGTTAATTTTTCATGAACTTATCATTAGATAAGATTTTCTAGTCTTTTATTAAAGACCTTCATTATTAATTCATTAAAGGTATATAAAAATTTTCTAAGTTCATCATCCATCTGAATGATGCTTAATATGTTCAGTAGTTGCTCTTTGCATAAGGCAATATCATATTTTAATTTTTTAGTTTCAATAAACCAATTGCAATCTAATTTATCATTCTTAAACTTCTTGTTTCTTAAGGCTACAAGAAGCCTTCTATAAATCTCTATAATATCATCACCTAGTACAGTTTTTATTTTGTCAATTTCTTTCATAATTTCATTGGCTGTAAATTTATCAATCTTTATTAAATAACCATAATAAAATAAAAGTAGGTCGATGCTGTCATACTTCTTAGTAAAATACAATATATTTTCCTCGCCATTATCAAGAAAATTGATAGGATGTTCTTGATGTATACTCTTTATATTATTTCGCTTAACAAATTTACAACCATCTTTATAAAGTCTGTATCCTAGGTCTAGATCTTCGCAGCCCCAATCAATAAATCCATTGTCAAAGCCACCAGCTTTATTAAACATATCTTTTTTAATTGAACAATTATTAGTTACGAGCATGCTCCAAGGGAAATAATATCCATCCAAATTATCTCCAAATTTCTCTAATATATCTTTTTCTGCAACATACATCTTTGAAAGATTGAATGAATTTTCAAAGCACTTTCCACCTTTTATTTCTTCTTCAGAAACTAATGCCTGCCTGTTCATAAGCTCATCAATTTTATAATTGCCTTTTTCAGATAGTTGTCTATTTAGATTTTTTATTAAATATCCTTTGAAATCCTCATAATAAAATGAATAAATCCTACTCCAGCTTTGACCACAGACTGCTGTATTATAAGATGCATGGGCCTGTATATGTTTAAATAAAAAACTTTTTTCTGCTATCATATCGCTATCAAGAAAAACGATTATTTCACCTTTTGCCTCTTTTACTCCAAGATTTCTGGCAAAAGCTCTTCCCATGTTTTTATTTATATTAATTGCTTTAAAGTTAAAATTAGTATTAATGTTTGATAACATCTCTGATGTTCCATCAGTGGAATCATTATCAACTACTATTACTTCAAAATCACCTCTATAATATTCCAGCAAATTTAGAGATTGTAAATTATAATACAATCTTTCATTTGCATTATGACTAGGAATTATAATACTGACTTTCATTTTTATCACACCATTCATAAATGGCTATTTCCTTGGAAATAGCAGGATTTTACATTTTCCATTAAATATCTGCATTTCTACTAATTAATATATGCAAATTCAGCATATTGCTACATATTTTCAGCTATATATGTTTCAAAAAAGATTTACCATATGCAAAATCAGTAGATGCATCCAATTTTGTATTATCAGACATGTATTTTTCGCAACATATGTTTAGCGCAAAACATATAATATTAAATTTTAAAGTTATATTAAAATTTTACTTTGAATCAAAGAGAATTTTAAGTATAATTAAAACTGTATGTTTTGAATCATCAAAAGTTTAGTCACGTTTAAACTTTGTGCTTGAAACATTTTATAATAAAGGTTTTAATTAATTTGTTTATATAGAAAGGAAGTATTTATGAGTATATTAACTGTTAAGAATCTAAGCCATGGCTTTGGTGACAGAGCAATTTTCAATGATGTTAGTTTTCGTCTTTTAAAAGGTGAACACATAGGTTTATTCGGAGCTAATGGTGAAGGAAAGTCAACCTTCATGAATATAGTTACAGGCAAGCTAGAGCCCGATGCTGGAATCGTTGAATGGTCAAAACGTGTAAGAGCAGGCTATCTTGACCAGCACGCTGTACTAGAAAAGGGTATGACTATTAGAGACGTATTAAGAAGTGCATTTCAATATCTATACGATATTGAAGCTGAAATGAATGAAATCTTTGATAAGATGGCTGAAGCATCTCCTGAAGAATTAGATCAGCTTATGGAGGATTCAGGTACAATTCAAGACATCCTGAATCACAACGACTTTTATATTATTGATTCAAAGGTAGAAGAAACTGCTAGAGGTCTTGGTTTGGTAGATATAGGATTAGAAAAGGACGTAAATGATCTTAGCGGAGGTCAAAGAACTAAAGTACTATTGGCGAAGCTTCTGCTTGAAAAGCCAGATATACTACTGCTTGATGAGCCTACAAACTATTTAGATGAGCAGCACATCGAATGGCTTAAGAGATATTTGAACGATTATGAGAATGCATTCATATTAATTTCTCATGATATTCCCTTCTTAGATAGTGTAATTAATCTTATTTATCATATGGAGAATCAACAATTGAACCGCTATGTTGGGGGTTATGATAACTTTCTACAGGTGCGTGATGCAAAGAAGCAACAGCTTGAATCAGCATTTAAGAGACAGCAGCAGGAAATTGCGGAACTTGAAGACTTTGTTGCAAGAAACAAAGCAAGAGTTTCCACTAGAAATATGGCAATGTCAAGACAAAAGAAACTTGATAAAATTGATGTTATCGAATTAGCTAAGGATAAGCCAAAACCTACTTTCATATTTAAGGAAGCAAGAGCAGCAGCCAAAGTAATTTTTGAGACCAAGGATTTGGTTATTGGTTATAATGAACCTCTGACAAAGCCTCTTAATCTTCAAATGGAACGGGGACAAAAAATTGCTTTAGTTGGAGCTAATGGTCTAGGTAAAACAACATTACTTAGAAGTATAATTGGTGAAATCCAACCTATTTCTGGTGCAGCAATTCTAGGTGATTATCTCTATATTGGTTACTTTGAACAGGAAATCAAAGAAAATAACTATAATACCTGTATAGAAGAATATTGGAAAAGCTTCCCCTCACTTACTCAGTATGAAGTTAGGGCAGCATTGGCTAAATGTGGTCTAACTACAAAGCATATCGAAAGCAAGGTTATGGTATTAAGCGGCGGCGAGCAAGCCAAAGTTAGACTAGGAAAACTATTGAATAAAGAAACGAACTTACTTGTACTGGATGAACCGACGAACCACTTAGATGTAGATGCAAAAGAAGAGCTTAAACGTGCTCTTAAGGCATACAAAGGCAGCATACTTTTGATATCCCATGAACCAGAATTTTATAATGATATTGTATCCGAGGTTTGGAACTGCGAATCCTGGACTACTAAAATAGTATAAATAAGAAAGACCTAAACTTATCGTTTAGGTCTTTCTTTATCCGTTAAACTCCCATTTAATTCATCCATAATTTTACTTAGATCTAGTTTCTTTAATTCAACAACCTGTTGAATCGTGTTACTACACTTCCCACCTCAACCGCATCCAACATTTGATAAGCCGTAACGTGCTATGACCTTCTTTGTTCGAGGATATTTAACCATAAGGTCTTTTATCCTCATTTCAGGATCAATCATACAATTAACCTAGATTGAATTGTAAGGTGTTACTGCTGCATCAAGTTGAGCTGGATTAAAGGATGGCAAGTTTTCAAATTCAAATCTTTCACAGAAGTTGTCTTCTATAGGAAGAATTTCTTCTACTTCACAGTATCCAAGTACTGGTACACAAACTTGAACTTCAGCATCAAACTTTATAGCCATGAATATGCCAAGATTAGTTACCAATAATTCGCAATCTGTTTCATTGTTTAATTCATCAATAACTGCTTCACTGAAGCTTTGTAGCTCAAATCTACCTTCGTCTAAGAAATGAAGCAGGTTATTGAAGTTTTCTTTTGTTGCATCTGGATATTCTCTTCTAACACTGAATCTGAAGCACAATTCGCCGTCTTCACCAATTGATAGATTAGTGTTGCATTCTGGTATGTCTACTACTCTCATTCTGATAATATGACCTTTTTCATCTTTGCCGAAAACTTCACAGCAGCTTTTGCCGCTAAATTTTAGAGCCTTCGTGCAGTTTGTAGAGACATCTTTTATTTCTACATCACAAATTCTGCAGTGTTTTAGTATTAATGTTGGCTGGATTATTCCACCTTTAGGTGCGCAATCAAGTTCAAACTTAATACCTTCTACGCAATCTCTTAATGCAAACTCATCAAATACCTTTTTTACCTTCAGGCACTCAAGAATTAGATCTCTACATTGTGGTCCTGTTTCTGTCTGAACAGTTACACTTATCGAACCGGTACATGGGATAGTTGGTAATGGCATATATCTCACCCTCCTGATCTTATATTAGCTATGTGCTTCTAGTTTATAATATGGAATAGAAGTTGTTTTGGTGAAAGCTGTTTAAAATATTTTTATCATTTTTATTAAATGCTGTCATAATTATTAAATGTAGTCATATATTTTGAGATTACATACCTTATTTTAAGGGGTGATATTATGGTAGAAAAAAGCTTTAAATCAATTTTAGAAGATTCCGCAAGAAATAAATTTTTGTTCTATTATTCAGGGACTTCAGTTTGCTGCAAAGAAATTTCAAAAGATGGTTTATCAAGAGATACAATAATAGCTAGCCAAGTAAGTGAAAATTTTCTTACAGCCATTGATTTTCAAGACAATATATATGTTGCTTGCATGAACAATGAAAAAGGTATATATTTATTTGCTTATGACAACAAACAATGGAAATTGGATCAGGTATTAAATATTCAAGGAAGCGGTAGTATATCTCTTCTATCCCTATTTGCACATAATAGTTCAACTCATATAATATATGCAAAACAGATGACAATTGCTAACTTTTATAATATTCATCATCTATATAAATCTGGTAATACCCATGCATATCATAGTAGTTCAAGTTGGAAAAAGAACAATATAGGAGAAGTATACGCAGAGAACATTGATTCAGCATATTCAGCAGTTATTACAAGGGATGGAATAATTCATCTAGTCAATGAATGGTATGATGGAAGCAGTTATCTTATAAATTATAGCTGGTATGACAGTGGAAATGATACTTGGAAGAAAAAGCTTATAACAAATCTTTATAAGAAAGACATTAAGGTCAGCATTTTGTATGAGGAAACCAACCTGCATTTGCTTTGCTATACTTTTGAGGACGAGATATCTGCAATCTTTTATTATGCAAAAAAAGAAGGACCCGGTAAGGATTTTGAATTTTCATGCTTAGATAAGATAAAGACTGAAATTGCCATATCCCCATACTTTCATATTGAAAGTGGTTATATTTTTATTTCATGGCTGCAAGATCAAAGGTTTGGGCAATATTCATTAAATAAGGAGCTAAAAAACTGGAGTAAAAAATTTGATAACCCAATCACAACGGCTGATGTGCCGCAAGTTATAGAATATATCAGAAACCGAAAAGGAAAATCCCTTATTAATAAGAAAACCTATTTTAATATAGATTATAAATACAATGTCAGTCTCCCTTATTTTAAGGATACTTCACCTGCCAATCATGACTTAAAAGATAACAAACAGATACAAACTGCTGAAGGAGATTTGATTCGTTACATACCTTATTTACTGGACGAAATAAAGTCACTGACGGAATTAGTGCAGAAATTAGATTCTAAGATTGAATCCCTAGAAGGCAAAAAAATAAGTAATAATGATGCAAGACCATCTACTATTGCTGTTAAATCCACAATAGAACAAAAATCAAAGCAAAATGATAACAGTTCACTTAGAAAAAGCAGCTTTAGGGATCAATTTATGAGCACAAACAAACTCATAGGTCGTCCAGAGGCTACTGCCTTATATGTACCCCCGTCAAGTATTCCGACGCCTGATGATCTATCAAAAAAAGAAGAGATTAAGTTCGTAGAGAACAACAATATTAAATTCGATGAAAAGGTCATAGAAAAGCAGGCATTTACACATTCTGCTGAACCAGAAAGACATGTACAAGGTACAGAAATTGAAAGACCTAAACAAGATATGGAAGGCCCTAAATATGAGACCGAAAATGTTCCTCAAAAGGATGTCAATTTATTTAAAAAGATAGGAGATTTCTTTAAATAGAGATAGGAAACGCTATTAGCGTTTCCTATCTCTTCTTTCTACTCTCATATATTTCTTTCATCTTAGCTTCCTCGCCATTGGCTTTCGGCCTATAGTACTGCACATCTTTGATTTCATCGGGGAGAAACTGCATCTCTACATAACCCCCATCAAATTCATGTGCATATTTATAACCCTTCCCGTAGCCCCATTCCGCAGCGCCTTTAAAGGCATTATTTCGCAAGTGCAATGGAACACTTCCAGTATTCTTATGCTCAACATCTTCTAAAGCCTTATTGATTCCCATATAAGCTGAATTACTCTTAGGTGCGTTAGCTACATATACAGCTGCATGTGCTAAGGTTATCCTGGCTTCTGGCATTCCCAACATCTGCACAGCATTTGCTGCCGCTACCGCCACTTGTAGAGCGTTGCTGTCTGCTAATCCTACATCTTCTGAGGCACAAATCACTATTCTGCGTGATATGAATACCGGGTCTTCCCCTGCATAAAGCATCTTAGCCAGGTAATGCAGCACAGCATCAGGATCTGAGCCCCTCATACTTTTTATAAAAGCAGAAATTGTATCATAATGATATTCACCTTTTTTCTCATAGGTGATTGCTCTTCTTTGAATGCATTCCTCAGCGATATGTAAATCAATACATACCTCACCCTTTGAATTCTTCTCTGTAGTCAATACGGCTAGCTCTAGGGCATTTAATGCGGCTCTGGCATCTCCATTGGATATATTGACGATGTGTTCCAGAGCATCATCTTCTATCCTTACATTATACATTCCCAGCCCCTTTTTCCCATCCTTAATGCAGCTTAGAATGATAGCTTTAATATTATCATCTGTAAGGGGCATAAGCTTAAAAACAGTAGATCTTGATATCAACGCATTATTTACTTCGAAATATGGATTCTCTGTAGTAGCACCAATAAGTACTACTGTTCCATCCTCAACATAAGGAAGAAGTGCATCCTGTTGGGATTTGTTGAATCTATGAATCTCGTCTACAAACAGGATCGTTTTTTTGTTATACATTCCTTTACGGTTTTTTGCTTCATTAACTGTGTTTCTTATATCTGCAACCCCAGAGGTAACAGCGTTTAACTGTTCAAACTGAGACTCCGTAGTATTTGCAATAATACGCGCTAAGGTCGTCTTGCCTGTACCAGGTGGTCCGTAGAAAATGACTGAAGTTAGCTTATCTGCCTTAATTGCACGATAGAGAAGCTTTCCTGGTGCAATTATATCTTCCTGCCCAACAAATTCATCTATTGTCTCTGGTCTCATTCTCATAGCAAGAGGACTGTCCTTTTGATTTTGCTTTTCCCTGTTGAAATCAAACAAACTGAAGCCTTGTTCTTTCATTAGATTAACCTACCTTTTTGTTTATTACATAAGCTGCACTTAATATACCTTCCATTTTAAACTTTCTAATAGAATTTCTTGCAAAACAAAAGGCTTCAAGTGTGTCATTCTCCAGCTTAATAGGCTTTATGACTCTTTTTGAAATGCCTTTTTCACATAAGTATATTATTTCAATTTTTCGCTGCATTTTCAAGGCTTGATTTACTATAAATTCTACCATAAAAACACTTCCTTATATAATCTTAATTAAATTATAACGCGAACATACGTTCGCGTCAATATTATGCATAAAATTAACAAGGATAATGATTTTGATAAAAGTATTAGTTGTATAATTTTATATTCTGTCTACCGAATTCATCAAAGGGGATAAAAACCCACTTTTGATGAGGTTCTAAATTGGCATCTCTAGGATCAAAATGAATTTGAATGGCGTACTCATCAAAGGTAAATATATTTGATTCTATTGATTCCTTAACGCTTGCATCTAACACATCTTCCGTCAGCTTATAATGCAAATTCTTCTTTATATATGTTTTTATTACATTGCTTGCATCATATCCATCAGCAAATATATCACTTATAAGCATTTCTCTATTTTGATTAAAATCATAATTAAAAGGTTCTCTTTTATGCTCGTATAAAGTATCAAAACGTATATCGTCAATAACAGCTAAACTAAGATAACCACCGGCATTAATAAATATATTAACATGGTGGCTGTATTGCGAATCCTTACCAGATTCAGCATACTTTTTAGCTTGAACCTTAAAACCTTCAAGGTCAAAATTAAACTTTGCCATTTGATTTAACTTCTTTTCTATATCTTTATTCGGAACATTTATAAACTCTCCTTGTGTGATATAAATGTAATATTTAGGTTTATTTTCTTGAAGAATATTACTTGCTTTGAATTGCAGCTTGTTGGGAAGCAGCATTTTGTTTAGTTTACTTTGCTCGTATATGTTGTTATTTTGATTATAATATTTATCAAAAATATATAAATCGTCCCCAAGGTAATTAAAAGGTATTACAATTTGATCTGTATAGCCATTGTAGAAAAATTCATCATTCTTTTCATCAAGTATGATCCTTAAACCTTCAAAGCCCAGAGAGAAGCTTTGATTTTCTCTAATTCCTTGAAAAGGCTTAGTCATTCTCTCAGCTTCATAATCATCATAGTTATTTTCAATTAAGTATTTACTGATAAAGCTGTTAATTTTAGATTTATAATCACTTCCTGGCTTAAACACATCATCAAGGTTTACCTTATCTCCAGTATTTAAATCATATCCAATGGACTTACTTTGATTATTTGGATAATAATTGTTTCCTTTAAACTCAATATCAAATGAAACACTATATTCAACAATAATTACATTGTTATAGCTGTAGCATAAGTAAGAGTATGCGTTTTTGCTGCTAATTTTTCTAATATCATCTTTTTTCGTTGTTAGAAATTCAGGTTCAAACTGTGATAAAAGCTTTTTACAAACTTCCAGTATGTCATTATTGATTTTATTTTGAACTGATTTATCTTTTAATCCAGAAATCACTGGGTAATTGATTCTATTAACAATTTTGTTATCATCAATTGTTTGAAATTCTGTTGGTTCAATTTTTATACCGTTGTCATATAGGAACTTTCTTTCATCTAGTGGTATCGTGGCCTTAATTTGTTCTACAACTGGCTCTGAAACTACTGGTTCTTTTGCTGCAGGTTCTGACGCAATAGTCTTGGCCTCACATCCAACAGCATTTAATATAAAAATAAGCAGCAGCATAAAATATAATTTTTTATTCATTATATCACCTTACCTTAAGGGAACATAGCCGCTTTGCTCAGCAAGCTTCTGTCCCTCATCAGATAGAATCCAAGCCAATAACTTTCTCGCGTTGGAATCCTTACTCTCAGTTTTCTTAAGAACAGCATAATATGCACTGGTGTAGGGGTACTGTCCTGTCTTTATTGTTTCATTGTTTGGCTCAACGCCGTCTATTTTCACGAATTTTATAGTTTCTTTATTATACATTGAGTTTGCAAAGTAATAAACCGAGTAACCAATAGCTCTATCTGAGTTGTTATAAGAGGCTATTACCTCAATTAATCCTTCCATCGCACTTGGTATAAGATCCTTTGGCGCATCCATAATATTAATACCCTTCATTACCATATTTACCATAATAGTTTGGCTTCCAGAGTTCTCCGGTCTTTGGTAGGGTAATATTGCTTTATCCGGTCCCTCAAGTTCCTTCCAGTTTTTTATTTTTCCTTGGTATATGTCTTGAAGCTGTTTTGTTGATATGGTATCTACTGGATTTTCCTTGTTTACAAGAAAAACAAAGGCCTCTTTTACAACAGGGACTACTTCTAGCTCTATACCTGCCTTTTTTGCCAATTCCAACTCTTCTGATGATGGTTCAGTAACAAATATAATATCCGCTTTTCCTTCAAGCAAGTTTAAATAGGCGTAATGTGTGGTGTTGTGCTTAATAAATGCCTTTGCTTCTTCCGGTGCCAAAGTCAATAATTTTGAGGCCATGTTCTCCGACAGTGGAATTGTGGCTGTTGATCCATCAATCTTTGGATAATTCTCTTTAGTAAATCTCACATTTGCACTTCCCGAAGTACATGAGGTCAGCATTATTGAAATAATGATAAGTAGTACTAATAAACTGCGTTTCATAAAAATATTCCCCCTAAATCAATCATTACCAATATTATACCATTTATTGATATTAATTCCACAAAGTTGGCAATTAAAAGGTCGGCTAATTCAGTTGTTGAATTGCCGACCAATCATTAAAACTTTACTTCTATTCTTCCTCGCTCTTCTTCTCTAACCTCAAACAATGTCTCTTCACGGAAGTTGAACATATTTGCTACTATACTGCTTGGGAATGTTTCTATTGCATTGTTATACATTGTAACAGTATCATTATAAAACTGTCTCGCGTAGCTGATTTTCTCCTCTGTACTAGATAATTGGCCTTGCAAGCTTCCAAAATTAGCACTTGCCTTTAACTCAGGATAACTTTCTACTACTATCATCAATCTATGTAGAGCACTTGACATTGCATCGTCTGCTTTGATTTTATCCTCTATGGTAGAAGCCTTACCAAATTGATTTCTTGCTGCAATAACAGCTTCAAAGGTTGAAGATTCATGCTTGGCATATCCTTTTACTGTTTCAACAAGGTTAGGTATTAAATCAAATCTTCTCTTTAATTGGACATCAATCTGCGACCATCCATTCTTTACTCTGTTCCTCTTAGTTACAAGACCATTGTAAATTCCAATAAACCACATTACCAAAAGAGCCCCTATAATTATTGCTATTATGAATACCATTTTTATTCCCCCTTATTTAAAATGCACCGGCTCCACCGCCACCGCCGCCTCCTCCACCGCCACCAAAAAAACCCCCGCCTGAGCCGCCTTTAGACGACATCTGAGACATTGCCTGTGTGTAAGTGGATTCGGTAGTTCTTGTGATATTGGTTGTAATTCTATCTAAGGAATCCATTTGTCCCAAGCTGTGTCCCAAATAGCCATAATACATATAAGTTAGACCACTGTGCTTGAAATCATCATCCCTAAATACTACGTTGAGCTGTTTTATTACTTCTTTTGCTACGCCCAGGGATATTGCATATACCAGAAAGTGCTCCCAGAGAACTATAGCAGGTATTTCAGCTTCCTTAAGCATGCTAAAGTCCGTAAGGTATTTACGAAAAGCCTTCCATTTGCTGAAATGCTCGACCCCTGTTTTGGTACGTCGCTTTACCAAAGCCGAGTATATTATCAAACCAATGGATGTAATCATTAAAAGTACAAAACCAGGAATATTTCTATGTGCAACCATAGTAAATACCCCAAATCCTATACCAAAAATACCTGATGCAATACCTAATGCTATACCTGAGACTGTACTGCTGTCAAAAAACTTATAAGTGGCTGCATCCAGATTTACAAGTGCAATCCATGCATCGTAGCTTTCCTTGAAGCTGGAAGCGTTCTTTAGGGTCTTTGTATAGCTCTGTAATTCATTAAGATTTATTTCAGTTCCATCACCTATATCGTTGATTAGCCAATCAATTAGGAACTGCTCATGCTGCTTTAAGTCCCTTGTATTTGCTTCTAGCTTCCTAAATATATAGCTTTCTTCAGCTTTCAAACCAAGGATACCATGCTTTTCACGTTGTTCAACCTTAAGCTGCAGAACTTTCCTTCTTACCAAGTCCATTAAAGTAGCGGTAACTTCTTTTGTGGTCACCTTTCCAAAGTTCCAGAGAACAGCCATAACCGCCGGTGAGTAATCATAGGGGAGCTCCCTATAATATATACCTTGAAAATCTGGTTTGAATTCTTTATCGTATCTCTGATAAATATAAATTATTAAAAGGATTTCGATTAGCGCAAATACAAATGCTAAGCCTATAAGGATTCTTGCAATCAGCCTTGTTCTATTTGCCTCCTCAGCAATTTTCTCTTCCTCTGCCATTATTCTATCGAAGGCTAATTCATCAACAAATCTTGCATTCTCGTTCAAGGCTTCTTCAGAAAAAAGCACTCTAGCTTCTACCATATTATTTGGCCTTAAGTTCTCTACAATCAATGAAATTACACCATCTTGCATAATTTCAACATTGCCGGATAATGGTCCATGAGCAAAGGCTTTTATGTTGTTTTTATCTACAGTTCCTGGAAGCCAAATCAAAACCTTATAATTATTTACAGGAACCTCCATAGAGTTCTTGCCTGTAAATTGCCAATATAGCTCTGCAGTGTCTCTATATTTTGTTGCGACTTTATTCACTTTATATTTAATCACAAAGGTCTTATTTTGATCCTTGGATTTCTTAAATGCCTTTATTCTTAACTGGCTACCCTCATTAATTAATTGAAATGAGTTTTCCCCTCCGCTGTTATCCATTGTGAACTTAGTCAAATTACCATTTTCTGCGGCAAACACTTGTATATTTTCATATACTTGATTTTTCTTTGTAACTAGGGTTCTATATATTCCATTGAAGCTGCCATCAAAAACATAGTCCAAGGTCTCATCCACTTGCATATCGCCATTCTCACTAACCCTTGCTGATATCTGGTAGTTTTCGATATAGTAGCTGCGATCATCATCTGCATTTACTACAACATATAAACTCATCAATACAGAGATTATTAGTACAATAGATAATATCTTGCTTCGCAATTTACCACCTCCTTATTATATTCTAATACAACCATTCTAGAATTTAAAGGAAAAATTAGTTAATTATTGGAATTTCAAAAATTCTCATTATAACAACAAAAATGGCGATTGCTAAAAACCAGGCCAGATAAGGTCTTTTATAGTGAATAGCCAAAAGAGGAAATTGATAAAAATTATGTAGCAAAGACCACCATATGCTCCAACCATTTTCATTGTATTGCATGCCCATATTGGACAATACGATCTCAATAATAATATAAATAATAGCCCATAGGGTTATATACTGAAATTGCTTAAAAAGAGTCTTAGGGAAGTGTGTCAAAAATATTAGCACAGTACAAGAGAATATTGTAAATATAACAAAAAGCTCGCTAAATATAGGATTAAGAAAGCCTGGATTAAAAGTCCAAAGCTTTTTGTTGAAAAAGGTTACATTGTAAATTAAATCTCCCATTCCCATAAACAGCATGGTTGGGTAATACTTGCTCCAATTTTTCCAGTCCCCCCATTTATATGCAGCGGCAACCCATAGCGCAGCGTGAATACTTCTAATCAATATGACCAATGTTATTCCTCCTTACAATTGAAGCTACATATATTTTATTTCCAATATGTAATACCGCTATACTTAATAATCTTAATATAAAAAAGAGTAGTTCCTTAGAACTACTCATGTATATGATTTATTTCACTGTTTTATTTACATATTCTGAAGTTGCAGCAGCAAGTAGTGCTCCATAGTTAACACCAAATTCTACTATGTCTCCCACCTTGTATACACCCTTTGCATCAGTTATATCTAATATCATATGATCGCTGCTTGCACCTAGTATAGATATTCCTTCATCTCTAGCGGTGAGTCCATCATGTTTGACATCCTGCCTGCCTACAGCTACGATTGCTCTTTTAATGATACCCTTGTCTACAAAAACAGGTTTGCCCCCAAAAGCATCCATACCTAATTCACCAATAGGTGCTGATGGTTTTTCCTTCAATTCAATTATTTCCGCTGCTAAGGTAAAGACATCCGAGTAGGTATTCTCAATTTTCTCACCATAAGCTGTCTCCGTACCCAGGACAATTGCTTCACCCAATCTTATTTGATTCACATTCTTTGGCATTAGATTTTTTTGCAGCAAGTGGATACTGCTAGAGTTCCCACCTGAAATAATTTCAAGACTTATTCCAAACTTATCTTCAATTTCATTTGTAATTTTAACCAAGATTCCAAGATTTTCTGCGGAAGGTATTACTCCCCCATAACAAGTAAGGTTAGTTCCGATTCCCATAAGCTTTATATTCTTAAGCTTTATAATCTCACCTGCAAAAGAGACAGCATTTTCAAACCATACGCCCTCTCTCAAATCACCAAGATCAACCATTAATACAATTTGATGTACTTTCCCTTTGGCTTTTGCTGCTTCATTTAAGGCTTTGATTACTTCTATTTCGGAGTTAAGGCTTATATCTGTATATTCTACTACATCTGCTGCTTGAGAAAGCATTGGTATTCTTAGAAGAATCTTTGGTACGTTGAAGGTCTTTAGCTTTATCAAGTTTTCTATTCTTGAATCTGCTAGAGCATAAGCTCCACCTTCGATTATGGCTTCTGCAAATTCAGGCCATGCACATAACACCTTTGTTACGCCCGCAACCTTTATTCCATGCTTGCTTGCCAATTCAGATAATACCTTGGTATTATGCCTTACTTTACTTTTATCCATTATTAAAGCAGGATATTTCATTATACTCCTCCTCTTTGCTACTCTATTACCATACTCTTTTTCATTAGCTGCAGGGCATCTTCCGGATATCTTTTAGATAAAACGCCCAAAGAAGCCATAATATAAGCATTGTCTATTAGAACCTTTGCATTGGCTGTTGGAAATAGCTCTGTACCCTTGCTATGCTTACCAACAAAATTAAGAATTTCTACTCTATTAGGCAGCCTTGTAAGTGCACCGCCAGTACCAATAATATATTTGACATTAGTCAAATCCTTGCCTTCTGCAACAGTCTTTTTACCAGATGGACCATAGAAATTGCGCATATAACCGGCATGTCGTTCCAAAGAAGTTAATACAGCTTCCTTAGTCAGTCTTTCAACAAATTGCTTCTCTCTATTTGTCTCAGGTATTGCTTTAGCATTTGCAATTAGCTCTTCAGCATCCTCAAACTCTTTTTTGAGGTTTTCTAAACCGATCTTTTCAACTATATGAATTAGATTAACATATACACCCAAGTCTCCCTCAACAGTTCTTTTTGCTTCTGGCTCGGGACTTATAAGTATTCTATTAATTTCTTCTGAGCCTTGAGTTACAGAGTGGACATCCGTAGTCGCGCCTCCAACATCAAATACTACCAAATCACCAATATCATCCTTTAAAAGCTTTGCAGCTTCCATGACCGCCCCTGGCGTCGGAATGATTGGACCGCTTACCATATCCCTCACCTTAGTCATACCTGGAGCATGAATAATATGTTCTTCAAATACATCTTGTATAACTTTACGGGTAGGTTCAACATTTAGCAAATCTACTTTAGGATATACATTATCAACTAGATAAAGCTTAACATCATATTGTTCAGCTAATTCTTTAACCTCATCTTGATTTTCAATATTTCCTGCATATATCATTGGTATGCCAAGCTTCATAGCTGCTATCTGCTCAAAATTATATAGAGCGGTATCACGCTCACCATAATCTACTCCACCTGCAACCAATATAATATTAGGATTTATTTCTTGTATCTTTTTGAGATCTGTTTTTCGCACTTTGCCTGATGTAATCATTTTTATAATGCCGCCTGCGCCAAGTGCCGCTTCCTTTGCAGCCCTCACGGTCATATCATAGACAAGCCCATGAACAGTCATGCGTAGTCCACCTGCAGCACTGCTTGTTGCAAGCATTTCATCATATTGAATTTCATCAAGATTTAAGTTTTCCCTAAGATTTTCCACAGCACCCTTTAAGCCTACAGTAACATCTCCGTTCAATACCGTAGTAGGGAATTGCCCCTGTCCTAAAAATTTAGGACAGGGGCCACCTATATCATTGAATGCATTTACTACTGTAGTGGTGCTGCCAATTTCGGCCACCAATACATTAATCTTCATTCTTCATTTCCCTTCTTTTCTTAACCATAAAGCTTACAACGTCAATACCTTTTGTACCTCTACCAAAACCGGCATCCATTCCTGCTTCCTTTGCAATCTCGTTACTTACTTGAGTACCGCCGCAAATTAGCATAACCTTGTCTCTGATGCCCTTTTCAACACATAGGTCATGAATCTTCTTCATGTTCTTTATGTGAATATCATCATGAGTAATGATTGTACTTGCAAGTATTGCTTGCGCATTTGTTTCAATAGCTGCATCAACAAGCTTCTCTACTGGGCATGAAGTTCCAAGATACAAGTATTTCACGCCGTACTTCTCAATACCACCGTGCTTAATATCAAGGGTTTCCTTAAGACCAACTGAGTGCTCATCCTGACCTATTGTTGCCGCAACAACAAATATTGAATTCTCACTTATGTCAGCTCTTACTTGTTCTTCTGTGAAAACTTCAGGTTTTTCTGGGATAACAAGATCATTAACATTTATATCAAACTTTACTTTACCCTTTATTTCTACCAAAGTACCTTCTGATGGGTGTAAGCATTGCTTATGAACAACTGTTACATCCTCTAAGCCCATGTTCTCGCCGCATTTTATAGCTGCGAATTCTGCTGTTCTTTCATCAAGCGGCAGGAATATTGTTATAGCAACAACTCCATCAGCCTTCCACTCAACTTCTGGCTTAACGATGTTTGTATTTGTATACTTTACTACATCCTTAAGTCTTGTGTTTACATTGTCATGCTCATCAAGCTCATCGATATAGATAATCTTAGTTCTGTCTTCAAAAGTATCTCCGCCTATTGCGTCAGAAGCCTTCGCAAATTCTGCTGGTATATTATTGTCACCATAGTGTACTGAAACCGGTGCAAAGTAATCTGCATCTCTTTCAAATATCATACCAACACCAATACCGCCATCGATTTGTCTTGGGATACCATCGCCATTTCTTTCTGGGTAGTAACCACTGTCAATAAAGAAACCTTGTTCAACAGCACTGAAATATCCGCCAACTTCAAGCATTTCTTCAATAAATAGAACTGCTCTTTCCTTAAGCTCTCTTACCTCAGCACCTAATGGACCTTCTTTGTCCAGCTTAACCATTTCTCTTAAGCCATCCATGCCGTTCATAGCCTGCTTAGCAGTACTAATAGCAGCGATGTTATTATAGTGCCATGGCACGTTACGGCCTTCATCTGGTGTAATTGTTGATTGAATATCAGCACTTGTAAGTCTTGAAATCATAAGGTTAAGCGTATGTGTAACTGTAGCTTCTCTCATATCTGATTCCATGTACTTCGTATTTTGCTGAGCTCTCATTTTGTACTCGCTGAAGAAATCTCTTAATGCAACAGCATAAGGTAAGTCTAATCTCATACATGGTGCTGGAGGAGCTGTTGGAGGAACTGTTGACAATGCAATATTCTCAGGCTTTATACCAACCTTCTTTGAGAATATGCTATTGATCGCATGCTGAACCATAAGCTCTGGTCTAACCTTCCAAGCCTTCATTGCTGTAGCGTTGGCATTGTGCGCGCCATCAATTTGAAGCATATCAGCCCAAGCCATGATTTTCTTAGCTTCACAAGCATCAACGAAGCTTCTTATCATATTAACGTTTCTATAAAGAACGTTATATTGAGGATCTTGGTGCGCACCATTAACGCCTTCCTCAGCAAACATAACAGCGATGTCAGGACCGGCAACACCGGAGATATATGAGTGGAAGTTTATTGGTCTGCCTACTTCCTCTTCAATCATATCAAGGGCTTTTCTACTTGCTCTAACTTGCTTTCTTGTAACTGCGATACCGCCCATACCTTGAGTTGTACCTTCCAAAAGTGAATCTATATGAGATTGACCGGCTGTTCTGATAACCATTATGTGGTCAGCGCCATGCCATGCTGCCATTCTCATTCTTCTTATATCATCTTCAAATCTTCCTGAAGCTATTTCAGTTGTAATAACACAATCTGGTTGTGGGTCAATATAGTGGAAGCCTCTGCTGCCAGGTAGTGGTACATAATTCTTCAAGCCTTCTGAAGATTCATGATATTCAAAGTCTCCAACTATTCTATTTTGTCTTTGACCTTCTCTCCAGTGCCAGCCTCTTCTTTTTGGCTCGTAGGTGTCTAGATCTTGTAAAAGTTCATTTATATCAATCTTCTTATTAATATCTAAACTCATTATTTACCCCTCCTTAAAACAATAGTTCGACTACGTCCCAGTATTTTCCGTCTGCTAAACCAACTCCTGCTTCTCTCACTGATATACCTAACTTCTTAGAAAGTCTCCAAACTACATTGCCTGCGCCCTTGCCCATTAGACCTTTACTAATAACGCCTTCTACAATTGGCTTAACTTCCATACTTGAGAAGCCCATTCTAAGCAGTATACTTCTTTCGATAGCTGGTGTAGTGTTCTTTTTACCTAGCTCTAGCATTGGTTCTACAGCTTTTTCTGCGAGTTCCCAGAACTTTGCCTTAAGCTCCTCGTCTGACAGGTTCTTAATATGCTGTCTTCTAACTTCATAATCATCAGCACGTTTCATTTAATTATCCCTCCAAAATTTATTTTATTGTGACGCCCAATTCCTTTAGGGCATTTATTACAAATTGCTCATCTGCCTTAGTATCCTTTGCAAGGAATTCTATATCTTCCTTAGAAACCTCTGTAGCATTCTTGTTTGTGATACTGTTTCTAACATAGGAATGCTTTGCTTTGTTCAAATCAAAATCTCTAACCTTTATCATAGATGGGTGATCAGGCAGTATGATGTTTTCACCTGGAATCTCTTCATTTGGGTTACCGAATCTCACATCAATACCATTTTGCTTCGCAAAGCTAAGCTGTGCCATTGGGTGCTTGCCTGCTCCTGTATATTCAGTTTCCTGAACAACAATGATTTGGTCCTCATCCATTTCTTGTGCCAAGGAAAAAGCTGCTGTCAGGGATGTATTTCCTGCAGGGCCTCTTTCTAAGCCCTCTAACACAGATAATGCTTCTGTAATGTAGAAAACCTCTCCTTGTCTTACAAGTACATATCTATCCATATATCTTAAAGGTCTAGCAGCATTTCTTGGTACATCTGCTCTGTCAGGCCATGTTGCAAAAGGCAACCCAAAACCTGTATGCCCTGTGGTGAAGGACTTTTTATTGAATGCTTGGTCAGAAGCCATATGTAGTCCTGAAAGATCAACACTTGCTCCAACTACCTTAACATTTTCAGCCCCTGCCTTTATAAGTCCTCTTGCAGTACCAGTAATGTTACCGCCCCCTGCATGTGTTGCTACAACAACGTCTGGGTCTCTGCCTTCTTTTTCTCTAAACTGCATTGCCAACTCATAGCCAAGTGTTTCAACCCCTGCAATTCCAAAAGGTGTATATAAAGATGCATTAAAGTAACCCGTTTCTTCTAATAACATTAAGAAAGTATAGAAAAGTTCTGGTCCAACAGATAGTTGAATAACCTCAGCTCCCAAAGCTTCACAAGCCCTTTGTTTTTCCAGTATTTCAGGTTGTCCAGTCATATTGCTGTCATAGCATTCTTGTAAGATTATACATTTCAAACCCTGCATAGCTGCTTGTGATGCGACAGCTGCACCATAGTTTCCACTGGTTGCTGCAATTACACCCTTGTAGCCATTTTTCTTCGCATGATATACTGCATTAGCCGCTCTTCTTGCCTTAAAGCTTCCTGATGGGTTACAAGCTTCGTCTTTAATAAAGATTCTAGCTCCCTTGCCCTTCGGTGCCATCTTTCTTGCTAAGGCAGTAAGATTTTTAAGTTCTATTATAGGTGTATTTCCAACGCTTACACTTGCTTGTATTTGTTGTATTTCTTCTAAGGTATATCCTGCTTCTCTCATCATTCTCTCATAGTCGAAACTGATTCCACCTGACTCGAATACTGAGTAGTCTATACCAATAGCTTTTTTCATAATTTCATTTTTCCTGCCGGTTACGGCTACATATGAATTATCTATTGCCATTATTTTTCACCTCCAAAGAGGATTTCTTTAACTTGACTATCTATCTTTAACAATTCAGGGACAAATTCACCAAAGGTATGTGTATACTTTGGGTTTACTGCAACCAGTTCTCCCTTTACCTTACGTCCTGTTGTAGTCTCAATCTCAATTTGCTCTCCTAGTATTGCCTCATCCATTGCATAGCCTTTTAACCATAGTTCAAGAGGTACTTGCTTTGTATCATCTGGCACTTGCGGAGCTCTTTCCTCAGGTTTAAGTACAATTTGATGTATTTGTACCCAATCTCCTTTTTTTGCTGCGTTCATATTGCAACACTCCTTTTCAAATAATATGTAGGGGCTTGCATATAGTGTTATCTTACTTTTAAAAGACAATGCTTAACAGCCCCTACATTTAAATCCTCTATCTATTTATACGATTTCTCATATCACCCATAATTGCTCTTGGCACAGGAAGATCTATCATAGTCTTTAGACCTGGCTCTGCATTGATAACTTGAGGAATCATGTTTACACACATTGCAATTGTTCCTAGTCCACCTTGTACTTCAGGCTTTATAACCATATTTACTTCTGGTGTACCCTTAATTGTTATATAGTCTCCTGTATGAGTTCCTTCCATTTCTGGTTCAATTTGTTGTGGGTGAATCATGTCTATCTTCACTTCTCCATCTACAAAACCTTGACCAGTCATGTTTACGCCAGCTACATTACCTGCAGCTGCAAAGCCGTATGGTGACTTTCTATCAACAGTTGTTACGATTGGCTTCATTTGAGTTTCATACTTCTCTACATCCCAGCCAATTGCATCGCCTATCATTCTGATTGATTCTGCAAAGCCTACATGGCCTGCCATTGTGCCATCTTCAATACCCTTGTTGAACTCTTCAACAGTAACGCCAACTCCTTGCTCTTCCATAACTGCTGGACCAAATGGGCTTAAACTGTTTACTCTCTTTGCTTCTACATATTCAACATCAGTCATACAGCCTGTTAAACAAACAACCAACAAGTCCATGATTAATCCTGGGTTAATACCAGTTCCTAGGATTGTAACACCATTTGCTTTAGCTATTTTGTCAAGTTCAGCTGCTAGCTCAGGATTTTGTGATTGTGGATATGCCATTTCTTCTGCTGTTGAAATAACATTAACCTTATGCTCTAGTACTTGCTTCAATCTTGGAAATGCCTTCTTTGTGAAGGAATCTGTTGCACATAAGCAAACATCAACGTTCTTGCCCTTTAATACTTCATCAATATCATTAATGATTATTACTTCTGGCTTGTCTCCTCTTTCAACTCCAAGAACCTCAAACATGCTCTTGCCAACTCTACCTTCATTTCTATCGCAAACCCCAACGATATCTACACCTTTTTTTGTCAAAAGCATTCTTGCCATACCGCTTCCCATTGCACCAAAACCCCAGATTGCTACTTTTACGTTTTCCATATGATAACCTCCATAAAATAATTTTTTTATAATATATTTTGTACAGCCTTAATCTCTATACAAAACAATTTTAAAGTTGACTAACTAATACTGCCTTATTTATTTCAATTGTAAAGTTTTATATTGATTATGTATTTATTATCAATACGCATTAAGGCTCATTTATTATATTAGCAATTAACATGCCAACTAATATTGCTGCTTTTAGAATTAACTAAATATCTGAAACGTTTAAAATCCAAGATTCATCGAAGCTACAGAAGGAACCTTTTCTCATAATTTTCTGAAATATATTTCTATGTGCAATAATATTTGCACTATAGCAAATATTATTGCACATAGAAATATGTATATAACTGCATAAACTAGTATTATTTCTTGAGTTATACAATATTAATCTAATATTTAAGCAATATGCATAATTAAGTGCAAATGTTTTTGCAGTTTTTACATGCAAACTAATATTTGACACTTTTAACAATAATAATTAGAATTTAAATTATAATAAGAGAGATATATTTTTTATAATTATATAAAGAGGAGAAATAAAGATGTTTGACTTTCATGTACACACTAATCACTCCAACGACTGTACTTTTAACATGGAAAGCTATATTTTGCCTGCAATTCAAAAGGGACTAAAGGGAATATGCTTTACAGATCATGTGGATATTGATTACCCCGGCAGCTCGATTCAATTTAATATAGACTATTCCAAATATACAGATGAAATAAATAGTTTAAAAGATAAATACAAGGGTAAATTAGAAATCCTTACAGGAATCGAATTTGGTATGCAACCGCATATATTAAAAGAAGATAAAGCTTTTTTTGACAATAAAAGCTTTGATTACATACTTGGCTCTATCCATGCAGCTAATAAGAAAGAGCTTTACGGAGGCGACTTCATAGATTCAAAATCTGTTCATCTAGGTATTGTAGACTATTTTAATGATATGATATTTTGCACAAAAAACTTTAACTGCTATAATAACTTAGGACATATAGACGCCATTGCAAGATATGTAAGCAAAGGTAGTTTCGCAGCTTCTAAATATATGGAATATATTGAAGAGATTCTAAAAATTGTGATTCAACAGGGTAAAGGCATTGAATTAAATACCTCAGGTAAACGCTACTCCTTGCTGCACTTTCACCCAGAGCCATGCATTTTAAAGCTTTACAAACAATTGGGTGGCGAAATAATCACCTTAGGCTCAGATTCGCACAGCCCAAGTACTTTAAGCTATGGCTTTGATGAAGCAGTCTATCTACTGCAAAGCTACGGGTTTAAGTATAATACAATATATAGAAATGGCAAACCAGAATTTTTAAAGCTTTAAAAGCAAAAAAAGTCCCCAACTACCGAGGGATGACTTAGTAGTTGGGGACTTTTTTTGTTATCAATTAGATGTATTTTACTCCGGATGCCTTTATTGCAGTTCTTGCTGCATTATATGCAATTAAGGTTACGAAGATATTGGCAAAGGCTGTAGGAAGAACAATTCCTACGAATAAAACAGCAAATGGCGCCGGTAATCCAACAAGCAGCAATGCCGAATACAAGAATACACTGCCGCTTACAATGGTTCCTACAAATGCAATAGAGCCCACAATCGCCTGCTTGGGTTTAAATCTATCAAAAAGCTTTATTAGCAAATATACTATAAAGCAGGTTATTATTTTATCTATGATATTCGGAATCTGTCCACCTGGAAAGGTAGTAGTTAATGCAGTGATTGACCCGCTTAACAAAGCAGTAAGTATCATACTTTTGAAATCTCTATTTACTAAAAGCGACACAAATATAAACGCCAGCATTATATCAAGCTTCATACTTCCGATTGTCCCTGGTACAACTTGATGCAGAATGTAACCCATAGCTATAAGTAGTGCAGTTAAAATATTTTTTCTTAAATTCATATAAAATCTCTCCTTTAATTTTGTTTTTAGTATCAATGTTATTACTTACTACCTTTCACAACATCAAGTTCGCCTCCTTTTTTTTGAAATCAAATTAAAGCCCTCACAGGCTTTAATTTATTATAAAATAAAAAAGCCTATCATCCCCAGAAAAGGGACGAAAGGCTACTTTCGCGGTACCACCCAAATTAGACAGAAACTGTCTCACTCACTCAGATACGGAGTCAAATACTCGATATCCTACTTCTATAACGGGAATTCCCGGCATCAGATACTATTCCAAAAGGAAGTTCACCTAGCTTCTCACAAGTCCATTCACTGCACTTCATATTACCGAACTCACACCAACTTCGGCTCGCTTAAAATAGATATTACAGATACTACTCTTGCTCAATGAATTTAAAAACATTTATTTCTCATAATATTATCACATATGAATCAATAAATCAAAGGATAAATTTAGGAACTTAATGTTTAACGTTTCATTAAAGGAAATGCAATTACATCCTTTATAGAATATGAGTTAGTTAAAAACATCATCATCCTATCGATTCCTATTCCAAGGCCTCCCGCAGGCGGCATACCTACATCAATTGCTAAAGCAAATTCTTCATCCATAGGACTAGCAGTTTCTAACCCAGCTCTTAGCTTACTGGCTTGCTCATGGAGCAATATTCTTTGCCTAAGGGGATCATTTAATTCTGAATATGCATTACCTAATTCCACCCCAAACGCATAGGGTTCAAATCTTTCAATCAAATCACCATTTTCCCTATGAAGTTTGCAAAGTGGCGAGGACTCTGCCGGAAAATCTATAACAAAGGTTGGCTGCTGCAGTTTGGAAGCACTATATGCATCAAATAGCTCCATAATGATATCGCCTTTACTCATTGATTCAAAATCCTTGCAATCTATTAATAGCCCCTTAGAAGCTATAGCTTTAATCATGTCATCTTTACTTAAATTGAGTACATCTAGTTCAGTATCCAATTTTACCAATTCACACATTGTTGCTCTTTTCCAAGGAGCTTTGAAGTCAATCTCTACACCATCATATACAATCTTAGTAGTGCCATTCACTTTTACAAATACGTACTCATATAAGTTTTCCATCAATACCATCATATCATTATAGTCAGCATATGCCATATAGCATTCAAACAATGTGAACTCAGGATAGTGCGTTCTATCAATTCCTTCATTTCTAAAAGACCTTCCCATGGTATAAACTCTTTCAATGCCTCCTACCATAAGCCTTTTTAAATACAACTCTGGCGAGACATTCATATAAACTTCACAGTCCATTGCATTTACGTTTGTAACAAAGGGCTTCGCCTCTCCTCCGCCATATTTGGTGTCTAAAATTGGTGTTTCCGCCTCCACAAAATTAAGTGTATTCATATATTCTCTTATGGCAGCCATCCCTCTTGCTCTATTTATAAATCTTTCCCTAACCTCATTGTTCATGATCATATCTAAGGACCTATGTCTTTGTCTCAGGTCTGCATCTTGTATTCCATGGTGCTTTTCAGGCAAGGGTCTAATAGCTTTCGTGAGTAATGATAATTCTTTGGCCTTTATCGTAATTTCTCCTGTTTTTGTCCTAAATACATTTCCTTCAAAACCGATTATATCCCCAATATCAAAGAACTTAATTTCTTCGTATTTCTCTGCACCTAAGATGCTCTTACTCAGATATACCTGTATGTCGCCCTCTTGGTCCCTGATATTTAGAAATGTTGCATTTCCCATATTTCTCATTAGCATTATCCTGCCTGCAACAGTAAGCACTTGTTCTTCATCGATGCTGTCAAAGTTATTAATAATATAATTGGAATGGGTTACTTCTTTGAATTTATAAGGGTATGGATTTATACCTCTTTCCTCCAACTGATGCAAATGCTTTATTCTATCTACAATTAAATCATTTGCATCATTCATGATTTCATTTAGGTCATTGATGTTTTCATAATTCTTTCTCATGTTAGTACCACCTTTCAAATTATGTTTTTGTTCATTCATTTATAAAAATAAGCATATAAAAAACTCCCACCTCCAAGACTTAAGTCTTGGGGACGAGAGTTATATACTTCGTGGTACCACCCCAGTTTGTTAATAAATCACTTTATTAACCTTTTCAAGTACGGCATATGCGTATACTCTATCTCTATAACGGGAGAATCCGTCACTATCTACCCCTTTTATAAAGGCTCAACAGGAATGCTCAGAGGCCTTCTTCAACAAACTGTCTTTGCTCATTTCCACCTAATAGAGCTCTCTGTGAAAGATTAACTTGTTTACTTTTCTCTTCATTGCAATGATTGTGTTTTATATATTATATTAAAGGGTTTAGGATCTGTCAACATAAATTATGGAAGTAAATATTCCCAAATAATAACCACTTTGGTAAGCTAATTTTCATTTTCGGCACATATAGTATATTAAATTACATAAATATGGGGTGAAAATATGAAATTTATAAAAGAATTTAGCTTTAGATTCTTTGTAGTAGTTGTTATGTTAGGTCTTGCTTTTGTTGCCAACGATATGAGCAAACAGCTATTCTTGAACAGCAAAGAAATATTCTCTCAAGATTTTATACTGGGAAAGCCAGTAGAAGGAATCAATTTTATTCGAGATATTTTTCTTCCGCTTGTTATTTATCTTGCATCTATCGGTGGTTTCTTTTATCTCCTAATTGAGGATTTTAAAATGTTGAAAACCTTTAGCAAGAGTAATAAGCTGGCAAGGTTTGTTTGGAGTCTTTGGATTATTATTTTGATTTGCTTATTAATGATTCCAATATTCTTTGGATGCCATTTATTAATAGGTGGTTTTGCATTTGCTGTACTTATAACAGCTGTTTTCTTAATTATATTAGCTATTTTGTATAGACTTAGGTAAAGATATAAATTGTTAAAAATTTATGCTATAGATTCCTTATCACATCAAGATTAACTTGTGTAAGATTATCATAAACGTTATCACAGTTATACAAAACCCTTTTGTCACCTATACCAATAGGTTTCATTCCTGCACTTTTTATGGCCTCCACACCGGCAAAGGCATCTTCTATTCCTATACAGTTTCTTGGGTTTACCCCTAGCTTCTGCGAAGCCATTAGAAATATATCTGGTGCAGGTTTGCCACTTATAACTTCAGCTGGGTCAACAACAGCTTCAAAGTACTGTTCTATCTCCATAGCTTCTAATAAAAACGGAGCATTTTTTGATACTGACGCCAAAGCAATCTTGATATTATTATTTCTCAAGGAAATAAGCAGCTCCATAGCACCAACTGAGAGATTTTCCTTTGTGAATTCTCTGATTAGGGATTGATATATCAAGTTTTTCTTATTGGCTAATTGAATCTTTTCTATATCTGTAAATTTATCGGCCATATTGCCTGCTCTTAATACGATATCCAAGGACTCAAGTCTTGATATCCCCTTGACCTTCTCATTGATTTCATCTGTAATTCCAAAGCCCAAATCATTTGCAAGCAGCTTCCAAGCTTGGTAATGCTGCTTGCTTGTTTCGGTCAAAACGCCATCCATATCAAAAACCACAGCTTCAATTATATTCATACTTGCTTCCTCTCAACTTCAACTAAATCTTCTACCATATACTCATGATTATAAATCTTTATCATTACTGGATTTCCCTTTAATAATTCAACTCGAATGTTCTCTTTCACCTTAATTTCCAACCACGAACCTAAATATTGTATTCTAAAGCGATATCCTTCAAATTGCTTTGGTACAGTAGGTGCTATGGATATTCCATCCTCTTTAATCCTATAACCAGCAAATCCATTAATAATTCCTAAGCAGCTGCCTGCCAAATTTGCCATATGAAGACCATCCTTTGTATTGCCATGGGTATCGTCTAGATCCATTCGAACTGACTCCATGAAGTAATCATAGGCTTTATCATGATAACCGCACTTAGATGCCATTATTCCATAAATACAGGAGGATAGTGATGAATCATGGGTTGTTATCTTCTCATAATAATCAAAAGATTTTTTTATCGTCTCTAAATCCGCATATTCCTCCAATAGAAAGTGTGCCAGCACTGTATCTGCCTGTTTCAGCACTTGATACCTATAAATAGTCAAGGGATGGAAATGTAATAACAATGGATATTTATCCTCATTTGTATTTGCAAAATCCCATAATTCTTTGCTTAAGAAGCTGTCATCCTGTTCGTTTATGCCAATCTCTTTGTCATAAGGTAGGTACATTGCCTCGGAGGCCTGCTTCATATCATTTATCTCATCAGAATTCAGATTTATTCTCTCACATAACCTCTCAAACTCATGCGGATTATATTCCTTAAGTTCAAAATATAACTTATTAGCCCAGTACATATGGTACTTAGCCATTACATTTGTGTAGTAATTATTGTTAACTACCGCCGTATATTCATCTGGTCCCGTTACATTATTGATATGATAAGTCCCTTTATGCCAATGTCCAATTTCAAGCCAAATTCTTGCAGTTTCAAAGATTACTTCAGCTGCCGCTTCCAGCATAAAAGCTTTATCCCTATGATACATATAAAATTGTATGAAGCTATAGGCGATATCTGCATTAATATGGTACTGAGCTGTTCCTGCAGGATAATAGGATGAGCATTCAATTCCTGATATAGTCCTCCATGGATAGGCTGCTCCTTTTTTGTGTCCCATCTGCTTCGCTCGCTCCTTGGCCTGGGGCAATATGTTGTAGCGATATAACAGCAATTGTTTTGCAAACTCCGGTTGAGTCAATTGAAACAAAGGCAGCACATATATTTCGGTATCCCAAAAATAATGCCCTTCATAGCCCTCACCGGTAAGCCCTTTTGCTGAAATATTTGAGATTTTATCCTTACCCACTGACTGTAGGAGATGAAACAATTGAAATCTGATTGCCTCTTGAATCTTATTGGAGCCATATACTTCTATATCTGAATTCTTCCAAAAGCCACTCAAATATTCTTCCTGCATTTTTACAAAATCATCAAATGAGTGATTGTCATAGGTAGAGCAAATCTCTATAGCTTCCTTTAATAAATCTATGGATCTAATGCCATCCACAAATACACACCTTTTTTGCAGAGTTAAATGCTTTCTTCCTTTTGCCAAAGTTGAGGTTTTCCGCTCCTCTATACAATGCTCCAAAGTACAAGGGGTGTCAGCTTTTGAATTAAGCTTATATTTTATGCTGCATAGTAATGGAATCTGGGTGGAGCTTGTTTCCATATCACAAAATACTATGTCATCCTCTATAAACATCTTCTTCAATCGTAATAGTTTTTCATGCCCTGACGCAACTCTTGGATCACTAGCATCGGAATGATTACTGACATCAGAGTCCAAAAGTGAAATGATTTCAATTTCTCCATTGAACTCAACATCAATTTCATAGTACAGTATGTTATTGATGGCAAAGGAGGCCAACCTTCTAAAGCCAAGCTTTGCTTCCTTGCCACTTTTCGTTATATATGTATATCTGCGATCTCCTATGCCCTTTTGTAAATCAAGAACCCTTGAATAGTCTTTAATTTTCGACGCATCTATAACAACACGCTCCCCATCAAGTAAAATAAGTGAGGTCTGCGTATCCATAATCCTTGGTTGCTTGTCTTGTACTGTCGGAAATCCATATGCACTTTCACCATACAGTATGGGAACTCTATCATAATATCCATTGATATAACTTCCTCTAATCGTGTTTGGCATCAGCTCTGGTGCTTCTTCAAAGCATCCCCTTATTCCAATATAGCCGTTTCCTATACTAAAGAGACTTTCCTCCAAGAGTAGTCTTTCATTATCTATATTTTTACTAGTTAAATGCCACATATATTTACTCCTTAACAGCGCCTGAAGTCAAGCCCGATATAATTTGTTTTTGGAACAGTATTACCATTATTAAAGTTGGGATTGTTACCACAATGGTCGCAGCTGTTACTTGTCCCCAGAAAATCTGAAACTGGCCTCTTAGGAACGAAATAGCAACAGGTGCCGTATGAAAGCTGCTGTCACTGTTCAATGTTAATGAAAGCAAAAATTCATTCCAAACTCCTATAAAAGTGATTATTGCCGATGTGAAAATTCCCGGCAGTGCCAATGGGAATATGATTTTTATAAAGGTCTTCATCTTGGATGCTCCATCTATGCTTGCGGACTCTTCCATTTCCTTTGGCACCTTTGCAAAATGTGTAACCAGAATAAATATAGCCACAGGCAATGTTATCATCGAATAAGGTAAGGATATAAAATAAGAATTGGTCCAGCCCAATTTTACAAAAGCGTTATAAATAGGTCCCACAACAATCATTTGCGGGAACATGGAAGTTCCTAATACAACAGCAAGAAGTAGATTTTTACCGACAAACTTAAGTCTCGCAATGGCGTATGCACAAAATGCAGCCACAAACGTAACATAAACAGTTGTAATAGACGAAATAATAAAGCTGTTCTTCAAAGAGTTTAATATATTAGCTTTAATCAAAGCCTCGTAGTGCTCAATTGTTGCATTGTTGGAGAAAATCTTCATAGCTTCTGTTCCCCATATTTCGCTTTCAGGCTTAAAGGACGTAAGTGCTACCCATATAAATGGAAATACTATAATAAGTAGATATAGCACGATTATTCCTGCAAATAGTCTTTCTACCCCCTTGTTAACCATGATATACCCCCTAATCCCCAATTATTTGAACATCTAATAACTTAATATATGCAAAGGATATTAGCCCTACGGCCATTGCCATAACCAATATCATTGCAGAGCCATAACCGAACCTGGTTTGTGCAAACATAACCTTATATGCATAAATTGATATGGATTCTGTTGTTCCGCCTGGTCCTCCGCCTGTCAAAACATAAATCAAGTCAAATACTCTAAATGCATCTAAAGTTCTAAAAAGTAGTGCAACTAATATGGACGGCTTTAACAGCGGTAAGGTTATGTGTCTAAACTGCATGAACTTATTCGCTCCGTCTAGTGATGAGGATTCATACAATGTATTAGGTATAACCTGAAGTCCTGCCAATAGCAGAAGTGCCATATAGGGAGTAGTTTTCCATATATCCGCAGCTATGATGGCTCCTAAAGAACCACTTGCTGTAAGTAATAAATCTGTTGGTTCACCTATAAGCCCAATGGAGGATACAAGATTAGCAATTACACCACTTGAACCATTATATAGGTAAGACCACATTAAGGCAGCTACAGAGGTTGGAATCGCCCAGGGAATCAAGGAAATCGTTCTAATCATCCCTCTGCCCTTCATAGCTTTGTTCATAATAAGCGCTAAAGCTAGTCCTAATATCAATTCGCAAAAGACTGATATTACTGTAAAAATCGATGTAATAATCAAAGTATAAAGTACACGGGGATCACTCAATATATTTTTAAAGTTATCAAGTCCAATAAAATTTGACTCAATGATGCAAGTATCTAATTCAGATGCTACAGCAAGCATATCTTCCTTTGAATAAAAAACATCATTCTTAGCATAGAGCACATCAAGGGCTTTATAGATATCAAGATTCATTGCTTTAATTGAATCAACGTTCTTCTTACTAGTCTTAACTACCCCTTGTGTGTCCCCCAAGATGGATTTTAAATTCTTCTGATGATTCTTCATTACATCTCTTAGCTGATTTACATATTGTAAAGTATCTTGCTTTTGAACTGTGGTAGCTTCAATTTTCAAGTAGTAATCTATGTATTCAAAGGTTTCATCTGAAAGAGGTATATTATAATTTGAGCTCATGTATGTTCCTGATTTTTTTTGATCATTCAACTGAAAATCGAAAAATGCATATCGTGTTGATTGTAATATTGGCAAAATAGAAAATAATAATATTAAAATAATGGCTGGGATAATCATCATATATGCTAAATGTCGATCGAAGAATTTTAATATCTTATTCATAGCATTCTCCTTGAAAAAAGAAGCTTTAGTTTTCTCTAAAGCTTCTTTTGTTTTATATATTAGGGGACTCATTAATAAACTTATACTATTTTAATTTCTCTTCTATAGCTTTAACTGCATCATCAAGCTTTCCATTACCTGACAAGTATTCATGTGCCTTAATTTGAATTGTATCAGAAACCTCTGAATAGTTTGCAACTACTGGTCTAGCTATAGTTGCTTTTAATGCATTTTGGAAACCTGTGTTAGTCAATAGTGCATTAGCTGCTAAAACATCACTGTCGCTAAGCAATGCATTAAAGCCAGGCATATAACTTCCAACTGTAGCATTAATCTCTTGACCTACTGGTCCAGCAATAAATTTCAAGAAATCTTTTGCGCCGTCCATCTTAGTGCCACTTGCATTTAAGCCTAGTATCCAACCGCCAACTGTGCTGCCTGTTGGAAGTGGTGCAAAGCCGACTTGATCAGCCTTCACTGGTTGTTCTCCACTTGCTATCATTCCGTTAACATATGGCCAGTTTCTTAAGAATACTGACTCACCGTTGGTAAATGCTGCTTGAGACTCACCTTCTGTGTAAACCAATATATCCTTTGGAGTTGCTTCTGATTTTTCAAACTTGGACATCATTTCAAGTCCGCCTTTGATATCTGTCCAGTTAGCGCTAAATTCATTTAGATTACAAGTTAAGCCTTCATATTGCTTTGATTGATAAACATGTCCATACTTTGTTCCCTTTTGTCCCATATAGCTTTCTGACATCTTTAATAGGTCAGCCCAGGAATATTGTCCTGCTTCTAGTTTCTTAGCATCATCTGCTGATACAATGTCTTTTCTATAGTATAAGAAACCTAAGTCAGAGAAATAAGGCAATACATAGTTCTTACCTTTATATTTTCCCGAAGCCATTGAGCCAGCATTAAAATCTGTCGGTAACCAACCATTATCCTTAATTAGTGTATCTAGTGGTTCTAAGTAGCCTGCAGCAGCAAATTCTCCTGCCCAAACAACGTCCATTGAAATTACATCATATTCACCAGATTTACTTGACAATGAATTGAGTAGTTGGTCATGCATATTGCCTGAGTCATTTGTCATTACAACTGCCTCAACTTGATATTTGTCACTTGAATCATTGTAAGCCTTTACAATTTGATTAAGTGCATCTGTTGAGTCTGCCTGTACTGCAAACTTAATTGTTTGCTTTTCTACAGGGGCTGCGACGGGTTGATCAATTACTGGCGTTTCCTTTGGTGTGCTTTGGCACCCTACTGCAAATATCATTGCTAGGACTAAAAGCACTGCTAATAACTTTTTCATGATTTCCCTCCTCCACAAAATACAATTATGTATTTTTTACTTTCATTGACATTATATACCTATAAATATTAATATAATTATAATATATTAATATAACATATAAAATTTTAATATTAAGGCGGGACGCGTATGAGCCAAAAACTAATTTTAAAGAAAATTGAAAAGCATAATACTCACTATATGCACCCATCATATTATTTAGAAAGACGTTTATTAAATGAAATTAAGCGTGAATTAAGAGATGCGGCTCTACAGACGCTTAAAACCATAAATAAACTTGAAAGAGCAAGGCTGGCAGACACCCCTATACGTTCAACAAAGAACTCATTGATAGCTTCAGCTACGTTATTTACAAGAGCCGCTATAGAAGCCAATGTCCCTCCAGAAGATGCTTTTTCGTTATGCGACTTTTTCATTTTAGAGATTGAAAGAATGACAAATGTAAAGGCATTGCAAGAATATGAGTATCAAATGGTCGATGATTATATCAACATTATTCATGAAAACAAAATTCAGAGCTATAATAATATGACAATAAAGATTATTGAATACATCCATGACAACATAACCGAAACAATTACTCTAAAAGACTTAGTTCAAATAGTTAATTTATCTAAAGAGTATCTCTGCACGATGTTTAAGAAAAATGTTGGTTTAGGAATTGTTGAGTACATAAATTATAATAAGATAGAAGAATCTAAATACTTTTTAAAGTATTCCAATATGTCTATATCTGATATCGCATTTTTATTTAATTTCAACAGCCCCGGCTATTATTCCAGTGTTTTTAAAAAGCAAACAGGATTTACGCCAACACAGTTTCAACAAGCAAAGCTATTATAATATATATAAATAATTATATAATAAAAAGATTAAAGAGAGGTATTTCAATTGAAAATATATACAAAAACTGGTGACAAAGGTACAACTTCTGATATTCTAGGTCAAAGAGTATCCAAAGCTGATATAAAAATGGAATTGCAGGGCTCTATTGATGAAATCAATGCTGGTATCGGACATCTAAGAGCATTACTTAAAACAATAAATTCTAATGAAAGTAAGATTAACATCGACAATAGCTTAAGAGATATTCAATATACACTTTTTATGATCGGAAGTGACGTTTCCTCCGACTTTAATAATAATTATGTTAAAGTGTCTAATATAACCTTATTAGAGCAAGGCATAGATATAATGACAAGTGAAATTGGACAATTGCAAAACTTCATTTATTATAGTGGAAATCCAGCTTCAACTTACTGCCAAGTGGTTAGAAGCGTTGTAAGAAGGACAGAAAGAGTTTTTGTAAGGTATATGAAAGGCAAAGAGTATAATTTAGACTATCAATTTGTAAACCGCTTATCAGATTTTCTTTTCACTTTATCAAGGTATATAAACCATATTTCAGAGACTATTGAGGATATAATTCAATTAAAGTAATAAATGGAATCCCGTCAAACTCTCGGGATTCCATTTACTTTAATATATATCAGAAAGCTCAATATTTATCTTTTCCTCATTGGTTATTGAGGTTAGATCTTGTTTTGCATCCTTATACTCCACCAAGGTTATTGGAAGTTCAATTATGAATTCACATCCATCAATATAATCACTATTTACACAAATGCTTCCTCCATGCAGTTCAACAAGGGATTTTACAATCGAAAGTCCTATCCCACTTCCTTCTACTTTTCTTTGAAGTGTTGAATCAACCTGAACAAAATGATTAAATACACACTCTTGCATATCTATTGGAATACCAATGCCGCTGTCCTTTACAGATATTAAAATTTTATCTTTTCTCTCAAAAATACTAACTTCAATTAACCCGCCTGGATTTGTAAACTTTATTGCATTTGAAATAAGATTCAGCATAATTCTCTCTATCTTATCAGTATCAAATGCCATTACCTTTTCTTCAAGTTCTGTATCGAATATCAATTCTAATTGCTTCATCCTGGCATATTCAGCCACAGACAATGTAATATCTTCTATGGTGCTGATGATATCACTATTATTTAACCTTAGCATCATATGGTTGCCTTCAATTTTATTTAGATCAATTAGATTATTAATCAAGCGCAACAATCTATAGCTGTTTTGTTTCGATATACCGTTATACTTATTCAGCTTATTATAAAAATCATCTATGTTTGTCTTATCCATCTTATCAATCAGCTGAATAGCACCAAGAATAATATTTAATGGTGTTTTCAATTCGTGGGAGATGGTTATATAAAACTGTGACTTTAATTCATTTTGTTTTTCTATTTCTTTTATTAAGTTACTTATTTGCAGTGCCATTTGATTAAATGCCTGGCTAGTTACTTCAAGTTCCTCACATGCTGCAACTTCAAGTTTTACATCATAATCTCCGCAGCTTACTTGTTCTGCTGCATTTCTAAGCTTTTGTATTGAATTTACCAATTGCCTCCCCAGTAAAAATGCAAATGATAAAGATATTAATGCAACCAATAGTAATAAAGACAAATCTTTAACCACAACTTTTTTATACACTGCGGCTAGCTGATCGTATGACGATGTAACTACAAATGCCCAGCCAATTTCTTTTATGGGATAGCTTATACCCAAACGATCTGTACCATCGTATTGTGATTTAAATCTATAGGTCTTTTCTACTTGTCCTTTTATTGCCTCAAGGGCCGGATTGTTTGCATTTGTGATTCGTTGATCATAAGGAATAACTTTGCTTTCGTTAAGAAACACAACTGTAGCGCTTTTATCCAAAAGAGTATATCTACACTTCTCTACTGTGTTTGTGATACTAAGAATTTCATGAAGTCTGTCTATATCTATAATTCCGACTACCGTACCTGCCAACTTTCCATTCTTAATTATTGCTCTAGCACTTGCCAATACAAGCTTACCATCGATACTATCAGGATATAAATTTGATATTATTTTGGTTTCTCCATTTATTATTCGTTTATAATATTCTTCTTTTATAAAGCTATTTTCCTTTATTCTGCTATCCGTACTAGCAATTATTTTGCCTTCGGGTGATACCCACAGATAACTCTGAATTACTCTATCGTGCTTTATAAATGCCTCCATATATTTCTTTATATCTTTGCTGTCTAAATTGTAACTTGCTGATATCGCCACTCCAAGTCCATATTCACCTATCCAGAGCTCTTCCAAGTAATTCATAAAATACATGCTTATTACTTCTGCAACCTCCAGATTAGCATTCAACTTCGCTTCAATATTCTGCTTATAATTCGTATTAATTCGAAAAACCTGTAGTACAGTCATCGGAATTAGTATAATTAGTAATAGTATTATAAGTTTGGTTTTTATCCTATTTATCATTAAGTCTCCTCATTAGAACAATATAGTTTATCAAAATAATTTAACCGCACTTACTCCAATTTAACTATAAAGCATTATAGGCTACTTTTCAATATATCAGGACATGTTAATTATTTATATTTATTTAATTTAATTTATAAGCACTTAGCTTCTTAGAAATTCCTTATTAAACAGTGTTGGTATACATATAAAAACCATCATGACACCAAGGAGTAAATAAGTAAGTTGAACATTTAGACTCTCTCCCACTAACCCTGAAATCGCATATCCTAAGGGCATCCCTACTAGTGCAATTGTACCCATTGTAGAAGATACTCTTCCCATTTTTTCTCTCGGTGTATGCTCTTGAACTACAGAGGCTCCAGTTGCAGAAATAATAGGAAGACATGCACCAGTCAAAATGCAGAAAGCAACCGCAGTTATTAGATTCTTAACGATTCCCAGAGCCCCAATGCAAACTCCAAAAGCCATAAATCCTCCTAAGATTAAAGTACTTTTTTTGAAACGATGCCCAAGCTGTCCGAGTAGAAGTGACCCTAGAATAGTCCCTACCATTATGCCAATTCCCATTATACTATAGCCTTTTTCCCCAGCATTTAGCACTTTATCGGAATATACGGGCATAAGAACATTAAATGGCGCCAATAGAATATTTATTAAACATCCGAGAATTATATTGGTGAAAATTAATGTATTTGATTTGATTACTCTTAAGCCATCAAATAACTCATAAAAGAACACTGAGAAATTAAGCTGTTCCTTTGTTGAAACAACTTTTTCAATATTTGATATCAATGCTGTAAACGCACATATTATGAAGCTTAATGCATCTATAAGTATAGCTACGCCTACACCCCAAATTCCTATAATAGCAGCAGCAACACCCATACCAAATATCTCTGCTGCTGCTCCTGAAGCTTGCGATATGGAATTGGATGCTAAATAATGCTCCTTTTTAACTAAAACCTGCATAGCACTTGAACGGGCAGGGTGTGAAAAGACTTCGCATACCGAGTTAAAAAATGCAAAGGCATATAACTGCCAAACCTGTAAACCTCCAACCATATATAACATTGCAATAATCCCTGTAGATACTCCCCGCATCAAATCCATACTTACCATAACCTTCTTCTTATCTATACGATCTACCAAGACTCCTGCTGCCATACCAAATAAAGAAGGTATAGCACTAACCGCCATTACAGTACCCATAAGCAGCGTTGAGCCTGTGAGTTTATACATCAGCCACATAAATGCAATTCCATCCAAGGCATCGCCAAATCGAGATATGGTCCTGCCAACCCAAACCTTTATGAAGTCTGGATATTGTAGAAGTACCGTCAACCCACTTTGCTGTTTAATCTCTGTTTTGCTCTCCATCCTCTACTAACCCCTTTCTATCATGCTTTCTGAATAATGCATAACCAAACATATAAGGTTTAGTCCCTTCTCTTTGATCTTTATTCTCAAGGAATTCCCTTATAAGTATCACCAATTGCTCTTTTTCTTCTTCTTTAAGATGGTAGAGACCATAATTTAGATTTCCTTTTTCATCTGGGTTTTTTAATTTACTATTTCTAGAAAAATCCTGCTGCATTGCTTGAAAAAGATTTTCACCCACTTGCATATGTTCTATTTCTTCACTTGCACTGCCAATGCTTCTTTCAACCTTAAAAGTCTCTGCAGTAGGTAAATAAAACTTCTCAACTATACCGGACTTTTCCTTAGTATTAACTATTTCCAATACCCCTATTTTCTCTAGTTCTTTGACATGGTAGTGTACCTTTGATGGTACCTCTTCTAGCCTATCTGCCATCTGCTTTACAGTCATAGGTGTATTGTCTTCATCAAATAGAAATAATATCTTTAGTCTAAATGGATCAGATATGGTTTTGATTTCTTCAAGGGAGCTTAATATTTTTTCTTTTATCATAACGCACCTCGTATTATTTATTTTATCAATAAAATTAATTTTATTGATAAACTTATCTTTATTATAGCATTATCCAAATTATTGTAAATAGCCTTGTAATCTTTTTATAAATAATATTTTGGTTCAATGACACTTTCCATTGAAATATCCTGAAGTTTATATATAATTATATTATCTTAAATTTATGAATTATGGTGATTAAATGAATAAACTTCAGTCTTGTGAACTATGCCCAAGAAAATGCCACATAGATAGAACGCAGCAAAAGGGATCCTGCGGTGTTGGTGAAGATCTAGTTATTGCAAAAGCATTCTTACACCAATGGGAGGAGCCTTGCATATCAGGTAAAACAGGTTCAGGAACGATCTTTTTCACTGGCTGCAATTTACACTGTATTTTTTGCCAGAACTATAATATAAGCCAAGAGTATTTTGGTATAGAGGTTACAACCCAGAGGTTAGTCGAAATAATGCTAGAGCTTCAGGCTCAGGGTGCGGTGAATATAAACTTTGTAACACCTACTTCATACGCACTTCATATTATTAAGGCTGTCGCTATTGCAAAGGAAAATGGATTGACACTTCCCATTGTATACAATACCAATGGCTATGAAGCTGTAGAAACTATAGAAATGCTTAAGGGAACCGTGGATATATACTTGCCGGATTTTAAATATTTCAATGAAACATATGCTTTGAAGTATTCAAAGGCTCCTAGCTATTTTGATCATACATCAAATGCAATACTAGCCATGATTAATCAAGTAGGATACCCAGTTTTTGATGACACAGGTATTATGAAAAAAGGTGTGCTTATACGGCATATGATAATGCCTGAAATGTTAGATGACTCTAAAAACATATTAAGGTGGGTAAAAAGCACCTTAGGCCCGCAGGCATACGTAAGTCTTATGTGCCAGTATACACCTATGTATAAGTCGATTATGTGCGAAGAGATAAATCGAAAGCTGGATGACTGGGAATATGAATATATAATTGATTTCTTCTTCAAGATTGGACTAGAGAATGGTTTTGTTCAAGATTATAGTTCTGCCACTACTGAATATATACCTATTTTTGACTTGACCGGTATATAGAAAACGTTGCTGACCATAACAGTCAGCAACGTTTTTTTATAACATTTCTTCAAATTTTCCTGCAAATTCTGCAGTTGCAATCAAATCAGCATCAGAAGGTGTAAAGTTGAACCTTAATCCAGATTCTACTACCTTAAACTTTAATCCCTTCATCCTGTCTTCAATGAGCTTAACAGCTTCTCCGCTCCATCCATAGGAACCAAATGCTGCTGCTAACCTGCCTCTTACATTGATTGGGCAGACATCAGACAATGCATCCCAAACTGGCTTTAGTGCGTCCTGGTTAAAAGTAGGTGAACCTATCAGGACCCCATCTGCATTTTCGATCATATCCTTCAATGCTTCAAGCTTATACTCAGATATATCTATCAAATCTACGTCCAAGCTTTGACTTTGTCTTAATCTCTCATATAATGCTTCTGCTATAGTTTGAGTATATCCATAGGCAGAAACATACCCTATTAAAACATATTTCTTATCACTTTTCTTTGATCTGGGTTGACTCCACTGCCTGTATAGTGCAGTATATTTATCAATATCGCTGTTAAGCACTGGCCCGTGGCTAGTGCACACCATTTCGATATTTAAGTCCTTTATTTTATCCAAAGCCTTTAGCACATGTGCTTTAAAAGGACTCATTATCACCTCAAAGTAATACTTAAAGGCTGATAAGTAGTCACTGTTCTCTTTGTTCAATATTTTGTCTCTTGGCATGCAATAATGGCATCCTAAGAAATCACCGCTAAACAAAATATTATCTTCAAGGCACAAAGTAAACATCGTATCTGGCCAATGAAGGAAAGGAGCTAAAATAAACCTAAAGGTTTTGTTTCCAAGCACCAACTCTTCACCATCTGAAACAGTTTTGAAGTTCAAATCCTGATTTAACATTGCTTTTAGGTATAAGTAAGCAGGTTTTGTACCAATAACATTTATATCTGGATATTTCGTAATAATGTTTTTTACTGAACCCGAATGATCAGGCTCCGTATGATTTGTTATTAGATAATCCAGATTTTCACCCTGCAGCAAGCTTTCAAGTTTTCCTAAAAATTCTCCGCTAAAACGAGACTTTACTGTTTCAATTAAAATGTTCTTCTCGCCTCTAATCAGGTAGGAGTTATAAGTAGTACCAAATTCTGTTTTCATTATTATATCGAAAACTCTTAATTCAGGATCCTTTGCACCTACCCAAAATACATCATCTTTTAGCTTAATCGATTCCATTTCTGCCTCCGTTTATTGCTTTTCGAACATATCCTTGCCAACTCCGCAAAGTGGGCATACCCAATCTTCTGGGATGTCTTCAAAAGCTGTTCCAGGCGCTACACCGCTATCTGGATCACCTAATTCTGGGTCGTATATGTATCCACAAGCTGTACAAATCCATTTTTCCATTTTGTTGTCCTCCTTAAATAATAATTATTATTTGTCTAAGTTAATTATAGTATATAATGCTAAATTTTTCTATACTTAGTATTATTTTTACCAAATTAAATATTTTAATGCTTACTTGGGTAAATAAAAAAGCCCTTTTCAGGGCTTTTTTATTTATATCATTGACTTAAGAACTTTTCCGAGTCTTGTAATACCTTCAACAATTTTATCCTCAGGCATGTTTGAATAGTTAAACCTGCCATGATTCTTAAATTCTCCATTTGGGAAGAAGGATTGACCTGGTACAAATGCAACCTTTACCTCAAGGGACTTTTTCATTACTTCAGCTGCATCCATATGTTCAGGGAAAGTCACCCATGTGAATAATCCACCCTGTGGTCTAGTGAAAGAAACGCCAGCCGGAAATTCTTTTTCCATTGTTTCAATCATTAAATCTCTTCTTTTTCTATAAACTGTTATAAGATTTTCGATATGTTTTTCTAGGTCATACATTTCTAGGAACTTGCTAACTTCTCTTTGTGCAATTGTACTACATTGCAAGTCTGCACCCTGCTTAACAAGAATATACTTTGTTAGTATTTCTGGTGATGCAAGAACCCATCCTAATCTTAAACCAGGACAGAAAGTCTTTGAAAATGTTCCTAAATAAATAACCAATCCTTTGGTGTCAAAGCTCTTAATCGATGGCAACATTTCACCATCAAATCTTAACTCTCCATAAGGATTGTCTTCAACTACAGGAATATCAAACTTGTATGCAAGCTCAATCAGCTTCTTTCTTCTCTCTAAGCTCATTGTTCTTCCTGTAGGGTTTTGGAAATCAGGAATAGTATAGATAAACTTAGCATTTGGATTTTGCTCTAATGCCTTTTCTAGCTCTTCAATAATCATCCCATCTTCGTCCATTGAAATTTCAACGAATTTTGGTTGATAAGCTTTAAAAGCATTAAGCGCTCCCAAATAACTTGGGCTTTCGCAAATAATGATGTCGCCTTCGTTTACAAATATCTTACCTGAAAACTCTAAGCCTTGTTGTGAACCGCTGGTTACCAAAATATCATTTGGCATACATTCAACGCTTGATTTCTTCATTCTTTGAACAATTTTTTCTCTTAAAGGTAAGAAACCTTCTGTAGTACTGTACTGTAGAGCAGCTCTACCGTCTTCTCTAAGTACCTTAAGCGTTACTTCTTCAAGCTCTTTTACAGGAAATAATTCAGGTGCTGGTAATCCTCCAGCAAATGAAATAATACTTGGATCTTCTGTAAGCTTAAGTAGTTCTCTAATAGCGGAGCCTTTGATGTTCTCCATTCTAGCTGCAAACTTAATTGCCATGTTAAAAACACCCCCATATATTTATAGACCCGCCATCCTAATCCATTCTCCATCTTTATTTTAACATTATACGACACAATTATTCCATAGTTTTTTTTAACCTGATAAAGAAAATTTAAAAAAGTGAGCAATTCGCTTTGAATTACTCACTTTTAAGTGGTCTATTACCATTTGCCCTTGGCTACATGAGTTGCCATTTCAGCTTTTGTTATATTTTTTATAATTTTTGCTTCTTGTAATGCTTTCTTAAAAGTAATAACACAACCTGGATCTAGATTAATTTCTATACCTTCTTCAGCCAACAATTGTACACCTTCCATTAACTGACAAAGCTCCATATGAAGGTCATTGGTTCTTAAGGATTTTGTTCTAAGTGCCTCCTGCTCTTCAGTTAGCTTAACAAACTTATCTTTTGTTGCACCACACTTCGGACAAACTTCTGGTGCATCAGCATTATCATGTATGTATCCACATACGCTGCATTTCCACATGTTTTATCGCCCCTTTCTTTGATATTATATGTACTAGAGTATTTGCTATTCTTGCATTATATACTATATTCTATACAAAATTAGAAAATCCTGCTTAAATTATAATTATTATCATTTAGTTCTAATTATCATCTATAATAGAACTTCATACATCTTGATGAATATTTAGGTATATATTCAAATTATTAAATAGAATTTTAACTGCAAAAAAGCAGAAAATAGAATTGTAACTCCAATCAAAAGTATTTACTTTAGGAGGTAAGACAATGCAAAATAATATGAATAACCATGGTGATGCAAACAAAATGCATGCTCATAACCACGCTATAAAATGTAATGTAACAAATTGCTATTACAATGACCAACATTTTTGTTCAGCCAATGCCATTGAAGTAAATGCAATGGGTGATGGTCATGCTGAAACAAGTGACGGAACAGCATGTTCAACTTTTATTGAATAATTGAACACAAAAGGCCGCAGATGTTATCTGCGGCCTAATCTTTTAATTATCGTGCTTGTACCATATCCTTTACCTTCATCAGACGAACACGGTTACCACGTTCGTTTTCATCCAGCTTCATGGTAATGTATTTTACAGTCTCAACTAATTGAGGTATCATAACATATTCCAGTGCATTTACTCTTCTTCTGGTTTTTTCAATTTCATTTGCCATAAGCTGACAGCTTTTTTCTACCTGCGCCAGCTCAACCAACTGATCTGTAACCCCCTGAAGATTTTGTATGGCACTATCCAGTTCACTGGAGGTGTTAGCAAAGCCATAAGGATATGAAGAAGCTTTTTCTTCTTCAGTATCTGAATTGACCAGATGGAATACCGGAGTATTTACGCTCATAATGTTCTTTGTACCTACTTCTAAAGCAATCTTTCTAGTAGGGTACATGATAGCTTCCTCCAGCATTTCCGAGGACATGACAGCTCTAGCTATTAGAAAGTTTTTAAAGGCAAGAGTCAATTCTTTTTCCACAGCTTCCCTGATTTCCTTATTCTTCTTTACCATATCGATAAAGCGTTTCATAAGTTCATCTTGTTTATCCTTGAGAAGCTTATGCCCTCTTTGCGCAGTTTTTAATCTTTTCTTCAACGTGGAGAGCTCCATTCTGGTCGGATTAACATTTAATCTAGCCATGTACTAAGCATCCCCTTTAGGCATATATTTTTCAATATATTCGTCTCTTATTCTCTTTAACTCCGATCTTGGCAGTATTGAAAGCAATTCCCAGCCTAAAGTGAGAGTTTCAATAATATCTCTATTTTCGTTTTCGCCTTGACTAACGTATTTCTTTTCGAACTCATCTGCAAACTTAGCATACAATTTGTCGATGTCACTTAGTGCACCTTCTCCTAGTATTACAGCTAGTTCTTTAGCTTCTTTACCTCTTGCGTAGGCAGCAAACAGCTGGTTCATAGTATCTGCATGATCTTCTCTAGTCTTATTCTTACCGATACCCTTATCCTTAAGACGTGAAAGGGAAGGTAAAACGTCTATTGGAGGCATAACGCCTTTTCTATACAATTCTCTGTTTAGAATGATTTGACCCTCAGTGATATATCCTGTTAAGTCAGGAATTGGATGGGTCTTGTCATCTTCAGGCATTGAAAGAATAGGAATTTGAGTGATTGAACCCTGTCTGTCTCTGATCCTACCAGCTCTCTCGTATAGCGTTGCAAGGTCAGTATACAAGTAACCAGGATATCCTCTTCTTCCCGGAACTTCTTTTCTAGCTGCTGATACTTCACGAAGAGCATCGCAGTAGTTTGTTATATCAGTCATAATAACAAGTACGTGCATTCCTTTTTCATATGCTAGGTACTCTGCTGCTGTCAAAGCCATACGTGGCGTTGCAATACGCTCAATAGCAGGGTCATTAGCAAGGTTCATGAATAGAACAGTTCTGTCTATAGCACCTGTTTTCTTGAAATCTTCTATAAAATAATCTGCTTCCTCAAAGGTAATACCTATAGCTGCAAATACAACGGCAAAGTTACTGTCCGTGTTAAGCACCTTTGCTTGTCTAGCAATTTGTGCTGCTAGTCTAGCATGAGGAAGACCAGAGCCAGAAAACACTGGAAGCTTTTGTCCTCTAACCAATGTATTCAAACCATCTATAGCGGAAATACCTGTTTGAATAAACTCTGACGGATAATCTCTAGCTGCAGGGTTTATTGGGTTTCCGGCTATGTCCATTCTTTTTTCTGGTATAATCTTTGGTCCGCCATCCTTAGGTCTTCCCAAACCATCGAATACTCTTCCGAGTAAATCCATTGAAACAGGAAGCTCCAAGCTGTGGCCCAAGAATCTAATCTTACTTTCAGTTATATTTATTCCCTGTGAGCCTTCGAAAAGCTGTACAAGGGCCTTGTCGCCGTTTACTTCAAGTACTCTACCTCTACGAATTTCTCCGGTTTGAGTCTGAATCTCTACCAATTCATCGTACTTAACGCCTTCTACATGCTCAACAAGCATTAGAGGACCGGCAACTTCTCTTATGGTTTTATACTCTTTAAGCATACTCTACACTCCTCCATTCGTCAGAGTAGAAGAAACTTCTTTTCTGATATCGGCTTCGATATTGTCAAACTCTGCAAGGTTATTTTCAAGTATAAGCTTCGCTTTTGCTATTCTTTCTCTAACAGGAAGATTAGTCAAATCTTTAAAGAATGCTCCCTCGCTTAGTGCCTTTTGACCTTCATGCTGGAACATAAGGATTACTTTTAGCATTCTAAATTGCTTTTGAATAGATGCATAAGTATCTATGTCATGGAAAGCATTTTGATGCAGATAGTCTTCTCTTATAGATCTTGTTGTTTCAAGAGTAAACTTATCCTTTATGGACAATGCATCAAGACCAACCAATCTAACAATTTCTTGAAGTTCAGCTTCTTCTTGTAGAAGTCTCATTGCCTCTACTCTTAAAGTACCCCAATCATTTGAAACCTCTTTTGCAAACCATTCGCCTAGTCTATCCTCATATAGAGAATAACTTTGAAGCCAATTTATTGCTGGGAAGTGTCTTCTATAAGCAAGAGCTGCATCCAAGCCCCAGAATACTTTTACAATTCTAAGTGTTGCTTGAGTTACAGGCTCTGACAAGTCACCACCTGGAGGTGAAACTGCACCAACTGCTGTAATTGTACCTTCTCTATCAGAACTACCAGAGCATGAAACTCTACCAGCTCTTTCATAGAACTCCGCAGCCTTTGAACCAAGGTAAGCAGGATAACCTTCTTCACCAGGCATTTCCTCCAAACGTCCGGACATTTCTCTAAGAGCTTCTGCCCATCTGGATGTTGAGTCAGCCATAAGTGCTACTGAATAACCCATGTCTCTGAAATATTCAGCAATTGTTATACCAGTGTATATTGATGCTTCACGAGCAGCAACAGGCATGTCAGATGTATTTGCAATAAGAACCGTTCTCTTCATTAGAGGCTCGCCAGTTTTTGGATCCTTAAGCTCTGGGAACTCCATAAGAACGTCTGTCATTTCATTACCACGTTCTCCGCAGCCAACATAAACAACGATTTCAGCATCTGCCCATTTTGCCAGCTGATGTTGAACAACTGTCTTTCCGCTTCCGAAAGGACCCGGAATACAAGCTGTACCACCCTTTGCTACAGGGAAGAATGTATCTATAACTCTTTGACCTGTTATCATTGGTTGTGTTGGTGAAAGTTTTTGTTTGTACGGTCTACCACGTCTAACTGGCCATTTTTGAAGCATTTGAACTTCTTTAACAGCATTTCCTGTGTTTATCCTTGCAATTGTCTCAACAATTGTGAAATCTCCTGAAAGTATCTCCTCAATTGTTCCTTCTACACCGTAAGGCACCATTATCTTATGCTCAACGATGGAAGTTTCTTTGACTGTACCTATAATATCTCCAAATGTAACCTTGTCACCTTTTTTAACTGTAGGTACAAAGTTCCACTTTCTAGTTTTGTTTAACTTTTCTACGTCTATACCTCTTGTAATATGATCCCCTGCTGCACTTCTTATAACATCTAATGGTCTTTGAATACCGTCAAATATTGACTCAATAAGTCCAGGAGCCAATTCAACGCTTAAAGACTCACCTGTTGTATAAACTGGTTCACCAGGTCCAAGACCGGAGGTTTCTTCATATACTTGAATTGAAGCTTGATTCCCTCTAATCTCAATAATCTCTCCGATAAGTTTCTTGTCGCTAACACGCACAACTTCATACATTTGTGCCTCTGGCATACCTTCGGCTATTACAAGCGGTCCAGAAACCTTTATTATTCTACCTGCCATCCGTTATCTACCTTCCTTCTCGAATAATATATCTGCACCTATAGCTTTCTCTACTGAATCACGTACGCCCTTCATACCCAAGCCCAAGGTACCTTGATTGTTTGGTATTAGAATGATTGCCGGTGTTACCATATCCTTGAAAGCTTCAATGGTTTCATCCATATCCTTTGCCAACTGCTCAGTAAGAAATAATACTGCATAGTTTTCTTTAGCAAGCTTATGAATGGTTCTTGAAGCTTCTCTTGGGTCTGTGGTTGGAAACACTGAAATACCTAATGCCTTAAAGCCTAGTATAGAGTCCTTATCTCCCACAACGCCCATCTTATACATAAACATCACTTAACCTTTCTCTTATAATATCGTTGGGTATGTTGTTCATCTTGCCAACCATTATAATCCTTATAATCTTTGCTTCATTTTCCTTTGCCATCAAGTATCCAACCAAAGGCTCAATGCCAAAGGCTACAAATTTACCCTGCTTGGCAATATTGAATATATAGTCATCTGCCAGCTTCTCAAGTCTTGTTAAGCTTTTGTCTCTATCATAGTTTTCTAAGCCTTCTTCAAGTACATTATGAAAAGCACTAGTTCTAAGATTGTCTTTAAATGAATCAAGGGATTCATCTAAATATTTTTCAAAATAACTAATCTCTAGATTCCCATTATCCAGCAAAACCTTAACAAGATAATCTCTGCCAAGGCCAGCACCCTTAACTCTCAAGAAAGATTTTATGTTAATCATATCAATTTGAGATTTAATAAAGTCCTGTAAAAACTTATTTTTGCTCTTCATTGCCAGTTGATACATTGTATTGTATTGACATCTGTCCAATACAATATCTATCATTTGTGGATCCGGAGTGCTTTCAAAACTAATGAAAAGTTCTTCCAAACCTGCAATGATTACTGGATGGAGTGTTCGGAAATCTTTTTCTTTCAAAATTTCCTTTAGCTTGCTTACTGGCACTGTACCTAGATCTCTTAGTAGAAAATCATTGTCCTCACCAAGTAAGCTGCTTTTTAGTAAAACCTTTAAATTATGAATATCATATTTTAGCAGGAATATATCTACAAGCTCCGGCTCTGGAAGTATCTTACGCATATATTTGTACGTGTTCTCTATTTCCATTGAAATGATTGTTTCATAATCCAAAGAATGCTTCATTTCTGATATTGAATTAGCGTATTCTGTTTCACCAAGAATCTTTATTACATCATCAGCGCTGCTGGCCTCAACCATTCTATCAACTTTGGTGGAGTCTAGAAGCTTTGTCTCTAAGACTCTTGTCCTTGTAACAGAATACAGGTATTTATTATCAAACAATATGGCTCTCCTCCTTCCTCTAGCAATTATTTTACTAGAAGAGTATTGCCGCCACTTCAGGCTCTATTTCGTCTCTGTCCATTCTTAAGAGAGCTTCAAAGGAGTAATTTATCTCCACCCCTTTTGCCTTTAACACAAAGCCGCCCATTATGTTGCGTGTTTCATCAGAAAGCTTCAGATTTCCTTTTTTGCCCGCTTGAACAAGAACTTGATTCAACTTACTGACAAAGTCAGCAGGCAGTCTGTTTTTGTCATTACTAGACAACAAGATTTCTTCATCTCCAGATTCTATTGCATCAACTATTAATTTATATAAGGTAGCTTCATACTCATTGTTATCTAACTTACTCAAAGAATCCAGAGCCCTTTGGAATACTTCTTCAATAAGCTGTTGCTTTGTTGAAAGTATATCCTTTCTCATTTCAAGCTCTAGGGTTGAGTTGCTTATTTTTAATCTCTCTGCTGCCTCTGCAGATGCTTTTTTCTGAACTTCACTAGCTTTTTGCTCTGCTTTGACATTGGCTTTTTCGATTATTTCCTGTGCTTGAATTTTGGCATCTTCTATTATAGAAAAAGCTTTTGCTTCACTATCCTGCAAAATTTTTTCCTTGATTCTTTCTATTCCAGTCATATTACTTCACTCCTTATATTTTAACGCCGGATAGCATTAGGAAGGATGCAAGTAATGCAAGAACCGCATAAGTCTCAACCATAGCTGCAAATACCATAGCTTTTGCTAGTTCTTCTGGTTTCTTTGCAATTATGCTGCAACCTGCAGATGCAGCTTTACCTTGATAAATTGCTGATACTAATCCGATAAATCCAACTGGAATACCCGCTAAAAGTATCATAAAGCCTTGTTGTAAAGTTAAATCTACAAGAGTTCCGAATACACCAACCTTTTGCCAAATCAAGAAACCTATTAGCATACCATATATACCTTGTGTACCTGGTAATGCTTGTAGCAAAAGTGTTTTACCAAATTTGCTAGGATCTTCAGTTACAACACCAGCCGCAGCAACACCTGTCATACCAACACCTATAGCTGATCCCCAGCCTGCTAATCCTACTGCTATACCTGAACCTAAAAATGCTAGAACTAATCCCCCATAAGTACTCATAAATTCCATATTCATTACCTCCAAATATTATTTTTGTTCAATATATTTTGTTCTCATTCTGAAAGGAACGAAGGGTTTTCCTTCTCCCTCATAAAATTTACCGAAAAACTCAACGTATTGTAAACGGCTTGAGTGCACATATGCTCCCAAAGTATTTATACCAAGGTTAAAAGTATGACCTAATATTAAGAATAAAGTCATAAATATATAACCTATTACAGATCCGCCTACCATAAGTGCCATAGAGTTAACTACTGCACCAATAACCCCTGTAGCAAGTCCTAAAGCAAACAATCTCAAATAGGACAATACATCCCCTAAGAAGCCTGTAACACCATAAAGACTTAGAACTCCAGAAAGCAATCTCATTACAATATTTTTTTTGCTTCTTCCTGCAAACAACACCATTCCGATTGCCCCTGTTATAGCTAGGTATTTACCTATTACTGCAGTCGCAGGTAATAATAGCATCATAAGGCCAATGAGCAATGCAAACCAAAAACCTTGGTCTAATATTGCGTCAAGTACATTGCCATCGCGTATATTTCTATAAGCCTGCAAGCCGATACCGAAGAATAAATGCACTACTCCTAGTCCCAGACTCAGACCCATCATTTTGAAGGGTTCTTTTAGAGGGTCAAAGAGAAAAGGTATTGCTGGTATTAGGCCTCCAAACCATCCTCCAAATGCTGCTCCCCAAAATAATGTTGAAAGTCCGCCCCAGAACATTATTCCCGCTATCTTCTTAACGCCACCTTCGGGTTTTAGCTTTACTAATACATAAGCAGAAATTGCCGATAGAATCACCCCATATGCTGCATCACTTACCATCATTCCAAAGAATATAATAAAAAATGGTGCCATGATTAAATTGGGATCTATTCCTCTTGGACTAGGCAAGCTGTATTGCTCAGTAATAAATTCTATTGGCTGAACAATAGCTGGATTGTTTAGTAATACTGGAGAGTCTTCATCCTCCTCTGGGTCTACTAAAGATAATGTATAACTTTGAGTGACTTCCTGAATAGTACTTTCCAGCACGCCGGTTAGTTTTGCAGGTACCCAACCTGATAAAACAAAGGTTTTCTCAGTCCTACCGAAATTGCTGATAATACTTGATTTATCTTTTTCAATGGTAAGTACATCCTGCAGTATTTCAAGAAACCTTTTATGCTCCAGCAGTAGTTTGGCTTTTTCTCCGATTTCATTCCTTTCTATATTTAGTGATGCAATTTCACTATTTAGAAAGTCAGAATTCTCTTTTGCAGTACCTTCAAGTTCATTAAAGCCTGCTTTAGCCCAACCAAATTGCTTTTGAATTTGAGAAACTTCTTCCTGTATGTCCTTGTGGAACACTAGCAGAATGTAGGTATTTTCCTTATCACTGCTGATTTCTTCATAATGTGACAAGTCTCCAACCTTCAGAAACTCACTTTTGAAAATCTCCGAAAACTTAGTTAATACATATCCAATAACTACAACAGAATTCTTTGAGGATTTTATATCTTGGAAGCTAACATTCATCGTCGTCCAAGGTTGTAACTGTTGAACTAAATTAGATAGCTTTGTTTCTTTATTCTTTAGCTCTGCATACTTAAAGTCTATATCACGACACTTATTAAATATCGTCTCTAGCTTTTCGTTGCTGTTTAGATATTCCTCATACTCATCTTCATTTACTTGCAGCTTATTTTGAAACATAGGTTTCTTGGTCTTATCATATTTGCTTATAAATTCAAGAGAATATTTGACTTGCGAAAGTCTTGCTTCCAGCTGACTTACTTTAGCATTATCACTGTCTGCAGTCAATTCAAGGTATTTTTCTTCGGTTATCTGCTCTTCAATGTTTATTACATGCAAACCGCCGAATTTTTGCAGCTTTTTAATAAGATTCTGCTTTTCAGACTGGAGGGCAATAATGTGGGCCTTTTTCATTTTAACTATGGCCATGTAAACTCACAATCCTCTCCATAACAAGTTTTACCGCTTGCTGCATTTTGTTTTGAGCACTTTGCCTCAATTGATCGCTTGTTTGTTGATTTTGCTGTCTTTTTATCTCTGCTTCTTTTTTTGCTTCTTTTTCTGCTGCTTCTACAGTTGATCTGCCCTTTAAAATTTCATTGTTCACTGCTTCGTTCACGAGCTTTTCAGCCTGTTCTTCCGCTTGCAGTATCATATCTTTTCCTTGTTGCTGAGCCGTTTTTATCATTTCCTCAGCAATATTCTCGGTGTTCTTAATTTCTTTAATTACTTCCATTGACAAATATCTCACCACCTCTTTCTAATAGTAGCCTTGATGTCACTTACAGAGCAAATTTAAAATTTAATTAGCAACTGTAGTATTAGCAGCATTAATGTTTTATGCAGAGTTACAACATTATCCATTTCGGCAAATTCCTTATAAATCCTTCAGGAAATCGTTCATTTTTTTCACTTACTCGCAAATTCAGTAAATTTAAAAAATAACAATCTGTGAAAAATGTGTGAAAAATACCTTATTGCTATTTTACATTATTGTTAAAAAAAACACAATGCCTAGATATTGGACAAATTTCACATTTAGGTTTTCTTGCATCGCAGATAGCTCTGCCATGATAAACAAGATTATTGCTGAATTTCGACCAATCCTTATGGGGTATTATCTCCATCAGATCATTTTCAATTTTAACCGGGTCTTCATTTTCAGTTAGACCGATTCTGTTGGAAAGTCTTATACAATGTGTATCAACTATTACACCTGGGATGCCAAATATATTGCTAAGTACCACATTGGCAGTTTTGCGTCCCACACCCGGTAGTGCCACCAAATCATCAATATTGCCTGGAACCTCGCCATTATGCTCCTTGATAAGTTTTTGGCAGCACGCAATGATGTTTTTTGCCTTATTTCTATAAAATCCAGTTGACTTTATATCCTGCTCCAGTTCTTCAGGATTTGCTCTTGCGAAATCATATACAGTTTCATATTTCTTAAATAAATCTTTTGTAACGATGTTTACCCTTAAATCAGTGCATTGTGCTGCTAAAATAGTGGCTATCAGCAGCTGAAAAGGCTCTTTATAATCTAAAGAGCAAGTCGCTTCAGGATAGGTTTGAAATAATAACTTTGAGACCTTCTTAACTTTCTTTTTTAGTGCTTCAATATCTCTCATGCTGTTCTCCATATTTACGTATAATACTACATTTTAAAATATTTTTTCAATTCTTGCAATGGCAGGGTATTGATAACATTATGGGATTCTAACCATCCTTTTCTAGCTATTCCAATTCCAAGTTGGATATTTTGCAAGCCCTGTAAATTGTGTGCATCAGTATTTATTGCAAGCTTTACGTCCTTTTCCTTAGCATATTTTAGATATTTCCAATCCAAATCCAACCTATGAGGATCAGCGTTAATTTCTATTATCTTGTTGAATTCAGAGGCTGCATCAATTACAGCGTATAAATCCACCTCATATTCCTTTCGGGCTAATAATATTCTGCCAGTTGGGTGTCCGAGCATTGTTGTATATTTATTTTTGACTGCACTTATAATTCTTTCAGTCATCTTATCTCTTACCATTTTAAAGTTGGAATGTACCGAAACAATTACAAAATCAAACAATTTTAATATATCATCTTCATAATCTAAGGAACCATCCTGTAATATATCTGATTCGATGCCTTTAAAAATTAGAAAATCTTGAAACTTATTATTAAGGGAATCTATTTCCTCAATCTGTCTCATGATTTCGTCCCTATTTAAGCCTCTAGCATAAAATGCAGACCGACTATGGTCAGAGATTCCAATATAGGCAAGACCCAAACTTCTTGCAGATTCCACCATTTCCTCAATTGTATTTAAGCCATCACTATAAACTGTATGCATATGGAATGTCCCCTTGATATCCTGCAGCTCAATAAGCCGCGGGAGCTGATGCTTCTCTGCTGCTTCTATCTCGCCATTATTCTCACGTATTTCCGGAGGTATATAATCTAAACCAAGTACTTTATATATATCGGCTTCAGAGTTACACTCAATTAGTTTTTCCTCCCTAAACAAGCCGTATTCATTTACTTTAATTCCCATTGCCTTTGCTCTATGCCTTATTGCAGTATTGTGCTCCTTGCTGCCTGTAAAATGATTCAATACATAAGGATATTCCCTATCTACAACAACTCTCAAGTCCATATTAATACCATTTTTCAGTCTCACAGTTGATTTTGTATCGCCTTTTGCAATTATATCTGCTACGAAGGGTAGTGTTGTGAAATAATCCATGAGTTCACCAGCATGGTCGCTGGTTGCGATCATATCTACATCCTTTACTACTTCCTTCCTGCGTCTGATACTGCCTGCTATTTCACACCTTTGTACCAGTCCACTTTGCTGTACACGTGCTTTCACCTCTTCAGCAAGTTCAACAATCTCACCTAATAAAAACTGACCTTGAAACTTTTTCATGCTTTCTATGCCCTTGAGAATATTAGTCTGGGTCTTCTTGCCAAAACCCTCCAATTCAAGCAGTCGATTCTCTATGCAAGCGTATTCCAACTCCCCTATAGTCTTTACATCAAGCTTCTCATATATAGTTTTGACTTTCTTTGGACCTACCCCTGGAATTTTAAGCATTTCAAACAAGCCTTCCGGTATGGACCCTCTCAAATCATTGTAATATTTCAAATCGCCAGTATGAACTATTTCTGTCAGTTTTTCTTTAATAGCCTTACCTATCCCTTTTATTTCTTCAAGTCTATCTTCTAGTACATAATCCTCTATATCACCTTCAAGAAATTCTAAAGTCCTTGCAGCGCTTATATATGCTTTGGATTTAAATGGGTTCTCACCTTTTAAATCCAGCATAAGAGCTATTTCTTCAAACATCTGCGATATCTCTTGCTTGTTCATAAATCCTCCATAACGCGTTCAATGCATACAACATTATCTTACCAAAACATTTATAATAAATACTATAATTTATATTTAATAACTAAAGTTAGGTCAGACATAGTCAGATGATAGGTCATATATTAATCCTTAGAATAATTGCGATATAATAATGATAAATAGATATTAGTAGTTAATTACAAATGCATCGAAATTATGTTATATTTTGTAAGTAACCAAAATATAATCTATTGGATTCAAAATTAGGGGGTTAGACCATGGCAATGTTTAGTATTTTCAGCTCAATTTATCTCTTATTTCTATTATCTTTAGTCGGACTAGTCATATATATAATGATTCTATCTATCAAAGCTTTAAAGATTTATATTAATAAGAATTCTTAATGTGATATCCTTTTCCATAGATTCATGTACTTGTACTTACTATACTTTCAGATTAATGATTCAAATATTTAAAACCGACTTGTCTTATTAGGGGAGTCGGCTTTTTTATGCATACTTACTCAAAGCCATTCAAATAGTCATATTTAAAGTAATATGAGTAAAAGTTTGGTGTATGGAAAAAATTATTGATATAATATACTGATAAAAGCCTTAATTAATGGAGGACTACTATGAATAAGAACTGTTTGCTTGTAGGAGTAAATGCAAAATACATACATACTAATCTTGCAATAAGGTACTTGGAAGCTTATTGCAACAAGAAATATCAAAGCATCCAGCTTAAGGAATTCAGCATAAATGACAGCTTGAGCAATATTTTGAAGGAAGTATATCAGAGCAATTCTGATATATACGCTTTCTCATGTTATATATGGAATATTGACATGGTCCTAAAGCTCTGCAGCAGCCTGAAAAAGCTTAATCCCAAAGCTGTAATTGTACTGGGCGGACCAGAAGTATCCTTTGATTCAAAAGAGCTTATAGAAGCTAATGACTATATAGATTATATAATCCGTGGCGAGGGAGAAGAAACGCTTCTGGAGCTGCTTGAGCTGCTCTATGGTGAAAAGGAAAATCAAACAGAAATACTTGGTCTAACCTTTCGAGGAAGCAATGGGATAATTTCATTTCCTGATCGCCCTCTACTACATGACCTGGATGTTATACCTTTTCCATACAAGGATATAGTGCAGCTGAATAACAAGATTATTTATTATGAAACAAGCAGAGGCTGCCCCTTTAGCTGTCAGTATTGCTTGTCTTCCACTTTACATGGGGTCAGATATTTCTCTATGGAAAGAATTAAGCAAGACATTAAGTTTTTTGTAGAACTAGGTGTGAAACAAGTAAAACTAGTGGATAGAACCTTTAACTGCAATAAATCTCATAGCCTTCAAATAATTAAATATGCAATAGAACTAAACAGCAAAACCAACTTTCACTTTGAAATAGGAGCAGACTTACTGGATTACGAGATGATAGCGGTGTTAGCACAGGCTCCTAGGGATATGTTTCAGTTCGAAATAGGTGTGCAATCGACAAATCCTAAGGCTCTCAGTGAAATTAGCAGAGCTATGAATATAGATAAAGTAAAAGAAAATGTATTAGCACTTAAGGAAGCACACAATAGTCATTTACATTTGGACTTAATAGCGGGATTACCATATGAAGATTTTGTAAGCTTTGGCAAGTCCTTTGACGAGGTGCATAAGCTTATGCCCGATATGTTGCAGTTAGGTTTCCTCAAGCTATTAAAGGGTTCCGGCATTAGAAACAGAGCCCATGAATACGGAATAGAATATAACGACTTCAGCCCCTATGAAGTATTAAAAACCAATTGGATTAGCTATGAAGATATTATAGTTCTCAAAGAGGTGGAACATGTTTTAGAGCTATACTACAACTCCGGCAGATTTAAAAACAGCTTGAATTATATATTCAAAAATATCTATGCCTCCTTCTTTGATTTTTATAATGACTTTGCAAAGTACTGGCGTCAGAATGCTTTATTTTCAGCTTCCCAAAGTACCAAAGAGCTCTATAATATTCTATATAATTTTGCTGAAAGTAAAACATTGATGTCTATATCATTAAACGAGCTCATCAAGCTAGACTGGCTGTTATACTACAACAACGGAAATATGCCTGGAAGCATTCATCGTTTTGACCATAGCAAGGTTAAAAATGCTATACAAAGCTATATCAAGACTAATAACACAGTGGCAGAAAGTTTATTTTCAAAGGACGAAATTGATTACAAGAGCCTGCTGAAAAACATATATTACGAAGTTTTTTATACAAATGTACTAAATTTTCATGCTCATGAGGTTGAAAATAACTATGTGGTTTTCTTTACCAAAGCAAACAGTGGTGAAGTACATACTCTGAGTAAGAAGCTTTCAGATATTATATAGGATAAAACCTACGTCACTAATATGCCTCCCGTTGCATACTATATAATGATAATTTAATTCGGGAGGTATTATAATGAGCCCTGATATGTATATGATGCAGCCAAATAAACAGCCTTCAAGAAAACTTCTGGATATGATGAAAGATGCCATGAAAGATGAAAGACACGACAATAAGAAATATAGAAGCATGATTGAAATGACTGAAAACAAAGAGATTAGAGAAAACATACGTCATGCCTACGAGGATGAGGCAAAGCACTACAGAATGTTCCAAGATATCTATGAAGACTTAACTGGTGAAGAAATCGAAATTCAAACTCCAAAGGTTGAATTAGATGACAGATTTGTGGATAATGTAAAATCCAGCATACAAGGCGAACTAGAAGCAGTTGAATTGTATAGGGACATTAGATCGATGCTCACAACTAAAAAGCATAGAGATATGTTATATGAAATCATCACTGATGAACAAGAGCATGCAACAAGATTTGTATATATATATGCAATGATAAAATAGATATTAATACAAACGAGTACGTAGATTGTGCTCGTTTTTGTTTTATCCCTTCTGACATATTGTGATGTATTTAAAAGTTTAGTTTACATAAAATATTAATATGTTTATAATTATAAAGAAAGGAATAAACACAGCATAGCTAGCTTTACTGAGAAATTAATGTAAAAACTCAGTAAAACCAAGTTTCTGTATTATGTTTCCCTACGCTACCTACCGGTATCTAAGAAACATACACAAACTAAGCTTTACTGAGAAATAATGTAAAAACTCAGTAAAACCAAGTTTCTGTATTATGTTTCCCTACGCTACCTACCGGTATCTAAGAAACATACACAAACTAAGCTTTACTGAG
>ENA-OFDP01000040-OFDP01000040.1-metagenomes-genome-assembly--contig:-NODE-40-length-65548-cov-7.352389_pt1 | contig 65548 bp, 53 predicted proteins | sample MGYA00153389_OFDP01 | MGnify analysis MGYA00153389
AACGCTTCGTCACGATGATCGACGACCCGGGCGAGCATCTCCCCGCCAGCCGCCCGCAGCCCAGCCCACCCGCCGCCAACCGCCCGCGCAAGATTTCCGTGACCCAGGTCGACCGGCTGAAGGCCGATCCATTCGCTTTCTATGCGGGCGCCATGCTCGGCCTCAACCGGCTCGACCCGGTCGATGCCGATCACAGCGCGGCGTGGAAGGGCAGTGCGGTCCACGAAATTCTCGAGGATTGGCTCAAGGATGCGCAATGCGACCCCGACGATTTGGTCGGTCGCGCCCGAGCATTGGTTGAGGGAGATGCGATCCACCCGATGCTCCGCGCGTTGTGGCAACCGCGCCTGCTCGAAGCGATCGAATGGATTGCCGACCAGGAACGCACCAACCGCGCCAACGGTCGCGTGCCAATCGCCGCCGAAACACGCGGCGAGACCGAGCTTGGCGGGGTCATCCTCCACGGCCGCGCCGACCGCATTGACCGGCTTGCCGATGGTCGCTTGGCGATTATCGATTACAAGACCGGCCAGCCGCCCCAGGCCAAGGCAGTCGACGCCGGCTTCGCACTGCAACTCGGCCTGCTCGGGCTAATTGCCAAGGTTGGCGGTTTCCCCGACGCCAAAGGCGATCCGGGTGCGCATGAATATTGGTCACTGGCGCGCGACAGCAAGGGCGGCTTCGGTCGCAAGTTCGCGCCTGACGCGAAGACCGGCGCCGACGCGTTCCTCGACCATTCGCTGGCGCATTTCCTTAGCGCTGCGGCGGATTACCTGACCGGCGACAAGCCGTTCGTCGCCAAGCTCCATCCGGCGTTCGCACCCTACGGCGATTATGATCAGTTGATGCGGCTCGAGGAATGGTATGGCCGCGATTGATCAGGCGATATTGACGATCAACTTGGGCGCTTGGGCTTCTTGACCTTCGACGCATAAAGCAGGGCCGCGACGATCGCTGCCGATCCGATCCCGACCGCGACCCCGGCCTTGACCAATTTGGTCCGCCGCTCACCGCTGTCGTCGTCTTGCTCGCTCATTCGTCGTCTCCTGTTGCGGCGCTAATGATATTCGTCCGTTGCCGTCTTGGGAAGCGCCGACGGGCTTGCTAGGGTCACACCATGTCGCGTCGCCTCAAACCATTGGATGTACTGGAAGGCGATCAGCGCCGCGCCGCCGACCCGTCGGCCCACGCCTCGCTGTCGGCATCGGCGGGGACCGGCAAGACCCACGTTCTCACCGCGCGCGTGTTCCTGCTGCTGCTGCGCGGAGTCCGGCCCGAGAGCATCTTATGCCTGACCTTTACCAAGGCCGGCGCGGCGGAAATGGCCAATCGCATCGGCGCTCGCCTCGCGTCATGGGTGCGCCTGCCCGATGCCGCGTTGCGCAAGGAATTGTTCGCGTTGGGCGAGGAAACGACCCCCGACAAGCTCGAGCATGCCCGCCGCTTGTTCGCCAGCGTGCTCGAGGCGCCCGGTGGCCTTCGCATCCAGACCATCCACGCCTTCGCCCAGACCCTGCTTACCGCTTTCCCCGCCGAGGCCGGGATCGCGCCGGGTTTCCGACCGATCGAAGGCCGCGCCGAGCAGGAGCTTGCGCGTCGCACGCTCGCCGATCTCGTCGCCTCCGCCGAAACCAATGGCGACACCGGCCTGATCGCCGACATCCAGGCGCTGTCGATGCGTCTGGGAGAGGATGGGGCGGTGTCCTACCTCGCCGCCTGCGCCCGCCGTGCCGACGCTTTTGCGGGGTTGGGGGATCGCGACCAGATCGAGGGTAAGTTGCGCACGCTGGTCGACCTGCCGACCGAAAATGTCCCTGAATTTCTCCACAGCGCGTGCGACGACGACAATTTCGATTGCGCCTTGCTGCATGCGTTGGCGGCGACCAATCGAGCGTGGGGAAAAACATATGGCAACGCCTACGCTGACGCGATCCACGCGTGGCTCGCGCTCGACCCCAATTGCCGCTTCGATTCGCTGTATCTGGTATCGAAAGTCGTCATGAAGAGCGACGGTGGCCAGCGTTCTACCTCGGCCGGCCAGCTCAAGGTCAACCCAGACTATCAAACGCTTAGCGACGATGCCTACAGCGCATTCTCATGGTTGATGACGATGAAAAGCGCCGCCGGCCTAGCCGCCATCCAGGCCGCGGGCCTGCGCGCCGGCCAGGCCTATGCCGCCGCCTACACCCGCGCCAAGGAAACCGCCGGAGTGGCCGACTTTGGCGACCTGATCGCCTGGACTCGCACTTTGCTCGAAACCCCCGGCATGGGTGACTGGGTCCGCTTCAAGCTCGACCGCCGCACCGATCACATCCTGGTCGACGAAGCGCAGGACACTAACGCCGACCAATGGGCGATCGTGTGGCAATTGATCGAGGAATATTTCAGCGGTTCGAGCGAAACCGAGAATCGCTGGCGAAGCGTGTTCATGGTTGGCGATTTCAAGCAAGCGATCTTCCGCTTCCAGGGGACCGACCCGCGCGAATTCGAAGCGATGCGCGGTCGCGTTCGAACCGCCGCCGCCGGGCTTGAAACCGACGATGAACATTATCGCGAATTCCGCGAATTATCGATCAACGCCTCGTTCCGCTCGTCGCCAGCGATCCTCGACCTCGTCGATGGTGTGATCGCCGAGGTTGGCCATGAAGCGATGGGCCTGCCCGATCGCCCCGACCGCCACCACGCCCACCACGCCGAGCGTCCCGGGCGTGTCGAATGGTGGCCGGCATTTTCGACCGACGATGACGAAGGTGACGATTCGGGCGACGAGGGCTGGATCGGCGAGGGCGAGCGGCGCTACGCCACCAGCCTGGCGCGCGCGGTCAAGCAATGGATCGACGACGCGCCGGTGATGGCTAGCACCGGGCGGCCGTTGTCGGCGGGCGATGTGCTGATCCTGGTGCGCAGCCGCGGCGAGCTCGCCTCGCTGATCGTCGCGCGATTGTTTGCCGAGCGCGTGTCGGTCGCGGGGATCGATCGCCTCCACCTGCATCGCCCGCTGGCGGTCAAGGATCTCCTCGCGGCGGTCGGGTTCGCAGTCCAGCCGCTCGATGACCTCAACCTCGCCAATCTGCTCGTCTCGCCACTGATCGGGTGGAGCCAAGAGCAATTATACGACGTTGCCAATAACCGCGGCGGGAAGCCGCTGTGGTCGGTGCTGCAGGATCGCGGCGGCGCGATCGAGGCCACGCTGGCCCAACTCCGCATGCTGCTGGCGATGGCCGATTACACCACGCCGGCGACCTTCCTCGAAACGATCCTGTCGGGCCCGCTCGACGGTCGCCGCAAGCTGATCCGCCGCCTCGGCCCCGAAGCGCGCGATCCGATCGAGGAATTGCTGTCGGCGGCGCTGGAGTTCGAGCGCGACGACGTCAATTCGCTCGACCGCTTCCTCGCCTGGTTCGGAGCTGGCGACGTCGAGATCAAGCGCGACCCGTCGGCACCGGTCGATGCGGTGCGGGTGATGACCGTCCACGGCGCCAAGGGCCTCGAAGCGCCGGTGGTGATCCTCGCCGACGCTACCGCCGATCCCAACAAGCTCGGCGCGACCAACCCGCCGCTCGACTTCCCGATAGAAGGTCGCAAAGTACCATTGATTCGCCCGCGAAAGGCCGAGCGGGTGTCGCCGTTCGCGACGTTGATTGCGGAAGAAGAAACGCTCGACCTCGCCGAGCATTGGCGGCTGCTTTACGTCGCGCTGACCCGGGCGCGCGAGCGGTTGGTGATTGCCGGGGTGCGCAGGAAGACTGCCGTTCCCGACAGCTGGCACGCGCGGGTCGAGCAGGCGATGATCGCAATTGGTGCGACGCCGGGCGACGATGGCAAATTGCTGTTCGAGGCAAAGGGCGATGCGCCGCGTGCCCGCCGCCGGGTCGATCAGCGGCCAGTGATTGAACTGCCGCAATGGCTCCGCGCGATGGCGCCCGAGGAGGAACGGCCGCCACGGCCGCTGGCGCCGTCGGGCGGGAATGAGGACCGGACGCCCTATCCGCCGCCAATGCCGGGCGAGGTGGATGCGGCCCGGCGCGGGGTGGTGCTGCATTCGTTGTTTGAACGATTGCCGGGGGTTGAGCCGGAGAAACGGCTAGCGGCGGCGGATCGGTGGTTGGAGCGGTCGGCGGGGATTGATTCAGTCGCACTGCGAGCCTCCTATGCGGCGACAGTCTGCGACATCATCGAACATTCTGATTTCAAGGACATATTTGGCGACAACTCGCTGGCCGAGGCGCCGATTGCGGCGGTGTTGGAGGACGGGCAGGTGGTCGCCGGGACTGTCGATCGGCTGTTGGTCACCGAGACGATGGTGCGGGTGATCGATTACAAGACCGGGATGAGTGTGCCTGCGAACGAGGCCGCCATTCCTGCCGCGCACCGCCGCCAGATGCTCGCTTACACCGCCGCGCTCAAGGCGATTTTCCCCGGCCGGACGGTCGAGGCGGCGCTGCTTTACACCTCGGGCCCGAAAATGATCACGCTTGGCGGTTGAGGGACGGACCCCGAACGCCCATATGCACCCTGAAGCATTATCAGGAGTCGACTTCATGGGAACGCGTAGCGTCACCGATCAGAGTTTCGCCACCGACGTACTGGGCGCGGATAAGCCCGTCTTGGTCGACTTCTGGGCCGAATGGTGCGGCCCATGCCGCATGATCGCCCCCGCGCTCGAGGAAATTGCCGGCGAAATCGGCGAGCAGGTCGACATATTCAAGCTCAACATCGACGAAAATCCCGATACGCCAACGCGTTATGGCGTGCGCGGAATCCCGACCATGGTGCTGTTCAAGGACGGCAAGCCGGTCGCACAGAAAGTCGGCGCCGCGCCGCGCAGCCAGATCCAGCAGTGGCTCGAGGCAGAGCTCGCTTCCGCCGCCAAGTCGGGCGTTGCGCAAGCCTGATCGCGCGGCCCCAGGGCCCTGCTCGATTGACGCAAGGCCGGGCGCTGCCTACATCGCGCCCCATTCGCGCTCGCGCGCGAGCGAGCTTTCCCGCGCCCCTTCGTTTCGAAGATTTTGGCGCGGGATCGGTTTTTTGAGGAATTGTTAGCATCATGATCGCCGGACTGGCCAAATCGATCTTCGGGTCGTCGAACGACCGTTATGTTGCCAAGCTCGGCAAGATCGTCGACGCGATCAACTCGTTCGAACCGACGATCAGCGCGCTGACCGACGAGGAACTCGCCAACCAGACCGTGGTGTTCCGCAAGCGGCTAGACGAGGGCACCAAGCTCGACGACCTGCTGCCCGAAGCCTTTGCGACGGTCCGCGAGGCCGCCAAGCGCACGCTCGGCCAGCGCCATTACGACGTCCAGATGATCGGCGGGATCGCGCTTCACCGCGGCGAAATCGCCGAAATGCGCACCGGCGAGGGCAAGACCCTGGTCGCGACGCTCGCCGTCTATCTCAACGCGCTTCCCGGCAAGGGCGTCCACGTCGTCACGGTTAACGACTACCTCGCCAAGCGCGACGCCGAATGGATGGGGCAAGTCTACAAGTTCCTCGGCCTGAGCGTCGGGATCATCGTCCCCAATCTGATCGATCACCTTCGCCGCGACGCCTATGAAGCTGACATCACCTACGCGACCAATAACGAGCTCGGCTTCGATTATCTGCGCGACAATATGAAGTTCAGCCGCGACCAGATGGTCCAGCGCGAATTCGGTTTCGCGATTGTCGACGAAGTTGACTCGATCCTGATCGACGAAGCGCGCACCCCGCTGATCATCTCCGGTCCGACCGACGACAAGTCCGAGCTGTATGTCGGGGTCGACGCGATCGTGAAGCAGTTCGTCGCCGCCGACTACGAGCTCGACGAGAAGCAGAAGTCGATCGTGCTGACCGAGGAAGGCACCGAGAAGGCCGAGCGGATGCTCGAGGAAGCCGGGCTGATCGTTGGGCAGAACCTGTACGACATCGCCAATACCCAGTCGGTCCACCACCTCAACCAGTCGCTCAAAGCCAACAAGATGTTCAAGAAGGACATCGATTATATCGTCAAGGACGGCAAGATCGTCATCATCGACGAATTTACCGGGCGGATGATGGACGGGCGGCGCTGGTCGGACGGGCTCCACCAGGCGGTCGAGGCCAAGGAATTCGTGACGATCGAGCCCGAGAACCAGACCCTGGCGTCGATTACCTTCCAGAATTATTTCCGAATGTATCCCAAGCTCAGCGGGATGACCGGCACCGCGCTGACCGAGGCGCCCGAATTCTTCGACATTTACAAGATGAATGTCGTCTCGATCCCGACCAACGTCGATGTCCTGCGGCTCGACGAAGACGACGAATTCTACAAGAATATCACCGACAAGTTCCAGGCCATCGCCAAGGAAATCCGCAAGCGGCAGGACATTGGCCAGCCGGTGCTGGTCGGCACCGTCAGCATCGAGAAATCGGAAATGCTGAGCGAGTTCCTGGAGCAGGAGAAGATCAAGCACGAGGTGCTCAACGCCCGCTTCCACGAGAGCGAGGCGCATATCGTCGCGCAGGCCGGGCGAATGGGCGCGGTGACCATCGCGACCAACATGGCGGGCCGCGGGACCGATATCCAGCTCGGCGGCAATCTCGACTTCTTGATCGAGGATGAGCTTAAGGACACGCCTGCCGGGCCCGATCGCGACGCTTCGATCGTTCGCATCAAAAGCGAGATTGCGGCCGAGAAGCAGCGCGTGCTCGACGCCGGCGGATTGTTCGTGCTTGGCACCGAGCGCCACGAAAGCCGTCGCATCGACAACCAGTTGCGTGGCCGTTCGGGCCGCCAGGGTGACCCCGGCCTGTCGCGCTTCTACCTCAGCCTCGACGATGATTTGATGCGCATCTTCGGCTCGCAGACCGCCTTTGCGCGGTTGATGAACAAGAACCTCGAAGACGGCGAGGCGATTGTCAGCCCGCTCATTTCCAAGGCAATCGAGACCGCGCAGAAAAAGGTCGAGGCGCGCAATTACGACATCCGCAAGCAGGTGGTCGAATTCGACGATGTGATGAACGACCAGCGCAAGGTGATTTACGAGCAGCGTGCCGAGATCATGGACGCCGACCATGTCAGCGACGTGATCGAGGATTTCCGCAGCGAGACGATCTCGTCATTGGTCAATGTCACGTGCCCGCCGGGGACCTATCCCGAGCAATGGGATGTCGTGGGCCTGAAGGACGGGGTCGACGATTTGCTCGGCCTGCAGCCGCCGATCGATGCATGGCTGGCCGAGGAGGCGGTTGAGCAGGACATTCTCGTCGATCGTCTGTCGGCGATGGGCGACCAGGTGATGGTCGAGAAGACCGCCGGCGCCGACATGACGCGCTGGATCGACGTTGAGAAGCAGATTTTGATCCAGACCCTCGACCATCATTGGAAAGAGCATCTGGGGACGCTGGACGCACTGCGCACGGTGATTCACTTGCGCAGCTTCGCCCAGAAGAAACCGATCGACGAATATAAGCAGGAGGCGTTCCTGCTGTTCGAGCGGCTGCTAGTCGCGATCCGCGAGGAAGTAACCAAGACGTTGATGCGCTCGCAGGTCCAGCTCAACGATCCGGCGCCGCTGCCGACGGGCCTGCCCGACTTCATCACCAGCCATTTCGACCCGCTGTCGGGCGATGACGATACGTTCGACCGTGATGGTGCGGGGGCGATGTTCGCGCCGCAGCTGCAGACGGTATTGCCCGACTGGCCCGAAGGCGCGGTGCCGCCCGAGAGTCGCAATTCGCCGTGCCCGTGCGGGTCGGGGCGCAAATACAAGCATTGCCACGGCGCGCTCGCGTAACCAGTGGAAGCGTTGATCGACCGCAACCAGCTTCGTCGGGCGTATCGCCCCGATGAGGAGGCGTTGGTTGCGCAGCGACTGACCGAGGCGGCGCTGAGCAAGCAAGAGGCGTCCGAAGCGGCGGCGGTGGCGCGGTCGCTGTCGACCGCGGTGCGCGGGCACAAGCCGGCCGGAATCGATGCCTTCATGGCGGCCTATGATCTGGGCAGCGACGAAGGCATCGCGTTGATGTGCCTCGCCGAGGCTTTGCTGCGCATTCCCGATGCGGGGACCGCCGACGACCTCATCGCCGACAAATTGTCCGGCCCCGACTGGGCGGAGAAGCTGGGCGATTCCAAGTCGACCTTCGTCAATGCGGCGACCTTCTCGTTGCTGCTAACGGGCAAGGTGCTCGAAGAAGCCAACGACCGCTCGACCAGTTGGCGCGCGGCGGTGGGTCGCGCAGTGGGGCGGCTGGGCGAGCCGGTGATCCGTACCGCGGTCAGCCAGGGGATGAAGATCCTTGGCAAGCAATTCGTGTTCGGGCGGACGATTGAGGAAGCGCTCAAGCGTGCCGGGCCGGAGCGCAAGGCGGGGCAGGAGCATAGTTTCGACATGCTCGGCGAGGCGGCGCGGACCCATGCCGACGCGGCGCGCTACGCCAAATCGTATAGCGATGCGCTCGACGCGATTGCGGGCGCGGCCAAGGGCGGGTTCAAGGCGTCGCCGGGGATTTCGGTCAAGCTGTCGGCGCTCCACCCGCGCTGCGAATGGAACCATGCCGACGAGGTCAAGGCGGCGATCCTGCCGGTGCTTCGCGCGCTGGCGATGAAGGCGAGCAAAGCCGACGTCCATTTCACGATCGATGCCGAGGAGGCCGACCGGCTCGAACTGTCGCTCGACATCATTGAGGCTTTGGTCGCGGACGATGCCCTGTTTGCGAACGGCTGGGGCGGGTTCGGGCTGGCGCTGCAGGCGTATCAAAAGCGTGCGCTGCCGTTGTGCGACTGGGTCGCGGCGCTGGCGAGGAAGCATCACCGCAAGCTGATGGTCCGGCTGGTCAAGGGCGCCTATTGGGACAGCGAGATCAAGGCGGCGCAGGTCGCCGGGCTCGAGGATTATCCGGTGTGGACGCGCAAGCTCGCGACCGACGTCAGCTACCTCGCCTGCGCCAGGCATTTGCTCGCCGCGAGCGACTGCATCTATCCGGCGTTCGCGACTCATAACGCCAATACGATCGGCGCGGTGAAGGCGCTGGCGGGGGAAACCCCGTTCGAGTTCCAGCGGCTCCACGGCATGGGCGAGGGGCTGTACCAGGAGCTGGCCAAGCTCGAGGCCGGGATTGGCGAGACGCGGACCCCGGTGCGGATTTACGCACCGGTGGGTACGCACAAGGAATTGCTGGCCTATCTGGTGCGGCGGCTGCTCGAGAATGGGGCCAATTCGTCGTTCGTCAATCGCATCGCCGATGAGTCGGTACAGCTCGACGATCTGGTGCGCGATCCGGTGGCGGAGCTGGCGGCGATGGCTCCGCGGCGCAATCCCGCGATCCCGTTGCCGAACGCGATTTTCGGGCCCGGGCGCAGGAATAGCGCCGGGCTCGATCTCAGCGATCCGCGGGTGCGCGATCCGCTGCTCAAGCGGCTCGATGCGCTCGACGGGAAATTGTGGGCCGCGCAGCCGACGGTAGGCGGCAAGGGCGCTGGCGAGCCGGTGGTCGCGCCCTACGATCGCGGCGAAGTGATCGGCAAGGTGATCGCGGCGAGCGTGGCGGAGGTCGATGCCGCGGTGCGCGCGGCATCGGCGGCGCAACCGGCGTGGAATGCGCTTGGCGGGGTTGCGCGCGCGGCGTTGCTCGATGCGGCGGCCGACCGCTTTGAGCATGAGCGCGAGCAATTATTCTCCCTGTGCATCCGCGAGGCGGGCAAGACCTTGATCGATGCGGTGCTCGAAGTGCGTGAGGCGGTCGATTTCCTGCGTTATTATGCCGCCGAAGCGCGGCGGCAGTTTGCGGTGCCGACGTTGCTTCCGGGGCCGACCGGGGAATTGAACCAGCTGACCTTGCACGGGCGGGGGGTGTTCGCGTGCATCTCGCCGTGGAATTTCCCGCTGGCGATCTTCATCGGGCCCGTGGCCGCAGCCTTGGCGGCGGGCAATGCGGCGATCGCCAAGCCGGCCGAACAGACCCCGTTGATCGGCGCGCTGGCGATTGAGCTGATGCACCAGGTGGGGATCCCGCGCGAAATCGTCCAGGTCGTGCCCGGCGACGGCACGGTCGGCGCCGCGCTGACCGCGCATCCGTTGATCGCCGGCGTCGCCTTCACCGGATCGACCGACACCGCGCGCGCCATCAACCGCGGGCTGGCGAACCGCGACGGGCCGATCATCCCGTTGATCGCCGAGACCGGCGGCCAGAATGCGATGATCGTCGACAGCTCGGCGCTGCCCGAACAAGTCACCCGCGACGTCGTTGCGTCGTCGTTCCAGAGTGCCGGGCAGCGCTGCTCGGCGTTGCGCGTATTGTTCCTGCAGGATGACGTCGCCGACGGCATGCTGGCGATGATCAAGGGCGCGATGGAGGCGCTGACCATCGGCGATCCGCGCGAGCTGGCGACCGATGTCGGGCCGGTGATCGACGCCGAGGCCAAGGCGGCGCTCGACGCGCATTCGGAGGCGATGGCGAAGAGCGCGACGCTCATTGCGCGGCTCGACCTGCCCAAGGCCGCCGCCAAGGGCAGTTTCGTCGCCCCGGCGATATTCGAGATCGGATCGCTAAGCGACCTCACGCAGGAGAATTTCGGCCCGATCCTCCACGTCATCCGCTGGAAAAGCGGCGCGCTCGACGACGTCATCGACCAGATCAACGCCAGCGGTTTCGGACTCACGCTCGGGCTGCAAAGCCGGATCGATTCGGTACGCGAGCGGGTCGAGGCGCGGGCGCGGGTCGGCAATATCTACATCAATCGCAACCAGATTGGCGCGGTGGTCGAAAGCCAGCCGTTCGGCGGGGAGGGATTGTCCGGCACCGGCCCCAAAGCCGGCGGCCCGCATTATGTCGCGCGCTTCGCGACCGAGCGCGTGACCTGCATCGATACCACCGCGGCCGGCGGCAACGCGTCCTTAATGGCGGCTATCGACGGCTGAACCGTTGCGACCGCGCGTGTTGATTTGCCACAGCGGCGTTTCCAGCCGCGTCGGCGTGCTCGAAAAGGTGCGAGCGAAACAATCGAGCTGCTCGCGCAATTTGGCATCGGTCAGTTGGCGCTGAATCTGGGCAACCACTTCGCCGAAGGTCGAATATTCGCCCAATCTCGCTTCCTTCGCGAAGGCCATCGACCAGCCGTCGAAGCTGCGGCGGTCGATGCTGCGATCGACCAGCACCGACATGCCGAGATGGCGATCATCGCGCCTCAGCCGCATGGCAAGGCCGTCGATGACCTCGCCCTGGCCTTCGATCACCTGCAGATAGCGGTGACCGCCCGCGACCAGCATCCCAGTGATGCCGTGGCGCAAATTATGATCGCGCGACGGGGCGACGATCCCGGCGATGACGATCGCGTCTTGGCGATCCGCGGCGGTACTGAAATAGACGATCTGGCGCACTGGCGATCTCCGTTGATAAAACGGCGATAGCCACTCATTTGCTTACGAAAGTTTGCGTTTGGAGCCAGAATGGAGCCGCATCCTGGCCGGACTGGCCGCTTGCGAAATAAATGGCTCCCCGAGTTCGATTCGAACGAACGACCAAGTGATTAACAGTCACCTACTCTACCGCTGAGCTATCGGGGAGCGGTCCAAAGCGGACGCCCGCGCCTATGACGCAGCGAATACAGTTTCGCAAGCCTCAAGTGGTAATTTGGGCGCTCAGGTGGTGAACTGTTCCATCGCGATCCGCTCGTCGAGCGCATGTTCCGGGTCGAACAGCAAGGTCAGCGATCGCTCGCGGTCGAGGCTGACGTCGACCTGGGTGACGTCACGCACTTCGAACTGGTCGGCGACCGCCGAAACGGGCCGATTGACCGGTTCGAGCACGCGCATGCCGACCGAGACATCGTCGGGCAGGATCGCCCCGGTCCAGCGGCGCGGGCGGAATGGCGCGATCGGGGTCAACGCAAGCATCTTGGCGGCAAGCGGCAGGATCGGGCCGCGCGCGGAGAAATTGTAAGCGGTCGAGCCCGCCGGCGTTGCGACCAGCACGCCGTCGCACACCAATTCGGGCATTACCACGCGGCCTGACACCGACAATTCGATCTTTGCGGTCTGACGGGTTTCGCGGAGCAGCGACACTTCGTTGATCGCGGGGTGAGTGAAGACGTCTCCGGTGACATTGGTTGCGCGCATGATCAGCGGCGCGACGCGGATCGCCTTCGCCCTTGCGATCCGCGCGGCGAGGCCGTCGAGCCGCCACTCGTTCATCAAAAAGCCGACGGTACCGCGATTCATCCCGAACAACGGCCGTGGCTGGCCCTGTTCGAGCATCCGGTGAAGCGTCTGCAACATGAACCCGTCGCCGCCGATCACCACCAACGATTGTGCGTCGTCAGCGTCGGCCCATTGATAGCGGCGGCGGAGCGATTTCTCGGCCGCCTGGGCAGCATCGGTGGGGGAGGCAAGCAGCCCGATCCCCGCCCCGGCGAGGTCGCGGTCGGTGGGGGCGGGCCGGGGGGTCGCTGCGGTCACAGCGCGCACCATAGGCATTTCGACCGCGAGCGCTACTGTCCCGTAACGGGGCGCGAGTAACGCGGGCGTATGGCGCGCATGACGAGGCGCGTAGAGGCGGGGTTCAACGAAACGGGATGACCATGCGGCAGAATAGAAAATCGGACTGGATCGAGCAGCCCCAGGCGACGGTTCACGACCTCGCGCTTGAGCAGGCGATTGCCGGCGATTTGATCGAGCTTCGGTTCCAGCCGCAAAGCAATCCGCGCACCGGCGAGGTCATCGGGGCGGAGGCGCTTGCCCGCTGGTCGGGGGCGGAGACGACCGAGACGTTGTTCTCGCGCGCCGCGGCGGTCGGGCTGACCGAGCGATTGTCACGCCACATGCAGCGCAAGGCATTGCGGATGGCGGGCAAGTGGCACGGCGCGCTCGAAGGCATGCGGCTATCGCTCAACCTGACCCCCGACGATCTGGCGCGCGAAGGCTATGACGATTGGCTGATCGACGAATTGACCGCGGCGGGACTCGATCCCGCGCGGCTGACGCTGGAAATCACCGAAAGCAGCCTGGTAATCGACCCGGAGATTGTTTCGACCCGGCTCAGCCGATTGCGCGACCTGGGGATCGAGATTGCGATCGACGATTTCGGGACCGGCTATGCCAATCTCGCCTATCTGACGTCGCTGCCGCTCGACACGCTCAAGATCGACCGCGGGCTGATCGCCGATGTGGTCGGCGGAAGCCGCGACCGGATCGTGGTCAAGGCGATGATCGGCATGGCGCGCGAGCTGGGGCTGAAGGTGGTGATCGAAGGCATCGAAACCGCGGCGCAACTGGCGTTGGTCGCGGCGTGGGATTGCGACTTGTACCAGGGTTTCCTCAGCGCCGGCGCCCTCAACGAAGTCGAGCTGGCGCGGTTTGTCAAAGCCAGCCGGAGCGCGGTGACGGGTTAAGCTGCACCTCCCTCCCTTTTGCAGGGAGGGGAATTACGCCAGTTCCGGAACCCTGCTGGCGGCAAGCACCCGCGCCAGCCCGCGCGAGATTTGCAGCGCGCCTTGCAACCGTGCCTCGCCCGTCGGCCAGTCGCGATTGACCACCAATTTGCTGTCGGGCCGAAGCCGCGCCGCGCCCTTGAAGCGGTCGGCGTACGCGAGCAATCCGGCAAGGTCGGGATAACCGCGGTCGATAAACGTAACCACCGCACCTTTCGCCCCGACGTCGAGCTTGGCAATGCACGCCGCGCGGCAATTGATCTTGGTCTCGACGATCGTCAGCAGATTCTTGGTCTCCTCGGGCAATTTGCCGAACCGGTCGATCATCTCGGCGGCGAATTCGTCGACCCCGGCGCGATCCTCAATCTCGCCCAGGCGGCGGTAAAGCCCCATTCGCAGGTCGAGGTCGGGAACGTAAAGCTCGGGAATCAGGATCGGTGCCTCGACGTTGATCTGCGGCGCATATTCCTCGCGGCGCTCACTGCCGCCCGATTTCTGCTCGAGAATCTCCTCCTCGAGCATCGCCTGGTAGAGTTCGAACCCGACTTCCTTGATGTGGCCCGATTGCTCGTCGCCGAGCAAATTGCCCGCGCCGCGAATGTCGAGATCGTGGCTGGCGAGCTGGAAACCCGCGCCCAGGCTGTCGAGATTGGCCAGCACCTGCAGGCGCTTCTGCGCGCTTTCGGTCATCTGCCGGTCGGGCGCGGTGGTCAAATAAGCGTAAGCGCGGGTCTTCGACCGGCCGACGCGGCCACGAAGCTGGTATAGCTGGGCAAGCCCGAAGCGGTCGGCGCGGTGGACGATCAACGTATTGGCGCTGGGGATATCGAGCCCGCTCTCGATGATCGTGGTCGACAGCAAGACGTCATATTTTCGATCGTAGAAGGCGCTCATCCGTTCCTCGACCTCGCCCGCCGCCATCTGGCCGTGGGCAGTGATCGACTTCACCTCGGGTACTTCCTCGCGCAGCCATTCCTCCATGTCGGCGAGATCGGCGATGCGCGGCACGACGACGAAGCTCTGCCCGCCGCGATAATGTTCGCGCAGCAGCGCCTCGCGGACCACCACCGCGTCCCACGGCGCGACATAGGTCCGCACCGCCAGCCGATCGACCGGCGGGGTCTGGATGACCGACAACTCGCGCAGGCCCGACATCGCCATCTGCAAGGTGCGCGGGATCGGGGTGGCGGTCAGCGTGAGGACGTGGACGTCGGCGCGCAACGCCTTGAGCCGCTCCTTGTGCGCGACTCCGAAATGCTGCTCCTCGTCGACAATAACCAGCCCCAACTTCCTGAAATTGATCGATTTCGCGAGCAAGGCGTGGGTCCCGATGACGATATCGACCGTGCCGTTTTCAAGTCCCTCTCTGGTCTTCTTTGCTTCGGCCGCGGGCACCAGCCGCGACAGTCGCCCGATCTCGATCGGGAAGCCGTGGAAGCGGTCGATGAAATTTTTGTAGTGCTGGCGCGCGAGCAGGGTGGTCGGGCCGATCAGCGCGACCTGATAGCCGGCCATCGCCGCCACGAACGCAGCCCGCAACGCGACCTCGGTCTTGCCGAAGCCGACGTCCCCGCACACCAGCCGGTCCATCGGCTTGCCCGCGGAAAGGTCGTCGAGCACGTCGCGGATCGCGCGGTCCTGATCGTCGGTTTCCTCATAAGGGAAGCGGTCGACGAATTGCGGATAAGCGGTGTCGGTTTCGGCGACCACGCCGGGGCGGGTGGCGCGCACCGCGGCGGTCTTGATCAATTCGCCGGCGATCGCGCGGATCCGCTCCTTCATCCGGCTCTTGCGCCGCTGCCAAGCCTCGCCGCCGAGCCGGTCGAGCGTCGCGCGCTCGCTGTCCGAGCCATAGCGCGACAGGACATCGATATTCTCGACCGGAACGTACAGCTTGTCGCCGCCGGCATAGGAAAGCGCGACGCAATCGTGCGGCGCCTTGCCGACCATCACCGAGGTCAGCCCTTCGTAGCGCGCAATGCCATGATTGGAATGAACCACGAGGTCACCCGGTGACAAAGCGGCGAGCTCGGCGAGGAAGGCGTCGGCCGACTTGCGGCGCTTCTTGCGGCGGACCAACCGGTCGCCGAGCATGTCCTGCTCGGTCAGGACGGCAACGTCGGGCGCGGTAAAGCCGTGGTCGAGCGGCAGGACGATCAGCGCGGGGATCGCCGATCCAAGCGCCTCCTGCCACGTCGCGACTTGCGCGAGGCTGGCCAGCCCATGATCGCCGAGCAACCCGGCAAGCCGCTCGCGCGATCCATTGCTGTAGCTCGCGAAAATTACTTTCTTCTTGTTTTTGCGTAGCTTGGCGGCGTGTGCAACGACCGCTTCATAGACATTGACGTTCTGCGACCGCTCGGGCGCAAAGTCGCGCGGGCCGTCGACCGCAAAGTCGATCACCCGGTCGCTCGGCGGTTCGGGGAAGGGGGTGGCGAGGTGGATCGCACGCTCGGTGCTCGCCGCCTTCCATTCCTTGCGCGAAAGGTACAGCGCGGAAGGGGCAAGCGGGCGGTAACTGCCCGGATCGGACACCATCACCCGCTCGCGATTGGCGAAATAATCCTCAATTGCCTCGGCACGGCTCTCCAGCGCGCCATCGGCCCCCGAATCGCGCAGCACGACATCATGCTCGCCCAAATGGTCGAACAGGGTCGCCAGCCGTTCTTCGAACAACGGCAGCCAATGCTCCATCCCCGCCAGCCGCCGCCCGTCGCTGATCGCCTGGTAGAGCGGATCGCCAGTCGCGTTGGCGCCGAACTTCTCGCGATAGGTCGCGCGGAACCGCTTGATGCTATCCTCGTCGAGCAACGCCTCGCTCGCCGGCATCAGGGTGAAGCCAGACGCCTTGCCGGTCGATTTCTGGTCGGCGGGGTCGAAGTGGCGCATCGTTTCGATCTCGTCGCCGAAGAAATCGAGCCGGATCGCCTGTCGCGCGCCTGCGGGAAACACATCGACGATCGACCCGCGCACGGCATAGTCGCCCGCGTCATGGACCGAATCGCTGCGCTGGTAACCGTTCGCCTGGAGCAGCTCAGCAAGCCGGTCGCGCTCGATCGCCATGCCTTCGCCTAGCCGTCGCGTGAATTGGCGGATGCGGAACGGAGTCAGCACGCGCTGGGTCGCGGCGTTGATCGTCGTCACCAGCACTTGCGGGGTCTTGAGCGGCTGCTGCAGCGCGTGGAGCGTCGCCATCCGCTCGGCCATCACGCGCAGCGCCGGGCTGGCGCGGTCATAAGGCAGGCAGTCCCACGCCGGGAAGCCGATCACCTCGACCTCGGGCGCGAACGCCGGGATGGTGTCGGTCAGCGCGCGCATCGCGGCTTCGTCGGCGGCGATGATCACTAACCGGCGCTGATTGCCCCCGCCAAACGCGGCGCGCGCCAGATCGGCCGCGAGCCACGGCAGGAAGCCGGTCGGCACCGCGGCCAGCGTCAGCGGCGCGGTCGCGTTCAATATCCGGGAAAGCGGTTCGTTCACTTGGCCACTGTGATGAAATCGAGTTTGCGAAAGGCGTCCATCATCGGCCCTTCGAAGCGTGTCGGGACGGGCAGGGTGCCGATGCCCCAGGCCATGATGTCGACATCCTGCTCGGCGATTAGCGCGGCGAACCATTCGGTCTCCGCCGGTCCCCACGCCGCATGATGCGCCTCGTAAAACCCGCCGATCATCATGTCGGCCTCACGAGTCCCGCGGTGATCGGCGCGCCATTTCAGCGCTCGAAGCTGGTCGTCCATCTCGTCGCTCCACGCGCTAAAATCCCGTCGGCGCTGATCGCCGCGGGTTCACCTCGCCCATGTAGGCAGGCAATCGCTGTCGCGCTAGGGTGCGCGCGATGAACGACGAAACCTTGAGCAAGCGCGCCGCGCGCGCCGCCTATGGCTGGGGCCGGATGCGCAATTGGGACGACGCGCTGGCGCTGATCGCCGACGCCGCGCGGGCGGGGGAGCCCGGTGCAGAGCGCCAGCTCGAGCTGGTCACCCAGGCGCCGATTGCCGCCCTGCTCCAGCCGCCCTCGCCCGACCGCTTGTCGGAGATTTCGCGGATCGGGGTTGCGCGCGGGTTCGCGCCGCCGGGGTTCGGCGACTATCTGATCGACCGGGTCAGCGACCGCTTGGTCGAGGCCGGGGTCAATGACGCGAGCGGGATGGGGCTGCGCACCGCCACCACCGCCGCGTTCGGCCCGCAGCACCGCGACCTGATCCTGGCGATCATGCAGATCCGCGCCGCGCGGATGGTCGGGGTGAAGGTCGAGCAGCACGAGCCGCCCAACATCATCAGTTACCAGCCCGGCCAACAGTTCAATGCGCATGTCGACTTCATCGACCCTGCGGTGCCGCAATTCCAGGACGAGCTCGACCGGCTCGGCCAGCGGAGTGCGACCATCGTCACTTACCTCAACGATGATTTCGACGGCGCGGAGACGTTTTTCCCCGACGCCGGGGTCAAGTTTCGCGGGGGCACCGGCGATGCGTTGATCTGGGCCAATGTGATGCCCGACGGATCGCCCGATTATCACAGCGGCCACAGCGCTTTGCCGCCGACACGCGGGCGCAAATGGGTGCTGTCGCAATGGATCCGCACCAAGCCCTATCCCTATCCGCCCGAAACGCTCGCCTGAATGCGGCCCGAGATCCTCAATCCGTTGTTCGCCGAGGTCGAGGCGCTGCCCGGGGTCGGACCGGCGGTGGCCAAGGGGCTGGCGCGGCTCGGGCTGACCCGCGCGGTCGATCTGGCGTTCCATTTGCCGACCGGGACGATCGAGCGGATCGAGGCCAAGGCGGCGAGCGGGGCCTTGCTCGGGCGGATCGTGATCCTCGCCGTCAAGCCGTTCGACCTTCGCGCCGGGTCGGGACGCGCACCGCTCAGGATTTTCGCCGGGGATAGCGACGAAAATACGATCACGTTGACCTTCTTCAACAATCCCGGCTGGGCGAAGAAGCAATTGCCGCTCGGCGAGACCCGGGTGGTGGTCGGCCGCCTCGACCAGTGGGGTGACGAATGGCAGATCGTCCATCCCGAAGTGCTCAAGCTCGACGAGGCGAGCGGGATTGCGATCCGCGAGCCGGTCTACGGGCTGACCGAGGGGATTTCGAACAAGCGCATGCGCGAGCTGGCGCTGGCCGGGCTGGAGCGCGCGCCCGAGCTTGCCGAATGGATCGAGCCGTCACTGCTGGCGCAGCAGCATTGGCCGGCGTGGCGCTCGGCATTGGCCCAGGCGCATTCCGATCCCGAGACAACAAGTTCGCGCAAGCGACTGGCTTACGACGAAATTTTCGCCAACCAGCTCGCGTTGCTGTTGCTTCGCCAGCATAGCCGAAAGCGCCGCACGCTCCCGCTTGAAGGCACTGGCCGGCTCAACGATGCGCTCAAATTGCCGTATCAGATGACCGGAGCGCAGGCGCGCGTCAGCGAGGAGATCCGCGGCGACCTGGCGCAATCGGCGCCGATGCTGCGCTTGCTCCAGGGCGACGTCGGGTCGGGCAAGACCCTGGTCGCCGTCCGCGCCATGCTGACCGCGGTCGAGAGCGGGGCCCAGGCGGCGTTCCTCGCCCCGACCGAAATCCTGTCGCGCCAGCATTATGCGACCCTGCTCGGCCAATTGGGCAGCCTCGGGGTGCGGGTGGCGATCCTCACCGGGCGCGAGAAGGGCCGGGCGCGCGAGTCGGTGCTGATGGGGCTGGCCTCGGGCGAGGTCGACATATTGGTCGGCACCCACGCCATCTTTCAGGAAAAGGTCGCCTACAAGAATCTCGGGCTCGCGGTGATCGACGAGCAGCATCGCTTCGGCGTGTCGCAGCGCCTCTTGCTCTCCGCCAAGGCCGAGCGTCCGCCGCATCTGCTGGTGATGACCGCCACCCCGATCCCGCGCACGCTCACCCTGACCCACTTTGGCGAGATGGACGTCAGCCGGATCGACGAGATGCCGCCGGGTCGCACCCCGGTCGAGACGCGCGTGATCAGCGAGGAAAAATTGCCCGAGGTGGTCGCCGGGCTCGGGCGTCACATCGACGGCGGCGGCCAGGCGTATTGGGTGTGCCCGTTGGTCGAGGAGAGCGAAAAGAGCGACGCCGCCGCCGCCGAGGAACGCGCGTCGGTGCTCCGTATGCGGTTCGGGGCCGAGCGAGTGGGCCTGGTCCACGGGCGGATGAAGGGCCCGGCCAAGGATGACGTCATGACGGCATTCGCGTCTGGCGAACTCGCGGTGCTGGTCGCGACCACAGTGATCGAGGTCGGGGTCGATGTTCCCAATTCAACGCTGATGATCGTCGAGGGCGCCGAGCGGTTCGGCCTCGCCCAATTGCACCAACTGCGAGGCCGCGTCGGACGCGGCGAGGGCAAGAGCGTGTGCCTGCTGCTGCGCGGCTCGCAGCTCAGCGAAACCGGCCGCGCACGCCTCGCCTTGATGCGCGAGACCAGTGACGGGTTCCGCATCGCCGAGGAGGATCTCAAACTGCGCGGCCCGGGCGAGATCCTCGGCCTCAAGCAGTCAGGCGAAGAAGGCTTCCGCGTCGCCACCCCCGAGGACGTCGCCGAACTGGCGCCAATGGCCCAGGACGACGCGCGTCTGCTGCTGGAGCGCGACGGCGGCCTCGACGGCGTGCGCGGGCAAGGGGCGCGACTGTGCCTCTACCTGTTCGAACGCGACCAGGCGGTGGGGCTGCTGCGGAGCGGGTAGTGCTCCTGCGCAGGCAGGAGCGGTGCTTGCAGCGAAGGACGATCGTGATTGCACTGAGCGCTTCTGCCTACGCAGGAGCACGGCTACGCCACTAGCAACCCGTGCTTCTTCTTCCCCAGGCTGATCCGCACCGGCGCCGACACCTCGGCTTGCGCATCGGTCACCGCTACCCCGTCGACCTTGACCGCGCCCTCGGCGATCTTGCGCCGCGCTTCACCGTTGGATGCGGCGAAACCGAGACCGGTCAGCGCGGCGACGATGGTAATCGAACCATTCACGGCCAGCGTTGGCAAATCCTCCCCGCCGCCGCCCGAAAACGCATCCTTCGCGGTCGCCTCGGCACTTGCCGCAGCTTCCTCGCCGTGCAGCATCGCCGTCGCCGCATTGGCCAGCTCGATCTTCGCGTCGTTGATCGCCTGGCCTTCTAATTTACCAAGCTCTTCAATGCGTTCCAGCGGCAAGTCGGTAAACAATCTCATGAACCGAGCGACATCCGCATCCGCCGTATTCCGCCAATATTGCCAATAATCATACGGCCCAAGCAAATCGGCATTGAGCCACACCGCGCCGGCCGCGGTCTTGCCCATCTTCGCCCCGTCGGCGGTCGTCACCAGCGGCGTCGTCACGCCATACAGCTCCGCCCCGTCGATCCGCCGCCCGAGCTCGATTCCGTTGATGATATTGCCCCATTGGTCCGACCCGCCAAGCTGCAACCGGCACTTGGCGCGGCGCGAAAGCTCCAAAAAATCATAGGCTTGCAGGATCATGTAGTTGAATTCGAGGAAGGTCAGCGGCTGCTCGCGGTCGAGCCGCAGGCGCACGCTGTCGAAGGTCAGCATCCGGTTGATGGTGAAATGCGGCCCGACAGTGCGCAGCATGTCGACATAGTTGAGCCCGTCGAGCCAGTCGGCATTGTCGAGCAGGATTGCGTCACTCGGCCCGTCGCCGAACGTCAAAAACCGCTCGAACACGCGCCGGATCGAGGCGATATTGGCCTGGATATCGGCATCGCTAAGCAGTTTGCGGCTCTCGTCCTTGCCCGACGGATCGCCGACCTTGGTCGTCCCCCCGCCCATCAGCACGATCGGCCGATGCCCGGCTTGCTGCAACCGCCGCAACATCATGATCTGCACCAGGCTGCCGACATGCAGGCTCGGCGCGGTGGCATCGAACCCGATATACCCGCTGACAATCTCGCGTGACGCCAAAGCGTCGAGCGCCGCGGCGTCCGTAGCCTGGTGGATGTACCCGCGCTCGCAGAGCAAGGTGAGGAGGGTGGAGGTGTAACTCATTTCATTCCTCTACCCATCTCGTCACCCCCGCGAAAGCGGGGGTCCCGCTACTTTGTGGCGGTATCAAGGAAAAAGCGGGGTTCCCGCTTTCGCGGGAATGACGATAGGGTAGGGCATGACCTTCCACCTCATCCCGCACCCCGATCATCCGCCAATTGCCGTCAATGCGATCGCGGCGCAATGCTGGCATGAGGAGGGGCGGTGGCGTTTCCGCTATGTCGTCGACGGCGTCGCGCAACTGATAATCCCCGATCCAGTCGAGCCGGCGCGAGCCGACGAATTGTGGCGCACCACCTGTTTCGAAGCGTTCCTTGGCGGAGCAGGCACCGCCTATCGCGAATATAATTTTGCGCCGTCCGGGCTATGGGCAGCCTATGCCTTCGATGCGCCGCGCTCCGGCATGCGCCACGCCGACGAGCAAGCGGAAGTCTGGCTCGAAGGCGGCGAAAGCTGGATTGCGGTCGAAGCCGAGGTAACCGGCGAATTCGCGTCCAACGCCCCGCTCAACCTCACCGCCGTCGTCGAAGAAACCGGCGGCCACAAATCCTACTGGGCGCTCGCTCATCCACCCGGCCCACCCGATTTCCACGATCGCTCTTGCTTCATCGCCCGCCTGCCGGAATAGCGCTTCCATGAAATTCGGTATCGAACGCCTCCTCGCCGACCCGGCCCTGCGCGCCCCGCTGGAGGGCAAGCGCGTCGCCTTGCTGGCGCATCCCGCCTCGGTCACTGCGGACCTCACCCACAGCCTCGACGCATTGGCGTCATGCCCGGGGATCCGACTCTCGGCCGCCTTCGGGCCGCAGCACGGGCTCAAGGGCGACAAGCAGGATAATATGATGGAGACCTCGGACGAGGTCGATCCGCGCCTCGGCATCCCGGTGTTCAGCCTCTACGGCGAAGTCCGGCGGCCATCGGGCCAGATGATGTCGACCTTCGACGTCGTGCTGGTCGACCTGCAGGATCTCGGCTGCCGCATCTACACCTTCGTCACCACCTTGCTCTACATGCTCGAGGCCGCGGCCGAGCACGGCAAAAGCGTATGGGTGCTCGATCGCCCCAATCCCGCCGGCCGCCCGGTCGAAGGCACCACCCTACTACCCGGCTGGGAGAGCTTCGTCGGTGCCGGGCCAATGCCGATGCGCCACGGGATGACGCTCGGCGAAATGGGCCATTGGTTCATCAAGCAATACAACCTCGACGTCGATTACCGGGTGATCGCAATGGAAGGCTGGCAGCCCGACGCCGCGCCCGGCTTTGGCTGGCCTTCCGACCGAGCGTGGATCAACCCGTCGCCCAATGCCGCCAACCTCAACATGGCGCGCGCTTACGCCGGCACGGTGATGCTCGAGGGCACGACGCTGAGCGAGGGCAGGGGCACCACCCGCCCGCTCGAATTGTTCGGCGCCCCCGATATCGACGCCCGCGCCGTCCATGCCGAGATGCGGCGCATTGCCCCGCACTGGCTCGCCGGCACCGCGATCCGCGAGGTGCATTTCGAACCGACCTTCCACAAGCACGCCGGCACCTTGTGCAACGGCCTGCAATTCCACCCCGAGCTCGGCTTTTACGACCACCACGCCTTCCGTCCGTGGCGGCTCCAGGCGCTGGCCTTCAAGGCGATCCGCAATCTCGCGCCCGACTATTCGTTGTGGCGCGATTTCCCGTACGAATATGTGTTCGACAAGCTCGCCATCGACGTCATCAACGGCGGCCCCGCGTTGCGCTTATGGGTCGATGATGCAGCCAGCGAAGCAGGCGATCTCGATGCCGTCGCCAGCGCCGATGAAGCCGCGTGGAGCGAGGAGATGAGGCCATTCCTGCTCTACTGACCCTCCTCGCCGCGACCGCCGCCGCCACGTGCCAGATGGCGCCCGCCGATCGCGCGTGGCTCGACCGCTCGTTGGTCGAATGGACCCGGGTCGAGCAACGGCAACTGCATTTGACCGGCTCGCCGATCCCGACCTTCATCACCGCCGATTCCAAATGCGCGTACACCGCGCGCGGCGGGCGACTGCCGCTCGGCTGGTCATCGGCGCCGCACAATGGGGCGATCAAATTGCCCGATGGCACCAGCCTGCCGGTCGGCGTGGCCAGCTTCGCGGCACCCGGGGTCGATCAATCGACGCCCTATTTCGTGATGACCTTGCCCTCGGTGTGGCGCGTCGGCGGGGTCACCAGCACGCTCGGCCTCGACCAGCTGATGACCGGCGCAATGCTCCACGAGCTGTCCCACGCTCGCCAGTTCGCCGAGGTCGGCCCGATCCTCGCCCGGCTCGAGGGCCAGCGCGGCCTGCCCAACCCGCTAAGCGACGATTCGCTTCAGGAGACGTTCGAAAAGGACCCGGCCTATCTCGCGGCTTACGAGCTGGAGATGAAGGCGTTGTTCAGTGCCGCGCTCGATCCCGATCCGCTCCGCGCCAAGACCAAGGCGCGGCAGGGTTTCGCCTTGCTTGATGCGCGTCAGGCGCGCTGGCTGAGCGCCAATGACGGCGCGTGGGCCGAGGCCGATCGCTTGTTCCTCGGCATGGAAGGGCTCGGCCAGTGGCTGATGTACCGCCACGTCGCGGCTGGAAAAGCGCGCCCCGGCCGCGCCGCCGATCTCGCCGCGGTCATCGCCACCCGCCGCGGCGGCAAATATTGGAGCCAGGACGAGGGTCTCGCAATCATGCTGGTGCTCGACCGCTTCAACCCGCGCTGGTCCGATCACCAGGCCGCGGCGCGACCGACCCTGCTGCTCGCCTTGGCGAAAGCCGCCGTCGCGGAGTGATCGGCGCAAGTTTCGCTTTCAATGTTGGATTTCATTTGCTTGGCTTCTCGGCGAGATTTTAACCGCGCGGCTCTTTCAAATCGTCGATCAATGCTTGCTCGGGTGCTGATCCCGGCGCCCGATCCTTAAGTTTACAAAAACCCCCCGAAAAGCTGCCGAACTCGGCAACTTTTGTCACTTTAAGCGCGTCGGCCCGTCCTACCTTTTGCGGCTCAGCTCGCGCATCGCATCGTCGAGCCCGCCAAGCGTCAGCGGATACATCCGGTCGCTCATCAACCGTTTCAAGATCCCGGTCGATGCCGAATGGCCCCAATATTGTTCGGGGGTCGGATTGATCCAGGCGGCGGCGGGGTAGGTGGTCGTCAGCCGGTCGAGCCAGGCCATCCCCGATTCGGGGTTCATATGCTCGATCGACCCGCCGGCGTGGGTGATTTCATACGGGCTCATCGCCGCATCGCCGACGATGATCACCTTATGGTCGTGGCCGAACTTGTGGAGGATATCGATCGTGTTGTGGCGCTCGACGAAGCGGCGGCGATTGTCCTTCCACACGCCTTCGTAAATGCAATTGTGGAAGTAGAAATGCTCGAGGTGCTTGAACTCGGTGCGCGCGGCGGAGAATAATTCCTCGCACAGTTTGACATGCCCCTCCATCGACCCGCCGACGTCGAGGAACAGCAACAGTTTGACCGCATTGTGCCGTTCGGGGCGCATATGGACATCGAGCCATCCTTGCCGCGCGGTGCCGTCGATCGTCGCGTCCATGTCGAGCTCGTCGGCGGCGCCTTCGCGGGCGAAGCGGCGAAGGCGGCGCAGCGCGACCTTGATGTTGCGCGTGCCAAGTTCGCGGCTGTCGTCGAGGTCCTTGAATTCGCGCTTCTCCCAGATCTTGATCGCGCGGCCATGCTTACCTTCGCCGCCGATCCGCACGCCCTCGGGGTTATAGCCGCCATTGCCGAACGGCGAGGTGCCGCCGGTGCCGATCCATTTGTTGCCGCCCTGGTGACGCCCCTCCTGCTCGGCGAGCCGCTGTTTGAGCGTCTCCATGATGTCGTCCCACGATCCCAATGCCTCGATCTTGGCCATCTCCTCGGGGGACAAATATTGCTCGGCGACCTTGCGCAGCCATTCTTCGGGGATTGCCTGGGTCGGGTCGCTGAGGTCGGTCAATATGCCCTTGAACACTTCGCCGAAGATGCGGTCGAAGCGGTCGAGCTGGCTCTCGTCATGAACGAACACCGATCGCGCGAGATAATAGAATTGCTCCGGGTCGAGGCTAATCACCTCGGCGTCCATTGCCTCGAGCAGCAGCAGATGCTCCTTCAAACTGGCGGGGATCCCGCCGCGCCGAAGCGCATCGACAAACGAAATGAACATGGCGCCTCCTTGCCGCCGACGCCGCGCGAAGTCGAGGGGAGGGCTCAAGGCAGCGTGGTTAACCCGACGGTTACACATTGGCCGTAGACCGGCGGCAGACATTGAATTGGGGTAGCTTGCGCATGGCGACGTTAGGGATCGAGGAAGTTACCGAAAATGCGATCCGCGCCGTGGCGCGCGATTGCGGGTCGCTGTCGATCGAATGCAGCGATGTCGCCGGTTACGTCGAGCAGGTCGCGGAGAAGATCGGGCTTCACTTGAAGACCCTCGACAGCCTTGAGGAGGTGACCACCCATTTGCTCGCCGACCAGGCGCGGGTGTCCGATTCGACCGACGAAGCGCGATTGCTGAGCGAGCAAGCCAAGGCCAAGCTCGATGCGGGGCGCGAGGCGATCGAGGGCACGATCGAAAGTTTCAAGGGACTGACCGACCTGGTCGTCCAGCTAGGCGAGCGGATGGCGGGTTTCGCAACCGCGATGAACCAGGTGCAGATGGTGTCCTCGACGATCGAGGTGATCGCGCGCAAGACCAACATGCTCGCGCTCAACGCCACCATCGAGGCGGCCCGGGCAGGCGATGCGGGCCGCAGCTTCGCGGTGGTCGCCGCCGAAGTGAAGAAACTTGCCCACGACACCCGCTCGGCAACCAGCCAGATCGCGCTGACGATCGGCGAACTGACCCGCGAGGCCGGCGCCGTGACCTCCGAAATCAAGACCGGCGTCGAGCGCAGCCGCGCTGCCCAGTCAGGGTTCGGGACGATCAGCGACACGGTCCGCGAAGTCAGCGAGATCGTCGGCATGGTCGATCGCCAGACCGAGGGCATCGCCCATTCGACCAGCATGATCCAGACCAGCGTCGACCGGGTGAAAGCCGGGCTGACCGCCTTCGCCGGCGATGCGCGCGACAATGGCGGGCAGCTGATCAAGGCGCAAAAACGCCTCAGCCATCTCGAAATGCTGTCGAACACGATGCTCAACACGCTCGCCAATTCGGGTGCCGAAATCGACGACACGCCGATGATCCTCAAAGGTCAGCAATTGATGCGCCAGATCCAGGAACGGATCGAAGCCGCGATCGACGATGGCGAAATCAGCGTCGATCAGGTGTTCGATCGCGATTACCGCGAGCGCGTCGGGTCGAACCCCAAGCAATATGACACCGATTTCTGCGATTTCGCCGACGCCAATGTCCAGTCGATGCTCGACCAGGTGCGCAACCAGGACAACCGCGTCATCGGCACCACCATCGGTGACGTCAACGGCCATTTGCCGACCCACCTCAGCGACCGTTCGCAGCCGCAGGGCAATGACCCGGTGTGGAACGACGCGCATTGCCGCAACCGCCGGATCCTGATCGACGACCAGACGCGGTTCGCTTTGGCGAGCGATCAGCCGACGCTGATGACCTATCTGATGCAGCGCGGCGACGAGTCGATCGCGGTCAAGAACGTCTACGTGCCCTTGTTCATCAAGGGCCGCCGCTTCGGCAACCTCGAGCTGGCGTACCGCGACGATTGAGCTTTAGCCGTTGCGGCGCGCCATGAAGGCGAGTTTCTCGAACAGCATCACGTCCTGCTCATTCTTGAGCAAGGCGCCGTGGAGCGGGGGGATGGCTTTGGTCGGGTCGCGGTTCTGGAGGATTTCGAGCGGCATGTCCTCGTGGAGCAACAGCTTGAGCCAATCGAGCAATTCGCTGGTCGAGGGCTTTTTCTTGAGCCCGGGAACCTCGCGAACGTCATAAAATAGGTCGAGCGCGCGGCTGACCAGGATCTTCTGGATGCCGGGGAAATGGACGTCGACGATCGCCTCCATCGTCCCGCGGTCGGGGAAGGAGATGTAGTGAAAGAAGCACCGGCGGAGGAACGCGTCGGGCAGTTCCTTTTCGTTGTTCGAGGTGATTACCACCACCGGCCGCTCGACCGCTTTGACCGTCTCGCCGGTCTCGTAGACATGGAATTCCATCCGATCGAGTTCTTGCAGCAAGTCGTTGGGGAATTCGATGTCAGCCTTGTCGATCTCATCGATCAGCAGCACCGGGAGCACCGGCGCGGTGAACGCTTCCCACAATTTGCCACGCCGGATGTAGTTCGAAATGTCGTGCACCCGCTCGTCGCCGAGCTGGCCATCGCGGAGCCGGGCGACGGCGTCATATTCATACAACCCTTGATGAGCACGCGTGGTCGACTTGATGTGCCATTCGATCAACGGCGCGCCGATGGCCGCGGCGATCTCATGCGCTAGCACGGTCTTGCCGGTGCCGGGCTCGCCCTTGATCAGCAAGGGCCGGCGTAGCGTGACCGCAGCATTGACCGCGACCTTGAGGTCGTCGGTCGCGATGTAATTGGAAGTGCCTTCGAAGCGCATCGCTGTCGCCTAACCGGCGACGCGGGCAGGAGCAAGTCTAGTCGATCCGGGCCGCGGCGCGGGCCTCCATCAGGTCGAGCAGCCCGCGATGCTGGAGCAGCAATTGTTCGGAGCCGAAGGCCAGTGCGCGCTCGCTGGCGAGACGGTCGGTGCCGGCTGCGACGATAGCAGCAAGGCTCTCGTCGGACGGCAAGGTGCATGCGGGGCATTCGACCCCCGAGCGGTCGGCAGCATGATCGAGCAACGTCCGAAACGCCCGCCAGTCCTGGACCAAAGCGGTGGCTGCACCGAGCGCGCAGCCGCTGCGTTCGGACTTGGCCAGGGTTTCGATCGCGTGGCTTTGCGCGAGCAGGGCGTTTTCGGTCTGGACCGATCCGGCGGTCGAGGGCATCGGCCCAATCGCCGAGGTCAGGCGGACCAGATATAGCCGTTCGCGATCAAATGCGTCGGCGGCCTCGCGAAGCCAGTCGCGCGCTTCGCCGGCCGGGCAATGATCGAGCACCAGATCGGTCAGCCCCGGGTGGCTGCCGTGGACGGCGCACAGCAAATGCACCGCGTCCGACAAATCGCGCGATGCCGACGCGCCGGTGGCGGAGACAAGCGCGGCGAGGTGCGGGTGGCTAGCCGACCCATGCGCGGCGACCCGTGCCAATCGCGCCTGGGCAATGCTCGCTTGTCCGCCGCCAGTAATCGCTTCGTTCGCCATACTTGCCACGCTCCAACAATCCTTCCGGCCAAGCTTTAGTCGCTGGTGTCTAACCCAACGGCGTAAAGACCCGGTTTATCGCTCGGTAAGGAAGTGGAGAGAATGATTACGATCCGTGCCGCATTGGGACGAAACGGGCGCGGTTCGGCCTATCCGCGATAAAGATTCGGCATAACGCGCTTCAACGCGCTGACTTTGCCGACATCGTTGGCGAGGATGTAGGGATGCATCGGGTTGCGGCGCATGAAATCCTGATGCGAGCGTTCGGCCTCGTAGAACTTGCCCGATTCGAGTTTGGTGACGATCGGCTGCTTGAAGACACGCGCGGCGGTCAGTTGCTTGATGTAGGCATTAGCGGTGCGCACCTGGGCCGGGGTTTGCGGGAAGATCGCGGAGCGATAGCTGGGGCCGCTGTCGGGACCCTGGCGATTGAGCTCGGTCGGATTGTGCGCGACCGAGAAATAGACGCGCAGCAGGGTGCCGTAGCTGACTTCCTTGGGGTCGTAGGTGATGCGAACGGCTTCGGCATGGCCGGTACGTTCGGTGCTGACCTGGTCGTAGGTCGCGGTAGTGGCAGCGCCGCCGGCATAGCCCGAGATGACATTCTTGACGCCCTTCACATGCTCGAACACGCCTTCCATGCCCCAGAAGCAACCGCCGGCAAGCACCGCAGTCTGCAGCCCAGCCGGGGCGGGCAGGTCGATTGCCGGCGCTGGAACAAGCGTTGATCCGGCAGCGTCGGCTGACGAACAAGCGGTGGTCGCAAGCAGCAGCGAAGCAAGGACGATAGGGGCAAGGCGCATTGGAAGGCTCCGGTTTGGCAAGTGATCGATATACGCTGATTGCATGGCGAAGGATGCATGGGATGTGAAAGCCCGCTGCTTGCGCTAGGCTAGCCGGGTCTGGAGCCTGTCATGTCCCAAACCTATGAAGTGCCCGCCGACTGGGCAGCGAACGCATTGATCGACGCCGATCGTTTTGCCGAAATGTACCGCCGGTCGATCGACGATCCCGATGGTTTCTGGCGCGAGGAAGCGGGACGGATCGACTGGGTGACGCCGTTCACCGTGGTCAAGGACACCAGCTTCGACAAGGCCGATTTTCGCATCAACTGGTTCGCCGACGGGACGCTCAACCTCAGCGCCAATTGCCTCGATCGCCATCTCGCCGAGCGCGGCGATGTCACCGCGATCATCTGGGAGCCCGACGATCCCGCCGAGGCTCACCGCACGATCACCTACCGCGAGCTTCATCGCGACGTGTGCCGGTTCGCGAATGTGCTCAAGGCCAATCGAGTCGCGCGCGGTGACCGAGTGACGATTTACCTGCCGATGGTGCCCGAGGCGGCGGTGGCGATGCTGGCGTGTGCGCGGATCGGGGCGGTGCATTCGGTGGTGTTCGCGGGATTCTCGCCCGAGGCGCTGGCAGGGCGGATCAAGGATTGCGACTCGCGGATCGTGGTCACTGCCGACGAAGGCTTGCGCGGCGGCAAGCGCATTCCGCTCAAGGCCAATGTTGATGCCGCGCTCGAGCAATGCCCCGATGTTGCCAATGTGATCGTTCTCCAGCGAACCGGCGCCGAGGTTGGGCGGGTCGAGGGCCGCGATCTCGATTGGGATGAGGCGGTGGCGGCGCAATCCGAGATTTGCCCGCCGGCAGAAATGGGGGCCGAGGATCCGTTATTCATCCTCTACACCTCGGGGTCGACCGGGCAGCCCAAGGGCGTACTGCACACCACGGGCGGCTATGCGGTGTGGACCGCGATGACTCATCACTATGTGTTCGATTACCGACCGGGACAGGTGTACTGGTGCGCGGCCGACGTCGGGTGGGTCACCGGGCATAGCTATATCGTCTACGCGCCGCTCGCCAACGGGGCGACGCAGGTGATGTTCGAGGGCGTGCCCAACTGGCCCGATCCATCGCGCTTCTGGCAGGTGATCGACAAATATCAGGTCGAGATTTTCTACACCGCGCCGACCGCGCTTCGGGCGTTGATGCGCGAGGGCGACGAGTGGGTCACCAAGAGCTCACGATCGTCGCTGCGATTGCTCGGGACGGTGGGCGAGCCGATCAACCCCGAGGCGTGGGAGTGGTATCATCGCGTGGTCGGCGAGCGGCGCTGCCCGATCGTCGATACCTGGTGGCAGACCGAGACCGGCGGGATGATGATCAGCCCGTTGCCCGGCGCGACTCCGCTCAAGCCGGGAAGTGCGACCAAACCATTGTTCGGGGTGCGGCCCGAACTGCTCGACGGCGAGGGGAAGGTGATCGACGGGGCGGGCGAGGGGAGCCTGGTGATCGCCGACAGCTGGCCGGGGCAGATGCGCGGGGTGTGGGGCGACCCGAAGCGATTCTTCGCGACATATTTCACCCATTTCGCGGGCAAGTATTTCACCGGCGACGGCTGCCGCCGCGACGCGGATGGATATTATTGGATCACCGGGCGGATCGACGACGTGATCAACGTCAGCGGCCACCGCATGGGCACCGCCGAAGTCGAGAGCGCGCTGGTGGCGCATCCGCACGTCGCCGAAGCGGCGGTGGTCGGGATGCCGCATGCGATCAAGGGGCAGGGGATTTACGCCTATGTCACCGTCAACGCCGATGTCGCGGCGGACGCGGCGCTGCATGGCGAACTGGTCAAATGGGTGCGCAAGGAAATCGGCCCGATCGCGACCCCCGACGTGATCCAGTTCGCGCCGGCGCTGCCCAAGACCCGGTCGGGCAAGATCATGCGGCGGATATTGCGCAAGATCGCCGAAGGTGACGTCAGTAACCTGGGCGATACGTCGACACTGGCCGACCCGGCGGTGGTCGACGACCTGCTCGCCAATCGGCCCCGCGATTCCAACGTTTAAAGCGTTCAATCCGAATCGGCGGCAATCGCTGGCGCTGGCGCTGGAGAAGCTGCCTATTAGGCTGGGGTGGTTTCACCGTCCCGCCTTCGTTTGTGCCTGCTATCTGCGTTGATGCTGGCGCTGGTCATCGCGGCGAGGCCGACCGCGGCGGCGGTGTTCGGAGCCGATGGTCGCCAGTCATTGAGTGAAGATCGGTCCGAACTGGCGGGGATCGCGATGGTCAGCGAGACGAAGCTCGGCGCGTACGGGACGTCGTTCCTGGTCGGGCCGTGTTTGGCGCTGTCGGCGCGGCACGTGGTGCATCATGCCGATCCGGTGGGGCAGCGACTGACGCTCCGCTTTGCGCCGTGGCAGCGGGCTGATCGCTCCAACAGCAGCGCGGCGACGGTGATCGCGGCGGGCGGTGCGGCGACCTCGCCGGGAGACGTCAGCCAGGATTGGGTGTTGCTTCGGCTCGACCGCTGCCTGGGCGCGACGCTCGGCTATTTCCCGCTTAGCCGCGAACCACTGCGGATCCCGCCGTCGGGGCCGATTGTCCCGGCGTTGGTTGCGGTCGGTTTTCCCGAAGATCAAGCGGCGGCACGGCGGCCAGTGATCGATCCCAATTGCCGGGTGCGGATGATCGCCTCGACCGGGCTGCTGCACGATTGCGCGACGATGCCGGGCAATTCGGGCGGGCCGATGATGGCGTGGAGCGAGGCGCGGCGGCGGTACGAAGTCTATGCGATCAATGTCGCCGGATTTGCCGACCGGATGCCGCGCGCGTTCGACCAAGCGTCCGCGAACGGCGCGGTGGCGGTGGCGCCGATCGTCGCCATCCTCGATGCGATCGAGGCGCGCGACGGCGGCGGCGCCAAGGCGGTACATTAGGCGCAACAGGCACTGGCAAGCGCAAGCGATCCTGCTATTGCCGCCGCGTGCCAGGCCGTGACGTGTCCCACCCTCGTTCGGAGCCCCCGCGGTCATGATGGCCGAAGCGGGGCTTGCGGCATTATGGTTCGCGGGCGCGCTGGCGGCGTTGCAGCTGGCGCTGGCGGTCATTGGGCTGCGCGGGGCTAAGGCCGAGGCGATGGCCGCGGTGCGACCGGTGGCGGTGGTCCAGGCGGCGCTCGCGGCGCTAGCGATGGCGCTGCTGATCGGGCTGTTCCTGCGGTCCGACATGAGCGTATTGCTGGTCGCCGAGAATAGCCATTCGGCCAAGCCGTGGCTGTACAAATTCGCCGGTGCATGGGGCAATCACGAAGGCTCGATGCTGCTGTGGGTGACGGTGCTCGGGCTGGCGGGGGCGGCGGTGGCGTTGTTCGAGTGGCGGTTGCCGCAGAACACCCTGGTCGCGACATTGGGCGCGCAGGCGGCGATCGCGCTCGGATTTTATGCGTTCCTGTTATTCTCGTCGAACCCGTTTGCGCGGTTGAACCCGGCGCCGCTCGACGGTCAGGGGCTCAACCCGTTGTTGCAGGACCCGGGCTTGGCGTTCCATCCGCCGACTTTATATCTGGGCTATGTCGGGATCTCGATTGCCTTCTCGTTCGCGGTCGGGGCGATGGTGACTCGCGATGTCGGCCCGGCCTTTGCGCGAGCGATGCGGCCGTGGGTGCTGGGCGCGTGGATTTTCCTGACGCTCGGGATCACTGCGGGATCTTATTGGGCTTATTACGAGCTTGGCTGGGGCGGGTGGTGGTTCTGGGACCCGGTCGAGAATGCGTCGCTGATGCCGTGGCTGGCGGCGACCGCCTTACTCCATTCGGTGACCGTACTGGCGACCCGCGACGGATTGCGCGCGTGGACCATCATGCTCGCGGTGGTGGCGTTCAGCATGTCGATGATCGGCACTTTTCTGGTGCGGTCGGGGATTTTGACCAGCGTTCACGCATTCGCGGTCGATCCGTCGCGGGGTAGCTTCATCCTTGCCTTGCTGGTGATCTATATCGGCGGAGCACTGGCTCTATTTGCGCTCCGGGTCGGGACGATCCGCGAAGGATCGACGTTTGAGCTCGTCAGCCGCGAAGGCGCGCTGGTGCTCAACAACCTGCTGCTGACGGTGATTTTGGGGATCGTGCTGATCGGGACGCTTTATCCGATCGTCGCGTCGGCATTCGGCGTGCAATTGTCGGTCGGGCCGCCATTCTTCAACCGCACCGCGGGGCCGATTGCGCTCGGACTGGCGCTGCTGATGGTGGTCGGGCCATTGCTTCGCTGGCGGCGGGACAAGGTGCGCGCGGTGCTTGGTCGAGCGCGGATTCCAGTGGCAGCCTTGGCGCTGGCGTTGATTGCGGCACTGCTGCTTGTCCCGGGGATCGACATACTGCCAATGCTCGGGCTGGTGATCGCCGCGGGGGTCGCGGTCGGCAGCGTCGCGCCCTTGTGGGGACGCGACCTGAGGCGGACGCCGCTGTTCACTTACGGAATGGTGGTCGCGCATCTGGGGATTGCGACCAGCCTGGCGGGGATGGCGGCGGACAGCGCCTTCACCAAGGAAACATTGGTCGCGGCGAAGATCGGCGAGCCGCAGCGGGTCGGGCCCTACGTAGTGACGATTGCAGGGATTGCGCCGGCGATCGGGTCGAACTGGTCGGCGGTCGAGGCCGAGCTCAAGGTGCGGCGTGACAATGGCTCGGCGTTCGTGCTGCGGCCGCAGTCGCGGTTTTTCGCCAACCCGACGACGGTGACCAGCGAATCGGCGATCGCGACCCGGCTCGACGGGCAATTATATACGGTGCTCGGGACCGAGGATGCGCAAGGGCGCTGGGTGCTCCGCTTGTGGTGGAAGCCGTTCGTGACCCTGATCTGGCTGGGCGGGACGATGATCGCGTTCGGCGGGGCACTATCGCTGATCGGGCGGGTGCGGCGCGAGCGGCGCGCGATGGTCGCGGCATGAAGCGGGCGTTGCTGTGGCTGCCGCTGGTGGCGTTCGTCGTGTTGATCGCGGTGATCGCGGGCGGATTGTATCAACCGGCCGACCGGACGGTGCGATCGGCGATGGTCGGGCGAGAATTGCCGCCGTTCGACCTCCCGCCGCTGGTGCCGGGCAAGGCGGGGCTGACGAGCCGAGATTTCGGCGATGGCGAGCCGCATCTGCTCAACGTCTTCGCCAGCTGGTGCGCGCCGTGCATCGCCGAAGCGCCGCTGTTGCTCCAGCTGAAGGGTGCGGGGGTCAGGATCGAGGGGATTGCGGTGCGCGACTCGGCCGCGGACATGGTGCAATTCCTGGCGCGCAACGGCGATGCCTATGAGCGGATCGGGAGCGACGTGGATTCGCACGCGCAACTGGCGTTGGGGTCGGCGGGTGTGCCCGAAAGCTTCGTGATTGATGGGCGCGGCAAGATTGTCCTTCAGCATGTCGGGGCGATCGAGCCGAACGACGTCGCGGCAATCGTCGATGCGGTGAGGAAAGCGCGATGAGGGCAATTTTGGTCGCGCTGGCGATGGTGATCGCGGTTCCAGCATGGGCCGATTCGAACCTGCCACCGGCGCATTATGCCAATCGCCAGCTGGCCGATCCGGCGAAGGAAGCAGTGGCGCAGCGGCTGATGGTGACGCTGCGTTGCCTGGTGTGCCAGGGCCAGTCGATTTCCGACAGCAATGCCGAAATGGCGGGTGACATGCGCGCGTTGGTGCGGCAGCGGATCGAGGCGGGGGAATCGCCTGGCGCGGTGCGCCAATGGCTGATCGAGCGGTACGGCGATTACGTGACTTATGACCCGCCGTTCGGTGCGGCGACCGCAGGACTGTGGTTGGCGCCGATTGCGCTGCTGCTGATCGGCGGGCTGATCGCGATGCGTAGTTTCAAGCGGAAGCGGCGCTGATGGGGTGGCTGTGGTTAATCCTGATCGGCGGGGCGGTGTTTGTCGCCTTGTGGCGCGCAGGGGTGGCGCGCGGGCTTGCGACATTCGTCGGGACTGCGCTTGCGCTCGGCGCGGCGGGCTATGCGTGGCAGCAGCATGCCGGGCTTGCCGGCCATCCGGTCAAGGCCGATGCCGAGGCGATCGCGGTCGATCCGGGGCTGGTCGAGTTTCGAAGCGCGATCATGCCGGGTAATGAGGCGGTGCTTGCTGCAGCGGACGAGAAGTTGCGCGTCGGGGATTCGACCGGCGCGGCGCAGATCATCCTCGATGCGATCGCAAGGCAGCCTGACGCCGCGCCATTGTGGGCCGGGCTTGGCGGCGCGATTGCGGCACATGACGGCGGGCAAGTGTCGCCGGCCTCGTTGATCGCGTTTCGTCGGGCGGTGGCGCTGGCGCCGACTGCGCCCGGGCCGCCGTTCATGCTCGGGCTGGCGTATGTCCAGGCGGGCGACCTCGACTCGGCGAAGGTGGCATGGGTGCGGACACTGGCGCTGGCGCCCAAGGAGGCGCCTTACCGGATCGAAATTGCCGAGCGGCTGGTGATGATTGACCAGTTCAAGGCCATGAAGGCCAGGGAAGCGGCGCAGCGGCAGCGCCAAAAGGGCGCTTGAGGCGAACGATCTTGCAGTTGGGCCACGAGGCGAAACTGAAGAAGTTAGCGCCCGCGCGCGGTTGACCCTGCGGACGACCTCGCTATAGCGCCCCGCACACCAGGAGCGGATCGGTAGCTCAGTTGGTAGAGCGTTCGACTCTTAATCGAATGGTCCTCGGTTCGAGCCCGAGCCGATCCACCATTTTCCCGCTTCGAGAAATGCGTCAGCTAAGCCGCGACTGGGTGCGCTGCTGGCGCTCGAGGCTCATCAGAATGCCGATGCAGATCATCACCGTCATCACCGCCGATCCGCCGAAGCTGACCAGCGGCAACGGCACCCCGACGACGGGGGCGAGGCCCATGACCATCATCAGGTTGATGGAGACATAGAAGAAGATCGTTCCCGACAGGCCCGCGGCAGTGAGTTGCCCGAAGCGCGTCGGGCTGTTCTGGCTGACGCGCATTCCCCAGCGGATCACCAGTGCGAACGCGGTGATTAGGAGCAATCCGCCGACCATACCCCACTCCTCGGCCATGGTGGCGAAGACGAAGTCGGTCTGGCCCTCGGGGAGGTAATCGAGGTGGCTCTGGCTGCCGTTGAGGAAACCCTTGCCGAAGATCCCGCCCGATCCGATGGCGATTTTCGACTGGCTGATATGATAGCCCGCGCCGAGCGGATCGCTTTCGGGATCGAGAAAGATCAGCACGCGCTTGCGCTGATAATCATGCATCATCGCGAACACGATCGGCGCGGCGGCGGCGAGCGCGAGTCCCGACCCGACGAAATACCACATCGGCAGGCCGGCGAGGAACATTACCGTGACGCCGCACAACACTACCATGATGCATGTCCCCAGGTCGGGCTGGACCAGGATCAACGCCGCGGGGACGCCGAGCATCAGCAATGCGGGCCATACCGCGCGCCATTTTCGGATCTCGCCGGCGGGGAGCAATTCATAGAAACGCGCCAGGGTCAGGACGATGGCCGGCTTCATGAATTCGGACGGCTGGAGGCGGATCGGCCCGATCTCGAGCCAGCGCTGGGCGCCTTTCTTGACCAGCCCGAGCGCCTCAACCCCGAACAGCATCACGACGATCAGGCCGTAGACCGGGAAAGTGAGCGCCTTGAGGGTCGATTCCTTGACCGTCGAGATCGCGATCGCGACCCCGAGGAAGAAGATGAATACCATGCCTTGCTTGTTGGCCCACGGCGCGAAATGGCCCCCAGCCGCCGAATAAAGCACCACCAATCCAAACCCGGTGATCGACGAGATCATGAAGATCAGCCGCCACGGCAGGCGGGCGAGCGGCTGCGGAAGGATTGCCGAGCTGATCATGGCGTGCGCGACGTTGCTTGGTAGGCCGCAAGCTGGCGAGCGTTGCGCTCGAGCAATGTCCCCCCCCATTGCTTTTCGAGCGGCTCCAGTGCGGCCATCGCCTTGGCCGGATCGAACAAATAGGTCATCGAATCCTTGACGATCGGCGCTGCTGCCGAAGCGCCGAAGCCACCATGTTCGATGATGCAGCCGATCGCGTAGCGCGGCTTGTCGGCCGGGGCGAAGGCGATGAACAAAGCGTGGTCACGCAACGCCCAACTGCCCTGGTGACCGCGTTCGCCGAGCCGGAACACTTGGGCGGTGCCGGTTTTCCCGGCCATCTGGATACCTTCGAGCGAAAGCTTGGAGCCGACTCCGGTACCGCTGCCATTGACCACTGCAGTCATTGCGCTGCGGACGATGGCGAGATGATCGGGATCGACGTCGAGATCGGCGATTGGATCGCGTTTGCCGGCCATTAGCAGCCGGGGCTGAAGCAATTTGCCCGAGGCGATCCGCGCGGGCATCACCGCCAGCTGCATCGGGTTGACGAGCACATAGCCCTGGCCGATCGACGTATTGGCCGTGTCATAGCCCTGCCAGGAACGCTTGTATTTCTTCGTCAGCCAGTCCGGGCTGGGCATGGTGCCGAACCGCTGCGGGATCGGCAGGTCGAACTTTTCGCCATATCCGAGATACTGGATCATGGTGGTCGTCTTCTCGGGGTCGGTGATCAGTCCGGTGGCCCAGAAATAGGTGTTGCAGCTTCGCTCGACCGCCGAATGCATGTCCATCGACCCATGGACCGCGTCGCACCGGAAGTAGCGATTGCCAATTTGCCAGCCGCCGGCGCAGTAAACGCGCCGCTTCGGGTCGATCCCCTGCTTGAGGAAAGCGAGGGCCATCGCCGGCTTGATCGTCGATCCCGACGGGTAGAGTCCCTGTGCGACCTTGTTGAGCAACGGGATATGATCGTTCTGGGAGAGCATCCGCCACTCGGTCCGGCCGATGCCCTCGCTGAAGCTGTTGGGATCGAACGCCGGCATCGACACAAAGGCCAACAGGTCGCCGCTGGCAACGTCCATCGCCACCAGCGCACCGGACTGGTCGCCCATCCGCCGGGCGGCATATTGCTGGAGGCCCTGGTCGATTGTGACCTGGACGCTTTGGCCGCTGCGGTCAGGCTTGGGATCGAGTTCCTTGACCAGTTTGCCACGCGCGGTGACTTCGATCCGCTGCCCCCCGGGGGTGCCGCGCAAATTGGGTTCGAGCACTTTCTCGAGGCCCGCCTTGCCGATCTTGAAGCCGGGAATGATGAGCAAGGGATTCTTGTCCTCGGCGTCATATTCCTTGGCATTTGCGGTGCCGACATAGCCGACTAGATGCGCGACCGCCGGGCCATCAGGATAAAATCGCGAGTAGCCGCGCGATGGCATCACCCCGGGCATTTCGGGCAAATTGACCGTGACGGCGGCATATTGGGCATAATCGATGTTCTCGACCACCGCGACGGGTTGGAAGCCCTTGGCTGCGGCGAGGTCGCTGGTGATGCGATCGACATCATCCGGCGTGAGGCCCAGCAGCTTGGTCAGCAACGCGATGACGGCGGGGGCATTTTCAAGCTGTTGCGGGACGATGTCGACGCGGAAGCTGGCGCGGTTGATGGCGATTGGCTTGTCGTTGCGATCGACGACCCAGCCGCGCCGCGGCGGCACCGGGATCAATTGGACGCGATTGCTCTCGCTGAGCAATTTATACTTTTCATTCTGCGCGACCGCCAGATAACCGAGCCGCGCGATCAATGCGGCGCCGACCAGCCCCTGCGCGCCGCTGACGAGCAACATCCGCCGCGAGAAGGTTAGCGACTGATGCGCCCCGGTATATTGCTTGCGGCCCTTGCCGAGGATGCTCACCGCCGCCCCCAGCGCCAGCGTTCGATGCGCGAGACGATCATCGCCGCAATCGGGAAGGCGAGAATGCCGAACGCGATTCCCGGGAGGATGCGGACGAAGGCGACCGGCGCGCCGCTCAAGCCCGCAATTGCCCAATCGGCCCAGCGATCGACCGTGATCAGCAAAGCGGCGATGCCCCATTCGATCCAGTAATCGCGCCACTGGCTACGCTGGTCGATCAACTCCATCGCCAGCATCACCGAGGTCCATAGCGATACCGACAGGCCGATTGGCGCGCCGGTGATGAGGTCGTTGACGAAGCCCATCGGCGCCGCCCACCAGATCGGCCACGCATCGGCGCGGAGCAACCGCCACGCAATCAGCATCAGGAACCCGGCGTTGGGCCACCACCCGGTCACCGAGACGATCGGCAGTGTGGCGAGCGCCGACCCGGCGAGCACCGTGGCGACCGGGATGAAGCTTGCGCCCGCAACCGGGCCAGCGGTCATCTGCGCGCCGGCTTTGTTGGTCAGTGCAGAGCGAACCATGATCAGCGCTCACCCGGCGGCGGGGTGGTTGCGGCGACGATTGCGGCGGGCTCGAAGACGCGCTCGACAATTGCGAAACTCGACTTGCTCGGGTCGGCCAGCGGCACGCCGAGCGCGCCATCGTCATCGAGGCGGATTACGCGGGCGATCGGCACCAGCGGGGGATAGAGGCCGCCGGTGCCCGAGGAAACGATGATGTCGCCACGCTTGAACGGGTTGCGCCCGACTTCGAGCGGGCGGATATCGACCGTTCCGTCGCCGCGGCCGGTCGAGATGACCGGGATCCCGCCGCGCAAGATGCGCGCGGGAACGATGTTCGATCGGTCGCTGACCAGCAGCACGCGGCTGGCCGACGATCCGGCCTCGATCACCCGACCGACCAGGCCGTCGGCGGTGCGCACCGGCATGCCGACGTCGACCCCGTCGCTGCGCCCGACCGAGAGGATGGCGAAACGGCGCGTGCTCTCGAAACTCGATCCGACGATCCGTCCCGCCGCGACCGCCACTTCATTATGCTCGCGAAGCCCGAGTGCGGCCTTGAGCTGGCCATTTTCCTGAAATACCGCCTTGGCGCGGATGATCTGGCGGCGAAGCTGGTCGCGCTCGCGTTTAAGCCCGGCGTTTTGCGCGGCCGCGTTCCAATAGTCGCTCGCCCCGCTGAACACGCCGGTGACGGTGGTCGCGACTTCGGACAATGCATTGGTGATCGGCGCGGTGACGTCGAGCGCCGCGCCGCGAACTCCGGAATAGGCCGAGGGCGCAACCAGCGACAGGACCAGCATGATCAGTCCGACGATCAGCCCGGCAACCGCCGCGACCAGCCCGAAGAACAAGCTATATTGCGCTTTCCTCGACCACCCCGGGCGTGGACCCGCCGGCGCGGCCATGTCCGTTCACCCCTACGCGGTCTGAAGGACGCCGCGGAACTGCTCTTCCTCGAGCGCCCGTCCGGTGCCGAGTGCAACGCAGGTCAGCGGGTCATCGGCGACGGTCACCGGCAGCCCGGTCTCGTCGCGGAGCACTTCGTCGAGCCCCTGGAGCAAAGCGCCGCCACCGGTGAGCACGATGCCCTGGTCGCAGATATCGGCCGCCAGCTCGGGCGCGGTATTCTCGAGCGCGATGCGGACGCCCTCGACGATCGTCCCAACCGGCTCGGACAAAGCCTCGGCGATCTGGCCCTGGTTGATGGTGATCTCCTTGGGCACGCCGTTGACCAGGTCGCGGCCCTTGATGTGGACCGTCTCGCCAATCCCGTCGACCGGGGGCTTGGCAATGCCGACTTCCTTCTTGATCCGCTCGGCCGTGGCTTCGCCGATCAGCAAATTGTGGTTGCGCCGGACGTAGGACGAGATGGCTTCGTCCATCTTGTCCCCGCCGACCCGCACCGACGTAGTGTAGGCGAGTCCGCGCAGCGACAGCACCGCGACTTCGGTCGTCCCGCCGCCGATGTCGACCACCATTGAGCCAACCGGTTCAGTGACCGGCATGTTGGCACCGATCGCGGCCGCCATCGGCTCCTCGATCAGGAACACCTGGCTCGCACCGGCATTGGATGCGGCGTCGCGAATGGCGCGGCGTTCGACCGAGGTCGAACCCGACGGCACGCAAATGACAATCTGCGGGAAGCGCCAGGCGCGCATCTTGCCGCCGTGCACCTTGTGAATGAAATGCTTGATCATCTGCTCGGCGACATCGATGTCGGCGATGACCCCGTCGCGAAGCGGGCGGATCGCCTCGATCTGGTCGGGGGTCTTGCCCATCATTAACTTGGCGTCATTGCCGACGGCCTTGACTCGCTTGACCCCGTTGATCGTCTCGATCGCCACCACCGACGGTTCGTTGAGCACGATCCCGCGGCCACGGACATAGACCAACGTATTGGCGGTCCCGAGGTCGATCGCCATGTCGTGCGACATCCATTTGAACCAGCGTGTCCAGAACATTCAAATCTCGCCTTTTTCCGTGGGAAGTGCATTGCGATATCGAACCGCAACCTGTTCACTGTCGCTTAAACTTTTGCCGATGAAAGACACATGAATTTACAGGGAAAATCAGCGCTTCGCGGACCCACATCGATTGGGCTAGGAGCGAAGCCATGTCAATAAGAAGGCTGCCGTCCGAACTGGTCAATCGAATCGCCGCGGGCGAGGTGGTCGAGCGCCCGGCGAGCGCGCTCAAAGAGCTGGTCGAGAACGCGCTCGACGCGGGCGCGACGATGGTCGCGGTGCGGCTCAGCGCCGGCGGGCTCGAACTGATCGAGGTGACTGATGATGGATCGGGGATGAGCCCGGCCGACATGCGCCTCGCGATCGAGCGCCACGCGACCTCGAAGCTGCCCGACGACCGGATCGAGGATGTGGCGAGCTTCGGCTTTCGCGGCGAGGCCTTGCCGTCGATCGCCAGCGTGGCTCGGCTGACGATCGAAAGCCGGGAGCGGGGGGCGGCGGAAGGCTGGCGGCTCGAGATTGATCATGGCGCACCGACGGGAGAGGGGCCGGCATCGTTGCCGCCGGGCACTCAGGTGCGGGTCGAGGGATTGTTCGACAAGGTCCCCGCGCGGCGCAAGTTCCTCCGCTCACCTAGGGCGGAATATGCCGCGAGCCTCGATTCGGTGCGGCGACTGGCGATGGCGCGGGCGGATGTCGCGTTCACGCTCGATCATGACGGGCGGCGCATATTGTCGCTCCAGCCGAGCGACGGGCCCGGGCGGGTGGCGGCGTTGCTCAGCCACGATCTCGACCGGCACGGGCTGGGGATCGATTGCGTGCGCGACGGGCTTCACCTGACCGGGGTGGTCAGCCTGCCGACCTTCAACCGCGGGATGGCCGACCAGCAATATCTGTTCGTCAATTCGCGCCCGGTGAAGGACCGGCTGCTGGTCGGGGCGTTGCGCGGTGCCTATCGCGATTTGCTGGCGCGCGACCGGCACCCGGTGGCGGCATTGTTCATCCAGGTGCCGGGCGACGAGGTCGACATCAATGTTCATCCTGCCAAGACCGAAGTCCGGTTCCGCGATCCGGCGACGGTGCGCCGGCTGATCGTCGGCGGGCTGCGTGCGGCGTTGGACGAGGCGGGGCATCGCAGTTCGGCGCGCGAGCAATTTGCGGCGGCGGTGAATTGGCAGAGTGAACTGGACCGTCATCCCCGCGAAAGCGGGGACCCATCTTCGAAAACATACTCGTTCCAGCCCGACGCGAGATGGGCCCCGGGGTTCGCCAGGGTGACGGATCGAGCCGCTGATTTCCTTCCCCGGGGCCGCGCAGTCCCAGCGACACCCATCGAACCGGGCGAAACTCGCTACCCCCTCGGCGTTGCACGCGGACAGGTGGCGGCGACCTATATCGTCGCGGAGGCCGAGGACGGTCTGGTGATCGTCGACCAGCATGCCGCGCACGAGCGGTTGGTGCTCGAACGGATGCGCAAGGCGCGGACGGGCGGGGGGATTGCCCGGCAGGCGTTGCTGATCGCCGAGCCGATCGAGATGGACGAGGTCGATTGCGACCGGCTCGAGGGTGCATCGGAGGAACTTGGCGAGCTTGGGCTGGAGATCGAGCGGTTCGGGCCGACGACGATGCTGGTCCGGGCAACCCCCGCGCCGCTCGGCAAAACCGACGTTGCCGGTCTGCTCGCCGATCTTGCGGGCGAACTGGCCGAGCTTGGCACCGCGCTTGCCCTGCGCGATCGGCTCGATTTGGTGGCGGCGACAATCGCATGCCACGGGTCGGTCCGGGCGGGTCGCATCCTGTCGGTGGTCGAGATGAACGCCTTGCTCCGCGAAATGGAGGTCACGCCGCATTCCGGCCAGTGCAATCATGGCCGCCCGACGTGGGTCAAGCTGGCGCATGGCGACATCGAGAAACTGTTCGGCCGCAAATAAGCCGCGGCTTTTGTTTTTGGCGGATTTCTGCTACGGCCCGATGGCGGGGGTAGGGGACTAGCCATGAGCGAACAGGACCGGATGTATTTCGCGAACCGAGCCGCGGAGGAAGAGAAACTCGCCAAGGAAGCGGTCGATCCCCATGCTGCCGACGCGCACCGCAAGATGCAGCGCGCCTATGTTGAGCGCGCAAGCGTCGGCGAGCGGCCACATATCGACAATGAGATCGTCGGCTAGCCTTCGAGCTTAGTCCGCGCTGATTCGACCGCTTGGCCGCGCGCTTTGATCCTCGCAGCCCTGAGCAGTGGATAGCCGCTGGCTTCCTCATCCGCCAAGGCGCGCGCGAACGAGCCGTCGCGGACCGAGGTGAACACGGCGCGCATTGCAGTGCGGACTTCATCGCCGATGATCTTGGGGCCACCGACTACCGCGCCGAGCTCGGCGGTGTTGCTGATCGCCTCGCGCATTCCGGCGATGCCGCGCGCCTCGATCAGTTCGGCAAGCAGTTTCAATTCGCCGACGCATTCCATGTAGGCGACTTCTGGCGAAATCCCCGCCTCGACCAGCGTGTCGAACCCGGCGACCAGCACTTCGGGCACCGCCCCCCACACCACCGCACCTTCGTTGAACAGATCGGATTCGCATTCCTCGGCGAAGCTCGAGGCGATCAGCCCGGCGCGGCCGCTGCCGATCGCCTGGCCGTAAGCGAGCGCGATGGCGCGGGCGGCGCCGCTTCCGTCCTGAGCGATTGCCCAGAGTGCCGTCATGCCGTCACGCGCCTCGTAGAGTGAGCGAAGCGCGGTGCCGGGGCCTTTGGGCGCAAGGAGGAAGACGTCGAGGTCGGCGCGGGGGCGGATGAAGTTGAAATGGATCGCGAGGCCGTGGCTGAAGCCGAGCGCGGCACCGGGGCGGAGGTGGGGTTCGATCTGGCCGTAGACTGCGGCCATCGTCTCGTCGGGAATGAGGAGCATGATCAAGTCGGCGGTGGCGGCGGCGTCTTCCAGGGAAGCGGTGGTGAGGCCGGCGGCTTTGACTTCGGCACTGGACGGCGAGCCATCGCGGAGGCCGACGACGACGTCGATGCCGCTGTCGTGGAGGTTGAGCGATTGGGCCCGGCCCTGGTTGCCGTAACCGATCACCGCGACCCGCTTGCCGAACAGTGCGGTGCGGTCGATTTGGGCGTCGAAGATCCGGTCCATCGCGGTGGCCTAGCGGTCGAGGTCGAGCAAGGCCAGCGCGTGGTTCGCACTGCGAGCATCATATGCCGCGAGGGTGCGCGGCCAGTGCGCCGGGGGTTGGTTGGCGAACCAGGTATATTGCCGCTTGGCGTAACGGCGGGTCGATTGTTGCCCCAGCGTAACGATATCTGCGCTACCGCTGGCGATCTCGGCAACGCCGATTGCGCGCATGACGGGGAGGTTGGGATCAAGGGCGCGGGCGAGGAGGCGTTGGACTTCATCGACCGCGCCTTGTTCGATCATCGCCGCGAACCGCTGGTCGCAGCGCTGGTAGAGCCACGGGCGCGGCGGGAGCAGGATGAGCGGCCTGAGATCGACCGTATCGATGATCCCGCCCTCGCGTTGCTGCTGCCAGTAAGACAGCGGCTCGCCGGTCGAGCGGACGACTTCGAGAGCGCGGGCGATGCGGCTGGTATCAGCGGGGTTGAGGCGGGCAGCGGCTTCGGGGTCGGAGCGGAGGAGGTCGGCATGGTTGTCTGCGACCGGGCGATTGCGGATCGTGTCGCGGATCGCGGGGTCGATCCTCGGCACCGGCGAGATTCCGTCGAGCAGGGTGCGGATGTAAAGGCCGGTTCCGCCGACTAGGATCGGCAGGCGGCCCTTGGCGTGGACGCTGTCGATTTCGACGCGGGCCAATGCTGCCCAATCGGCCGCGGAGCAGGGGTCGGCACCATCGCGGACGCCGTAGAGGCGGTGGTCGGCGGCGGCGCGATCTTCAGGCGATGGCGCGGCGGAGAGGATCGGCAGGTCGCGGTAGAGTTGCGCGCTATCGGCGTTGATGATGACGCCGTTTCGGGCCTTCGCGAGTTCCAGCGCGAGCGCAGACTTGCCGCTGGCGGTCGGACCGGCAATTAGGGCCAGCGGAGGACGGGAATTGATCATTGCGACGCTGATAGCAGCCGGACGGCTCGATGACAGGCTGCTCGCCGCGGCGGTCGAGCGGGTGCCGGGCGCGCGCTTCGTCGCGTGGGTCGACGAGGGCGATGCCGCCGATATCGAGGTGCGCGGGCTCGACGCGCGGGCGGCGCTCGAAGGTTGGGAAGGGTGCGACGTGTTCGTCCAGCCGGCCGCGGGGCGCGAGAAGAAGTTGCTCGCCGCCGACATGGATTCGACGATCATCGGGCAGGAATGCATCGACGAACTGGCCGACTATGCCGGGATCAAGCAATCGATCGCGGCGATCACCGAGCGGGCGATGAACGGCGAACTCGATTTCGCGCACGCGCTGACCGAGCGGGTGGCGCTGCTCGAAGGACTCGACACCGCGATCATCGCGCGCTGTCTCGATGAGCGCATCCGCCCCAACCCCGGCGCGGCGACGTTGGTGCGGACGATGCGGGCGCGGGGGGCGGGGACGTTGTTGGTGTCTGGCGGATTCCTGGACTTTGTCGAACCGGTTGCTGCGGCGGTTGGCTTTGAACGGCATTCGGCCAACCGGCTCGGAAAGAAGGGCAAGGAATTGAATGGGTTACTCGAGGAGCCGATCGTCGACGCGGAGGCCAAGAAAGCGGCGATGATCATCGAATGCGAGGATCGCGGGATCGACTTGTCGCAGGTGCTGGCGATCGGCGACGGGGCCAATGACATCCCGATGATTGCGGCGGCGGGGCTGGGAGTGGCGTATCGCGGCAAGCCGGCGCTGGTCGCGGTGGCCGATGCGCGGCTCGATCATCACGGGCTCGACGCGTTGCTTTGGGCGCAGGGAATCGCGCGCAAGGATTGGGTTATCTAGCCGCCACCGGAAAGCACGGCTGGGGCTTGAGCCGGGCGCAAGCCTGCGCCGCCGCCGCGCTCGAGGCGAACGGGCCCGCCTGAAGCCGGGTCATCGCGCCGACCGGGATATAATAGCCCTGCGCGCCGCCGAGCTTGGGGGCGAGGCGGGCGAACAGGGATTGCGCCGAGCCGCGATTGCTGAATGCGCCGAGCTGCACCCGCCACCCGCCAGCCGAGGATGTCGGCGCCGACTGCGGGACGTTCACCGGTGAAGGCCGCGCGACTTTAACCGGCGGGGGAGGGGCAATGGGCTTGGCTGCAACCTTCGTCTTCGCTGGCTTGGCCGAGACGCCGACCATCGTCATCGCCTGCTTGCGATCCTCGGCGGTGAGGACATTCTCCATATCGGCCAAGGTTGCGACGGCGGGCGAGAAGCCCTGCGCGGCCGAGCGGCGAACGTAGGCGTAACCCAGGATCGGGTCGCGCTTCATCCCGTCACCGTTGAACATCGCGGTACCGGTGACGAGCTGGGCGCGCGCATCGCCACGATCGGCAGCGCGCTTGAGCCACACGAAGGCGGTGGTCCGATCACCAGTGTCGAACAACAACAGGCCGAGGCTGACCTGCGCCTGGAGATGGCCGGCGCGGGCCGCGGCTTCGAACAAGCGTTTGGACTCGGCGGCATCGGGCCTGACCCCGCGACCGAAGCGATAGGCCTGGCCGAGATCGAACTGCGCATCGGGGTCGCCCTTGATCGCCAGCGCCCGCCAGATCGCGACCGCGCGCGCCGCATCGCCGCGGCGCAATGCCTCGACCCCGTCCTTGGCGGTCAATTGCGCGGCGTTTGCGCCCGATGCGGCGGCAGCGATGGCAACCAGCGCGAACCCGACAAACAATCTGCGACCCATCATCATGCCCTTACCCGGTGACGATCCAGTCTAGCCGCCGACAGGCAGCGGCAACAAGGTCGGGCGGACATTAACCAATATTTAGGCACTTTCCTGTCAGGTGGGCCTCTGTTCAGCGTCCTTGGCTGATCAGCGTCATTTGGGCGAGGGGAAGAGAATGCGCGTTCTGGCAATGGCATCGCAGAAGGGCGGATCGGGTAAAACTACCCTGTCCGGGCATCTGGCGGTGCAAGCGCAATTGGCGGGCGCTGGGCCCGTCTGCCTCATCGATATCGATCCGCAAGGTTCGCTCGCCGACTGGTGGAACGAGCGCGAGGCCGACATGCCGGCCTTCGCCCAGACCACCGTCGCGCGGCTTGCATCGGATCTCGAGGTGCTCCGCCAGCAGGGTTTCCGGCTTGCCGTCATCGACACGCCGCCGGCCATCACCATGGCCATCCAGTCGGTCATCGCGGTGGCCGAACTGATCGTTATCCCGACCCGGCCGAGCCCGCACGATTTGCGCGCCGTCGGCGCCACGGTCGACTTGTGCGACCGCGCCGGAAAGCCGTTATTGTTCGTCGTCAACGGCGCAACTCCAAAAGCCAAGATCACCTATGAAGCCGCGGTTGCGCTATCGCAGCACGGTACCGTGGCTCCGGTCACGCTCCACCACCGCACCGATTTTGCAGCGTCGATGATCGATGGCCGCACGGTGATGGAAGTCGACCCCAACGGGCGTTCGGCCCGCGAAGTGGTCGAGCTGTGGGATTATATCTCTGACCGGCTCGAGAAGAATTTTCGCCGCACCGTATTTGCAGCGCCCGGCCAAGCGCCGGCTGCCAGTCCCCGTCCCGTTGGTGGTTTCGGCCGCCGCGTGGCGGGCCAGTAGGAGTTCCCAGCATGGGCGAGCCCAAAGCCTTTGCATCTTTGTCGTCGGGCCTGCTTGCCCGCAAGGGCGGCGCTCGCCCGGCGATGCGTCCGCAAGGCTTCGGCGGCCAGCATGGCGCGGGCCTCGAGGATCTTGGCTGGAACGACATGGGGTTCGAACCGCCCAAGCCGGCGAGCCTGCCCGACACCGATTCGGAGCATGACGGGTTTGGCGAGGACATCGGCCCGCAACCGCTGCGCAACCCGCTTGCCGCGCTGACCCCAATTGGCTCGCCAGTTCACGACCAGCGCGACGAACTCGCCGCCGCCTTCAACGCCGTCGAGGCCGAAGGCGACGAAGATTATGACGAAACCGCCGAAGTGTTCGAGGGCGAAATGCCGGCCTTCCCGGTCGGCGTCGACTCGGCAGACGTGGTGTCGATCCCGTCGCGCAAGGTGATGGCGATCGAGCCGGTCGAATTCGCACCGGTTTACGAGCCGGCGCCAGTCGCCGCGCCGCGCCGGTCGAGCCGCCCGCGTGCACTGCCCGGAACGAAGGCCAAGGCGGCGTTCACGCTTCGCCTCGACAAGGATCGTCATCTCAAATTGCGCCTGGCCTGCGCGGTTACCGGTCGTTCGGCCCAGCAAATCGTCACCGATGCACTCGACGCCTTGCTGGCCGACATGCCCGAACTCGACAGCATGGCGGACGTTGCGCCCGGCAAGCACCGCGCGACCAAATAAGCGAAGGGAATATGTGATGGGTAAGTCGCTACGTTTCGGAACTGCTCTCACTGCCGTCGGGCTGATTGGCGCGCTTGCCGGTTGCGCCACGCCGGGTGCCCACATCGCGTCGCGCTCGTCGATCTTCGGCGACAAGGTCGACAAATCGAACATCGGCATCGCGACTCGCGCCCAGGCGGCGCTCGATAGCGGTGACTATGCCAATGCCGTGGCGCTCGCCGAGCGCGCGGTTGGCAATACGCCGAACGACGCGGGCTTCCGCAGCTTGCTTGGCGGGGCTTATTTCGGGGCCGGGCGGTTTGCCTCGGCCGAAAGCGCCTATCGCGATTCGCTGAGCCTGATGGGTAATCAGCCGCAGGTGGTGCTCAAGCTGGCGCTGGTGACCATCGCGCAGGGCAAGAATGACCAGGCGCTGGCGCTGCTCGAGGAGGCCCGAAGCCTGCTCGATCCGGCCGATTATGGGTTGGCGCTGGCGCTTGCCGGGCAGCCGCAGGCCGCGGTTGCGGCGCTCGATGCCGCCGCTCGCGAGACCGGCGCCGATGCGCGGGTTCGCCAAAATCTGGCGCTGGCCCATGCCCTGGCGGGCAATTGGGATCAGGCGCGCGAAGTTGCGGCGCAAGATATCGCGGCCGACCAGGTCGATGCGCGGATCCAGCAGTGGATGGCGTTCGCCAAGCCGGCCAAGGCGTCGGACCAGGTCGCATCGATGACCGGGATCAAGCCGGCAGCGAGCGATCCGGGCCAGCCGGTGCGGTTGGCTTTGGTTCAGCCCAAGAGCGACGTGCGGATGGCCGAGGCCGAGCCGGTTGCGGTAGCGCCGGTTGCGGCCGAGCCGGCACCGCCGATCGTCGAGGAAGTTGCGGCTGCCGAGCCTGCGCCCGCGCCTGCCCCGGAGCCAGTGGTGGTCGCCGAAGTTGCGCCGTCGCCGGTGGTTGCGGTTGAGCAGGTGCGCGCGATGGTTGCCGCGGTTGCTTCGCCAGTCACTTATCATCCAGTCGCCAAGCCGCATCGCGTGGCTGATTATCAGCATCGCGTGGCGGGGGCCAAGCCCGGCCTGTCGCCGCGTGCGGCCAGCCTGAGCGGCGATCGCCCGGCGTTGCGCCGCGCATCGTTTGCGGTGGCGTCGGGCAACAGCAAGTCGGTGGTCCAGCTCGGCGCTTATTCGTCGCAGGCCAATGTTTCGGCGGCGTGGAACAAGGTGTCGGCGAAATATCCGTCGCTACGCGGCTACAAGCCGGGGACGGCGCGGTTCGATGGACCGCGCGGGATCGTCTATCGGCTGTCGGTCAGCGGCTTCGCTTCTCAGGGCCATGCGCAAAACATGTGTTCGGCGCTGAAGAATCGCGGCGGGGCGTGCTTTGTGCGGACCATCGCCGGGGATCGCCCGGTGCAGATGGCGTCGCTCTAAGTTAAGCGAGACGTTCCGCGGTGAGGAGGTCGAGACAGGCCATCCGCACCGCGACGCCCATCTCAACCTGAAGAATGATCAGCGAACGCTGCGGATCGTCGGCCAGCGCGGTCTCGATCTCGACCCCGCGGTTGATCGGGCCGGGGTGCATAACAACGGCGTTGGGTGAGGCGGTGGCGAAGCGCGCTGCGGTCAGCCCGAAGCGATCGAGATATTCGCCCGGGGCATCGCCGAAATCCGAATCGAGCCGCTCGCGCTGGATGCGCAGCATCATCACCACGTCGGCGCCCTCGACCGCGGTATCGATCGAGCCGTCGCCGGCGAAATCGGCGGGGAGCAATTCGGGCGGCCCGGCGAGGCGGACGTCGGCGCCGAGGCGAGTCAGCAATTTCACATTAGAGCGCGCGACCCGGCTATGCTTGAGGTCGCCGCAAATCGCGACTTTCAGCCCTTCGATGCGGCCGAAATGGCGGCGGATGGTGGCGGCGTCGAGCAACGCCTGGGTCGGATGCTCGCCCGAACCGTCGCCAGCGTTGATCACCGGGCAGTCCATGATCGCGGCGATGCTGGCGGGGGCGCCGCTGACGGCGTGGCGAATGATCAGCGCGTCGGGGCGCATCGCATTGAGGGTGCGCGCGGTATCTTCGAGCGTCTCGCCTTTCTTGATCGAACTCATTTCGACCTGCATCGTCACCGCCTGCGCGCCGAGGCGGTTGGCGGCGATCTCGAAGCTGAGCAGGGTTCGCGTCGAATTTTCGAAGAACGCATTGACGATCGTCAGCCCGTCGAGCTTGTCCGAATGACGGCGCGGCTGGCGGTTGAAGGTGAACCAGCGGTCGCCCTGATCGAGGATCGTGGCGATGTGCGCGTCGCTGAGGCCGTCGATCGAAAGCAGGTCCATGAGCAGCGCTGCTAGCCAAGCTCGGGCAGATTGACCAGCGCGTCGATCGCGCCCTGCAGGATATGCGCGGCGGCGTGGGCGTCGATCAGCGTGGCGCGCTTGGCGCGGCTCATGTCGGCCTCGATCATCACCCGCTCGACCGCGATCGTCGACCAGCGTTCGTCCCACATCAGCACCGGCCGCTCGAGCGGCGCGAGGTTGCGGGCGAAGGCGCGGACCGACTGGGTTCGGGGCGAATCGCTGCCGTCCATGTTGAGCGGGAGGCCGACGACGAGGCCGGTGATGGTGTTACGTTGGATGATGGTGGCCAGCGTGGCGAGATCGGCGGTGAACTTGGTGCGGCGGAGGGTCTCGGCGGCCGTGGCGTAGCTCCAGCCGGTGTCGCAGGTGGCCAGACCGATGGTCTTGGTGCCGACGTCGAGCCCGAGCAAGCGGCCGCCATTGGCGGGGAGCGCGGCGTGAAAGTCGGCGGCGGTGAAGGCGATCACTTCGCCGCCCGGAATGCCGCCAACCGCCGCGCGGCATCGGCGCGGATCGAACCCCAGAACAGGGCATAATCGAACGGGTGGTAATTGTTGCCGGGGAGGAGGAAGCCGCCGACGCCGGGGAGCTCGCCCCCGACCAGCAGGAGGCCCTGGTCGCAGCGCGCGCCGACCTGGCCTGGATAAGAGGTTGCGGTCGCGAAATCGGCCGAGGGCTGGAGCGTGCCGAGGTTGGCGCTGGCCGGAGCAGAGCCGCCGCTGGTGCCGGTAATCGGGTTGACGCAGACCATGTCGACACGCTGGCGGACGATTCCGTTGGCGCCTTTGGTGCCGACCCACGAGTCCATGATCAATGCCGGATTGGCGGGCTCGGAAAAACTTTGCCATGACAGGATGCAGCCGGTTTCCTGTGCGGTCGCGCAGGCGGTGCGGCCCATAATGGGCAGATCGGCGGTGGCGGACAATGGCCAGCCGACGACATATGCGGCGACCAGCCGTCCCTTGAGCGCATCGCGGCGGTCGACCAGCAGGCGCGATAGATGCAGCGCGCCCTGGCTGTGGCCGGCGAGGATCAGCGGCTTGCCCGGATTGGCGGCGAGGAACGTGTCGAATGCGGCGAGGACGTCGCGGTAGGCCAGGCCGAGTGCGTGGTTCGCGTCTGCGCTCTTGAGCAGGAAGGCGCCAAATGCGGCCTGGCGATAGCGTGGTGCCCAGACCGTGGAGACACCGTTGAACGCGCTCGCCTGGCTTTGGACGAACAGGTGGATGCGTCCTTCGTCCTGGCCGGTGGGGATGAGCGGGGCGTTCCAGCGGTCGGTATGGAGATAGGTTGTGGGGTGGATGAAGAAGGTCGCGGCCGGCTTGTCGCCAGTCGCACGGGGCATGCCGTCGGGCATCCATGACGTGTCCGAAGTCGACATGCCGGGGCGGTCGACCCAATTCTCGGGCTTGGCATAATCGGGGCCGTCGGTGGACTTGGGGTCAACGTAATGGCCCTGTGGCGTTCCCTGCCGGAGCAGGATCGAGCCGCCGAACTGGTAGAAAGCAAAGCCGATCGCCACCGCAATCACGGTGAGGAAGAAAATACAGCCGAGGAAGCGACGCGCGGGCATGCGGGGCGCCCTAGCCGCGCCCAATCATTGCGGCAACTGCGCTTGAAGGCGCGGGGGCGGGCTGTTAGGCGCGGCTTCAGGTCGCTTGCCGAGCTGAAGGAAACAAACGACGTGTCTGTCAACGAAGCCCAAGTGCGCCATGTCGCCAAGCTCGCCCGGCTCGCGCTGAGCGATGCCGAGATCGACAAGATGGTGCCCGAGCTCAACAATATCCTCGGCTGGGTCGAGCAGCTCGGCGAGGTCGACACCGACGGGATCGAACCGCTGACCGCGGTGATCGATATCCCGACCCGACTGCGCGACGACGTGGTCGACGATGGCAATGTGCGCGACAAGGTGCTGCTCAATGCGCCCGATGCGCAGCATGGATTTTTCGCGGTGCCCAAGGTGATCGAGTGATGTCGGAGCTCACCACCAAGACCATTGCCCAGCTGCGCGACGGGTTTCGTGGCGGCAAGTTTTCGGCGCGGGAGATTGCCGGGGCTTTCAATGCTGCCGTCGAAGCGGGACGGGCGCTCAATGCGTGGACGGTCGAGACTCCCGAGCTGGCGCTGGCGGCGGCCGATGCGGCGGATGCGGCGCGCGGGTCGGGCGAGGTCAAGCCGCTCAGCGGGATCCCGCTCGGGATCAAGGATTTGTTTTGCACCGAGGGGGTGGCCTCGACCGCCGGGTCGAACATATTGCGCGGGTTCAAGCCGCCGTACGAAAGCACCGTCTCGGGCAAGCTGAAGGCGGCGGGCGCGGGGATGCTCGGCAAGCTCAACATGGACGAGTTCGCGATGGGATCGTCGAACGAGACCAGCGCCTACGGTCCGGTGATTTCGCCATGGAAGCGCGAAGACGGGTCGAACGCCGCGCTGACCCCGGGCGGAAGCTCGGGCGGGTCGGCGGCGGCGGTCGCGGCGGGGATGGCCCCGGGCGTTACCGGGACCGACACCGGTGGGTCAATCCGCCAGCCGGCGGCGTTCGTCGGGATCAGCGGGATCAAGCCGACCTACGGCCGCTGCTCGCGGTGGGGGATTGTGGCGTTCGCAAGTTCGCTCGACCAGGCCGGGCCGATGGCCAAGACAGTGCGCGACTGCGCAATATTGCTCGAGACTATGTGCGGGTTCGATCCCAAGGACGAGACTTCGCTCGATTTGCCGGTGCCGCAGTGGGAAGCTGGGTTATCAAGCAATCTCAAGGGCAAGCGCGTCGGCATTCCCAAGGAATATCGGATCGACGGCGTGCCCGACGAGATCAATGCGATCTGGGACCGCGGGATCGCCTGGCTCAAGGATGCGGGGGCCGAGATTGTCGAAATCAGCCTGCCGCACACAAAGTATGCGCTGCCGACCTATTACATCATCGCGCCGGCCGAAGCCTCGTCCAACCTCGCGCGCTATGACGGGGTTCGCTACGGGGTGCGCGAGACGCCCGAGGGCGGCAATCTCGACGCGATGTATGCATCGACCCGCGAGACCGGCTTTGGCGCGGAGGTGAAGCGGCGGATCATGATCGGCACCTATGTGCTGTCGGCGGGCTATTATGATGCCTATTTCACCAAGGCGCAGAAGGTGCGGACCCTTATCAAGCGCGACTTTGCCCAAGCGTTCGAGCATTGCGACCTGATCCTGACCCCGACCGCGCCGAGCGCCGCGTTTGGGCTAGGCGAGAAAATGAGCGACCCGCTGGCGATGTATCTCAACGACGTGTTCGCGGTGCCGGCGAGCCTCGCGGGGCTGCCAGCGATGTCGGTGCCGGGCGGATTGGATGCGCAGGGCTTGCCGTTGGGGCTGCACCTGATCGGGCGCGAGTGTGACGAGCAAAGTGTGCTAAATGCGGGGCTGGCGATCGAGGAGCGAGCCGGGTTCACGGCGCGGGCGGAGAAGTGGTGGTGAGCGATTATCGGATCAGCGGCGAGACCGGCGAATGGGAAGTCGTGATCGGGCTGGAGGTTCATGCCCAGATCACGTCCGAGGCCAAGCTCTTCTCGGGCGCCTCGACCAAGTTCGGCGCCGAGCCCAACACGCAGGTGTCGCTGGTCGATGCGGCGATGCCGGGGATGTTGCCGGTGCCCAACCGCGAGTGCATCCGCCAGGCGGTGCGCACCGGGATGGCGATCGGCGCCACAATCAACAAATGGTCGCGGTTCGACCGGAAGAATTATTTCTACGCCGATTTGCCGCAGGGCTACCAGATTTCGCAGCTGTATCATCCGATCGTCGGGGAAGGCGAAATCACCGTCCTGGTCGACGAAAAGGATGAGGGCAGCGTCAAGTCGATCGGGGTCGAGCGGATCCATATCGAGCAGGATGCGGGCAAATTGATGCACGACCAGCATCCGACCATGTCCTATGTCGATCTCAACCGATCGGGCGTGGCGCTGATGGAGATTGTCAGCAAGCCCGACATGCGTTCTCCAGCTGAAGCAGGGGCTTATGTCCGGAAGCTGAGAGCGATCCTGCGCTATGTCGGGTCGTGCGACGGCAATATGGAAGAAGGATCGATGCGCGCCGACGTCAATGTCTCGGTGCGCAAGCCGGGAGCGGAATTGGGCACGCGGACCGAGACCAAGAACGTCAATAGTGTGCGGTTCGTGATGAACGTGATCGAGAGCGAGGCGAAGCGGCAGGTCGAGCTGATCGAGAGCGGCGGCACAGTCGCGCAGGAGACGCGGCTGTACGACCCCGACAAGAATGTTACGCGCACCCTCCGGTCGAAGGAAGATGCGCATGATTATCGCTATTTCCCCGACCCAGATCTTCTCCCGCTCGAACTCGACGAGGCGTTCCTGACGGCGTGCCGCGAGAGTTTGCCCGAATTGCCCGACGCCAAGCGCAAGCGGTTCGAGGGGCTCGGGATTACGCCCTATAATGCCGCGGTGCTGACCGCCGACATAGATACGGCAAACTACTTCGACAATTTGCTCGACGGCCTTCAGAAACCTGAGTTGGCCTCCGAAGCTGCCAATTGGGTAACCTCTGAATTGTTCGGGATGCTCAAGCGCACGGGTAGACAAATTGGAAGCTCGCCAATTTCGGTTAGGCAGGCCGTCGAATTGCTTGCGCTCATATCGAACGGCACCATTTCGAAAACGATAGCTAAACAGGTGTCCGAATTGATGCTCGATGAGAGCTCAGGCCATTTTGGCGAAGACCCTGGCACAATCGTCGAGGAGCGCGGGCTCAAGCAGACGTCGGACACCGGCGAAATCGACGCGCGGATCGACGACATCCTCGCCGCCAACGCCGACAAGGTCGCTCAGTATAAGGACGGCAAGGAAGCATTGTTCGGCTTCTTCGTCGGCCAGACGATGAAGGCGATGGCGGGCAAGGCCAATCCCGGCGTGGTCAACGAGCGGCTGCGGGCGAAACTGGGCTAACCTGATCGAAGGGACTGTGGATGCGTAAGTTGATCGCGATGATGGGCGTGTTGGCGGCTTCCGCTTCGCAGGCCCAGCCAGCGCCGCCGCCCAAGCTCACCGTGGTCATCTCGGTCGATCAATTTTCGTCGGACCTGTTCGATGAATATGCGCCGGTGCTGCAGGGCGGGTTTGCGCGGCTCAGGCAGGGGACGGTCTATCCGCATGCGTATCAGGGGCATGCGTCGACCGAGACGTGTCCGGGGCATTCGACCATCCTGACCGGCGCGCGGCCGTCGCGGACGGGGATCATCGCCAATTTGTGGCAGGATCTGAGCCAGAAGCGGTCGGACAAAGCGGTTTATTGCGCCGAGGATGAGCGGGTCGCGGGGACGTCGTCGACCGCCTACACGGTCTCGCCGTGGCACCTCAAAGTGCCGACGCTCGGCGAATATATGAAGCGCAAGTGGCCGGGCAGCCGCAGCGTCGCGGTCGCGGGCAAGGATCGCGCGGCGGTGATGATGAGCGGGCAGCGGCCCGACCAGCGCTGGTATTGGAATGGCAAGACTTTCGCCACCGACCTCATGGGATCGACCATCCCGCAGGCGATCGTCGCAGGCAATGCGGCGGTCGCGGCGCTGCTTGCGCAGCCGCAGGCACCGCTCGATCCGCCGGCATTGTGCGCTGCGAAATCGCGCGTGGTGGCGGTGTCAGGCGGGGGCAAGCCGGTCGGCGCGGGGCGGTTCGAGCGGGCGGCGGGGGAAGTGGCGAAGTTCCGCGCCTCGCCTGCGTTCGACGGAGCGACGCTGGCGATCGCCGCGGGGCTGGTGCGCGAGCTGAAGCTGGGCAAGTCAGAAGCGCCGGACGTCATTGCGATCGGGCTCAGCGCGACCGATTATGTCGGGCATACGTACGGCACCGAGGGGCAGGAGATGTGCCTGCAACTGCTGTCGCTCGACCGCGATATCGGCGATTTCCTCAAGTTCCTCGATGGCGAGCGAATTGATTATTCGGTTGTGCTGACCGCCGATCATGGCGGTAATGACGTCCCCGAGCGAGAGCGCGAGACGGGTTTGCCCAATGCGGCGCGGGTCGACCCGGGGCTGTCCGCGGCGGCGGTGGGCAAGGCGATCGCGACCAAGCTCGTGCTGACCGGATCGCCGCTCTATGGCACCGACACCTTCGGCGACATGTATATCGACCGGTCGCTCACGGCCCCCGAGCGCGCCCGGGTCCTGTCCGAGGCGGTCGCGGCGTATCGCGCGCATCCGCAGGTCGAGGCGGTATTCACCCACGCGCAATTGGCGCGTACCCCGCCGCCGACCACGACTCCTGACAAGTGGAGCATCCTCGAACGTGCCCGGGAGTCGTTCGACGATGCGCGGTCGGGCGATTTCGTAGTTCTGCTGAAATCTCGGATCACGCCGATCGCCGATACCTCGCGCGGTTATGTCGCGACCCACGGCAGCGTGTGGGATTATGATCGGCGGGTACCGATCATCTTCTGGCGCCCGGGATATGCCGCGCAGATGATCGACCAGCCGGTCGAGACGGTCGACATCTTGCCGACGATTGCCTCGGCGATGGGGCTCGCGCTGCCCGCGGGCGCGATCGACGGCAAGTGCCTGCCCGCCGCACCCGGAGCGAACTGCACGGCTCGTTGAATCTTAGCGCAAGACCGGATCGGGCGGCGGGGGCGGTTCGGGTTCGCCGGGGATCGGCTCGATCGGTGGTTCGGGCGGTAAGGTGGCCATCAGGCGACCGGCGAGATTGGCGTCGTCGGGGCTTCGGTGCCTGGAGAGGCAGGCGAGGGGACGTCGATCGGCGGCTGCATCGGCGGGGATTCGGCGGGTGCTTCGCTTGGCACCGGGTCCGGGCTGGTCGGGGGCGTATTGTCCTGCATCATCGATATTCTCCTTTTGCAATCAAACGCCTCGACGCACGAATGAGTTGCTTCGGCCGCCCGGCGGCTTGCCCCGGCGCTGATCCTTGCTATAGGCCGCGCACCTCAAGGCGTCCGCGCGGGCGTGGCGGAATTGGTAGACGCGCTGGTTTTAGGTACCAGTATCGCAAGATGTGGGGGTTCGAGTCCCTTCGCCCGCACCAGCCTTCGCCACCATGCGGACAATATAATTTTTCACCAGGAATGCGGACCATCATGAAGACCGTCGAGACGGAAAATTCAGGCCTCAAGCGGGCCTACACGCTGACCATCGCCGCCAAGGATATCGATGCTCGGCTCGACCAGGAAATCAAGCGCATCGCGCCGACGATCAAGATGCCCGGCTTCCGCCCCGGCAAGGTGCCGGCCAATCTGATCCGCAAGATGCATGGCGAGGCGCTCCACCAGGAGGCGCTGCAGAATGCCGTCCAGCAAGGCGTCCAGGGCCTGCTCGAAGAACAGAAGATCCGGCCCGCGATGCAGCCCGAAGTCGAGCTCGACGAAGGCTATGCGCCCGGCAAGGATGCCGAGGTCAAGGTCCGGCTCGAGACGCTGCCCGACGTGCCCAAGCCCAAGATCGACAAGTTGAAGCTCGAGCGGCTGACCGTCGAGGCTGACGACAAGGTGGTCGACGCGCAGTTGAAGCAGCTCGCGTCATCGCAAAAGGCATGGAAGGCCGCGCCCAAGGGCCACCAGGCGGCGATGGGCGATCTGGTCGTGATCGACTTCGCCGGCAAGGTGAAGGGCGTCGCGTTCGATGGCGGCACTGGCGAGGGAATGTCGGTCGAATTGGGCTCGGGGTCGCTGATCCCGGGGTTCGAGGAAGGGCTGGTCGGGGTCAAGATTGGCGACGAGAAGGACATCGACGTCACTTTCCCGGCCGATTACCAAGCCGCGAATCTCAAGGGCAAGGCTGCGGTCTTTTCGATCAAGGCGACCGAAGTGAAGACCGCCGGCGAATCGAAGCTCGACGATGATTTCGCCAAGACGCTCGGCCTTCAGGGCATCGACCAGTTAAAGGGCCTGGTCCGCGAGCAAGCGCAGCAGGAGCTCAACGGGCTGACCCGCACGCACATGAAGCGTCGCTTGCTCGACCAGCTGGCTGGCGATCATGACTTTGAAGTTCCGCCGTCGATGGTCGACGCCGAGTTCAGCAACATCATGGAACAGCTCAAGCATGAGGCGAGCCAAGACGAGGACCCTGCCGCGTCGCTCAAGGAGATCGAAGGCGAGGCCGACGATTATCGCAAGATCGCCGAGCGCCGCGTGCGCCTCGGATTGCTGCTGAGCGAGATTGGATCGGCCAACGGGGTCGAGGTCAGCCAGGCCGAGATGAACCGGCTGATCGGCCAGGCCGCGTCGCAATATCCGCCCGCGGATCGCGATCGCTTCATCCAATATGTCCAACAGGAGCCGATGGCCGCCGCCCAGCTGCGCGCGCCATTGTATGAGGACAAGGTGGTCGACTTCCTGTTCGCCAAGGCCGACGTCACCGAGCGCGCTTCGAGCCGCGAGGAACTGGAAGCCGATCTCGAGAGTGAAGACGGCCATGTCCACGGCCCGAATTGCGGTCATGATCACGCCAAAGCCGCCAAGCCCAAGAAAGCCGCTGCGAAGCCGGTAAAGGCGGAAGCGAAAAAGGCCGAGCCGAAGAAGGCTGCGGCTCCGGTTAAGGCTGTTCCGGCCAAGGCTGAAGCCAAGGCTACGGCCAAGGCTGCTCCGGCGAAGAAGCCGGCCGCGAAGAAGAAGGGCTAAGGCCCGCGACGCATGGGGGTCGGCGGCGAACTCGAACGAGTGTGCGCCGACCTCAATGCCGCAATCGCTGAGGCCGAGGGCGAGGGTTATCGGCTCGACATCATCTATCCCGCCGATGATCCGCATGACGCGATCCTCAGCGGGCCGGGCGGGACCTTACGCCTCACCACCAATCCCGCCGCGCCACGCCCGAGCGACGAACTGCCGCCGTTCCAACCCGAATTCGTACTCACCCGCGCCGATGATGCGGGCGGGGCAGGGCGCGCGGGGATGCTGTACCGCGACCTCATCCCGTCGCGGCTCGGCGGACGGTACATTGCGTCGCACATCCATATCCCTGGCGGCGGGCCGGTCGCCGACTGGGTCCATTATCACCGCATCGGCTTCCAGATGATCGCGGTTCGGTCGGGCTGGGTGCGCGTGGTGTATGAGGATCAGGGCGAGCCGTTCGTGATGCGCGCCGGCGATGTCGTACTGCAGCCACCGGGCATTCGCCATCGTGTGATCGAGAGCGGTGACGACTTGGACGTGATCGAGATTGGCGCACCGGCGCTGCACAAGACGTTTGCCGATCACGAGATGGTGCTGCCGACGGGCACGGTCGACGCACAGCGGCGGTTTGGCGGTCAGCATTTCCTCCGTCACATTTCGGCCGATACGCGGTGGACGAGGTTCGACGTCGGAGAAGCGCAGGAAACGGAGATGCTTGCCGCAACTGGCGGGCTGGCCGACGTGCGGATCATCCGTGGCGAAGTTGCCATTCCCGCGCACGACGGCGAGCTGGTGTTTGGATTCGTCCTGTCAGGAGCGGCGCAGTTGGTGCGCGGCGATGCCGTACCGATCGGCCCCGCCGATGCGTTCGTGATTCCGCCGACTGAGGCGTGGTCGATCGCGGGCGCATCTGGCGACTTCCGCTTGCTCCACGTCACCACGGCGCAGCTTCGAACATTCGCCTAGCCACCGTGCGCCAATCGCCCTTATAGCCGCACCCATGAGCCGAAGGGGATCAATGGCCACCGAGCATCCGTTGCGCATTGCCGTCCTGCTGCCTTGTTTCAACGAGGAAGCCGCGATCGTGCGCACGGTCGAAGGGTTCCGCGCGGTGCTGCCCGGCGCGACGATCTACGTGTATGACAATAACAGCCGCGATCGCACGGTCGAGCTGGCGCGCGGGGCGGGGGCCGAAGTCCGCACCGAGCGAATGCAGGGCAAGGGCAATGTCGTCCGCCGGATGTTCGCCGACGTCGATGCCGACGTCTACATCATGGCCGACGGGGATTTGACCTATGATCCCGCGGCGGCGCCGGCGATGGTCAAATTGCTGCTCGACGACCGGCTCGACATGGTCGTGGGGACCCGCCAGCATGAGAAGAAAGACGCGTATCGCGGCGGCCATGTGCTCGGCAATCGCATCTTTACCGGCTTACTGTCAGGACTGTTCGGGCGGAGCTTCTCGGACATTTTCTCGGGCTACCGAATATTCTCGCGACGGTTCGTGAAGAGCTTTCCCGTGCTGTCCGAGGGGTTCGAGATCGAGACCGAGATTTCGGTTCATGCGCTCGAGCTGCGAATGCCCGTCGGTGAGGTCGCGACCAGCTATGGTTCTCGCCCCGAAGGGTCGGAGTCCAAGCTGTCGACCTTCCGCGACGGATGGCGGATCTTGAAGACAATCGGCACGCTCTACCGTATCGAGCGGCCAGTATTATTCTACGGATCAATTGGCGGACTGTTCCTGATCGCCGCGATTATCCTCGCAGTTCCGCTCGTGCTGACCTACCTCGACACCGGCCTGGTTCCACGTTTGCCGACCGCAATCCTGGTTACCGGAATGACGATCATCGCGGTGCTGTGCGTGTTCGCGGGGCTGATCCTCGACACCGTCACGCGTGGTCGTCGCGAGGTACGGCGGCTGGCCTACCTCTCGCAGCCCGGTGCAAGCGCCTGAAATCGCACTGCGTTTCGCCGTACTGTCACTATAATGTCGCTACGTTGACTTGTTTGCTGCACCTGCTTCCAAATACATTGAGGTTTGATACTCTGTTACTGCCCGAGATTAGTTAAATTAACGGGCGGTAAACAGGGGATTATCATGTCGAACAGCAAGCTTCTATTCCGCACTGGCGTTTCGCTCGGTGCATTGCTGGTCTCGGGCGCCGCAATGGCGCAGAGCACGCTTCCCCCGGCCGATCCCGCGCAACCCGCAGCCACTGCCCCGGCCGCCGAAGAAGACGCCATCGTCATCACCGGATCGCGCATCCGCCGCGACCCGCTCAACCTCGATTCGCCGGTGGTCTTTGTCGATAAGGCGGACATCGACAAGACCGGCCTGTCGTCGATCGCCGATGTCCTCCAGCGCTTGCCGAGCGCGTCAGGCGGCCTCAACTCGAAGGTCAACAACTCGGGCAATCTCGGCAATCCGCCCGACGGCGGCGGCGTCGGCGCCGGGTCCGCGGAAATCGATCTTCGCTACCTCAGTGCCAAGCGCACCCTGGTGCTGGTTGACGGCCTTCGCTTCGTCAACGGGACGAGCGCCAGCGGCATTCCCGCAACGGTGGATCTCAACACCATCCCGGCCAACATGATCGACCATATCGAAGTTCTCCAGTCGGGCGCATCGCCGCTTTACGGATCGGATGCGATCGCCGGCGTGGTCAACGTCATCACCGTGGCGCAACAGAAGGGGCTTCGCGCCTCGGCCCAGTTCGGCACCTTCCGCCAGGGCGATGGCCATACGCAGGATTACAACCTTAGCTACGGCTTCAAATTCCCGACCACCAGCATCGTGCTCGGTGGCAGCTATGTGAAGCAGGAAGCGGTTCGCTCGGCCAATCGCAGCATCTCGCTGTTTCCCAACCCCGGCCAGACCAGCTGCCTCGACGCCATCGGCGGCTGCAGCAGCGCGGCACTCAACGGTCGCTTCGACCTCCGGCCCTATGTGTCCGGCGGCAACTTTACGATCGGCACTGCGCCCGACAATACGCCGACGTTCGGCGAGCTACGGCCGTTCCTGCGGTCGGATCGGTTCAACTTCGCGCCGTTCCAGTACATCCAAACCCCGTCGGAGCGTTATGGCGCGTGGATCAGCGTCAAGCAGGAGCTGACGTCGAACATCAACCTGCGCTTCAAGGGCGAGATCAATCGCCGCAATTCTCAGAATCAGGCGGCATTCGAGCCGTTGTTCATCGGGCCCGATGCCGGCAATGGTGCGGGAAGCTTGTTCGACACCTTGTCGATCGATGCCACCAACCCGTTCAACCCGTTCGGCTACACGTTGCAGTCCGGGCTCAATGCCAACGGCACGTCAAATGGCCTGGCGCAGAATTATTCGTTCATCGCCCGCCGCCTGATCGAGGCCGGGCAGCGGACTTTCAGCCAAAAGGTCAACACCCACTCGGCAACGCTGACGCTCGACGGCTCGTTCGATTGGGGCGCTCACAAATGGTATTGGGACGTCAACGCAACCTACGGATCGAACAAGGCGAACCAGACCTTCACCGGCAACGTCAACGCGGCAAAGGTTGCGCAGGCGCTTGGGCCGCTCGCTTCGTGCACCGCGCCGTGCGTGCCATTAAACCTGTTCGGCGGCGCGGGGACGATTACCCCGGCGATGCTGGCGTTCATTGGCTTTACCGAGCATGATCGCAGCCAGCAGAAGCTGCACGATTACACCGCCAACCTGAGCGGCGACGTGGTCGACCTTCCGGCCGGGCCGCTGGCGATCGCCATCGGCTATGAACATCGCAACCAGAGTGCCAGCTTCGATCCCGATCCCATCGTTGCCGCGGGTCTCGGCGCTGACATTCCCGCGCAACCTGCGTCTGGCAAATATAATGTCGACGAAGTGTTCGGTGAAATCCGCATCCCGATCCTGAAGGAAACACCGGGTTTCTATTCGCTCGAAGCCAGTGGCGCGGTTCGCCATTCGCGTTATTCGACCAGCGGATCGAGCACGACCTACACCATCACCGGCTTGTGGAAGCCGGTGCGTGACCTGTTATTGCGCGGATCCTATGCAACGGGCTTCCGGGCGCCGAGCCTGGGCGAATTGTTCGGCGGGCGGTCGCGCTTCGATCTCCCGGTCAACGATCCGTGCTCCAACATTGCCGGGTCGCCGTACCAAGCGAGTGCCACGGTGCGCGCCAATTGTGCCGCCGATGGCGTTCCGATCAGCGGCAGTTACGCCGAGGATCCGGGCCAGGTGCCGGTGATCACGCAGGGCAACCGCAATCTGAAGCCGGAGAAATCGAAGAGCTTGCTATTCGGCGCGGTTTATTCGCCGAGCTGGGCGCGCAGCAGCGGGTTCGCCAGCGCGTTCAGCCTCGAGCTGAACTATTACGACATCCAGGTGAACCAGGCGATTGCGGCGCTCGATGCCAACGTCACGCTGAATAATTGCGCCTTGCTCGGGAATGCCTCCAGCTGCGCGCTCATCACCCGCACGGGCAATGGCTTCATCAACCAGATCGACGGCACGTTGCAGAATCTGGACAGCATCAAGACCCGCGGGCTCGACTTCATCGGCAACTACCGCTCGCAAAAGGGACCGGCAGGAACCTTCGGTGTCCACGTCAACGCCACCTGGCTGCTCAAATATGTGCTGTCGGCGTCGAATGGCTTCGTGGTGCTCAACCGCCGCGGGACCGAGCGTGGCAGCCCCGATCAGGCATTCCCCAAGTTCAAGGGCAATGCGACTGTGGATTGGACGCTGGGCGACTTCGGCGCTTCGGTGACCGGCCGTTACGTCGACAAGGTGGTCGAATCGGGTGCAGCCAATACGCTCAACAGCCGCTTTTACACCGACCTGCAGCTGATCTACACGCCCAGCGCACTCGATCGTCGGGTGACCTTTGCCGCAGGCGTGAACAATCTGTTCAACCAGGACCCGCCGGGCTGCTTCACCTGCAGCGTCAACAACTTCGACCCGACGACCTACGATGTCCCGGGCCAGTTCGGTTACCTGCGCGTCTCGTACAAGATGTAGTCGGCGCGTCGACTTCAGCGCGAAGGGCGGTCCTGCGGGGCCGCCCTTTTCGTATTCGCCGCGATCGGGACGGGCTTGTAACTCGCCGCAAAGCTGCCGATGTAGGATGCAGCCCAACAAAGGACCGAACTTTCCCATGGATCATCAGGATATCGTTTCGCAGCTCGTGCCGATCGTCATCGAGCAATCCAACCGAGGCGAACGCAGTTTCGACATTTACTCGCGGCTGCTCCGCGACCGGATCATCTTCGTCACCGGCGCGGTCGAGGATCATATGGCGGCCGTCATCACCGCCCAATTGCTGTTCCTCGAATCCGAAAATCCGAAAAAAGATATCTTCATGTACATCAACTCGCCGGGCGGGGTGGTGACCAGCGGTCTCGCGATCCATGACACGATGCAATATATTCGCCCGCGCGTCGGCACGGTGTGCATCGGCCAGGCCGCGTCGATGGGCAGCTTCCTGCTCGCCGCTGGCGAGCCCGGGATGCGCGTTGCGCTGTCGAACAGCCGGATCATGGTTCACCAGCCATCGGGCGGGGCGCAGGGCATGGCCGCCGACATCGAAATCCAGGCGCGCGAAATTTTGCGGATGCGCAGCCGGTTGAACTCGCTCTATGCCAAATATACCGGCAAGTCGCTCGAGGCGATCGAGAAGGCGATGG